>Ga0302320_10029727_pt1 | contig 10442 bp, 7 predicted proteins | sample Bog_T0_3_FD_202130 | JGI IMG/M metagenome (GOLD analysis project Ga0302320, IMG submission 202130) | Peat permafrost microbial communities from Stordalen Mire near Abisko, Sweden - Bog_T0_3 | ecosystem: Environmental > Terrestrial > Soil > Wetlands > Peat | place: Sweden: Abisko, Stordalen Mire... | reverse complement strand
ATCACTTTAAGCCATTTACAGCCTGTTTTGGATACGCTGATTTATTTAAAGAAAGAAACTAAAGTTTGGTTTGAAATCACCAATTTAATGATCCCCGGTCTTAATGATTCAAGATCAGAAACAGAAGATATGTGCCAGTGGATCGCCGATAATTTGGGGTTAGACGTGCCTCTACATTTCACTGCTTTTCATCCGGATTATAAAATGATGGACCGTCCGCATACGCCCTTAGATACTTTACAGCAAGCACGCGATATTGCTTTGTCTAAAGGGCTTCATTATGTGTATACTGGTAATGTGCATGATTCAAAGGGCTCAAGCACCTATTGCCCGTCTTGCAAAAAATTATTGATTGAGCGTGATTGGTTTGTCTTGGGGGAGTATAATCTCAAAAACAACCTGTGCGGATTTTGTGGCCATGCTATTGCAGGTATATTCGAAACAACCCCAGGCCATTGGGGTGCTAAAAGAGTGCCTGTTAGAATATCGTAATGGAGCTAGGCATTGTAAGGGCTAAATTTATTCTTTTTTCTCCTGAAAGTCATTTTTCTTAACGGTAAAAATCTTATCTTGTCGCGGTGGCTGAACAACTCGCATCAAAGTTCTCTAGAACTTTAATGCTCGGACAGTTCAGCCATCCTTCGGCTAAAAAGCCTCAGGATGCCCTTACAAGATAAAATTTTTACCTAAAAAATGACACAGTCGCAAAAAGAATAAATTTATCCCTTACTATGTACGCAACAGATGGCTTTTTATGAATTGTTCTTGTGTTTTCTTCGAAGGTAGTAGAAGGCTTATTTGGCTGGTCCCCGAACGTTCAGTTCGGCGCCAAGCCAAACCCTAATGCTGAGCTAGCAACAGGGAATCTTTAGCCTGGGGACAGACCCCCTATTACTTGCTCCGCAACGCTATGGTTAATCAAGAACCCGGAATTTCGTAGGTTTCGGCGAGCGTGCCTGAGAAGGAAATACAAGAGCAATTCATAAATCGCATCCAAATAGCCTAACGTTTAGGAGGGCAATACAATATATGAAAATATTATCTTGGAATGTCAACGGCATACGGGCTATGGAGAAAAAGGGGTTCTTTGAGTGGTTGCAAAAGGAATCTCCGGATATCCTTTGCCTGCAAGAAACCAAGGCTCATCCGGAACAATTAACAGAAAAATTCATTAAACCTGAAGGATATCATTCCTACTGGGCCTCGGCAGAGAAAAAAGGTTATAGCGGGGTGGCCATATATACTAAGGTTCAACCCAAAACTGTTGTTGGTTTGGGTATTAAAGAGTTTGACAGTGAAGGCCGTACACTGATGGCAGATTTTGGGGATTTTATTTTGTTTAATATTTATTATCCTAATGGTGGGCAAGGTAATAAACGGGTGCCTTTTAAAATGGAATTTTATGATGTTTTCTTAAAAAAGGTCGAAAAATTACGTAAAGACGGAAAGAAGATAATCATTACAGGGGATGTTAACACGGCCCATACTGAAATAGATCTGGCAAGGCCAAAAGAAAACGTCAAAAACACCGGTTTTCTTCCCGAAGAAAGAGAGTGGGTGAGTAAATTCATTAAAAATGGCTACGTCGATACGTTCCGACATTTCAACAAGGAAGGCGGACATTACACTTGGTGGGATTATTATACCGGTGCCCGTAGCCGTGACGTAGGCTGGCGTATTGATTATTTCTTTGTTACAGAAAATTTACTACCCAAACTCAAAAAAGCCTTTATCATGAAGGACGTGATGGGTTCAGATCATTGTCCGATAGGCATAGAGATCAATTCCCTCTAGACGAACAACGCTGGTTACGTAAATCTACGTATTCTCAAACATTATTTATTTCTTTAAAATATTCAAATGCATATACGAGAAGGATATTTATTGGGGCACAGCAGCGTCCGTAGCCGTGTGATCATGACCTATGGCTTTATCCTTACGGCAACGGCTATTGTTTGGATATGGGCATTTTATGAATTTTCAAGTTACCCAGTGCTGCTTGGTTCGGCATTTTTGGCCTATACCTTGGGATTGCGTCACGCCGTTGATGCTGATCACATTGCCGCTATCGACAATGTGACGCGCAAGTTGATCCAGGAGGGCAAACGACCCGTTGATGTCGGCTTTTTTTTCTCCTTAGGGCATTCCTTGGTGGTGTTTCTGGCATCGGCCGTCGTAGCCGCTACGGCAGGAGCTTTTAAGGATAAATTCTACTTCTTTTCTTCTTTTGGCAACATTATCGGCACATGCATTTCTGCTGGTTTTTTACTGATCCTTGGGCTTATTAATGTCATTATATTCTTTCAGATCTACAAGACTTTTTCACGGGTGAGGGAAACAGGGGTTTATTCGGATGAAGATCTTAATGTGTTGCTGTCCAAGCGAGGCTTTTTATCCCGTATATTCCGCTCTTTGTTTAAAATGATCCGCTCCAGCTGGCAGATGTTACCTATTGGATTCCTGTTTGGTTTAGGTTTCGATACTTCTACAGAAATAGCAGTGCTTGGGATTGCCGCGACTCAGGCAGCTAAAGGGGTAAGCATTTGGTCGATCATGGTTTTTCCGGCTCTTTTTACGGCGGGCATGACCCTGGTTGATACAACGGATGGCGTACTTATGTTGGGGGCCTATCAATGGGCCTTTTTGACCCCGATCCGTAAGCTTTATTATAATTTAACCATCACAGGAATTTCTATAGTGGTGGCTTTTGTCGTGGCTGGTATTGAAACACTTGGTCTATTGGGAGATCAGTTTTCCTTGAAGGGTTCTTTTTGGGGCTTCATTAGTAGTTTGAATAATAATTTTAATACCATCGGTTTTTTCATCATCGGGATCTTTCTGTGCGCCTGGTTATTTTCTATTTTAATTTATCGCGTGATGCGCTATGATGAAGTGAAGATTAAAGATTGTTGACAAAAATGACAACCAAAACTTCTAATACATTCTCCCGTTCATCCTTAAAAAGACTTCCTTTGTATCTTCATTTGTTGGAAAACCTGACCTCTCAAGGGGTGACTAGTGTTTCTTGCACGCAGATCGCTAAAGAGTTTGATCTGGATCCTACCTTGGTTCGTAAAGATATCGAAATGACAGGTGAGGTGGGGACGGCGCGCGTTGGGTTTAAAATCATCAGTCTTATCAGCAAGATCAAGAGTTTTTTAGGCTGGGACCAGCAACAGGATGCTTTCTTAGTGGGTGTTGGAAATTTGGGCAAGGCCATTTTAGGGTATAAAGATTTCAATAAATATGGCTTAAATGTGGTGGCTGCTTTTGATAATTCACCTGATAAGATCGGGACAAAAATATTCGGTTATCAGATCCTTTCTTCATCAAAGTTTGTCAATCTTGCCAAACGTAAAAAGGTCACTATTGGGATCATTACCGTTCCTGCGGTGTTCGCACAGGGGGCTGCGGACCTTATGGTCGAGGCGGGGATCAAAGCGATTTGGAATTTTGCGCCGGCCCCTTTACGTGTTCCCGATGGGATTATATTAGAAAACGCCAGGTTAACCCAAAGCCTGGCGGTCCTGACTAATAAACTAAAGTCCTGATTTTATGTGCCGTAACTAGCCAGATACATATCTCGGATTTCCTGGATCAAAGGCAGGCGTGGATTGCAACCTGTACATTGATCATCAAAAGCCAGTTCAGAAAGTTCATCTAATTTGGCTTCAAAATCAGCTCTTTTGACGCCGGCCTCAGCAATGGTTGCCGGGATCTTGATCTTCCTTCTTAAATCTTCTACAGCTTTTATCAAACGTTCAACTTTATCTTTTTCATCCACGCCTCCCAGGCCGAGATAATCGGCAATACGAGCATAGCGAGATTGCGATAAAGGATGGGTGTATTGAGCAAAAGCCGTTTGTTTGCTGGGGGCTTCTTGAGCGTTGTAACGGATCACGTGCGTGATCAATATTCCATTGGCCACACCATGAGGAATGTGGAATGCTCCTCCCAGTTTATGGGCCATGGAATGGCAGACGCCTAAGAAAGCGTTGGCAAAGGCCATCCCTGCCATGGTTGCTCCGTAATGCACTTTTTCACGGGCTTCAATATTTCCACCATCTTCATAAGCGATCGGAAGGTAGGTAAAAAGAAGCCTTAAAGCTTCCATGGCTTGGCCGTTAGTGAATTCTGTTGATGTTACTGCGACTATGGCTTCCAGGGCGTGAGTAATAGCATCCATACCTGACGCTGCGGTAAGGCCTGGAGGCATGGCTAAAACCAATTCCGGATCGATGATCGCAATATCCGGCGTCAATTCATAATCAGCAATAGGGTATTTTACATTTTCTTTTTCATCAGTAATGACTGCGAATGGGGTAACTTCAGATCCTGTTCCAGATGTTGTAGGGATGGCAACCAAGATGGTTTTTTTGACGCCATCGGGAATTTTGCAAATACGTTTATAGATATCCATAAAACGCATGGCGATGTCTTTAAATTGTATTTCAGGATTTTCATATAATAACCGCATGATCTTGGCAGCATCAATAGGGGAGCCGCCGCCTAACGCGATCACTGTGTCTGGATGAAAGGCCCGCATCATACTCAAGCCTTTTTCGATCGTTGCCAGATCAGGGTCAGGGTTGACTTCGAAGAAAACTTCGCAATCAATATTCATGCTATCAAGAATATCAGTCATCTTTTTTATAAATCCCATTTTAGCCAGATGGTGATCGGTCACTAAAAATGCCCGTTTGCGGCCTTCCAGTTCACGAAGGGCCATGGGTAAACAGCCGAATTTAAAAAAGATCTTAGGCGGGACGCGAAACCACAACATATTTTCCCTGCGTTCAGCCATTGTTTTGATATTCAGTAAATGGCGTACGCCTACGTTCTCACTGACGCTGTTGCCTCCCCAGCTGCCGCAACCAAGGGTCAGGGATGGCTCCAGGCGAAAGTTATAAATATCGCCTATGGCCCCTTGAGAACTTGGCATGTTCAATAACACGCGTCCGGTCTTCAGGCGGGCCCCAAATTCCGCAATGCGATCTGTATTTTTAGGATCAATATAAAGAACAGAGGTATGTCCCATGCCGCCAAAATTGATCAGTGCTACGGAAATATCCACGGCCTGAGAAAAGTCTTTAGCACGGTACATGGCTAAAATAGGAGAAAGTTTTTCATAACTAAAGGCTTCATCTTTGCCGACCTTGTTAACTTCTGCGATCAAAACTTTAGTCTCCGCGGGAACTTCAAATCCGGCCAGCAAGGCGATCTTAGCTGCACTTTGTCCAACGATATCAGGATTTAATTTTCCATCGATCAAAAGCAGGGAAGAAAGTTTGCTGCGTTGAGTTTCGTTGAGAATATAAGCGCCTCGTTTTATAAATTCATTCTTGGTATTCTCATAGATTTTGTCAACGATCACCACAGATTGCTCAGATGCGCAGATCATGCCATTATCAAAGGTCTTGCTGATCAGAATAGAGCTGACAGCTGTTTTTATGTCAGCGGTTTCGTCGATAAGGGCTGGTGTATTGCCAGCGCCGACACCTATCGCCGGTTTTCCTGATGAATACGCGGCCAAGACCATGCCGGGACCGCCGGTAGCCAGGATCAAATTGATCGCCGGGTGGTGCATCAGGTGATTAGACAGTTCAACCGTAGGATTTTCGATCCATCCAATGATCCCTTCAGGGGCTCCTGCCTTAACGGCGGCTTCAAGGATGATCCGTGCCGCTTGAATAGTCGAACGTTTGGCTCTGGGATGGGGGGAGAAAATGATCGCATTTCGTGTCTTTAGGCTCAGGAGCGCTTTAAAGATGGTAGTAGAAGTAGGATTAGTGACAGGGACAACACCAGCCAGAAGACCGACTGGTTCTGCGATACGTGAAAAACCGCCGACCGCGTCATGTTCAATAACACCGCACGTTTTGGTGTCACGATGTTTATTATAGATAAACTCAGAAGCAAAATGGTTTTTGATGACTTTGTCTTCAAATATACCCATTCCGGTTTCTTTGACCGCCATCTTGGCTAAACTGATACGCGCTTTATTGGCTGCCATCGCTGCCTGATAAAATATCTCATCAACCTGTTTTTGGGTATATGTCGCGTACTTAGCTTGGGCTTTTTGGCTTAGCGTAATAATGGCATTGAGATCTTTGATCCCGGTAGTATTTTCGCAGAGGGGTGTTTTGATAAAGCTAGCTGCCGCTCTTTTTTTGGCTGGCGGTCTTTTAATGGCATTGAGCATAAGTAAACTCCAGTTTTAGTATCCATTATTAATCGAGAAATAATTATCGATTAATCTACTTAAAATATACCCGCAAATCAAGCCCTTGTCAAGAAAGCCACGGATTTATTTTAAAGATCTAAAGGTTGGCTCTTGGCCCTATGAATAAGAAATCCTTATTAAAGGGATAATATAATTCGTGTTGCTATGCAGGCAAAATGAGTTACCATAAATATGCCTGCTGTATAAACGTTCGGCATTGGGGACAGTCAAATATTTAATTATAAGGAGTTCGCTGTGAAAAATCTTAAACGTGCTTTTGAGCCTAAACGGGTTGCCATTATCGGAGCCTCGCCAGATCCTGCGAAAATAGGTCACCAGGTCATTAAAAATGTCATTGATGGGGGATATACAGGAGAGATCATCCCGATCAATCCTAAAGCTGTCAATGTCCTTGGGCATACAGCATATAAATCCCTTAGTGATGTCCCTGGTGAGAGTATAGATTTGGTTGTTATTGCTATCCCAGCAGCCTTTGTCATTGCGGCCATGGAAGAATGTGGCCGCTGTAAGGTGGGGGCGGTCGCCATCATCACTTCTGGTTTTAGTGAAGTGGGTAATTTTGATGATGAAAAAAAATTAACCAAGATAGCCAATGATAATAATATTGCTTTGCTCGGGCCGAATATCTTTGGTTTGGTTTATCCACCTAGTAAATTAAATGCCAGTTTTGGCCCCAAGGATATTTATCCCGGGAAAATTGCTTTTATTACCCAAAGCGGAGCGTTAGGCATTGGACTGATGGGTTGGACAGCGATGAAGAAGATCGGTTTGGCCGCCTTGGTCAGTATAGGTAATAAGGCGGATATTGATGAACAGGATTTGATCGAGTATTTTAATAAAGATAAGAATGCCAATGTGCTTTTGATCTACATGGAAGGTATCAAGGATGGCCCCAAATTTTTGCGCTCTAAAATTGAAAAACCAACAGTTATCCTTAAAGTTGGCCGTTCTACCCGTGGAGCCCAAGCAGCTGCTTCCCACACAGGTTCTTTATCCGGAGCAGACAAAATATATGACGGTGTTTTTAAGCAGTTAGGGATGTTACGGGCGAACACCTTTATTGAAGCGTTTAGTTGGGCCCGGGCCTTGTCACTTCCTTTGCCTAAAGGTGAGGATACACTGATCATTACCAATGGCGGAGGTATTGGCGTTGCCACCACAGATGAATGTGAAGCTCAAGGGATCAAGATCCTGGATGACCCGGCTTGGTTAGAGGGTAAATTCCGTTCCACCATGCCGGATTTTGGCAGCACCAAAAATCCTGTTGATATCACCGGTGGGGCAGGGGTAGAAGGTTATCGTAAGGCCTTAAAGGTCGCTTTTGATGAAGAGAGAATTAAATCCATCATAGTTCTCTATTGTGAAACAGCGGTGACCGATCCTATGGATGTCGCCAAGGCTGTTAATGATGCGTTCCAAGAATCAGGGCAAAGTAAACCTGTGGTCGTTGCTATGGTCGGGGGAACACGCACCCGTGATGCCCTGGTATTTTTAAATGAAAAATTCATTCCAGCTTCCAGTTTAGTGGATATATCTGTTTCAGCCCTTAAGATCGTATATACCTGGGCCGAGATCAAGAATCGTCCTGCCTCGAAGGCTATTTTGGAGCAAGCACCGGCAGGGGTCCATAAGATCATGGATGCGGTTAAGGCAGAAGGCAGAAAGATCTTAATGGAACACGAAGCCCGTCAGGTGATGGAACTTTGTGGGGTACCTACTCCCAAATGGGGATTTGTCCGTAGCGCGGATGAAGCTGTTAAGATCGCTGATAGCAAAGGAATGTATCCCTTGGCGATGAAAATAGCTTCGCCTGATATCGTGCATAAATCCGATGTGGGGGGCGTTGTTCTTAACATTCGTGACGGAAAAGAATTAAAAGAGAAGTTTGAAGGCATGATGATTAAGATCAAGAAGGCTCAGCCTGCGGCTAATTTACTGGGGGTTAATTTAATACAAATGGTCAGTGGTATTGAATGTATTGTCGGTATCACTACCGATCCACAGTTTGGGTCAGCGGTGATGTTCGGACTTGGCGGAGTATTTGTTGAAGCGCTCAAGGATGTGACCTTCCGTGTAGTGCCATTTGATGCGGCTGAGGCCCAGCGAATGATCGGGGAGATCAAGGCCAAAAAGATCTTAGAAGGTTTTCGTGGGATGAAGGCGGATAAAGAGTCGATCATTAAAACCTTGATAGCCGTTCAAAAACTGGCGCCTTATGTCAAGGAGATAGATATTAATCCGTTGTTGACCAATCAGGATGGTTCCTACGCCGTTGATGCAAGGATCGTCTTAAAATGACCAATCTTCAACTGATCCCGGCTCTTCAGGCATCCATTGCTCCGTGCGTGTTGATCTCGGGAGATGGGCTTTTATTGCTCTCGATGTCTAATCGGCTTTCCCGTCCTATTGAGAGGATACGTCATTTATGCGACGTGATGAAAGCGCATCCTCAAAAAGATCACCAAGGAATACAGGAACAGATCCGTATCCTTTATAAGCGGGCCCAACTTTTACGCAGTGCCATTGTTTGTATCATTTATAGCATTGTCTCAGTTTCTTTTATCGTGCTATCGTTATTTTTGGATGCTCTTTATGCCTGGCCGATCACTTTCCTGATCAACATATTTTTTATTTTGAGCCTTGTTTTTTTGTTGATCTCAATGATATTTTTCTTATTGGATATACATTGGGCCCTCGATTCTTTAAAGATCGAGATCCGTCATTCTCAGGGAGATGTTTAGGCGGTGATGGAGTCCAGGAATATTTTGGCGGCTTTGGTAAATACTTTTTTGTCACTGTGGACGATGGCCAGGGGTCTTTTAAGGTCAAACCCTGGTAAAGAAATAATTTCCAGGGTCGAGTCTTTTAATTCCTTTTTAATGGTCGTTTCAGGAAGTATTGAGCATCCCAGGCCTATTTCAAGCGCGTTTTTGACGGTTTCAATATTGTCGTATTCTTTTACCAAATTGATCTTTATTTGGTGGTCTTTGAAAAATTGATTGATCGCTTGCCCGGTGGGGGTGACAAGATCAAGCCCGATGAAATTCATGTTCATTAATTTTTTAAGCGGCACTTTTTCGTTTTTCTTAAAAAAACGGTGCTTGCTTGACTGGACCAGGGCGAGCTGGTCATAGGCGAATATTTTTGTTTTCATTCCAGGTGTCTCTTTAGGGAAGGCGACTAGGCCAAAGTCAACCAATTTATCTTTTACCATTTGATAAACGACGCGAGGATGGCAGTATTCCAGGTGAATATTTATTTTAGGGTATCGTTTAAGGAAATGTTGAATGGTCCCTTTGAGTTGATATAAACCAATGCTGTAGATGGACGCAACGCTGACATAACCAATAGAAAGATCATTCATCTTTTCAATTTCAGTAATGGCGTTTTGATAAGAATCAAGGATCTGTTGGGCATAGATAAAAAAGACTTTGCCGGCAGGGGTCAGGGTTGTTTTACGGGAAGACCGTTCAAACAGGGAACAATTAAGTTTTTTTTCCAAAATATGGATATGCTGGGAAACAGCAGGCTGGGTGATATTGTTCCTTTGGGCAGCCAGCTTAAAAGATCCTGTTTGGGCGACGGAAATAAAGCTTTTAATAAAGAATAGATCAACCATGGTTTTAGTCAAGATCAATTGATAAGTAAATCTTATTAATAGCATAACATAATTCAAGTGGATAAATCCATAAAAAAAGTTATGATGAATGAATATTTGATTTAGACGTACTATAAGGAGAGCTTATATGAAACCCAAGAAATCCATCCTTGATGAGAACCTTTCCAGGACCGATCCGCGCGTTAAGCAGATCCTGGTGAAGATGAAGAAAGAGAATTACCGGCCTGACGCACTGATCGAGATCTTGCACACCGCCCAAAATTCTTTTGGTTTTCTTCCCATGAGCGTGCTGGCCTTTATCTCGAAAGAATTAAAGGTCCCGCCAAGCCGGGTATATTCAACGGTCACTTTTTACCATTTTTTCTCTTTGAAATCCAAAGGCGAACATACGTGTTTGGTCTGCACAGGTACGGCCTGCTATGTCAAAGGGGCTGAACCGATCCTGGTTGAATTAGAGAAAAAGTTCTCGCTTAAAGCAGGACAAGTATCTGCGGATAACAAATTAGGCATCTCAACAGCCCGTTGTATCGGTGCTTGCGGCCTTGCCCCGGCAGCCGTGGTTGATGGAGAAGTGATTCC
>Ga0302320_10029723_pt1 | contig 10443 bp, 10 predicted proteins | sample Bog_T0_3_FD_202130 | JGI IMG/M metagenome (GOLD analysis project Ga0302320, IMG submission 202130) | Peat permafrost microbial communities from Stordalen Mire near Abisko, Sweden - Bog_T0_3 | ecosystem: Environmental > Terrestrial > Soil > Wetlands > Peat | place: Sweden: Abisko, Stordalen Mire... | reverse complement strand
GCCTTGAGCGCTATAAAAATGATTGCCCCAGGTATGCACCGCGGCCTTGGCTTCTCCGCTGGAACCCGAAGTGGCAATGATGGTCACTTCCTGCTCTACGTCCAGATCTTTATAGCTCCCAGCCTCAGAATGCTGGCGGGCATCAAAACAAACTGCACGCTTGATCTCCTCGGAGTGAAATATATGTCGGGCATTAATTCTGGAGGCATACGCCGTGATGGTTTTATCCGGCCAGCGCGGGCTTATGGGAACCACAACTGCCTTTATCTGCCACAAAGCCAATATCAAAATGACATACTCGATGCTATTCTCATCGCAAATAGCAATTCGATCACCAGGGCCTATTCCCATGCCCTTTAATTGCTTAACAGCACTGGCCAGATATAAAGATAATTGTTGGTTCCTGACCTGCCGCGTGCCCCAGATAATGGAGAAGTCTTTGTTCATATGATTTGTTGTGGATTCCCGCTTTCGCGGGAATGACATTGAAATAATTATACTAAAAACTCTTTCTTGATGATGCCATTTTCACCAACGATAGGAACAATATTCTTAAACCAACGCTCAGTGCCTAAACCAGCGATCTGCCCGCTAAGACAGGCTAAATTAGCCAATACTTTAAATCCCAACGGCGACTCAAAGGCAGAACTGATAATGGCCTTACGTTTCAAAAGCTTTGCCTCTTGGATCCAATCCAAACTTGGGATAAGACCTAAGATCATCGGCTTTAGCACATACGCAATGACCCCTTCCTGCTCTGCTAAGGGCGAAGAACAGCGTCCCGGCGCCCGGATACCGCTTCGGACTACCGTCAGGGTCTCATCTAATGCAACGCGCATACGGGTTTGTTGATAAAAGGCGTCCAATTGAGAAACATCATTGATAGGCTCCTCAATAAAGTCGATCTTTTGATTACCGACTAACTGGGCAAAAATACAAGCTTCTTTTAAACTCCATACCCGATTACCATCTAAACGCAGATAAGAATCCTGGTCCAAAAGCACTCGAATGTCCTGGATCTTTTTAACATCTAAAGCTATATTGCGGTCCCCAACTTTTAATTTAAACACCTTAACACCCTGCTGTGAAAACCGTTTAAAATCAGCGATCACTTCCTGATGAGTCCCTTGAAGCAGGACAGCTGTTTGAACGTCCTTTAGATCAGCCCCTAAGAATTCCGCCAAACTTTGACCGGCCGCCTTTGAAGCCAGCGTTAAAATAGCAGATTCGATGGCAAAGCGTACCGAGGGACAAGCATTCAATATGTTAAGCTCCTGGCTGAGCACATTAAGCAATTCATCTTTTTGACGAGGGATTTTAAATTCCATCAAATACGAGCGGATTTCCTTCAGATCATGCTTGGTCCGACGAATGGTTTCACTGCTGATACCCTCTAAAGGAGCAACCTCACCCTGCGCGCTTAAACCATCAGATGTTTTTAGCGTTAGATAAAAACCACTACGCTCTCTGATGGTCGTGCCGACAAAACTGTAAGGTTGGATGAATGGAATTTTAAAAGGAGAATACTCGATCTGATTGATGATCAGCGGCTGCACAACACCCATCCTATCGAAAACAAGAAACTGTAGATTAAAAGCAAAAGACCGGTTTGACCCAACACACGATTAAGACCGGCACCGTCCGAATGCGTAAAAGCCGCTTTCACGCAAGGGATGGCACAAAAGCCGATCAAAGAAGCCGCAGCTATGCCCTGATGGTCATCTGTAATAAGGTATACCGCAAAAGGGACCAAACTTGCAGCGATGATACAAAAAAGATATTCCCCCATGGCAAAAGACCTTCCGAAACGCACAGCCAAGGTAAGCTTCCCTGCCCGACGGTCGGTATCAATATCCCGCAGATTATTGACAGCTAAAATAGCCATGGATAAAAGACCCGGTCCCAATCCTGCGACAATGACTGCCCAATCTATTTCTAAGGCTTGAGTAAAATATGTCCCTCCTACGGCAACGGGCCCGAAAAAAAACAGCACAAATATATCTCCCAGCCCCAAATATCCTAAAGGTATTGGGCCGGCCGTGTAAAGGATGCCGGAAATAATGGACGTTATCGCAACGACCAAGATCCACAATCCCGCGCGATGGACAAGATACGCCGAGCACAAAGCAGCCAAAATGAAAAAAACAACAGCTCCTGTAAGAACCTGCTCAGGTTTGATCAATCCAGCCTGCGTGACACGCACAGGCCCTTTGCGATCAGCTGTGTCTGCGCCTTTTTTAAAATCAAAATAATCATTGGCTAAATTGGTGCCGATTTGAATGCATAAAGCTGCCATCAAAGCCATCAAGGCTGATGGACCATGAAAAAGTCCGTCACCAAAGGCCATGGCCGTACCGATAAGGACCGGAGCAATGGCCGCGGGTAAGGTTTTAGGACGAATGGCTAAGATCCAAGAATTCATTTTTAAGGTCGCTTCGGAAATTTAGAAAAATCAGGTTTGCGTTTTTCCACAAAAGCATTGCGGCCTTCCTGGCCTTCTTGGGTCATATAAAACAGAAGCGTGGCATTTCCAGCCAGTTCCTGCAAACCGGCCTGACCGTCGCAATCCGCGTTCATGGCAGATTTGATGCAACGGATAGCCAAGGGCGAATGCTGCAGGATCTCACGGCACCATTTCACCGTCTCTTCTTCTAATTTTCTATACGGGATAACCGTATTGACCAAGCCCATTTGAAGCGCTTCTTGGGCCTTATACTGACGGCAAAGATACCAAATTTCACGGGCTTTTTTCTGGCCGACAATGCGTGCCATATAGCTTGAGCCAAATCCTCCATCAAAAGAACCAACCTTGGGGCCAGTCTGCCCGAATATCGCGTTGTCTGCCGCGATAGAAAGATCACAGATCATTTGCAGGATCTGACCGCCACCCACGGCGTAGCCTGCCACCATGGCGATCACCGGTTTAGGACAGGAACGGATCTGCCGCTGAAAATCTAAAACATTTAAACGGTTCGTGCCATCCTTATCCTTATAGCCGGCATCCCCACGGATCTTCTGGTCTCCACCTGAACAAAACGCGTCCTTACCTTCTCCGGTCAAAATGATCACCCCTATTTTTTCATCGTCACGGGCATCATCCAAGGCATTGATCATTTCTTTGACCGTCAACGGTGTAAAGGCATTGCGACGTTCAGGCCGATTGATCGTGATCTTGGCAATACCATCCATCTTATGGTATTTGATCTCTTCGTAGGTCTTGGCTTGCTTCCAGGAAAATTTCGACATTGCTTTCTCACTCCTTAATGGATGACGACCCGAGGATCAACAGATTGACCTTTATACCGCGGTAACAAATGTACGTGGGCATGCATCACAATTTGACCGGCGTCCTGTCCACAGTTAGCTACGATATTAAAACCATCCGGCTGATATTCTTTTATTAACAATTCTTTGGCCTTTTGGATCAATTCAAATATAGCTACAATCTCCTGCGGCGTTGATTCAAAAACAGTGACATGATGCCGTTTAGGGATAAAAAGCATATGACCTTTAGTAATGGGCTTGATGTCATACAAGGCATACGCCAATTCATTTTCCAATACCTTCGGCAAATTCTTACAAAATATACAGTCCCCCATGATCAGCCTCGCTTTTTTGTACTCGAATATAAAAATCTACCACAAATTCTCTCTTTTTACCACTGTTGCCGCAACGAAACCGTTGGGCAATACAACCCCTTTATTTCTCTTTGCCACCAATGGCCGTTAGAGTTTCTTATCTTAAAATCCGTAAAATAATAGGCCCAAAAAGTAGCTTGAATATACCTAGGCGGATGGTCCTTAAAAGGATTAACAGCCAATAAACGCACTACCGACGGTTCGCCTTTTAAAAGACGGTCCATCAACACCATCAACCACTGATTGTCCCTCCAAGAACCTAAAGAAGCAAACCACATTTGCCAGTCTAAACGCGGTTGATAAGGCATCGCCCATCTGGGCGCTTTATTGATATCCCCCGGCTTGTAGGGAAATTCATAGGGCAGCCAATGCTCCCCATCATTACTTCCTTCAAGAATGATCTCATTGCGCTGGGTAGTCATAACGGCGAAAAGTCCGTAATTATTGATACTGCGCATCGGACTTACGGCAGTGATCAACTTTTCAACGGGTTTAGGCAAAGGAAGATGGCAAAAGGAGTCCTCCATTAGCCCTAAACTAACAATTAAAACAAACGCTGCCACTAAACCCGTCATGATTTTATAAAGAATTCCCCCTTGAATAATCGATTTGCTTGAATTTCCAAGCCTTAAGAACATTAAATGTTCATCTTCCAGGAGAGTCAGACAAAGACCTATAGCTAATAAATTAAAGAAACAATAATTACCGGTAAGAATGATCAACAACTGCAAGCCGGTAATCCCAAAAAAAGCGACTAATCTTGCCCAACGTCCACAAAAAATAAGAAACGGAACAAAAAGCTCTATGCCGAGCATAACTCCACAAGATAATCTTTGAAACCACAATGGTAATTGATTAACATACCAGCTGATCATATTAGGCAAAGGCTGGGTCCAGTAATGATAGGTCAAGGCCGTAAGATGGCTCCAATTAAGATCACCACTTAAGATCTTAACCATACCCGACTGGAATATCAAACGGAACAAAAGCCATCGCAAAAGCCAGATGATCACAATGGAAGGACGAACCGTGGGCCTAAAGTTCACCCGTAAAGGGAGCGGAACTAAAAAAATCAGCAAAAAACCAGCTTCCAAAAGTAAATTATCCCACTGAAAACCTAAGAAATCCTGACCTACCACCGTTAAAGACAGATAAAAGATCCAAAGCAAAAATGCCGCCAGGGTCGGAAGGAAATCAATCAAGCACAAAAGCGAAAGCACCACTCCTGCCCAACATAAAAATAATAAAAATCCGTCACTGCTATTAAACCAACAAAGGGTTGGGGCCACCCAAAATCGATTAGCTCCCTCTTGTTGTTCGACGTAATGTAAATATTCACTAGCGGGTAAGATGCCATGGCTGCCGATAAGACCTAAGATCTGGACACCCAAAGACCAGAAGGCCACCAGATAAATAAAAGCCATCCATCGGCTGAATATCCAGGAAGAGATGATCATAAATATAAAAATTAAACTTTAAGGCTACGTTCGAGTTCTTCGATGTCTTTTTTGGCTTTAATGGGTGTGGTTTGGAAAATCTCGCAGTAGAGCTGGATGGCCAACTCTTTCTCGCCCTCCATCAATAAATGCCGCACATCAAACATGGTAGCTTTACCTCTTTGAGGTAATTTACCTCGACGTCGAGCGTCAATCATAAACCAGACACGATAGGTGTTAAAAAGGACCAGTAAACAAACTAAAACAATCAGTGTCGTGTATAAAACAACCATAAGTACGCCTTTTAGTTATACGTTTTCTTTGGCAAAATCATCGACAACCTGCTTAACTTCCATTTCAGCCTTATCGATCTTTGCCTTGCACAGCTTGACTAAATTTACAGCTTCTTTGACCCGCAAAGACAACTCATCAACATCTATATCATCGCTTTCAATCTTACCGATAATTTCATCCAGCCGTTCGATGGCCTTGCTGTACTTAAGTTCTGCCATATTAAATGTTCCTCAAGATTCTTCGCTTTGCTCAGAATGACGAGCTATTGTACTATTAATTATACCATCTACTAACTGAGTCGTGATGCTTTTGACTTCCTTAGCATCCTTGATACTGCGTATCAAAACACCCTCTTGGCTCCTGGTAATGGTAAAACCACGTTTGAGTGTATTTTTAGGATCTGCCATTTGAACCAGCTTTTGATAACTGTTTATTTTAGTCCTTGAATTTTGAAGGTGCAAATAAATTATTTTCTTTAAATGCTCTTGATAGTCAGCGAGTGATCTTTGGGACCCTTTAAATCTCACGGCTGGGGCACGTTTTAGGGCTTCATTAATGCTTGCCAGGCGCTGGTGATGGCTTTTGATCAATCCCAACGTTTGAGTTTGCAACAACACAGCGCTGTCCTTAAGTCGTGCACGCTTGGTCTTTAAGGCCTGGCGCAAGCCCTCTATGATCCGCGTTTGACGTTCGTCAACGCCATCGATAAACTCTTTCAGGCGCTCTACTAAAAATTTGGCAATAGCTGTCGGTGTCTTGGCAAAAGTATGGGCTGCCAGATCGGTGACAGTCGTATTGATCTCATGGCCGATACCACTTAAAACAGGGATATTCAATTGAGCAATGCTCATGGCGATCTTTTCACTGTCAAAACAGCTTAGCTCTGCAATGGAGCCTCCACCTCTGGTGATAACGATCACGTCTATCCCTTCGATGTTTTCAAGGGCCATCAAAGCTTTAATAATAGACATTTCTGTATTTTTCCCCTGCATGATCGAATTAATTAAGAATATTTTAAAAGCATAACCGCTACGCTTCAGTTCTGAAATAAAATCATGATACGCGGCAGAGTCATAGGAAGTAATAAGGCCTATGTTCAAGATCACATCAGAAAGAGGCAATTGCTTGTTCTTCTCCAAGATCCCTTTTTGTTTTAATAACGAGATCAAGCGCTGACGGTCCTGGGCGATCTTACCCAAGGTATGGACAGGATCTATGGCTTCAACGATCAAACGTACCTGACCATGCCCGGGATAAAAATCCACCTTACAAAGAAATTTAACCTCAATATCATCCTTTAATTCAAAAGCATTTTCCGCCTTTTTTAAAATGGCATCAATTTTAGGACGCGTTTGGGCAAAGATCACCAGACCAATACGGGCCGTGATGTCACGGGTCACAGGATCTTTTTCACATAATTCAAAGAACACATGCTTCTTGTCTTTACCACGGTCATACCCCTGTATTTCCCCGCAAACCCAAACAGCCTGCGGAAAACCGCTGCTTAAAACATCGCGGATAAAATGATTTAACTCTGATACGGATAAAAATTCTTCACTCATGATCTTAATAAACCCAGTTGCAACATTTCCCGTTCAAGATCTTGTCCGGCATAAATAATGATAGCTTCCATGGCCCTTAGCTTTAGATCCAGCTCATTTTTCATCGCATGCAGCTTACGGGCATTTTCCGGAGTTTTATTGTTGATATCACCGGTATACCAATTCTCATATTCTTTATGGGCTTTTAAAGAATTATTGAAGTCTTCGGTAGCGGCGGCGTACTTGATAATAGTTTCATGCCGTTTGATGATATCCATATCTTTAACTTGGGCCCAAGTATCTGTCGAAAATCCATGAGTGATGAACTGACGCTGGTCCATCACATAAAAAGATTCCATGTTCTTTTCCATCTCTGCTAAAAAATCAAATAATTTCTTCTTCAATTGTGCCTCCAACCCCAACTACCACGTTAATGGTTTAAAAGCTTTAAGCGAAATGGCCAACTCTCCCATATTGATGATCGGCAATATCGTCGAATAATCATCACTCCAGATACGACCTTGATCTTTCGGGTCTATCTCCAAAGGCTGCCAGTCTTCTTGAGAGATCAATCTTATAAAACGATCATCATCCCATGTCAGGATACCCCAGATGGAACGCATATTAACACCTTCATCCCCTACATCTTTAATAGCCACATAAGCACCGCTATCTGCGGCGATTTTAGCCAATACGGGCTCCAAGTTTAAATAACGATTGGTGATATGAAACACGATGCCCCCTCGCGGGGCCAACTTGCGACGATATTCCACCAAAACATCCTTATTGACCAGATGAGTGGGGATCGCATCTCCGCTGAAGGCATCAATGACCAAAAGATCATACGCCCCATCCGGTGAATTCTTTAATGAAAGCCTGGCATCACCTAAAATAACATTCACCACTCCGGGGGCTTCTGACAAATACCAAAAATATTTTAAGGCCAGGTTTTTAACATCGCCATCTAATTCATAATAATCAATAGGGCAACTGGGTTTGGCGTACATGGACAAGGTTCCTGTCCCCAAACCCACCACTCCCACCCGCTTGGCCTGAAAGATATCATCGATCAATAAAGAACCAATGGCCGAGGTGGGACTATAGTATCCCAAAGGAATACGACGCTTACTCTCATCCGTGAATTCAACCCCATGCAAGGTTGTACCATGCACCAATGCTCGGACACCGCTTGGGGAATCGAAGATTTCATAGACACCATAATAATTCCTTTTCTTAATTATAAAATGCTTATTTTGCCAAACAGATTCCAAAAAAGGTGTCATCAGGATAATACCGGTCAAAACACCTACCAAAAATTTCTTATCCGAAGCTAAACCTAAAAAGGAAAACCAAACAGCGACCCACAATAAAACAAAAGACCACAGATGATATTCTTTAACAAAATGGGGCCAAAGATAAAAAGCTGACAGCACCATTAAAACACAAAGACCCCCCTTCCAAAATGGAAGTTTTACAGATGTTTGCGGCACTGCAAAAGCAACTAACAGCAACCCTGCCAAATATTCTATTAAAGTATTAGATACCAAAGGAATGACCCAACTGGTAAGTATACCGCCTAAAAAACCTCCCAGAGAAAGCATCACATAAAATAAGGTCATCTGCTCACTCGAAGAAGGCTTGGACCGGATCAACTGATTTTGCGTGTACATACATATCAAAAATAAAAATCCGCACAACAAAGCAATTACAAGAAGCACTGGTAATAAAAGTTTTTGAGATAGGAAATACATCATGGCCTGTAGACCAATGATAGGTCCGATATAACGGACTATCCATGATGGACACCAAGGATTCTCTTTAAAATTTAAAACAAAAGCCATCAAATAAATCCCTAAAGGGATCACCCACAGTAAAGGCACTGGCGCGACTTCATAGCTTATGATGTTGGTAACAGACAAGAACATAACCACGCCGGCAGCTCCAAGACAGACCCAAGTCAAAATTTGTTTTGCCCCTACCTTTGCTGCGCCTGTATCAGAATGACTTGGTCCCTGCGAACGATTCACATCTATTTTGATCATCGCCCAAGCCAATAGATTGGCGCCTACCAAAAAGAAATACAGAACACGCCAGATCTGCAATTGTTCGGTATTGGTCAAATACTGTTCAAAAATAAATGGATAGGTCAAAAGCGCCGCAAAAGATCCTAAATTAGATACCGCGTAGAGCCGGTAAGGATTATTGTGCTCTTTTAAAAGGGATGCAGCCAGCCAGCTTTGAGTCACCAGGCTCATAGTTGACAATACAAAGAAAACCGGGCCGATAGTGATCGTTAAACGCCAGAATATATCTAAAACTAAGGGTAAAGAAACACGGTCAAATAAAAGATGAACATCACGTAAGGGAAAGAATAAAAGCGGGATGAATAAAAGCCATAAATGAACCTTTAAATAACGCGATACCCCTAAACGCTGCAAAATTGCATGGGCAAAAATATAACCACCTAATAAAATAGCCTGAAAAAAAACAATGCACGCTCCCCAGACTAAATAACTACCGCCATAATTAGGAAGGAATAATTTAGCAATAATAAGTTCAATTTGAAACAATAAGAAAGCCGAAAGAAAGGTAGGTATTATTAAGAAAGCCATGTCGACATATTAAAGGCAAATAAAACCTTTGTCATTGAAAAAATTGACCTTCTGTTTACAAACTGATAGAATCCCAAAAATGAGAATTTCCAGCCGATATAAAAAACGTCACCTTCGAACCCGGGTCATTAGAAAAATCGAAGAGATCTCCCCTGATCAATGGAATAAAATATTCCCTGACGTTCCCGAAGGATATTATTTTCTTAAAACCCTGGATGAATCAAAATTTGACCAATTTTCATTCTATTATGTCCTCATTTTTGAACACAAACAATTGGTTGGCGCGGCCCCCTGTTTTTTGGTGAACTACTCTCTGGATACAAGCGTCAATGGCCCCTTACGTCAACTCACCAATGCGATCAAGAAGACCTTCCCTAATCTTTTTAGCATCAAGGCCCTTGTATGCGGCATACCTATGGGCCAGGGGCAGATAGGAATATCAGGCTATACTTCGACCATTGTTGAAGCGATTGAACGGCGTATGGAAGCACTCGCACGCAAGATCAATGCCCCCCTCATTGCCTTCAAAGATTTTGACCGGTCCTATGACCATTATTTTGTGCCCCTGCTTAAAAATGGTTACTTAAAAATTGACAGCTTGCCCATGACTTGCTTGAAGCTGGATTTTGCTAATTTTGAAGATTATTTAAAAACACTCAGCGGGGCAACCCGCTATGATTTTCGAAGAAAACTTAAGAAAGCTTCAAGCATCAAGATCGAATCTAGCATGGTAACCACCTTGGATGAAGCAACGCTAAAAGAAGTTTACGACCTGTACCTTCAGGCGGTAGAAACACATGATATGGGCTTTGAGATCGTCCCTCAGGAATTCTTTCGTTTAATTTCAATAAATATGCCTAAAAAAACTAAATTCTTTTTATGGCGGATCAATGGCAAATTGGCTGCTTTTGTATTTTGCCTG
>Ga0302320_10029721_pt1 | contig 10444 bp, 6 predicted proteins | sample Bog_T0_3_FD_202130 | JGI IMG/M metagenome (GOLD analysis project Ga0302320, IMG submission 202130) | Peat permafrost microbial communities from Stordalen Mire near Abisko, Sweden - Bog_T0_3 | ecosystem: Environmental > Terrestrial > Soil > Wetlands > Peat | place: Sweden: Abisko, Stordalen Mire... | reverse complement strand
TCAAAATGAATCAAATAACCCGGCAATAAAATCAGCAATCAAGGCGCGGGAATCTGCTGAAAACATTTTGCTGAATGAAACGCCGGGCCGGCAGTGCGGGTAAAAAGGCAGGAGGCTGGCAGACACGGTGATCGGTGCGAGCGCACCGGGCGCGAGCTTTAAGACCGGCTCGAGGCTTCATTACTGTCAAGCAACTGGGTGACAAACGTGCGTTTGGTGATGCGATTGACATGATAATGTTCAGCTTCATTGGTGAGCCGTTTCACGGCTTTCACCAGGATTGGTATGTTCAGGGGTTTCTCCATGAACGCATCCACCCCGACACGAACCGCTTCCTGGTATTGATTGGGCCGGGCGGTGATAACGATGACCGGCAGCAATGGAGTGATCCGGTCGAGTTCACTGAAGGCGGTCCAGCCGTCGGCGTGCGGCATGTTGAGGTCGAGTAATACCAAATCCGGCTTATGCTTAATGGCTTGGGTAACGGCTTCGATGCCGTTGCCCGCCTCATCCACCTCGTAGCCTTCGGATTGCAGCACTGCGGCCAGACTGCCGCGCACCACCGCGTCGTCGTCGGCAATCAATACATGGTTGTGCAGCGCAGAGGTTTTGGTGGCGTGCGCCGGGGTCCGTGGCGCAGGGGAATTGGCATAAACTCCCCTGGCGACAGCAGTACTTTCCACAGAAATCCCCAGCACATGGCCCACAATTTTTGTAAATTCACAAAGGTTAAATGGCTTTGGAATCATCGCTGCGATGTTCAGTTGCGGATGGTCGCGCGTGGAGTCGCCGGTAAACGAACCGGAAGCCAGGATGACAGGCAGGTCCATACCGGCCTGGCGAACCCGCTCAATAAGGTTCAGTCCCGAAAGGCGCGGCATTTCGTGGTCGGTGACGAGCAGGTCATAGCGCTTGCGGCGCAATTCCTCCCAGGCCTCTTCCCCGTCGGCGGTCGACTTGACGTCAAAGCCTTCGCTGGCCAGAACCCGGGAAATGATGAAGCGAACCTCTTCGCTGTCGTCGGCGACAAGGATGCTTTGCGCGCCCACCGAATTTTGAGTAACAAGTTTCATATTTTGATGGTTGATGTTTTTGCGAACCGGCGTTTGATAATCCAGGAAAGAACCATGCAACTGCCATGCCACGGATGGCAAAGGTTGATTCACAAGGAATATGTGAAAATTCAGCCAGAGACGTGGAGCCAATGGATCAATGGCTGACCACGCAGGCGATAAACGATTGACCGGTTTTGCCGGACGACCGGATATGGGGTCGGCAAGCAGGCTTGATTTTCAAGGTGCCGCCCCGCGGCAATCGTGCTATTAGATCGGGCATGGTACTTGCGTAGTCCATAGCCGGGCATCGGTCACGGAATCATCCAAGAACGACGCAAAGCTCCCGAATTATGAAATTTCCTCCTGGCATCCGCCTCTGGATATTGATTGCGGCCCTGGTGCTGGTGGCCGGCGGCACGATTGGCGCACTGTTCTCCGCGTGGCGTCGGGTACAGCTGCTTCAAAGCAACCTGACGAGTTCCCAAATTGAGAGTTTCCAGCTCGCCAGTGAAATCCGGCGCGACCTGTTGACCCTGAACAATTCCTTGCTCAACTACGCCCTGGTGAGAGATTCGCAGCAATGGGCGGATTTTGACAAGACGAGCCGCGACCTTGACCGGTGGATGGATGACCACGACCCAAGTCTGAAACCGCCCCCGGTACTCACCACCGGAATTGAGCGCAAGGTGTTTAAGGAACTCAATAATGCCTATGCTGATTACCTGAGTTCCGCCCGCGCCGTGCATACCAACGGGATGCCCGCCCTGGTGACCGCCGGGCAGATAGCCCAACTCGACCCCTTTAATACCCAAGCCCAGCGAATGCACGATCTCGTGCGCGTCCTGTCCGATGCTCATCGCTCAGCGGAAACAGAATTTCTTGCCAAAACCACCGCTTCGCTCGCCAGTCTGGAGCACATGCTCATTGCCAGCATCGTGCTGCTGCTGGTTTTGGTCGCCACCCTGGGCCGGGTGATTTACCGCGACATGATTGCACCGCTGCGAACCAAGCTGGTTCACAGCCAGTCCCTGCTTGAAAGTCAGGAGAAACTCGCCACGCTCGGCACACTTGCCGCCGGCATCGCCCATGAAATTCGCAACCCGCTGACGTCGCTCAAAGCCCGGCTCTACACTTTGGAAAAGCATCTGCAGGTCGTGCCCGCCGCGCGCAAAGACACGGAAATCATCAGCAGCGAAATTTCCCGGCTGGAACATATCGTTCAGGGGGTGTTGAGCTTTGCCCGACCGGCTGAACCCAAACTGGAAACCATCGCTGCGGACGCGCTGCTCCAGGAGATTCAGGGTTTGATGTCCCCGAATTTTGAGAGCCGGTCGGTGCAACTCGTGGTTCAGTCCAGCCCGGAATTATCCGTCCGCGCCGACAGCGGCCATTTGAAACAGGTGCTGATCAACCTGGCGCGCAACGCCGCTGAAGCCATTGACGGTTCAGGGACGGTCACGTTGCGCGCCCGCGCCACGCGCGCCCAACGCGGCGGGCAGGAAACTGAGGCGGTGATTTTTGAAGTGAGCGACACTGGCAAAGGGATTCCGCCCGAGGTCGAGAAGCGTTTGTTTGACCCGTTTTTCAGCACCAAGGAAACCGGCACGGGCCTGGGACTGCCGATCTCTGCGCGGCTGGTTCAAAAGCAGGGCGGCACACTTCAGTATCAGACGCGGCCCGGCCACGGCACGACCTTCGGCGTTGTGCTGCCGCGCGTAATCAACGACATTGCTGGAAATGCGAAAAGCAGTGCGAGCGTCTAATCCGACGGGGTTGAGGTCAGCCGCCGATTGCAGCCAACCCGAAATGGCGACCCGGAGGGTCCTGCCCAAATTTATTTCAGCGCAATAACCAGGTTCATGTCCAAAGCCGCCCACATACTTCTTATCGAAGACGACACCAGCCTGGCCGCCAACTTGTGCGAAGTGCTGCAGGATGACGGTTTCAAAGTCACCGTCTGCCATCGTGGCGACGAGGGACTGCGTCACGCCGGCAAGGATGAATGCGACGTGGTGTTGACCGATTTGCGCCTGCCGGGACTCGGCGGGCTGGAACTCGTCAAGCAACTCCACGAAAACCAGCCGCGTCTGCCGGTCTTGCTGATGACCGCGCACGGCACCATTGAAACGGCCATCGAGGCGACCAAGCTCGGCGCTTACGATTACCTGCAAAAGCCGTTCGAGATGCCGGAACTGCTTCGCGTGCTGCAACAGGCGGTGAATGCCAGCCGCCTCATGCGTGAACCGGTGGCTTTGGCGGATGCACCGGTGGAGAGCCGGACCGCGCTCGTCGGCACGAGCCGTGCGATGCAGGATGTGTGCAAGGAAATCGGCCGGGTCGCCGCCCGGCCCGTCACCGTCCTCATCCGGGGTGAAACCGGCACGGGCAAGGAACTGATCGCCCGTGCCATCTATCAATACAGTCCCCGCGCCAAAGCGCCATTCATTGCGATCAATTGCGCCGCCATCCCGGAAAACCTGCTGGAGAGCGAACTTTTCGGTCACGAACGCGGCGCATTCACCGGCGCGGACCAGCGGCGCATTGGTCGTTTCGAGCAGGCGGACAAAGGCACGCTGTTCCTCGACGAGATTGGCGACCTGCCAGCCAACACGCAGGTGAAACTGCTGCGCGTGCTGCAGCAACAAACCTTCCAGCGCGTCGGCGGAGCGGAAGCGATTTCCGTGGATGTGCGCGTCCTCGCCGCCACGCATCGCAATCTGGAAGCGATGCTCCGCGAGGGCAAGTTCCGCGAGGACCTTTTCCATCGCCTCAACGTGGTGTGCCTGCAACTGCCACCTTTGCGCGAGAGGCGCGAAGACATTCCCGTGTTGGTGCAACACTTTCTTCGCAAATACGCCTCCGACTTCGGCGTGGAAAGCCCGACCATTTCCGCCGACGCCCTGACCGTGCTGCAAGCCGATTCATGGCCGGGCAACATCCGCGAATTGGAAAACATGACCCGGCGTCTCCTGCTGGGCGCGCGTGGACTTTACATCAACGCCGATGCCGTTCGGCAGACGCTGGCCGCGCGCGTGGCTGAATCCGCCCCGCCGGGTCATTCCTTCACGGCCTTTGCGGGTGATTTGCTGATGCGGGCACAGAAGGGCGAGTTGCCAGACGCCCACGCCCGAATGCTCGCCGAAGCCGAGCGGGAAATACTGACGCAAGCCATTACCCTGGCGGAAGGCAACCAGGCGAAAGCCGCCCGCTGGCTGGGATTGTCCCGATTTACCCTGCGCGAAAAACTTAAACAGCTTGGCTTGCATCCAGACGCCACCGAGGCCAACCAGGAAACCAGCGCCTAACGCGTCCGGGATTGACCGTCCGGCAAGCGGTCAAGGGCGTTTGGCCGATTGGCATGCGCGCCTCCCCGTGTTTGGGTCGGGGTGATCCGTTCTTATATGTCCAATACCGGCCTGGTCAGGCTTTTTCAAGACCACCGCTCTGAACCATTCCAACCGCTGCTGGATATTTCCCGCAAGCCGCAATTGTTCGCCAACCTTTTCAGCAAAACAGAGTGAAATTGTGGTAAACGGCCGGGGTCAGGGAAGCGGGATGAACTCGTGGCGGAGGCCGTTTTCGTCGAGGTGCAGGAGGGCGACACTGCGATTGGCGCCAAATTTGGGCTTGCCCGCGTAGCCGGGATTAAAGAAAAAGACGCCGTCCAGGGTTTCCGCAAACATCTTATGGGAGTGGCCGAAGACGACCACATCCGGGCGGTGGCGTCGCAGCAAGGTTTGGACGGAGTCGGACAGGGCACGCGGGTTAACAATGTGGTGAAGGAGGAATTTTTTGTCGGCGAGTGTGACCATTTCAGTTTCCTTAAACGACATCCCCTGATCGTTGTTGCCGAGCACCATGGTGACGGGGGCAATGAATTTCAATTCGAGTTCGATGAGCGGGTCGCCGACATCGCCGGCATGCAGGATATGGTCCACGCCCGCAAAGAGGGTTTCGATGCGGGGGTCAAGAAATCCGTGGGTATCGGAGATGATGCCGAGTTTCATTGGCGCTGGTCAAAGCCCCGCCCTGCCCTGCGGGAGTTCACGCTTTGGCCTCCTCCGGTGCGGGGGCGGGTGCGGGTGGGGAATCTTCCCGGTCTTCGGGTTCACTGGCGCCCGCTGATTGGTCGGCGGGTGATTCGGCGGCGAGCCAGCCAGCGGCGCCGAAGAGGGCGGTGAACAGGCCTCCGCTCATGAGGGTGTGGCGGAAGAATTCCCAGGTGGGCGGATAGCCGCTCGATCCGGTAGTCAACGCCCGGATCCAGCCGGGCAGGTTTTTGGTGTATTCGGGGACATGAAAGGGATTAAACAGCCACGCGGCGGTGTTGGTAATGAAATAGAACAAGATGGCGCCCAGAATGCCGCCGCCGACCAACCCGGCAAGGTTCATCAGGGAGGGCCGGGGTTTGAAGCAGCGGCCGAGGAAGATCAACACGGCATAAGCGAGGTAATTGAAGGCGAGGTTGGCGAGGTTGGCGGCACCCCAGACATTGGCATCGGGGTAGCGGTGCTGGTAGTAGAAGTTCAAGCCCATGTCGGTGACGAAAATCACGGTCAAGGGCAGGTACCAGCCGGGCCGGCCCGGGAAAAACACCCCCGAGCAGAAGGCGAAGGCGTAGACCACGCTAAAGTTCGACGGCATCAAGCCGGGGATTCGCGACAAAGCGAACACCATGACAAAGATGGCCGGCAGCAGGATTTTGTGTTTCACCGACGGCTATTTTATCGCGGATGGAAATGGTTTCAAACAAGTAAATTGGGGAGCAAGGTGAAGAAAAAGCGGAAAGCGCAGGCCGCAGGCAGGCGAACTTGGAGGGTCAAAGGTATAATCCATGGCGCCGAAATCAGGCAGCGACCGGCCCCCGGAAGGCCAGCGAAGACGGTCATGGGGTTGGCCATGGTCCAGGGCCACGCAGCCGCAGTCCGGAAAGGTGCGGTATGTTACCGTTGAGCCCGGCCAAAAAGGAGGCGCAGGCTGTTCATCACGACAACCACGGTGCTGCCTTCGTGACCGATCACGCCGACGGTGAGGGGAATCCAGCCGAACAGAGCCATGGAGACCAAAGCGACCACGGTGCCGAGGGAAATCAGGAGGTTCTGCCGGATGATGGCGCGGGCACGCTGGCTGAGGCGGAAGGCGGCGAGGAAATTCTCCAGCCGGTCGTGCATCAGCACCAGATCGGCCTGCTCGAGCGCGGCATCGGCGCCGCGGGCGCCCATGGCCACGCCGATGTGGGCGGCGGCGAGGCTGGGGGCATCATTGACGCCGTCGCCAATCATCGCCACCCGACCGCCCTGCGCGCTCAATTCACGGATGGCGGCGACTTTTTGGTCCGGCTTCAATTCAGCGCGGATGTCATCGAGCTGCAAAGCGGAGCGCAAATGTTCGGCGGACGCCCGGCGGTCGCCGGTGAGGACGACGCTGCGCAAGCCGGCGGCGCGCAATTCATTGACGACGGAGGCGGACTGGGGGCGGATATCGTCCCGCAAGATGACCCGGCCGAGCAAATCGCCGACCTCGAGCCAGATCTCGGAGAAGCCGGCATCCACCGGGGGGCTGATTTTGAGTTCCGGGGCCCGGGCATCGGCGGCGAACCAGTCGCGACCGCCAAGACGGCATTCCATGCCCTTGAAACTGGCCTTGATGCCGTGGCCGGTGACGGATTCGAAGTAGTCGAATTCGACGGCGGCAAAGCCCTGCTGTTTGCCATGGCGGGTGATGGCGCGGGCGAGCGGATGGGCGGAAAGCTTTTCCAGGGAATAGGCGAGGCGCGCGACTTCGGTTTCGCGGCCAGGCGGGAAGCTTTCGACTTTTTCCACGCGGAGTTCGCCGGTGGTCAGGGTGCCGGTCTTGTCGAGGCACACGACATTGACGCCGGCGAGTTTTTCCACGGCGGCACCGCCGCGGAACAAAATACCGTGGCGCGCGCCGAAAGCGATGGCGGCCAGGACCGCGGACGGGATGGACAGCACGAGCGCGCAGGGGGAGGAAACGACGAGGAGGGTCATGGCGCGGTAAAAGGCACTGTGCGACAGCAGCGTGGAGGTGAAGGGAGGCAAATGAAAGACCCGCCACCAGACAAAAAACATGACGAGCGAAAGCCCGAGGACCGCGTAGGTATAATAGTTGCTGAACCGGTCGGCGAACTGCTGGGAGGGGGCTTTTTTCTGGCGGGCATCCTTGATGAGCTTGATGATTTTCTGGAGGGAACTTTCGGCTGCGGGCCGGGTGACGAGCACCTCGACGGCGCCCCAGAGGTTAATGGTGCCGGCCAGGACGAGGTCGCCAATCTTTTTCTCCACCGGCGCGGCCTCGCCGGTCAGATTGGATTCATCCGCAGCGGTGCCGCCCCGGGCGATTTCGCCATCGACGGGGAATTGGGCACCGGGTTTGATGAGCAGACGCGCGCCGGGGCGGATTTGTCCGACGGGAACCTCGGATTCCAGGCCGCTGGGGTCGAGGAGGATGGCGGTTTTGGGCGCATCGCGGAAGAGGGAACGGATTTCCTTCCGGGTGCGGCCGAGCGCGTAATGCTCCAGAGCCCCGGACAAGGAGAACAGGAAGAGCAGGATGGCGCCTTCGGCCCAGGCCCCGATGCAGGCGGCGCCGGCGGCCACGGCCAGCATGAGGAAATGAATGTCGACCACGCGCTTCTGGAGGCGCTCCCAGACCTCTGCGGCGGGGAAAAATCCACCGGCCAGATAAGCGATGGCAAACCCGGCCACTTTGAACGGATACGGGGCCAGGGCGGCGGCGAGGCCGCAGAGGCCGCAAAGCGCAGCCGCGGCCAGCTGCCATTTCCATTCGTCGGCGTCGAACTCGTCATCCGGGTCCTCAAACTCGAGGGAGCGCGGCTCGAGGCGCGGGAGCGGCAAATCGCTCCAGCGCCAAAACTTTGGCGCGGTGGGACAGGTGACGCGGGCAATGGTGGTGGTGCCGCCCTCGGAATGAATGGTGAACTTGCTGCGTTCGGTTTCGGTGAGCGGATGGCGGCAGGCCACACAGTCATCCTTGCCAACGAGCAGGCTGCAACCGCTTTGAAAATGGGTGGAGCGGGCGACGGCCAGTTTGTCGGTGAGTCGGCCGGTGAGTTTTTCGACGTCGGTACGACCGAGGGTGGCGACGGAAATCTTCTGATTGGCGCGGTCAATGGTCACCGCCTCCAGCGACGGTTCCTGGGCCAAGGAATCGGCCAGCGACCGGGCCAGGCAACTTTCCTGACCGTTCTGAGGGGCGGAGGGGGCAGCCATAACCAAGATCAGAATCTACCACATGACCGCTACCGGGGCGATGGAAAACCGGCCCGGCAGCCCCAAACGAACTTCCCGATAAATAGCCATGAAATCAGTTTAATCCCTTTATCCAAACGTTCAAGTGATACATGACATCGCCATTTTTTGTCATTTTTGAACCAGAATTAGCCGGTCTGCAATAAAAGTGAGGTTTATCACAATTTAGTGATTGTTTAGAGACCTGGTTAAATGCGATTTTCGCGCTCGCCAGTTTCGGAATTGGCGAAACCATGTACATTGGTTCCGCGGAAATAATAAATTATGACGCACGCGACCCAAACCAAACCGAACACCGCCAACCATAAGCTACTGACGTGGGTGGAAGAAATGGCGGCGCTGTGCCAACCGGAAAGCATCCATTGGTGCGACGGTTCGGCGTCTGAAAACCAGGCGCTGTGCGATTTGATGGTGCGGAACGGAACCCTGATCCGGCTCAACCCGAAGAAGCGTCCCGGCTCGTATCTGGCGCGGTCGCATCCGAGCGATGTGGCGCGGGTGGAAGACCGGACGTTCATATGCAGCCAGGTGAAGGAGGAGGCCGGCCCGACCAATCATTGGGCCGAACCGTTCGCGATGAAGCACACGATGCAGGAGCGGTTCAAGGGCTGCATGCAGGGTCGCACCATGTATGTGATTCCCTATGCGATGGGGCCGCTGAATTCCCCGCTTTGCAAGATTGGTGTGGAAATCACCGACTCACCCTACGTGGTGGCGAACATGCGGATCATGACGCGCATGGGAAAAAAGGTTCTGGCGAAGCTGGGCGCGACAGGGAGTTTCATCCCCTGCATGCATTCGGTGGGCGCGCCGTTGCGGCCGGGCCAGGCGGATGTCCCGTGGCCCTGCGAACCGGATCCGAAGAAAAAGTATATCGTGCATTTTCCGGACGAGCCGTCCATCTGGTCGTACGGTTCGGGCTACGGCGGCAATGCATTGTTGGGCAAGAAATGTCTGGCGCTGCGGATTGCGTCCTGCGTGGCCCGACGCGAGGGGTGGATGGCCGAGCACATGCTGATCCTTTGCGTGACGTCGCCGGCCGGCCAAAAACACTACCTTGCCGCGGCTTTTCCCAGCGCCTGCGGCAAGACCAACCTGGCGATGATGCAGCCCACGCTGCCGGGCTGGAAAGTCACCACCTTGGGAGACGACATAGCGTGGATCCGCGTGGGCAAGGACGGCCGGCTATATGCGCTGAACCCGGAAACGGGGTTTTTCGGGGTGGCGCCGGGCACCTCGGCCAATTCGAATCCGAATGCGCTGGCGGCCTGCGCCAGGAACTCGATATTCACCAATGTGTTGCTGACGCCCGACGGGGACGTGTGGTGGGAAGGCATGGGCGTGGCGGCCCCGGCCACGGGGGTGGATTGGGAAGGCAACGATTGGACACCTGGAAACGGAAAGAAGGGGGCACATGCCAATTCCCGATTTACGGCACCGGCGGCCCAATGTCCGGTGATGGATCCGGAATGGGAAAATCCGGAGGGAGTTCCGCTGTCGGCCATCATATTTGGCGGGCGCCGGCCCGGCACCATCCCGCTGGTGAACGAGGCATTTGACTGGGAACATGGCGTGTTCATGGGTTCGGCTTGCGGTTCGGAGACGACGGCAGCGGCGCTCGGCGAGGCGGGCGTGCTCCGCCGGGATCCTTTCGCCATGCTGCCATTTTGCGGCTACAACATGGGCGATTACTTTGCGCACTGGCTGTCGTTTGCGCAGCGCACGGACCGCGCGAAACTGCCGAAGGTTTATTTTGTGAACTGGTTTCGCAAGAATACCGGGGGCCAATTCCTGTGGCCCGGTTACGGCGACAATTCGCGCGTGCTGAAGTGGATATGTGAGCGCGTGGAGGGCACGGGCAAGGCACAGCCAACGGCGATCGGTCACGTGCCGGCGCCCGGGGCGCTGGAGATGAACGGTTTGAAACTCCCGGCGCAGGAGCTCAACGAACTGCTCGCGGTGGACACCGCCGGCTGGCACAAGGAAATCGCCGACGTGGCGGCCAGCTACAAAAAACTTGGCGCGCGACTGCCGGCGGCGCTGGCGGCCCAGCTTGAGGAACTGCGGCAGCGGCTGGGAGGCGACGGGAAGGCGGAA
>Ga0302320_10029717_pt1 | contig 10445 bp, 8 predicted proteins | sample Bog_T0_3_FD_202130 | JGI IMG/M metagenome (GOLD analysis project Ga0302320, IMG submission 202130) | Peat permafrost microbial communities from Stordalen Mire near Abisko, Sweden - Bog_T0_3 | ecosystem: Environmental > Terrestrial > Soil > Wetlands > Peat | place: Sweden: Abisko, Stordalen Mire... | reverse complement strand
GCTGGGCGAGGCGCCCGTTGCCCGTCGGACCGAGCGGTCGCTACGCGCCCGTGGTGCTGGGCCCGACGGATGTACCGTCCCTCGCGGCCCTCGACGTCGAGCACGCCTCGCCCGAGCTCGCCGTCCTGTCGCTGCTTGCGCACGGGAAGCGCGCCGAGCGGGCCGTCATACTCCGCGCGACCAGGTCCTGGCGCTCGAGCCCTCGGTGGCGCTCCTGTACTTCGACCTCCTTTGTTCTATCCTTGGAAAGTCGTTTGTTCGTTCGGTGGAGGACCTCATGATCGGCGGCGAGCCCCTCTTCTACGTTCACAAGAAGTACTACCGGGACGGAAAGGCCGAGGGTCGGGCCGAGGGCGAAGCTGCAGGAAGAGCGCAGGGGCTGCGGGAGGCGCTGCTCAAGATCCTGACGGCGCGCGGCCTCTCTCCGACGGCCGTTCAGAACGAGGCTCTGGTGGCGTGCCAGGACCTGCCGCGGCTCGAGCGCTGGCTGGACGCCGCGCTTCGTGCGGGCTCGGTCGAAGAGGTCCTCGAAGACCGCTGACGGTCCGCGGGCCAAGTTCGCGGCACAAGTCAGGAAACTTCGCCCCGGGGCGGGCTGGTGGTAGACACGGCGAGGCGCGATGCAGCGTGAAGCCGGACGAAGGTGGTGTCGTTACACGACGCATGCGGCGGCGTTCGTCGGCGTCATGGCGTTCGCTCGGGCCGGGCACGCCCAGGGCGACGCGGCCACGCGCGAGGCGACCGCGCGGTTCCGGGAGGGCCTCCACCTCCACGATGCCGGGCAGGACGAAGACGCGCGGCTGAAGTTCGCCCAGGCGTACGCCGTGCTGCACACCCCGAACATCCTCTTCAACCTGGCGCGGAGCGAGCAGCTGACGGGCCACAGCCTCGAGGCGCTGGACCACTACAAGCAGTACCTGCGCGACGGGGACCCGAAGATCACGGGCAAGGATCGCGACACGGCGAAGCTCCTCATCGCAGAGCTCGTCCGCAAGGTCGGCCACGTGACCATCGACGCGCCGACGGGCGCGAAGGTCACGGTCGACGGCGCGGGCCTGGCGGGCGAGGCGCCGTTCGCGGACCCCATCGACGTGACGCCGGGGAAGCACGCCATCGTGGCGAAGATGGGCGACACGACCAAGAACGTCGACGTCGTGGCGGGCGAGGGGGAGACCGTGTCGGCGCGGTTCGTCTTCGCGGACGGCCCGCTGCCGCTGCCCACGCCCCCTCCGGTCCCCCCGCCGCCGCCACCACCGGCGCCAGAGCCGCCCAGCAGCGGCGCGAAGCTCGGGACGGCCATCGCCCTCGGAGGAGGGGGCGCCGTGGGTTTGGGCATCGGGATCTACTTCCTCGCGGACGCCGCGAACGCGGACAGCGACGCGAAGAAGCTCCTCAATGGCGCAGGGTGCGTCGGTTCGAGCTCGTCCACGTGCCAGCAAGCGAGGCAGCTTCAGAGCCGCAACAGCAACGACCAGGTAGGAGGCTTCGTCGCGGGCGGCGTCGGCGTTGCGCTCCTCGCCAGCGCCGTCATCGTGCCAATCCTGTGGCCGAAGGCCGCGACCCAGTCATCCTCATCCTGGTTGGTCCCGTCGCCCTTGCCCGGCGGCGGCGCGGTCGAATTCGGCGCACGGTTCTAGGGAGGCTCGAGATGCGGCTGTGGCTTGTTGCGTGCGGTGGGGTGATGGCCGGGGGCCTCGCATTCCTCGCGACGGTCGACGGCTGCTACTCGAAGTGCGACTTCGGCGAGTGCGGGCCGCCGGAGGACGCGTCGGTGGAGGGTGGGGGAGACGGGCCGGTTGCGGAGGGCGGGGGTGACAGCAGCATCGTTGATGGCGGCGATGGCAGTGTGGGGAACGACAGCGCAGCGGGTGATGCCGGCGACGGTGGCGGGCTGGACGGTTCGGGGGATTCGGCGGACGCGAGTGACGGGTTCACGTGCGACTCGAACGGCGACCCGTCGACGGAGCCGTGTGTGGTGTCGGAGGCGTACGGAGTCTTCGTGGCTCCGACGGGAACCGATGCTCCGGGCAACGGGACGAAGAGTCAGCCGTACCAGACGATCGGTTACGCACTGTCGAACCTGAACGGGCTTGGTCGAGTGTACATCTGCGTGGCTACGTACGCGGAGGCCGTGACATTGAGCGGGACGCAGGTGGCGAGCCTTTACAGCGGGTTCACGTGTCCGATGGGAGACGCCGGGGGCGGCTGGGCATATGTGAAAGGGACCTTCGCCACCGTGGCGCCCACCACGACTGGAGTAGCCCTGTCCGTGGGTCCGGCGTCGAGTGCCATAACCGTTCAGGACCTCGCGTTCAGCGCCATTTCGGGTACGTCCTCGTCGCCCTCGAGTATCGCAGCCTTCGTGCACAACTCTGGAATGGTGACGTTCGGTCGCGTGACCCTCGCGGCGGGCGACGGCGCATCGGGAGCGAGCGGGAGTTCCGGCGCGCCTGGAGTGCCGACTCCGGCGATAGTAAATGGCGAAGACGCCATTGATGGTGGCGCGGCGCAGATCGTCTGCACTTGCTCGACCGGGGGCATGACCTCGGGCGGTGCAGGTGGCGACGTCGCAAACCTTGGCCAGGGCGGGAATGGATCGCCTACGCAGATGCCCTTGAGCTCGCCGGCTGCGACGGGACTCGGTAGCAACGAGAGTCAGTGCTCCGGGCAGAATCAAAACGGAGCAAATGGCTCGAATGCAGAGCCGCTGGTTGCGGCGGACGGTGCCGGCGCTCCGACGCTTGGCGCGCTCGATGCCCAGGGCTGGCACCCGACACCAGGAGTGGTCGGTACGAATGGCTCGCCTGGACAAGGTGGTGGTGGCGGTGGTGGGACTCTTGGAGGGCTCGGTGGCGGTGGTGCCTGTGGTGGATGCGGGGGGGGCGGTGGTGGCAATGGCGCTGGCGGTGGGGCGAGCATCGCGCTGCTCGTGCTGAGTACGCCGGTCAGCCTTTTTGGCTGCACCCTGACGGCCGGCAATGGCGGAAACGGCGGAAACGGAGCAACTGGGGCGGGTGGGCTAGCCGGCGGCACCGGCGGGAACCGGAGTGGCAGCGGTTGCCTCGGTGGCAACGGTGGCCAGGGAAGCCAGGGCGGTGCTGGTGGCGGTGGCGCGGGTGGGGTCGCCTTCGGTGTCCTTTATCAGGGCAGCGCACCGACGACAGATGCGACGACGCAGGCGTCCGCACAGACCGCTGGAGGCCAGGGAGTCGGCGGGGACCCTGGGGTCAACGACGGCGTGGTGGGAATGACAGCGGGTCTACAGAATGCTGCCCAGCTCTGAGAGCCGAAAACGAGAAGTCGCATCCAGTCGGTTTGCCGTCGGTAGCCGGCTCGTCGAGCGCAGACCCTGATCGCGATGCGAAACTTACTGCTAGTATGCGCTGCGATCAGTGGCGCCTCGGCCTTAACGGCGTTGGCCTGCGGAGGCGGCGCATTCAACGCGGGCCAGGGCGGCAACGCGGTTGATGGCAGCGTAGGCAGCGACAGCGCAGCCGACGCCGGCGACGGTGGCGGGCTGGACGGTTCGGGAGATTCGGCGGACGCGAGTGACGGGTTCGATGGGTTCACGTGCGACCCGAACTCGACGCCGAGCGTGGAGCCTTGTGTAGTCACCGAGTCCCTCGGCATCTTTGTTTCCCCGAACGGGGTGGACTCCGCGGCGGGAACGCGGGCCGCGCCGATGCGGACCATCAATGCGGCCATGGACGCAGCCAAGGCAAAGGGCCTTGCGCGAGTGTATGCGTGCGGCGGGATGTACAGCGTGGGGGTTCTCGTCTCGATAGCGTCGAATCGGGACGGGCTAAGTTTGTTTGGCGGCCTGACGTGTGCCGGCTGGACCTACGACGCGACGCAACAGGCGATCGTGGCGCCCTCATCCGGTTACGCGTTGGAGGTGGACTCGCTCGTGCAGGGCGTTTCGGTCGTTGACTTCGGCTTCCGTGGCCCAACGCCGGTCAACCCGGGCGACTCGAGCATCGCGGTCTTCGCGAACGCGTCGCAAGGCGTCGTCCTGACCCGAGTATCCGTCACCAGTAGCAACGGGGTGGACGGCGGGGCGGGAGCAGCCTTTGCCAACTACTCGTCTCCCGCGGGCCCAGGCGGGAATAGTGCGTCGGGCGGTGACGCCGGTGGCCCCAACAATTGTGTGGATGGGACGTTCTCCCTTGGTGGCGCAGGGGCTCTAGTCGGCGGCTTTCCCGGCGTGGGTTCTTCGATGCCGGTCGTCGGCGGCGGCAACGCGGGGACCAGCGGACCGACCGCTTGTACCGCAGGCACGCAGGGAGCAAACGGTGCTGCGAACTCCGGCGGTGCCGGCGTGCACAGCAGTGGGAGCCTAACCTCGACCGGCTGGATGACCGCTCCCGGCGCCGACGGTGTCGATGGTAATCCCGGACAGGGTGGAGGTGGCGGTGGGGCGAACGCAGCGGTGACGGGCGGAGGCGGTGGCGGCGCAGGTGGTTGTGGCGGCGGGAAGGGGTCGGGCGGACAGACGGGGGGCTCGAGCATTTGTATCGCGTCGTTCGCGAGCGCCGTGACGTTGTCCTCGTGCGCCTTAACCGCCGGCAACGGAGGCAACGGCGGCTCCGGGGCCGACGGTAGCGGAGGCCAGGCGGGCGGGGCTGGCGGTGAAGGCGCATGCGCAGGTGGCGTAGGCGGCACGGGCGCCGGCGGTAGCGGCGGCGGCGGTGGCGCCGGGGGGTCGAGCTTCGGCATCCTCTGGTCTGGTACAACTCCGCCGACAATTGATTCGCTTGCGGTTACGAACGAACCGACTGTTGGTGGAATCACTACCGGAACACCCGGAATGCCAGGACCGATGGGGATGGGTGCCTCGCCGACCGGCGCTGGAAACCCGGGTCAGAATGGAAGCGCTGGCAGCGGAGGCGGTGCGATGGCCGTCACAATGCAATGAGGAAGCTTGAGGCGGCAACCGCCTCGTCTCGCGGACCGTTGAGCGACAGCCATTCGGCTAGGACGAGATGTCCTTGGTAAGCCGGCGAACGCACGTGCTGGCCGGCGCTGCGATGGCTGGCGCGTCCGTGTTGATTCCCGTGGCCTGCGGAGGCGGCGCGTTCAACACGGGCCAGGGCATCGACGCGGGCGCCAGCGACGGTCGCGGCACGGTGGGGGATAGCCCTGCCGACGGTGGCGGGCTGGATGGCGCGGCGGATTCGGCGACTGCGGATGAAGGGCTCGATGGACCCGCGTGCGACCCGACCGCGGCGCCGAGCGTTGCGCCCTGCGTGATCACGGAGTCGCTCGGCGTCTTCGTGTCGCCGGCCGGCACGGACTCCGCTGCAGGAACGCGAACAGCGCCGATGCAGACGATCAACGCGGCTATGGACGCAGCCAAGGCGAAGGGCCTTTCCCGAGTGTATGCGTGCGGCGGGATCTACAGCGTCGGGGTGGTCGTCTCGGTGGCGACGAACCGGGACGGGCTCAGCTTGTCCGGTGGGCTCACCTGCACCGGCTGGACCTACGACGCGACGCAAAAGGCCATCGTTGCACCTTCGTCCGGTTACGCGTTGGAGGTGGACTCCCTGGCACAGGGCGTTTCGGTTGCTGACTTCGGCTTCCATGGCCCAACGCCGGTCAACCCGGGCGATTCGAGCATCGCAGTCTTCGCCAATGCGTCGCAGAACGTCGCATTTCAGCGGGTATCATTTGTTGCCAGCAACGGCCCCACCGGGGCTGTTTCCAGCGCCTTCGCTAACTACAACGTTGCTCCAGCCGTTGGCGGGACCGCCACATCCACCACCGGTGCCGTTGGAGGGATGATCTCTTGTCTCGACGGTATGACGTCTTCGACGGGCGGCAATGGTGCTTCGGTTGGTACGGCAGCAACCGACGGCTCCGCGGTGCCATCCGATGGCACTACCAACGGTGGCTCGTCAGCTAGTGGGAGCTGTTCGGACGGTACTGGCGGCGCGAACGGAGACTCGAACCCAGGGGGGAGTGGGACGCAAACTACCGGTGTCCTCAGTTCCTTGGGCTGGACCACCATGCCAGGCAGCGATGGGAGTGATGGCGACCCGGGACAGGGTGGCGGCGGCGGGGGAGCAAAGTCCTTGGGTATCAGCGGCGGGGGTGGCGGTGGTGCTGGCGGCTGCGGAGGCGGCGGCGGATTTGGCGGTCGGACTGGGGGGTCAAGCATTTGCATTGCCTCCTTCGGAAGTACCATCTCGCTCTTGTCCTCGACGCTTTCCGCCGGAAACGGTGGAAATGGGTCATCTGGTGGCGTGGGGAATCCTGGCCAATCGGGCGCCTTGGGTGGTGTGGGAGCATGCAATGGCGGGGGTGGCGGCACTGGCGCCGGCGGCAGCGGCGGCGGCGGTGGCGCCGGGGGGTCGAGCTTCGGAATCCTCTGGTCAGGTACAACCCCGCCGACGATCGATTCGGCTCCGGTCACGAGCCAACCGACGGTTAGTGGAATCACGACGGGAACACCCGGAATGCCAGGACCGATGGGCACGGGTGCGTCGCCGACCGGCACCGGAAACCCGGGTCAGAATGGAACCGCTGGCAGCGGAGGCGGTGCGATGGCCGTTACCATGCAATGAGAACGTCTGAAGCGGCAACCGCATCCGGACGTCTTGGCAATTTGGAAGCAATCCATGGATCTCGCTGCCGATGGCGTTTGTGGGAGCGAGATGTGCCCCGAGCCCGCTGGACCGTCCCTCCGCAGGCTACCGGTGCCCGAGCGCCGCGCGAACGCGCGCCACGGCCGCTGGCAGGTCGCTCATGACGAGCTCCGCCTCGAGCCGCAGGACGGTGTACCCGGCGCTCGCCAGCGCGCGGTCGCGCCGAGCATCGGCCCGCTGCTCGTGATAGCCGCCATCGACCTCGACGACGAGCCGCAGCTCGGGGGCGAGCAAGTCGACGATGAACCGACCGAGCAGGGGCACCTGCCGGCGAAATGCGACGCCGAGTTGCCCGCCGCGAAGTGCCGCGAAGAGGCGAGCCTCGGAAGTGGTGGGCGCGCGCCGCATGTGCGTAGCGCGTTGTTCGAGCAGCTGCGAGCGATGAGTAAGGCGCATGGGGTACCTCCTGGGCCCGGGAAGGAGGCCGGGCTCGGCTCCCCCAGGCGCAGGATCCGTGACGTGCGAAGCGCGCCAACTGGGCTCAGCGTAGGAGCATGGCACGGAGCGTGCGCCACGAGCCGTGCCCGGCCTCCTTTCCGGGCCCAGGGCGCCCCGCGCCCCGGTCTCGACTGCCGAGCCTATTGTACCGCCGCACCACGTGCGTCGCGCCGGGCCTCCCCCGTGCGCGCGCAGCCCGCGCCCGCCGCGCCGCCTCTCATTGCCTCGCTGGCATGGGCGCGGGCGAGCACGCATTTGGGGGAGGCCGCAGGCGCGCAGGCGGCGTCTCGCCGCGCCCGTCGCCCCTCGAGTAGCCGCCGAGCACCTGCGAGTGGGGGCATCAAAGACACGACGCATGCGGTGGCGTTCGTCGGCGTCATGGCGTTCGCTCGGGCCGGGCACGCCCAGGGCGACGCGGCCACGCGCGAGGCGACCGCGCGGTTCCGCGAGGGCCTCCACCTCCACGACGCCGGGCAGGACGAGGACGCGCGGCTGAAGTTCGCCCAGGCGTACGCCGTGCTGCACACCCCGAACATCCTCTTCAACCTGGCGCGGAGTGAGCAGCTCACGGGCCACAGCCTCGAGGCGCTGGACCACTACAAGCAGTACCTGCGCGACGGGGACCCGAAGATCACGGGCAAGGACCGCGACACGGCGAAGCTCCTCATCGCGGAGCTCGTGCGCAAGGTCGGCCACGTGACCATCGACGCCCCGACGGGCGCGAAGGTCACGGTGGACGGCGCGGGCCTGGCGGGCGAGGCGCCGTTCGCGGACCCCATCGACGTGACGCCGGGCAAGCACGCCATCGTGGCGAAGATGGGCGATACGACCAAGAACGTCGACGTCGTGGCGGGCGAGGGGGAGACGGTCGCGGCGAAGTTCGTCTTCGCGGACGCCCCGCTGCCGCTGCCTACGCCCCCTCCGGTCCCCCCGCCGCCGCGACCGCCGGCGCCAGAGCCGCCCAGCAGCGGCGCGAAGCTCGGGACGGCGATCGCGCTTGGGGGAGCTGCGCTCGCCAGTCTGGGCGTAGGGGTTGGGTTCGCCATCGCGACCTCCAACGACGCCAATCGGATTTCGCAGCTCCAGGCGGGATACTCGAGTGAATCGTGCTTCGGCTCGACGCTTTCCCGCTGCGCAAATCTCACGAAAGCGGCCGACCAACATAGGACGGACACTGGAGGCGCGGAGGGCTTCTTGGTCGCGGGAGGTGCGCTCGGCCTAGGAGCGCTCGCGACGGTGCTCTTGTGGCCATCACCTGTAAGACTGTCCACTGCGACGTGGCTCGTGCCGCTCGTCACGGGTGCCGGCGGAGCGGTCGAGTTGGTGGGCCGGTTTTGAAGGCTGTAGGGGTGAAGATGAAGGGCTTGGTCTGGAGTAGCGTGTTCTTTACGGCGACATTCGTCGCAATCGCGTTCGTGCCGCAGGGTTGCGCGACTATCCCGTGCACGGAGACGCAGACGTGTAGCCCGGACGACGCGTCGCTTGCCGACAGCTCCTCAAGCGACGGGCCTGGCGAGACGGGTACCCCGGACGCGGCTGATGGGGCCTTCGATACGATGGGAGAAACCGAAGCCGGGGACGCATCGGACGGCGGACTAGGCGATGTTGTCGTCGACGTTACCCCAGCCTGTCCGCCGACTGCTACACCCGCGCAGAACGCCTGCGTGATAGCTGATTCCTACGGGGTCTTTGTCTCCACAAACGGCTCTGATGTTACCGGAGTGGGAACGGAAACAAGGCCGTACCAGTCGATCGGCTACGCGCTGTCGAACCTCAATGGTTTGCACCGAGTTTACATCTGCGAGGGCTCTTACGACGAGCATGTCGTCATTGGCACCGCCCAGGATGGCGCCTCGCTTTTCGGCGGTTTGGCCTGCGCGGGCGGAATATGGAGTTACACTGGTCAGAATACTGTCGTTGCCCCAACGACGACAGGGTACGCGCTGAGCGTCGATGGTCTGACGGTTGGGGCACACGTAGAGGGCCTTGACCTTGTCGCCCAGGACGCGAACCCGACGAATCCTGGAGAGTCGAGCGTCGCAGTCCTCGTGAATGCATCGACGGGAATCTCGTTCACCAACGACACTGTCAGCGCCGGCACTGGGGCAAACGGGATGGATGGCGGTGCTGCGCCGTCGAACCACTTTGGCACCGCGCTCGATGGCAACCCTGGCATGGGGACGACGCCTGGATTGACCCTTACTTGCGACTGTCCTGTGTCGGGCAATAGCTCGGGAGGACACGGCGGGAGCGCAAGCTTCACGCAGGCCGGAGCGGGCGCGAACGGGACCGTCATCCCTATGCCCATGTCGCTCGACGGCATTGGCGGCGCTGGAGGCACCTACGACGGCGGCGTCACCACCAACTGCGCTCCCGGTGATCCCGGTACCAACGGGGACGGTGGTGATGGAGGCGCTGCAAACGCGTCTGGCTCATTGCTAGCCGGCGGATGGAGTGTCGGTGTGGGTGGCAACGGTCTGCCTGGAGGTGGTGGGCAAGGTGGAGGGGGCGGTGGAGGAAAGGCCTCTGTGACAGGCGGGGCGGCAGGAGGATCAGGTGCTTGCGGTGGTTGTGGTGGCAACGGAGGCGTGGGTGGCGCCTCGGGAGGAGCGAGCATCGCCGTGGCGATCGTGAACTCCACCGCGTCGGTCAACTCTTGCATGCTCTCCACGGCTGCCGGTGGAAATGGCGGGAATGGTGGCATCGGTGAGGCTGCTCAAGCAGGAGGAGGTGGGGGAGGCGGAGGGAGCGCTTGCCCTGGCGGCGACGGCGGACAAGGAGCTGGGGGAGGAGGGGGCGCCGGCGGCGGGGGTGGCCCCTCAGTAGGCATTGCCTGGACCGGGAGCACACCGCCATCGGTTGACGGTGCTCCCATGTCGATGGCCGTGACTTTGAGTGGAGGCGGCGGCACGAGCTCGTTTAGCGGCGCTCCGACAGCGAGTGGGGGCGCGGGAGGCATGGGTGGCAGCGGCATCAACGGGGGCGCGATCGGTCAGCCCGGGGCCATCGGAGCGACCGGAACGGCGCAGGCGATTGCTGGGTTTTGAGAACGCGGATTCTCGGACGGTACGGCGCGGGGGACCGGGCCCTGAGGCCGCGGAGGCCAACTTGGTAGGTCATCCGGACGTCTTGGCAATTTGGAAGCAATCCATGGATCTCGCTGCCGATGGCGTTTGTGGGAGCGAGATGTGCCCCGAGCCCGCTGGACCGTCCCTCCGCACGCTACCGGTGCCCAGGCGCCGCGCGAACGCGCGCCACGGCCGCTGGCAGGTCGCTCATGACGAGCTCCGCCTCGAGCCGCAGGACGGTGTACCCGGCGCTCGCCAGCGCGCGGTCGCGCCGAGCATCGGCCCGCTGCTCGTG
>Ga0302320_10029716_pt1 | contig 10445 bp, 8 predicted proteins | sample Bog_T0_3_FD_202130 | JGI IMG/M metagenome (GOLD analysis project Ga0302320, IMG submission 202130) | Peat permafrost microbial communities from Stordalen Mire near Abisko, Sweden - Bog_T0_3 | ecosystem: Environmental > Terrestrial > Soil > Wetlands > Peat | place: Sweden: Abisko, Stordalen Mire... | reverse complement strand
TGATGCCGGTCGCATGAGCCTTCGAACGCGGGGCGCTTCGGCCGTTTCACCGCCGCAGATCGAGGCGCGTCTGCGCGCCCTGGGTGCAGTGCTCGACCTGCGCACGGCAACCGAGCTGTACTCACCGTTGTTGGCGCTGCAGCCGCGCGAGGGTGTGCTGACTACGCGCGATCAGGCGTATGGGCCGGATGAGCGCCACCGTCTTGATGTGTATGCGCCCGCAAAGGCCGATGCGGCGCGCGATGTGTTGATGATCTTCCACGGTGGTGGCTTTATCCGCGGCGACAAGAGCGAGCGCGAAAACCTCGGGCTGTACTTTGCCCGCGCCGGCTTTGTCACGATCGTGCCCAATTACCGATTGGCACCCGCGGCCCAGTGGCCCGCCGGCGCCGAGGATGTGGTGGCGGCCACGCTCTGGGCTGCGGCCCACGTGCGCGGTTTTGGCGGTGATGCGGCGCGCATCTGGCTGCTCGGCGAATCTGCGGGCGCGGCCCATGTCGCCACCGCGAGCCTGCTGCGCCGCTTTCATCCGCCCGGGGGCCTTCAGGTCCAGGGCCTGATTCTGATTTCCGGGGTATACAACGTTCATCTTGAGCGCCTGGCACGCGCGCAGTTTGGTGTGCCGACGCCTGATCCGCGCAATGAAGCGTATTTTGGCGCCGACAGTGCCCGCTATCCGGCGATGTCCATCATCGATCTGGTGGACGCCCCACCGCTGCCTATGCTGATTACCTATGCGGAAATGGATCTGCTGCAGATGCAGGTGCAGGCAGGAGAACTGTTTGCGCGGCTGGTGACACGCCATGGCTACGCGCCGGAGTTGGCCGTGATCCGTGCTCACAACCATCTGAGCCAGATCATATCGATCAACACCGGCGACGAATCACTGACTACGCCGATTCTCGGATTTTTGCGCGCTCGCCCGGGCTACCCTCGTGCGCCTTGAAGTCGAGGAGGTCTCGGCCTAGTCTCGAAGATCCTGGGGGGGGCTGATGATGAATACCGGAGTGCCGCGCGATTCGCCCGATGCGGGAGCGCCGAGACTGATCCAGTGGTTTGGCCCATCAGGTGCCCGCTGGGTGTGGTTGCTCATTGGATTGCTGTATGTCGGCTTCGTCGCAGGCAGCAGCGTTGTGATGATCCTCCATGCGCTGCGCGCCGATCAGTGGCTGCGGGTGATCCTCATCGCGGTGACTGCGTTGCTGGCCCTGGGGCTCTGGCTTCGGATCTGGCTGATCAACTGGCGCTCCCTGCAGGCCGATTGGCCCCCTATCCGGCCCGAAGACACCGGCATCTGGGGTGTCGGGGGTCCGGGCATTCGCCAGCCCGGCGCAACCGGCATATTTCCGAAAGCAAAGGTTGCCGATGACGAGGAGCCCGGTGGCGGCTAGCGCCCCCAGGGGCTCAAGGCACTCTTGAGGCGCCCGGGATCCTGATCCCAAGCAGATTCCCCGTAACGGGAGCAGGAGTATCCGTGCAGCTGACACTTTACTATGCCCCGACAGCCTGCTCGCTGGTCAGCTACGTCAATCTGACCGAGGCGGGTGCCCGGTTCAGTGTTCGGCCGCTCAACTTTGGCCGCCGTGAGCACTTCGACCCAGAATTTCTGAAACTCAATCCCCGGCACAGGGTGCCCGTGTTGCTCATTGATGGTCAGCCGCTGCTCGAAACGCTTGCAATTCAATTGTGGATCGCACGGCAGTTTCCGGCCGCGCGACTGCTGCCCGAAGATCCGATGTCGCAGCTCCAGGCAGTATCGCGCATGGCCTGGTGCGCCTCGGGCATCCACCCCTGCCTGACCCCGAATGCGTTACCCGAGCGCTACTGCGACCTGCCCGGCAGTGAGGAGAGCGTGCGCCGCTGTGCCCGCACGCTCCTGCTGGAGAACTACCAGGTTGCCGATGAAATGCTGACGGGTCGCAGCTGGTTTTTCGAGCACTTCACTGCAGTAGATACGTATTTTTTCTGGTGCTTTCGCCGCGGGCGGCAGTTTGGCGTAGACGTCGGCGCCTTCCCTCATTGCCTGGCGCATTTTGATCGCATGAGTGAGCGCGCCAGCGTGCGCCGATTGCTCAGCTACGAGGCCGAGGTGCTGGAGGAGTTTCGCCGTAGTGCGTAGGCGGGTCGCAGGAGCGCAAAAACAAAAAAAGAAGGCCCGGCATTGCCGGGCCTTCTTCGCGTGAGCGGCGCCGCGTGTGTCAGCGCACGGGTTAGTCCATTGCCACTCAGGTAGCAAATCTAATGCGAAGGCTCCCAACCTGCAATAGGCAAAGTGTATTAGCGGCGAGTGGATCGCCATAAGGTGTTGAGCTTGGCCCGCATGCGGCACGTTTCATCACACGCGCGTGATGCCTCTTGGCTCGCGTGAGTGATTCGCGCAGCATTAGCGAACAACTGATTGATTTGGCGGCGCAATCATTGACAGTGCTTCGATCAGGTCAAATCTGGCGCTGTCTGCGCACCTGAACGGCCTCTGAAAGTCAGTGACTTTCTGATAACGAAACCGGCGCGTGATCACGCCACAGCAGTGGGAAGAGTGGATGCACCATGGGCGCACCGGCGGCGAGTTCATTGCTAAGGCCCGGAAAATCGGGGGAAGTAATCCAGCTGCGCGGCGCATGCCGTATATCATCGCCCAGCAGCCGCACCGAGAAGACGCGCCGGCGGCGCCCTGGGTCCGCACCGCCGGCGGCATGCAGCGTAAGCATTTGAAAACACACCATGTCGCCTGGCTCGAATGCCCATCCGATGATCGGCAGGCGTGCACGCTGTGCCTCAATGTCAGGCAGATCCGCGAGCGAGCCCTCCGGAAACCAGCGCGCCTGAGCATCGCGAAACGTTCTGGGCATCAGCCACGGGCCACGATGCGATCCGGCCAGGAATTCCAGGGTCGCACCGCGACTGACCGGATCGACCGGTATCCAGCAGCTGACATTCTGGTGACCTTCGATGTTGTAGTAGGGCTGGTCCTGATGCCAAGGCGTGCGCTGGCGTGTTCCCGGCTCCTTGGTCAGCATGTGATCGTGATACAGGCGAATCTCGGCGCTGCCGGTCAGCAGCGCGCCGATCGCACCCATCGGGGCGCTGGCGAGAAACTGGCGGTAGAGCCCATTTTCCTGCCAGTTGCAGAAATCCTCGATGAACCAACCCGGATCGTCCGGTTGGCTGGCAATTTTGGCGCGTGGGCTGGGATGCGCCAGATTCCAGTCAATGCCGGCCCTGAGCAGCTCGATCTGTTCGGCCGACAGGACCTGGCGCAGGCACACCGCGCCATCGCGTCGGAACGCTTCGATTTCTTCGGCGCTAACAACGGCGGCGTTGCTCATGGCTGCTCCCCTGGCATTGCGCAGCGCCGATGCGGGAGAGGGCGCTGGAATGCCGGCCCAAGTCTAGCAAACGCCCGGCACGGCGCTCGCTGCCAGCATTGCCACGCGGCGCACGTGGTGCCGCAGCGCGAACCCATGGTATATCAGGCGCCCGGTGCGACCGACTCCGACCTGAGTCGATGCCAGCCACCAAGAGGAATCAGTATGGACTCGAGCCCACCTGTGCCCCGACCGCCCCTGCCGCCCTTTACACGCGAGAGCGCCGTGCAGAAGGTGCGAGCGGCGGAGGATGGCTGGAATGGCCGCAACCCCGAGCGGGTTGCGCTCGCTTATTCGGCCGACAGCCGCTGGCGCAACCGGGCCGAATTCTTACAGGGGCGCGAGGCGATCGCCGCCTTCCTCGCGCGCAAGTGGGCGCGCGAGCTCGATTATCGCTTGATCAAGGAGTTGTGGGCCTGGAGCGAGGATCGGATCGCGGTGCGCTTCGCCTATGAATGGCACGATGATTCAGATCACTGGTTTCGCTCCTATGGCAACGAAAACTGGGCCTTCGATGCGCAAGGTCTGATGCGCTTTCGCTATGCCTCTATTAATGACCTACCGATCAGCGCCGAGCAGCGCAAGTTTCACTGGGCCGCCCCGGGCGCCCGGCCCGCCGACCACCCCGGCCTCTCGGAGTTGGGCCTCTAATCCGCGCGCGGTTCTGACAGAATGCGCCATCATAAATCAGGGGACTTAATGCAATGAAGACCAAAGCGGCTGTGGCGATGCGTGCAGGTGCGCCGCTGGTGATCGAAACTGTGGAGCTGGCCGGACCGCGCGCCGGCGAAGTGCTGATCCAAATCCACGCCTCGGGCGTCTGCCACACCGATGAGTTCACACGATCCGGGGCCGACCCGGAAGGTCTGTTCCCGGTGATTTTTGGTCACGAAGGGGCCGGCGTCGTGCTCGAAGTCGGTGCCGGCGTCACCTCGGTGAAGGCCGGCGATCACGTGATCCCGCTCTATACGCCCGAGTGTCGGCAGTGCAAGAGCTGCACCTCGCAAAAGACCAACCTGTGCACTGCCATCCGCGCCACCCAGGGCAAGGGCCTGATGCCTGATGGGACGAGTCGCTTCTCGCTGGGCAAGGAACTGATCCATCACTACATGGGCTGTTCCACTTTTTCCAACTACACCGTGCTGCCCGAAATCGCCGTGGCGAAGATCCGCGCCGATGCACCTTTTGACAAGGTTTGCTACATCGGCTGTGGCGTCACGACCGGTATTGGCGCTGTCATCAACACCGCCAAAGTTGAAGCCGGCGCCAATGTCGTCGTCTTCGGCCTCGGGGGCATTGGCCTGAATGTCATCCAGGGTGCCCGCCTGGTCGGTGCCAACAAGATCATCGGCGTGGACCTCAACCCACGTCGACGTGCGCTGGCTGAAAAATTCGGCATGACGCACTTCGTCAATCCCAAAGAAGTGGAGGGAGATCTGGTGCCCTATCTGGTCAGCCTCACCGATGGCGGTGCCGACTATAGCTTCGAGTGCGTGGGCAATGTCGATCTGATGCGCCAGGCCCTCGAGTGCTGCCACCGCGGCTGGGGTGAATCCATCATCATCGGCGTAGCCGGCGCTGGTCAGGAAATCCGCACACGCCCGTTCCAGCTGGTTACCGGGCGCACCTGGAAGGGCACTGCCTTCGGTGGCGCGCGCGGGCGCACAGACGTACCAAAGATCGTGGACTGGTACATGGAGGGCAAGATCAACATCGATGATCTGATAACGCACCGTCTGCCTATAGAGCAGATCAACGAAGCCTTCGAACTGATGCACCGCGGGGAGTCGATCCGCTCGGTCGTGGTCTTTCAATAGGGGGAGCGGTGTCCAGGCCTCGACCCGCAGGGCTGCGCTCATCCCGCGCGGGCGTTGAGCTCGCGGGGCCGAATGGACCGGGGCAGCGTCCGCTGCGCGCGCTCTCGCCGGCTCAGCTGCAGAAACACTTCGAGCAGGCATTGGCGAATGCCGACGGTGCTGGGGGCGCGCACTGCATCCACGAGGCGTGGATGCGCGGGGAATTTCCGGCACGCATAGAGGAGGCGCTCAACCGCCTGTGGGAGCTGTGCGCCGCCACGATCCCGGAATGGCTGCCAATGCGCTACGTGAGCTGGCTGCCGCAGGCCTACGAGATTGCGCAGCGCTTTCAGGCCAGCGCCAGCGGGCGCATGAACATCTACCTGGTATTGCTCGATTTCAGCGACCGACGCGGCGATCCCCACGGAATTTATGTTGGCATGAGTGGCTATACACCGGCACTGCGCTTTGATCAGCACAAAGCCGGCATCCGCGCAGCCGGCAGCGTGCTCAAGCGTGGGCTGGAATTGCTGGCCGGACCGACACTGCATCTGCGGCACATCGCGCGTGAGGACGCGGTGCGTATAGAGTCGCGACTGGCTGGAGCGCTCAGTGATGCGGGGCTGATCACCGAGGGTGGACATTAGGGAAGCCGCAGCTGCCTCCTGACGTGCGCGCGACAGCGCGCAGATGCCCGGGTCAGTCCGCGACGCAGGCGTTGCGGCCGCTGTTCTTGGCCTTATAGAGCGCCGCATCAGCGCGCTCGAACACCGATTCGATCGTATCGCCCTCGCGCAACTCGGTGAGCCCGCACGATACGGTCACCGGCACCGGCTCGCCGTGAAAGACAAAGCGCAGCGCTTCGACCTGACCGCGCAGCTGATCGGCCACCAGCAGCGCCTCGGCGAGCGGTGTGCCAATGAGCAGACCGACAAATTCCTCGCCGCCGAAGCGGGCAATGAAATCGGTCTTGCGCAAACCGTTGCCCAGGCACCGGGCGGTCTCGCGCAGGACCTTGTCGCCACCCAGATGACCGCACGCGTCGTTGATCATCTTGAAGCGATCGATGTCCCAGATCAGTATCGACACCGGGCTGCGAGCGCGCTGCCAGCGCGCCAGCTCATCTGTGAAGCGCTCATCGAAGGCGGCGCGATTGGGCATGTTGGTCAGTGAGTCCCGCAGCGCCAGGCGCCTGGCCTGATCAAGACTGGCATGCAGATGGAGCGATTTTTGCTCCAGCTCGCTAATGCGACCTCGCATCCGATCCAGTTGCTGCGCATCATCCTCAAAGCGCCGCTGTTCGCGGGCGCGGAAATCGAGCACGCTGCTGGCGACCGCCTCAAGCCGGCTGGCGACCTGAATCTTAAGCGTAGCCAGCTCGTTGCTGGCCCGTACCTCATCGCCCAACTGGCTCATCTGCGAGAGCACTTCCGTGTTGAGCGAGTTGGTGTCGGTGTGCTGTTGCACCCGCACCGCACTGGAGTTTGACAGGTAGGCGTTGATGTCCTGCAGCCGCTCGGTGACCTGGGCGAGGGTCGCGGTAACTTCGGCGCGCTCGGAAGCAAAGCTGGCGCAGTGCCCCTCGATCAGATCGGCCACGCGGGTCAGCACGGAGGCCAGCGCGGCATCATCGCTGGCCATGGAGGCCTTGGTGCGCAGTGCGCCGATCTCTAGCCCGATCAGCGAGACCTTGCCCAGTTGCTCGAGCAGCCGATCGACCGACTCGCAGCTCAGGCGCCAGCGCGCGTTGGGCTCTGCCGATGCGAGCGAGGCGCGCAGTTTCTGTGTGAGCGCGGTGTCGGCCACGGCGATGGTTGCTCTTGGATCCGGCGCCAGCGCCGGCTGGCTTGCAGTGCCGCTCGCCGGGGTCGCTGTTGCCAAGGCTAGCGTGGGGCGCTGGGCTTCAACTGGCCCATTGGCCGGTGCGGGATTGCGTGCTGCCACGGCCGCCGCAGTAGTTGCGGCGGGCGGCGCTGCGGGCGCGGGAGGCGAGGCGGCTGTTCGTAGCGGCTGTGCCGAAGCCGCAGGCACCTTCGGCAGCGCGAGCACCGCGGAGGTCAGCGCATCAAACAGGGCCCGTAGCTCCACTTCGCTGATCTCGCTGCGGCTGGCCGCCGCGATCCGGGCCAACTGCGGATCGAGCTGCGACTCGTACCCCATCGTCGAAGCGCACAGACGCCCGACGAGTCGTCGCAGTGCCTGCTCGATGCCGCGCCAATGGTGCTCTTGCGCGTCCAGTTCGCGTATCAGGGCGAGGTTTTGAGTTTTCGAGTCAACAGGTTGAGGCACGAGCTACTCGCCTAATACGAAGATCCTTCGGGGTGCTATCGGACACCTGTCAGTGCAACTTAAGCATTCCCGGGGCGCCTGTGTACCCTAACGGCGACCCCATCACCCCCGTGCGGACGTGGTTCTCTCGCCGATGTGAACTGGGTATCACTCCGGGCGCCAGGCTCGGCGGGGACCCGCGCCGGCGCCGCGCTGAGGCGAGGCTCAAAGTCGGTTTGACAAGATATCTGTGAGATCCTGCGCCGGTTGCGATAGCTTGGGGGGAAGGGCGATGCATCCTAAAGATCACTTTTCATCCGTCTCGGCCAACTACGCCGAATTCCGACCACGCTATCCCGAGTCTCTATATCGCTGGCTCACAGCCAACGCGCCGGGTACTGCACGGGTGTGGGACTGCGCATGCGGCAGTGGCCAGGCCTCAGTGGACCTGGCCGAATCCTTTGCGCGGGTCGTCGCCACGGACCTGAGTGCCGAGCAACTGCGCCAGGCGCGCTCACATCCACGGATCGAATATCGCCTCGCACTGGCCGAAGACAGCGGCCTACCACCGGCCTCGCAGGATCTGGTGACGGTCGCACAGGCACTTCATTGGTTTGACTGCCAGCGCTTTTACGCCGAGGTGCGCCGCGTCCTGCGGCCTGGCGGTCTGCTGGCGGTCTGGAGCTATTCGGTGTGCACGCTGGAGTCGGCACCAGCCGATGCACTGCTGCAGAGCTTCTACGCCCACACCGTGGGTCCCTACTGGCCAGCCGAGCGGCATCACGTCGAGAGCGGCTATCGCAGTCTGCCGTTTCCGCAACCTGAACTCGCCGCGCCTGAATTTGCTATGGAGCTGCGCTGGACTCTGGATCAGCTGGTCGGGTATCTGGGCAGCTGGTCAGCGACCAGCCGCTACATCAAGGCGCACGGCATCGACCCGGTGCCCGCGTTGCGTGCGCAGTTGCAGACCCACTGGCGCGCTGGGGATGGGCGCCTTGGGATTATGTGGCCCCTGAAAGTGCGCGCCGCCATAGTGAACCGCCCCTGAACCGAGCCGCAATGGCGCGGGCTTGTACAAGTCCGACCGGCCAGCTTAGAGTCGCGCAAAGAATCGGGGGATTTCATGTTATCGCGTTGGCTGCTCCTAGGGCTGGCGGTTGCTTATCTCGGATGCCTGTTCGGGATCGCCTTCTATGGTGATCGCCATTCGATCTACCCGGACCGGCAGCGCCTGCGGCCGTACATCTACGGGCTCGCGCTCGGGGTCTACTGCACTTCCTGGACGTTCTTTGGGGCCGTGGGCTCGGCTGTACGCGATGGCTGGGGTTACCTGCCGATCTACCTCGGGCCCGCTTTGGTGTTTGTCTTCGCGCTCCCGTTCCTCAAGCGCCTGGTAAGCGTCGGGCGAGCCCACAAGGTCACCTCGATTGCGGATTTCATAGCTTCGCGCTTTGGCAAGAGCCGCGCGCTGGCGGCGCTGGTGACGGTGATCGCCTTCACCGCGACGATTCCCTACCTGGCGCTTCAATACAAGGCCGTCTCGGCCAGCGTCGCGGTACTCACCTCCACGACGGCAGGTCCCGCCCCCTGGTTTCGCGACACCGCCTTGGGCGTTGCGTTGGTGATGTCGCTGTTTGCCGTACTCTTTGGTGCGCGACGGGTAGATGCCACTGAACATCACGAGGGCCTGATGCTCGCGATTGCCTTCGAATCGCTCTTGAAATTGCTCGCATTCGTCGCAGTGGGTGTATTCGCCATGTTGCAGCTGCGCGGGCATCGCTTCGTGCTGCCGGCCGGCCTCGCGAGCAGTAGCTCGCTCTTCAACACGAACGTCTTCGAGACCACGTTGCTGGCGGCTGCCGCGATCTTCTGTCTGCCGCGCCAGTTTCAGGTCGGCGTCGTGGAATGCGCTTCGCCTTCGGACCTGAAGCAGGCGCGCTGGCTGCTACCGAGCTATTTAGGGCTGTTCTCGGCCTTCGCGGTGCCGATCGTAGCGCTTGGTGCCGGCGCTTCCATTGCGCTGCCAGGCGGATCCGATTCGCTGATTCTGCTGCTGCCTATGAGTCATGGCGCACCGTGGCTGACCGTGCTGGTGTTTCTGGGTGGCCTTTCGGCCGCCACTGCCATGGTCGTGGTCGCCAGCGTTGCGCTCTCGACGATGATTTCGAATGACATCGCGGTACCGCTGCTGTGGCAGGAGCGGCTGGAGGCCGGTGCGAGCCTCGGGCGTCGCGTACTGTGGGTGCGGCGCGTGGTCATTGTGGCGCTGGCGTTGCTGGCCTTCGCCTACTACCGGGCGACCTCAGGCTCCCCGAATCTCGCTTCCATCGGCATGCTCGCTTTCGCCGCCGTGGCGCAGTTTGCGCCCGGCATTCTGGCAGCGCTTTACTGGAGCGGCGCCACGCGCGAAGGCGTCTTCTGGGGCATGCTGGCAGGCTTTCTGGTGTGGGGCTATCTGCTGTTCGTGCCCAATCTTGTGGCCGGTGGCCTGCTGGCCGCGAACAGTTTCGCCGCGCCGCATGCCTTTGCCTGGCTCTGGCCCCGAGCGCTGCTGGATGCGGTCAGCCTGGGTCAGGTGGGCCCGGGTGCCTTAAGCGCGCTGCTGCTCAATGTCTTCGTGCTGGTTGTGGTCTCGGCGCGTCGTGGCGTTACGCTGCAGGAGCGGGTTGCGGCGCGAATGTTCGTCTCACCCAGCCGGCCGGTCATTGGCCTGCAGGCGATTACTGCGCAGGTCGGGGATCTGGAGACGGTAGCTGCCCGGATCGTGGGCGCGCCGGCGGCCCGGCAGGCGCTGGAAGAATACGTCGGCTATACCCCGGGTGCGCCCTCGCGCCCTACGGATGCCGCTGATCGCGGCATGCTGCAGCACTTTGAGCGGGTGCTGGCCGGGTCCATCGGTGCCTCCTCGGCGCGTGTCGTGCTGACCCATGCACTCAAGCGCAAGGGCATGGGCGTCGATGAGGTGGCAGAGCTGCTCGATGAAGCCTCGCAGGAACTGCGCTTCAGCCGCCAGCTG
>Ga0302320_10029715_pt1 | contig 10445 bp, 6 predicted proteins | sample Bog_T0_3_FD_202130 | JGI IMG/M metagenome (GOLD analysis project Ga0302320, IMG submission 202130) | Peat permafrost microbial communities from Stordalen Mire near Abisko, Sweden - Bog_T0_3 | ecosystem: Environmental > Terrestrial > Soil > Wetlands > Peat | place: Sweden: Abisko, Stordalen Mire... | reverse complement strand
GCTGTGATTTTCGATGAAGCGCATGAACTGGAAGATGTTGCGGGGAATTACTTTGGAATTTCTGTCGGCAATCTTCGCGTAGAAGATTTGGCTCGCGACGTTGAGATGTCGTTGCAGAAAAATCGTATGCTTTCCGCCTCGCTTTCGGGAGCGCTGGGGAGCTTGCGGGAACGCTCGCAATTGTTTTTCTCTTTGTTGCCGGCGGGCGAGGGACGCTACGCTTTTGACACACGGCGAGAATTCCTTGAAGAAAACGGAGACGAGTTTCTTGCGCTAAATCAAGCTCTGACGCGGCTTTCGGGCGAACTTGACGGGTTGCCGCAGAAGCCGGAAGAGACGTTGAACTTCATGCGGCGCGCGCAAGAACTGCAGGTGCAGCTCCGCTTCGCGCTGGAATCGGACGATCGCAATACGGTGTTCTGGATCGAGCGGCGCGGAGGGCGCGGGCGAACTGCTTCGTCCTGGAAGCAAAACGATCCAGAGAAAAAGGAAAGCTTCCACGCTCGGCAGAATATTTTTCTTCAAGCTACGCCCATCGACGTCGGCCCCATCTTGCGCGAATGCCTTTGGTCGAATCTGGAATGTGCCGTGCTGACTTCGGCTACGCTCGCGGTGGGGGGAGGGTTCGAGTACATCCGGCAGCGCCTGGGGCTGGAGCACGCAAGGGAATCGATTCTGCCTTCGCATTTCGACTACGAAACTCAGGCATTATTTTACGTGCCGCCCGATCTGCCGGACACGCGGGCACCACAGTTCACGGCGCTGGCGTCGGAGCGCATTCGCAAGTTGCTGGAAGTGACGCGGGGTCGCGCCTTCGTGTTATTCACCAGTTATGCGCAGATGAATGATGTATACCATCGTCTTCTGGGTGAGTTGAATTTTCCCACTCTGCGCCAGGGGGACGCGCCGAAAAGCGCGTTGCTCGAGGAGTTTCGTCTGACCCCGAATGCCGTCTTGTTTGCGACTTCATCGTTTTGGCAGGGCGTTGACGTGCAGGGCGAGCAACTCAGTTGCGTGATCATCGACCGGCTGCCCTTTGCGGTGCCCAGCGACCCCGTCGTGGCGGCGCGCGTGAAGGCCGATGGAGGCAACGCCTTCTTCCAATACCAGGTGCCATCCGCGGTGATCACGTTGAAACAAGGCTTTGGACGGCTGATACGGTCGCTGCACGATCGCGGGTTATTGGTGCTGCTGGATAATCGCATCCTGAAAAAGCAATACGGGCGCGTGTTTATCGAGAGCTTGCCGAATTACAAGAAGACTACCGACCTGCGCGTGGTGGAAGAGTTTTTCGGCGCAGGCTCGTGAAAGGCGAAAACAATTTGCGGCTGGCCACAAAAAGAGGCACGATGCATCGAATGGTTGCGATACTCCTCGCCAGTGGTGCAATAGCGGCGGGCTCATCGAATCAGCCAGCGCCCGCGCCGAGCCCGGCCGCGGCATTCATCAACACTCTAATGCCGCAGCCTTCCCATCTTTCCACACAGGAAGGACGGCTTATCCTCTCACCCTCCTTTGCCGCCATCACGGATCACTATCGTGACGCGCGGCTCGATGCGGCCATCGCGCGCAGCCTTGATCGCATCAAGAGGAAAACCGGACTTCCAATTTCAATATCTAACTCACCCGCCAGCGCAGCCGGCTCTCTCGTTGTCAGTGTCGACGGACCCGGGGAACTCATCCAGTCCATCGATGAAGATGAGTCTTATTCACTCGATTTAAGTCCGTCGGGTGCGCGCCTCCATGCCGCGACTGTTGTCGGAGCCATGCGTGGGCTGGAAACTCTGCAGCAGTTAGTGCAGCCAGATGCGACAGGTTATTTCCTTCCCGCGCTTTCGATTCGCGACACTCCACGTTTTCGCTGGCGTGGCCTGATGATCGACTGTGGACGCCACTTCATGCCGGTCGAAACTATCAAACGCACTCTCGACGGGATGGCGGCGGTTAAGCTGAACGTTTTTCACTGGCATCTTAGTGAAGACCAGGGCTTCCGCATGGAGAGCCGGGCATTTCCGCGGCTCACCGCGTTAGGTTCCGACGGACTCTTCTACAGTCAGGAGCAAGCCCGCGAAATTGTTGCTTATGCGCACGAGCGCGGCATCCGCGTCGTGCCTGAGTTCGACATGCCGGGACATACGACCGCATGGTTCGTGGGATATCCCGATCTCGCCAGCACACCCGGCCCCTTCAACATCGAGCGGGAGTTCGGAGTCTTCGATCCGGTGATGGATCCTACGCGAGAGAGTACTTACAAATTTCTCGATACATTTATCGGAGAGATGGCGGCTCTCTTCCCCGACTGTTTCCTGCACATCGGCGGAGACGAGAATAACGGCGTCGAGTGGAAGGCCAACCCGCGCATCCAGGCCTTCATGCGCGAACACAATCTCCAGGACACCGCTGCGCTGCAAAATTATTTCAATCAACGCCTGCTCAAAATTCTTGAGAAGCACGGTAAGCACATGATCGGATGGGATGAGGTTCTTATTCCCGATCTGCCAAGAGATGTAATCGTCCAAAGCTGGCGAGGCTTCGATTCGTTGGCCGCCGGGGCTAAGAACGGATACAGCAGCATTCTTTCCGCTGGTTACTACTTGAATCATATGAGCCCCGCGGAAGACCACTACAAAGTGGATCCGTTGCCGCAAGCGAGTGGTCTCACGCCGGAGCAAGAGGCGCGCATCCTGGGCGGCGAGGCCTGCATGTGGAATGAGCAAACTACTCCACGAAACATCGATTCGCGAATCTGGCCGCGGGCCGCAGCCATCGCTGAGCGTCTCTGGTCGCCGCGCGAAGTAACGAATGTGGACGACATGTACCGCCGGCTTACCGTTGAGTCGTTGCGACTGGAAGCTCTTGGCCTCACCCACATCTCGCAGGAAGCGGTGAGCTTGCGTATGTTGGCTGGGACTCGGGAGATCGATCCGCTGCTGGTCCTCGCGTCCGTTCTTGAGCCCGTCACTTTCGATGATCGCGAACACCTGCAGCATCCCAATCAACTCACGCAGTTCAATCAACTGATCGATGCGCTTCCACCCGATCCACCATCGCGCCACGATTTTGCACTTCTGGTGAGCGCATACTTGCAGGATCCCGCAACGCATTTAGCACAAGGTGATGAACTTACCGGTGAGTTTAAAGATTGGATCGCAGCCGAACCTGGGATCCTGCGATTGATGGCTACTTCACCGACGCTCGCCCTGGCCGAAGCGCGGGCCCAGCAACTTACGACGTTGGGCGCGATAGGTCTCGAAGCAGTGTCTTATCTCGCATCGCGACTGCCTGCCGCTACCGGGTGGAAAGCTCAGAAACTTGCCCTGTTAGACGAAGCTGACAGACCTCAGGCGCTGGTTCGCTTCACGGTTATCAAACCCTTGCGCGATCTAGTCAACGCGGTTCCTGAACCGCCTAACAAATAAGGTACCTCGCCGCGGAATGAAGGTGGCCCGACCGGGTGTGAGGTCCATACACCAACCATCTTCTTCAAACCGGCGAAGGACCCGAGCCACAGTAGGTCGTCCTGGAACCAAGCTCAATTCCAGATGGGTCAACCGTCTCTTAATCCCGTTCCCGCATCTGCCCCGATTCCTCTTCCCTTCGCATCCCCGCGCCCGCGGCCGCCGAGGATGCCTCATTCTTCTTCTGCCAATCGGCCTCCGCCAGCACGGATATCATTTCCATTTTCTTCTTCTTCAACCCGGCGTTGATCGCAGGCAGACTCTTCTGGGCCAGTTTCTGAAAGTCGTCGATCACATCTTGCAGTTCGTGGCGCAGCGACTCCGTGCGAGCCACTTGGTAATCGGTCGGCTTGCCGTCGTATCCCGTGACCGCGCCATAGAGCTGCCCGAGGTGTTCGCGGATGCGTTCCTCGCCCGTGATCATGCCGCCTTCCTTCGTCGCCACGATCTTCGAACGCAAGGCATCGCAATCCGCGGACAGTTGTTGTAACGGTTTCAGCAGAGCATCTTTCTCCGTAAGCTTCGCGGCGCGCGCCTTGGCCGAGTCGCGCACGCCTTCGATGGCATCGACGGCGTAAGTCATGTGCTCCAGTTCTTTGTAAACTTTCATCGAAAGATCGAACTGCGCCTTGCGCTCGTCGAGCGAATATTTTGCCCGCGGATCCATCGCGACTTCCAGCGCCTCGGTGTACGTCTGATCTCCCTTGGTGAGCTTCACGGTGTACTTGCCGGGCAGAACACGCGGTCCCTGCGCCGCTTCAAAGAGCGCGGACGCAGCGGGCGCCACCGCCGGCGCCTTGACTCGCATTCCCCATCCCGCGCGGTTCAATCCGCGGCGCTTGCTGCCGGCCACGGTGTCGACCAGCTTGCCGTCCTGATCGAAGATCTCGATTTTCAAATCGCCGAAGATGTGCCGGCCTTTTTGATAGTAAGTAATTTGTGCGTCGGTAGGACGGTTCCTGCCGCGGAAAGTTTCATCGCCCTCCGGCCATCCACCGCTCACATCGAAGTATTGAATCGACGGACGCCCCGGAAGCAGCGACGCCGTCGCCGTCATTACTTCCGGCGTAAGCGCGCGCAACGGAGAAATGTCATCAACGATCCAAATGCCGCGCCCGTGCGTCGCCAGCACCAAGTCGGATTCGCGCGCCTGCACCGCGATATCATCCACCGGCACCGACGGGAAATCCGTACCCTTATATTGCGCCCAGCGTTGTCCGGCATCCACCGAAATCCAGAGTCCGAACTCCGTACCAAGAAACAGCACATTACGATTGACCGTATCTTCCTTGATCACGTGAGCAAAACCGCGCACGCCGCTATCCTGCGCGGGCAGCGCGGTCCACGTCTGTCCGTAATCGGTCGTCTTGTATACATACGGCCTCATGTCGCCGAAGGTATGCCGGTCAAATGTTGCATAAGCTGAAGCCTCATCGAAGCGGCTCGCCTCAATGGTTGTAACCCACGAATTCTTTTCGAGACCTGCGACATTTCCGATCACGTTTGTCCAGGTTTTCGCGCCATCGCGCGTCACCTGCACATTGCCATCATCGGTGCCGACCCAGATGACCTGCCCATTCTTCGGCGATTCAGAGATCGAATAAATCGTGGTGTACATCTCGGCGGAAGAGTTATCGACGGTCACGCCGCCGGATTCCTCCTGCTTCTGCCACTCCGGATTATTGGTCGTCAGGTCGGGGGAAATACGATCCCAGGATTGGCCGTGATCGCGAGAACGAAATAAAAACTGGGCGCCAATGTAGAGCGTTCCTTTCTCATTGGGGCTCATGTGAATCGGAGTGTTCCAGTTGAATCGCAACTTGCCCTCGCCATAATTCGGCCAGGGATGCAGATCGCGAGTCTCATGCGTGTTGCGATTGACCCGCCCAATTTCTCCACCCTGCGCCTCGGCATAAAGATAATTTGGATCGGAGGGATCCTCGAACATCCAGAAGCCATCGCCGCCAAACATATTCTCCCAACGCGAATTGGAAATGCCGCCGGGATAAGTCGAATCGCCCACCCATGAACTGTTATCCTGCAACCCGCCGTAAACGTGATACGGATCGGCATTGTCGGTGCTCACGTGATAAAACTGCGACACTGGCAGATTCATCTGGTGCTTCCAGCGATTGCCGCCATCCTCACTGCGCCACAAGCCGCCATCGTCGCCGGCGATTACGATGTTGGGATTTTTCGGATCGATCCACGCGTCGTGAAAGTCGCCGTGATCCGAACCCGAAACCACGTTGAAGGTTTTGCCTCCGTCGTTGCTGAGCAACAAAATCAAATCGGGTTTGAAGATTTTGTTTTCGTCCTTAGGATCGACAATCAGATTGCCAAAATAAAATGGACGCCACACCATGTAATTGCTTGCGTCCAGCTTGGTCCAGGTCGCGCCCGAATCATTGGAGCGGTACAGCCCTCTTCCTTTTTCCGCTTCGATGTTGGCATATACGACATTCGGCTTCGATTCCGCCACCTGAACCGCGATGCGCCCGTACGGCTTCGGCGGCAATCCTTTGGCGTTGCTTTCCGTGATTTCGTTCCAGGTCGCGCCGCCGTCCGTGGACTTGAACAGCCCGCTGCCCGGGCCACCGGAGCGGAACGTCCAACCCTGCCGCCGGAAATCCCACATCGCGGCGTAGATGGTTTTCGCGTCCTGCTTGCTGCGCGCGATCATGGCGCAACCGCTCGAGCCATTCACCCCAGCTAAAACTTTGTTCCACGTCTTGCCTCCGTCGGAGGTACGGTAAACTCCGCGCTCGTCGTTGTCGTTCCAAAGATGCCCCGTGGCGCAGGCGAGCACGTCGTTGCCGTCGCTGGGATTCACCAGAATCTTCGCGATGTGCTCGCTGTCTTTCAGGCCGACATTCGTCCAGTTCTCGCCGCCGTCCGTGGATTTGTAAATCCCGTCGCCCACCGAAACACTGTTGCGCAACCAGGCTTCGCCGGTGCCGACCCAGACATTTTTCGAATTCGAGGGATCGATCGCCACCGCGCCAATCGACTGCACGTCTTCGCGATCGAACACCGGCTTGTAGGTGGTGCCGCCGTTCACCGACTTCCACACTCCGCCGCTGGCCGCGCCCACGAATACCGTGATGCGTCCGTTCTCTTCCACCGCGTCCAGCGCGGCGATGCGCCCGCTCATCGTCGCCGAGCCAATGTTGCGCGCCGGCAATCCTGACACCGTGGCGGAATCGAAGCGGTAGGGCGCCTGCGCTCGAACCGGCAAGCTGAAGCAAAGCAGTGCGGCCCCGAAAATCCAAACATTTAGATTCAAAGGCAGCGCCAATCGTGAAACACGAGCGGATGCGTTCATGTTTTATGGATCCTTTTGCAAGACAATAAGTTCACGTAAATGATTCGACCAGCGTCAACCAGACGACGCCACTCACTTGATTCCCGACAACCCCGATTTCTTTTCCGCGGGAGGCTGCAACGAAGCGGGAAGCGCGAAGTCCGCAGGATTGATGGGTACGTTGGCTTCCATCTTCTGCACCGTTATAGTCTGCGCTTCCGGATTATTCTTGGTTCCCTGCGATATCGAAAACGGATACATCACGCCCGCCACCGGCTTGTAGGAGCCGTACCCCACCACGCGATCCCGCACCGAGCCGCGAATAAATTGCTGGATCTCCTTGCGAATCTCGATGAACGTATCGGGATCGAGGTAGTAATAAATGAGGTCGCCATTCTTCAGCGTGACCTTCAGGCGCAGGGCGTCGTCCCCATCCACCACGTCGTGCCCCAGATACTCGACCGTGTTGCCCTTTTCTTTGTAGTCGACGAGGGGCCCGTCAAAGTCGGCGTCCAGCAGGAGATCTCGCAGATCGTCCTCGCCCATCAACTCCGGATCCTTCTTGCCGTTGAAGGGCTGAATCTGCCAGCCGGTGGTGCCGTCGTAGGCCTGCACCGCGGTCATCCCCTGCAAAGAGAAGGTTTCGCGCACCAGGTCCGGACGCTCGTTTTCCTGGGTCACGGCCGCCGTGAATCCGCCGCCGCCCTCGAACTTGCCGGTCATGCGCAGGGTTTTGATGGCCTTCATTTTTTCGATCCCGCCCTTGGCCTGGATATTTTTGGCAATCAGTTCGTCAGCGGTTTGGGGAAAGGAAAATGTAGCGCAGCAGCAGACAGCGACCACCACCATCACAGCGTGACGCATCGAGCAGACTCCTGTTGGTCAGAACTTGGAACCCTGGGTAACGAAGAAACAGTACTCTATCCGGTAGTAGACGCATTGTTCAAGTGTTAGTGAGCGTTAAGAGGCGAGCCACGGTGCCGAAGTAAAAATCGTCCGGCGAGACGGCGCATTGAGTAGAAGTCGCAGAAGTTAAGGGGATGGCCGGGAGGCCTACGCCATCCCCTGCGGTAGAGGAAAAATCAATGCCTCTTCATGCAGCGTGCCGCGCTTCTTGGATTCGACATATCATAGGCGACTGCGGCTTGCGCGGTCGTGGGTAATCCGGCATTCTGCAGGATTGCCACCCAATTCGCGGGGGGTGTTCCGGTGGCGTAGCCTTCAGGGGCGTCGCACATATTCACCGCGTTAATCTGATAGTTCGGCCAGTTGATTTGCGACTGTTGTGTAATCTGTTGATAGAAGAGCATCCCCTGCGACCCGGAATTGTTGTAGGTTCCCTGGGTGTCCGATGCGCACAGCCACGCGCTCATCGCCGTGTTGGGATAGCTGAAGCTCGGCGTTCCCGCATAGCCCGATAGATCCACAATGCTCATATGTAGCCAGTTCGAGTTGTAGGTAGTAGGCATCGGGGGTTTGGTTGTGTTGGCGCATGCGGGGCCGGTCACATTCGTTCCGCCAGTCCACGTCTCAACGTCGCCAGCGTGATCGGTATACTCCAGCGGAAATGACACTGGGTCTTGCCCCCAGCCATTGCACCCGAGCTGGCTGGCGGGGCACATCACCGCCGCAGCGGAATTCGGGACCTCGCATCCCTGCACTGGGTGCACGAGGTGGCGTAGTTCGGGTTCGAAGTGTAGAAGCCAACCCCGGCGGGGCAGCCCTGCAAATGTGTTATTCCGGTGATGCCGACTGTTGGCATCTGCGCCTGCGCCGTCCATGTCCAAGCCGACAGCAGCAGTAAGAGACCGAATAAACAACCGAAGGCTTTCGTCATTGATCTTTTCTCCCGGCAGGCGAAATTTTTCGGAAGCTCGCCAACTCGCGAGCCAGTGTATACGACAATAGGATTCCCGTCACCGGGGACACCGAAAATTCACGAAGTACTAACACAGGCCGACGCTTGCGCCGGGGCCAAACCTCTCTAGCAGGCTACCGGATTTAATGCTAGGCTCGTCGTTTAAGTCGTGTTAGTAGTGGAGGCGATCACGTGGCTCAATTCTTGAAGTTTTGTGGGATGGCAGCGCTGGTTTCTGCGCTGATGCCCGGTGTCTCGTGGGCGCAGTTCGAGACACGGGCAAGCGCTTCGGTGAATTCGAACCCGACCTCCATAGCAGTGGGAGACTTCAACGGGGACGGCAAGCCCGACCTCGCTGTGGCGGCATTCTTCAACGGTAAAATTGCAGTGCTGCTCAGTCGAGGGGACGGAACCTTTGAGCCCGCTAGCTATTACACGGTGGGAAGCAACGAAACGACGAGTTCCATAGCATCCGCGCCGCTAGGGAAAGACGGCGTGCTTGACCTGGTCGTAACTAACTCGCTCAACAGTGAGGTTCAGGTTCTGCTGGGCAAGGGTGACGGGACGTTCAAACCCGCAGTAGCATACAACACACCGGACTATCCGGCGGTGGTGAAGTTGGGCGACTTCAACGGGGACCACAATCTCGATCTGGTGACAGTTAACCAAAGCGGCTTCTGTCCATGCATCAGCGTGCTTCTAGGCAACGGTGACGGCACGTTTCAGGAGCCTCCTATCATTACCATGCCGCCAGTCGCCGCGATCGCCGTCGGCATCGGCGACTTCAACCGTGACGGGAAGCTGGATCTGGTTACCGTAGGGCAGTTCGGCGCTGCCAGCCAGGCGGGCATACTGCTGGGCAACGGAGATGGAACGTTCACTCCGGGCGAAAGCTACGTCATCGGGGCGAGTCCTCAATCCGTCGCGGTTGCGGATTTGAATGGGGACGGCAACCTTGACCTCGCAATCGCCGATGCTCTCGCCGGAAGCATCGACATCCTGCTGGGCAATGGCGATGGAACTTTCCGCCAGGGAGCGATCATCCCAACTCTGCCCTTCCCGGGAGCGATCCAGGAGGGTGACCTGAACGGGGACGGAAAGGTGGACCTCGCGGTGGCGACCGGGTTTAACACCACAGTCGTTAGCGTATTTCTCGGCAACGGGGACGGGACCTTCCGACAGGCCGAGGACTTTCCCGTGACCGGCGTAGTTGTGGCAATGGCGTTCGACGATTTTAATGGCGACCACCGCAACGACATCGTAGCGGCGAACTACTCGGGCAACAAAGTGGTCACGCTCCTCAACACTGGCGTGGTCGATTTTTCTCCCACCACTCCGCTGAACTTCGGGAAGCAGGCGGTAGGAACCCGGAGCGCCCCGCAAACCGTCACCCTCACGAACAGCGGAAGGAGAGAGTTGAAAATCCACTCCATGAAGTCCACCGCCGAGTTCGATATGACTTCCACCTGCCGCGAAACCGTAGCCCCCGGAGCAAGCTGTTCTATCATCGTAACCTTCTCCCCGGCGAAGCAAGGCGCGACCTCCGGCACAGTCACAATTGAAGACACCGCATCGTCCAAGCCCCAGGTAATCGAACTCTTCGGCACCGGAACCTAACTGAACTCCCGCTGACCGCACCGCTCAGTGGGTGAACGAAAAGTTCAGTCCCGTAGTGAAGATGACGTCATTATCCTTGGTGCCCGTAGGAGGATTGGACACATAGAGGTCGCTGAAGGCGTTCTGCCAGCCCAGCCATTTGCTGATCTTGGTTGTGGTCCCGAAGTCGAATTCCCCGCGATACTGGCCGCTGTAGCCGCCGCTCAAA
>Ga0302320_10029713_pt1 | contig 10446 bp, 9 predicted proteins | sample Bog_T0_3_FD_202130 | JGI IMG/M metagenome (GOLD analysis project Ga0302320, IMG submission 202130) | Peat permafrost microbial communities from Stordalen Mire near Abisko, Sweden - Bog_T0_3 | ecosystem: Environmental > Terrestrial > Soil > Wetlands > Peat | place: Sweden: Abisko, Stordalen Mire... | reverse complement strand
GCAAATCGCTCTATTCCATCCGCCTGCGCGTCCAAGGTGCGAACCTGGCGAAATAATCCTGGGCAAAGCAAATCATTGCGAGGCTCCACGCACTGGCACCGCGCTGAACTTCGTTCGGCTGGGTTTGTTTCCACAAAGCTCCGGGCAATCGAGAATTTCTTGCGAGCAATATTTAATCCTTTGCCGAAGGCAGCCGATAAGACTGTAACAATGCCTAAAGATGGGTCAATTGAACCGCCGGGAGACAAGGTTAAAATCCTCATTTTGATGGATGGAAACCCCGTGAAAGTCCCCGCGCAACGCCGTTCGCTCAACTCCATCCGCTGTTATCTCGAAACGCTGGCGCTGGAAAAACAGCGCGTGTTGTGCGCCCTGCAGGTTGACGGTTACACCGCCAATCTGGATCTGCCGCTGTTTTATAACGGCACGTTTTCGCGCGTGGAGGCCGAGACCGTGGCCCTGGATGAAAGCTTCGTGCTGGTGCTGCAAACCGCCAGCCAGCAGGCCCGCCATGTTCACGACTGTGTGGAGACCGCGCTGACGCTGGTCCTGATCAACCATATAAATATTGCGCGCGAAATCTGGTGGAATCTTGCCCGCCAGTTGAAGGAGCCGGTTTTCACGTTGAGCCTGCTGCCGGATCATCTTTGCGGTCCGGCCAATGGCAGCGCTTCATTAAAACAACTTCGCCGGTGGCAGTTGGAACAGGTGGCCACCATCATCCGGGAAGTGGACGATGCCTGCACCAATGGCGGCACCATTCAAATCTCGGATGCGCTGGAACATCGCGTGCTGCCGTGGCTGAAAGATTTGAGCGACCTCATCCAGTTCTGGCATGAAACCGTCGCGGCCGGCCTGCGGCTGGGAATCAAGGAATCTTCGCTCTAAAAATTCTCTGGCGGGAGAATTATTTTGAAATGCCTGTGAACTGGCGAAACAATTGCCGCCAAAACTTCTTGTTCAACAGGTTGCCGTCTCAACGGTGCGAATCTGGCGAAGTCATAATCCAGAGTGCAGAAAATCAGTTTGCCGAGCGCAGGATACGTTCGTGGCAAAGAGGATGATCATCACGACGCCGATGGAAAATTTGCCCACGATGCCCAGCAACAATCCGACCACGGCACCTACGCCCGCGTGCGCCGCCTTTTTGAATTCCTTGTCCCCCAGCATTTCAAACAGCATCGCGCCGAGAAACGGACCGAGGATGATTCCCGGCAGACTGAAGAAGAGCCCGATGATGCCGCCAATCATTGCGCCGGTCATGCCGCGCCAGGTTGCGCCAAATTTTTTGGCACCCAACATGCCGGCCAGAAAATCGAACAAGATGGAAACCAGCGTGAGCGCGGTGAGGATGAGCAACACCAGATTGCTCGCGTCGGCCGCGCCAAAATAAAGCCGGTGGACGACCGCCGCCGCCAAGATCAGCGGCGTGCCGGGCAGCACCGGCAGCAGGCTGCCGATCAAACCGGCCAGCATCACCAGCAAGGCGAGGCTCAACCCGATGATTTCTTCCGTGGTCATGAATTTCCGGCAGCATCGCGCGTGGCCGACGTTTTGTCGAGCGCGGGAAACGGTTTATGGCCGCCGCTGGCCGTTGACCGTCACCACCAATCCTTACCCGGTGCCGGCACTTCCGGTCACCGCACCGCGACCTCATGTTTATAAACCGCGCAGACCTTTTTACACGCGGAAACATCCCGTCAACACACCATCGTTCGCTATCACGGTGTGTGCGACGGATGTTTATACACCGTCCGATCATTTTTACACACCGAAACTTCCCCTGACCGCAGAGTCCGAGCGTTGAACCACACCCAAACTTCTTCGGACCGCATGGTCTAATCATCCGACCACACCTAAACTTCATCGGACTTCATGGTCCGATTGTTGGACCACACCTAAACTTCGTCCGACCTCACGGTCCAAGCATCCGACCTCACCTAAAAATCATCTTTACACACCGAATAATCGTCCGACGGTGAGGTAAAATCATTCTACCGCATCGAAAAATCATCAGGAAACGCCGGATTTTGATGAAAACACGCGAAAAATGGCAAAAACCGCAAATTTGGACACCTCAACCGTCCCGGTTTCGTAGCAGCGAACGTGAGTTCGCTCATTCTGGAGTTAGAGCCGACTCAAGTCGGCTGCTACGATGACACGGCCGGAAGATGCCGCTCAGCTGGTGGCCGTCTGCAAAGACCTTGATTTGGTTTGGGTTTGGTTCTACAAAGATGTCGCGCCGACGGCGCTTAAACAAAATGCGACTATGAAAATACAAAATGCTTTTGCAATTATTATCATAGCTTTCTGTTCTGGTTGCACCAATCCAGCGAATTTAGTGAAAGGTTGGAAATCTCACGATGGAGACTTTGACCCAGCAAATATACAAAATTTCAAACTGCCTGGTAATAATCACTTTTATTACCCACCCGATCAGATTTACCATTTTGACCAGTCAATAATAGACGATTATACAGCCTATGCACATTCGGTTTGGCCGAAAGGTCAGGATTTTTTTATTTCTCACATTGATTATTACGAGGACGGAACTGGTCAACATGCCGTTAGGATTGAACTCGAAATAGGGCCGGGGCGAAAATATGTTGAGTATTACCTTTTCTACGGTAAAGACAACAAACGAACAAAAGTGATGAAAGGCAAATCTTGGCGTCAATTTCACATGTGATGCCATGTATTATTTCCTCGCCCGTTTTGATTTCCGATAGCTTACCGGCTTCGCCTCCGATTTCGTGCCGGCCAGCATGTGTTTGAGTTCCTTGATCTGGTCGCGGAGCAGCGCGGCCTTTTCAAATTTCAAATCCTCGGCGGACTTGAGCATTTCGGTTTCGAGTTCCTGGATGGTCGAGGTGATGTCAATGTCCGTGCTGCCTTCGCGCAGGACGGCGTCGGCCTCCTGGCGGTCGGATTCGTAAGTCGCCAGGCTCTCTTCCACGGCGCGAACGACGCTGCGCGGCGTGATGTTGTGTTCCGTGTTATACGCGATTTGTTTCTGGCGGCGTTTTTCGGTGACGGCCAGAAATTTTTGGATGCTCTGCGTCATCACATCGGCGTAAAGAATCACTTCGCCATTCAAATGGCGCGCGGCGCGGCCGGCGGTCTGGATCAAACTCGTTTCACTACGCAAAAAACCTTCCTTGTCCGCATCCAAAATCGCCACGAGCGAAACTTCCGGCAAATCCAAACCTTCGCGCAAAAGATTGATGCCGACCAGCACGTCGAATTCGCCTTTGCGCAAGGCGCGCAGAATTTCCACGCGCTCTATGGCGTCAATTTCGCTGTGCAGATAGCGCACGTTCACGCCGGTGTCGCGCAGATAATCCGTCAATTCTTCCGCCGTGCGCTTGGTCAAGGTCGTCACGAGCGTGCGTTCCTTCTTGTCGCCGCGCTTGCGGACTTCTTCCATCAGATCGTCAATCTGACCCTTGAGCGGCTTGATGGTGACCTTCGGATCAATCAGCCCGGTCGGGCGCACGACGAGTTCCACTACCCTGCCCTGCGACCAGCCGATTTCGCGCGGCGCGGGCGTGGCGCTGACGTAAATGGTCTGGCTTTGCATGGACTGGAATTCGAGAAAATTCATCGGCCGGTTGTCGAGAGCGCTCGGCAGCCGGAAACCGTGCTCCACCAAAACCGTTTTGCGCGAGCGGTCGCCTTCATACATCCCGCCGATCTGCGGCACGGTGACGTGCGATTCGTCAATCACGAGCAGATAATCGCGCGGAAAAAAATCGAAGAGCGTGTTCGGCTGCGAGCCGGGCGGCCGGCCGGAAATGTGCCGCGAATAATTTTCGATGCCGGAGCAGACGCCCATTTCCTCCATCATCTCCAGGTCGAACTCGGTGCGCATCTTGATGCGCTGTGCTTCCAGCAATTTCCGGTCACGCTCAAACTCCGCGATGCGGTTGCCGAGCTCCTCGCGGATGGTCAGGATGGCGCGCTTCATCTTGTCGTTCGTCGTGACGAATTGTTTCGCGGGAAAAACGACGACGGCTTCGAGCGTTTCCATTTTGTTGCCGGTCAGCGGCTCAAAGCGCGTGATACGCTCGATTTCCTCGCCGAAAAATTCGATGCGCAAGCCGTCCTCGCGGCCGGCGGGCCGGATTTCCACCGTGTCGCCGCGCACGCGAAAATGGCCGCGGTCGAACGTGATGTCGTTGCGCTCGTATTGCAGGTCAATCAGTCGCGACAGAAAAATTTCGCGCGACAAATGCAGCCCGACGCGGATGGGAATGATCATCTCCTCGTAATCTTCCTTGCTGCCGATGCCGTAAATGCACGACACGCTGGCGACGACAATCACGTCGCGACGCGAGAACAGCGAACTCATCGTCGAGAGCCGCAGCCGCTCGATCTCCTCGTTCCGGCTGGAATCCTTCTCGATGAACGTGTCGGTGCGCGGGATGTAGGCTTCCGGCTGGTAATAATCGAAGTAGCTGACGAAGTATTCGACGGCATTGTGTGGGAAAAAACTTTTGAACTCGGCGTAAAGCTGCGCGGCGAGCGTCTTGTTGTGCGAGATGACGAGCGTCGGCTTGTCCACGTTCCGGATGACATTCGCAACCGTGAAGGTTTTTCCCGAACCGGTGACGCCGAGCAATGTCTGATGTTTTGCGCCGGACAAAATGCCGGCGGTCAATTTCTCAATTGCCTGCGGCTGGTCGCCGGCGGGCTGGTAATCGGAAACAAGTTCAAACACGGATTGAAAATAGACGGGAATCGGATGGTGTCAAACCTGCGTGAAGTTGGGATTGAAACCGGCTGGAAATTCCGCGAGCATCAAACCTCCAAACCATGAAAACACTTTTTGCCTCGGCAATTTTGTCCGCCTCGCTCATCTTGTCCCGTGCTGAAATGAAAACCGCCATTCCGCTCTGGCCCGACGGCGCGCCCGGCGCGCTTGGCCATTCCACCAACGACATTCCCACGCTCACGCCTTATTTGTGTGAATCGAACGCCACCGGTGCGGCGATGGTGATTTGTCCCGGCGGCGGCTACGCGCATCTCGCGCCGCACGAGGGAAATGATTACGCGCTCTGGCTGAACCAGCATGGCGTGACATGCTTCGTGCTGAAATACCGGCTTGGCTCCAGCGGCTATCATTATCCGGCGGAATTTCAGGACGTGGCACGCGCGGTGCGCTGGGTGCGGGCGCATGCGGACGATTACAAAATCAATCCGAAGCGCGTCGGCATCATGGGTTCCTCGGCGGGCGGACATCTGGCGGCGACGCTGCTGACACATTTTGATTCCGGCGACACGAATTCCTCCGACGTGATTGAGCGGCAAAATTCGCGGCCGGATCTCGGCATCCTGTGTTATCCGGTCATCACGATGGGCGAGTTTGCGCATCAAGGCTCGAAGGAAAATTTACTCGGCAAAAAACCTTCGCCGGAACTGGTGACGCTGCTTTCCAACGAACTGCAAGTGACGACGAACACGCCACCGTGTTTTCTCTGGGCGACGTTCGAGGACAAAACGGTGCCGGTGGAGAATACGCTGATGTTCGCCGGGGCGCTGCGGAAAAATCATGTGCCGTTTGATCTGCACATTTACCAAAAAGGCCGGCATGGTTTGGGATTGGACAACAAACCGCCGTTCGCGCATCCGCATCCGTGGGCGAACGACTGTCTGTTCTGGCTGAAGGCGCAGGGATTTGTGAAATGATTTTGATTCACCGCCAAGACGCCAAGACGCAAAGAGAAATATTCTCGACAAAAGAGGTTAGCGCAAAATAACGTCTGACTTGTGGAAAAAACCCGCACCACGACCTTCGTTCTGAATTGGAAGGAAATTATTCCCCTTTGCTTTCTGATTACGATTGTTGGCACCGGTTGCTTGACAGGCTCTCATCCAAAATCAAACGAGCCGAGTTACCAAGGAAAGTCGTTGAGTCAATGGTTGGCAGATTTCAACAATCCATCGCCAAAGTGTCAAGCTCTGGCGGCTGATGCAATCCGACACATTGGCTCGCAAGCGGTTCCATTTTTGGTGGATCGCTTGAGCGAAGCTAAATTAAAGGAGTCTAAACTTAAAAACAAAAAGTGGCAGGAAAAACAAAAAAATGCCGTATATTCCGTTCCTCCCCCGCCCAGTCCGTGGCTAGAGGCAATGGCTGGCTTGGACGCGCTCGGCCCGGAAGCTGCCGATGCCTTGCCAACACTGCAGAAATTGTTGCAAAAAGACCCACCGGATTTGCAGGCGCTATATGTTGCGGCCAGAATTGGTTCGGCGGGCATGCTGTTGCTGACTGAATCTCTTACCAATGAAGTCAAAGCGGTGCGAATTAGCTCACAGGTTTGTCTGGATATGATGCGTTCCCATTCGGAAGTGCTTTATCCTAAAATCCCTTTTGGTCCCGATACTCCGAGCTTTGCCCTCCGAAATTGCGAATTTAATTCGCTAGTCTTGAAGGCAGCGGTTCAGGTGTATATCAAAGAACATCCGGAATTTAATTCGCGAACAAATTTCGTCACCCCACCGCCAACTTCACAGCCGATACCAGTTCCGGTGCAATGAGTATTTTACCCGGATTTCCAGCTTGCCATTCTCCGCCTTTCCCCTATTCTAATGCTGCCTGAACGCCGCGTGTGCGGATGTTCATTGAGGCTGAGAAAAAGCAGTCAACCAACAACCTAACCTTTAACCTCCGTTGCCGTTTGCAGCGTCTGGTCGTTAGGCAATGGAGTCTTCGAAGTCCCGTTTCGGGAAATCCAAGCCTCCTTTAGTTCATTACCGTAAAAGTATGCTCACAATGGAAGAAGCCCTGAAGCAGAGCGGCAAGTCGCTCGTGGCTCAAGGCGAAATCGTCAAAGGCACCATCATCGAACTCCGCAAAAGCGAAGTCCTCGTGGACATCGGCTACAAAAGCGAAGGCGTCATCCCCGTCAACGAATTCGTTGACATCAAGGCCGTCAAGGTCGGCGACCAGATTGACGTGCTCATCGAGAAGCTCGAAAACAAGGAAGGCACCGTCGTCCTCTCGCACCAGAAGGCGGAGTTCAAAAAGAATTGGGACAACATTTTGTCCATCTGCAACGAAGGCGGCATCATCAAGGGCAAGGTCACGGAAATCGTCAAGGGCGGCCTGGTGGTCAACGTCGGCGTCGAGGCGTTTTTGCCCGCGTCCCAGATTGACGTCGTCACGCCGAAAAATTTGGCGGGTTTCGTCGGCAACACTTACGAATTCAAAGTCGTCAAGATCAACCAGGAGCGGCAGAACATCGTCCTCTCGCGCCGCGAACTGATCGAGTCCGAACGCACCGAGAAGCGCTCGAAGATCTTGGGCGAAATGACCCCCGGCGACATCCGCAAGGGCACGGTCAAGAACATCACCGATTTCGGCGCGTTCATTGACTTGAACGGCATTGACGGCTTGCTCCACATCACCGACATGAGCTGGGGCCGCATCGGCCATCCGTCAGAAATTCTCAAGGTCGGCCAGGAAATTGACGTGGTTGTCCTCGACGTGAACAAGGAAAAGGAACGCGTCAGCCTCGGCCTCAAACAGAAGCTCGCCAATCCGTGGGACAGCATCGAGACGAAATTCCCCGTCGGCGCGAAGGTCAAGGGCAAGGTCGTCAGCCTCGTGCCTTACGGCGCGTTTGTGCAGCTCGAACCCGGCGTCGAAGGCCTCATCCACGTCACCGAACTTTCCTGGACCAAGCGCATCGCCAAACCGAGCGACGTGCTCAAGCAGGATCAGGAAGTCGAGGCCGTCGTCCTCGGCATCAACCGCGAGGAGCAGAAAATTTCCCTCGGCGTCCGCCAGCTCGAATCCAATCCGTGGGACGGCGCGGCGGCGAAATACACCGTCGGCATCAAGGTCAAGGGCCAGGTGCGCAACCTCACCAGCTACGGCGCGTTCGTCGAGCTGGAAGAAGGCATTGACGGCATGATCCACGTGTCCGACATGTCCTGGACGCGCAAGATCAATCATCCGAGCGAAGTCATGAAGAAGGGCGACGTCGTCGAGGCCACCGTGCTCGAAGTGGATCGTCCGAACCAGCGCATCGCGCTCGGCATGAAACAGCTCGGCGAAGATCCGTGGGCCAACATCGAGAAGCTTTACAAGGTCGGCGACCTCGTCACCGGCAAGGTCACCAAGCTCGCGAGCTTCGGCGCGTTCGTCGGATTGCAACACGAAATTGACGGACTCGTCCATATTTCACAAATCGCCGAGGAGCACGTTGACAAGATCAAGAACGTGCTCAAGGTCGGCCAGGACGTGAACGCGCGCGTCGTCAAGATTGACAAAGGCGAGCGCCGCATCGGCCTGTCCATCAAGGCCGCCAGCTACACCGACGAGCAATTGAAGGAAGAGCAGAAAATTCTGGATCAGCTCAAGCCCGGCGAAGACCTCGTGGCACTGCAACACGCCTTCGACGCTGCGGATGAAGCGGTGAAAGACTGATCGTTTCGAACAAATTTAATCACGCACCCCGGCAGACTGGCAACAGTCCGCCGGGGTTTTTGTTTTGTAGCGGCGGTCTATGACCGGTGTTGGAAAATCCTGCGCTCACAGAGCGCCGCTACAATTATTTCGCCAGCGACTTGTGCCGGTAATGCAGAATCTTGAAGTCAAACTCGTCGCGGAGGACTTCGGCCAGTTCAAACTTGTCCTCAAACGGTGGGAAAAAAGCATCGCCGACCTCGACTTCACGTTTCACCACCGTGAGATAAAGATCAGAGCAGCGCGGCAACGACTGCTTGTAAATCTGCTCGCCGCCGCAGATGAAGATGTCGTTCGGAAACTCCGCAGGGTCAAGCCGGTCCAGCGAACTGAAAATAAAAATCTCTGTCTCCTGTTTCTCGCCCAGCTTTGAGAAATGAAACTGGTAGGGCCGCTTTAGATATTTTCCGCCGCGCCACTCGTGGTATTGCCCGAAAATTTCCGGATGCTTCTTGATGAGCCGCTGCGGATGCCGCGTCAGCACGAGGTTTTTGCGGTTCGGCAGCGGCCGGCCGAGGCTTTCAAACGTCTTGCGCCCCATCACTATCACGTTGCCCATGGTGGTTTGCTTGAACCACTTGAAATCCTCCGGCAGATGCCACGGGATTTTGCCGGCCGCGCCAATCACGCGGTTCAGCGACATTGCGGCGATGGCTTTGAAGTGTTTCATCACTGGATGCCATGATTGTCTAAAAGAGCAAAAAGTGCAGCAGTAGATTCCTTTAGCACCTTGTCTGTAATCTTAATTCGTCCAAATTGATCTTTTAGAAGTTGTGTGCTTCTTGGACGAAGCGCATTAAAATAGGTATCCTGTGGATTTATTGCCAAACGCAGTTCAATCTGATTCCTCTCATCTAAGTAAATGTTGTTGATTCGATATTCCTCAATGAGTCCTTTAGCTAACGCATGCACGGCAATCATTTGACGAGAGATTTCAGCGTCAATTTTTCCTAAATGGACGGTGTTCGCATTAAAAACAGTAAACCAGTCTTGGGTTAATGAAAGTTTCCATGGAAGAAATTCCGCATTTTCAAACTCTTTTAATTTCCCACCTATTCCTGCATCGTAAATTTTGCTCAATGCCTCCAATTCCCAACGAATTGCGCGCAAAGCATTATTTCTAAATTCCAAGTCATCAATTTTTTTATCCCTTACTTCACGCTTGTGCATCACCAAGCTGGCAAGAAAACCAATAATACCGGCAATGACCGCGCCAAAAATTAGCAGAAAAACGTCTTTTATTGTATGATCGCGCACTGCTTGCCGCAGAAATTCCAAACTATTTTTTCCAGGTTCGACAGATAATGTATTTGTAATGGCGAGCGTTGAAGGAATTTGAACATTTACAATGTTTGTCTCGACAATTTCTGTTATGGCATTCGTTTGAGAAAAGCAATTTCCGGCAAAGAATAAAGCCACTATTGTTCCAATTATAAAATTTATATTTATTTTCATACGGCAATCGGCGCCTTGATGACCGGATGCGGATCGTAGCCCACCAGTTCAAAATCCTCAAACTTGAAATCGTGGATGTCCTTCACCGCCGGATTCAATTTCATCTGCGGCAACGGACGCGGTTCGCGCGCGAGTTGCAGCTTCGCCTGCTCGACGTGGTTCGCATAAAGGTGCAGGTCGCCGAAGGTGTGGACGAATTCGCCCGGCTTCAGCCCGCAGACCTGCGCCACCATCAGCGTGAGCAGCGCGTAGCTGGCGATGTTGAACGGCACGCCGAGAAAAATATCCGCGCTGCGCTGGTAAAGCTGGCAGCTCAACTCGCCCTCGCTCACATAAAATTGGAACAGCGTGTGGCACGGCGGCAATGCCATGCCCTGAATCTCGCCGGGATTCCACGCGCTGACGATGAGTCGCCGGCTGTCGGGATTTTTTTTGATCTGCGCGATCACGTCGTCAATCTGGTTGAGCGAGCGGCCGTCGGCGGTGCGCCAGTCCGTCCATTGCGCGCCATAGACGCG
>Ga0302320_10029710_pt1 | contig 10447 bp, 7 predicted proteins | sample Bog_T0_3_FD_202130 | JGI IMG/M metagenome (GOLD analysis project Ga0302320, IMG submission 202130) | Peat permafrost microbial communities from Stordalen Mire near Abisko, Sweden - Bog_T0_3 | ecosystem: Environmental > Terrestrial > Soil > Wetlands > Peat | place: Sweden: Abisko, Stordalen Mire... | reverse complement strand
TCAGCTTGCCCTCGGGAGCCCGCAGCAGCGCCTCCGCCAGCGGCCGCGACGACAGATACGGGTCGAACACCACCATGGCCAGCCGAGCGGCGTGGAAGAACAGCACCATCATCAACGCCGCTGCCACAAACGCGCGCCGTCCTGTCGCCCGCAGCGTCCCCAGCGTTCCCAATAGAAACGCGCCAGCGGCCACCGCCAGCGGCAGGCGCAAATACGCGAACGATCCCAGCGTCAGGTCTTCCATGTGGCTGAGTGACAGTGTATAAGTGCCGGGACGCTGCGAAAGCGCCGTCGAGATATCGCCCGGCGCGGGGACACTCCACACCAGCACCAGGATCGCGATCAGCGCCACTGCGGCGCAACCCGCGATCGCCGCAAGCGCGCGCGTACCGCGCCGCACCCAACCGCCTCCCGTCGCCATCGCCGAACCGAGCAACAGCGCCAGCGCCGGATAGCAGGGCATCGTGTAGTATTCCTGCGTCGTCGAAAAGGTGAAGAAGATCAACATGAAGCCCGTCCAACACAGCGCCAGCAGACGCGTGCGCCCCGCGCGATCGACGGGCTGGAACGACAGCTTCGCCACCGCCGGAAAATAGACGCTCCAGGGAAACAGCCACAGCAGGTGGAACAGCCAGAACCAGAGCCGCGGGACCGTGTCGTAATCGCGCGGATAGCGCATGTTCAGGAAGCGCAGCAGCTGTTCGTTGATGAAGTAGAACCAGAGAAAGCCGTGGTATTCGCCCGGCGCGCTGCGCATGGTGAACTCGAAATAAGGAGGATTGCGGAGCGTCGCGAGGATGTGCCAGGGCCCCGCGATTGCCAGCGCGATCAGCACGCCGCTCACCGGACGCAGCGCCTTCCAGACCCGCCGACTGAAGAGTTGCTGTGTCACCCCAAGATAAATCAAAGCCGCGCCAACCGGGAACACCACGCCGACCAGGCTCTTGAACAGCAGGCTCGTGCCGAGACTCGCCCACATGAGCGGCGCCCGCCGGCCTGGGCGCGGTTCGTCGTCGTCGATGGCGCGCAGAAACGCCCACATCGAGAGCGCGATGCTGGCGGTGAGCATCACGTCGGGGATCAGAATGCGCGTGAAAAGAAACAGCCCGAAGCAGCTCGAAATGCACAGCCCCGCATAGAAGCCGGCGCGCCTGCCGAACGCCCATGTGCCGAACGCGGTGGTCAGCCAGGCAAGCGCGAGGGCGGCCAGCACGACAGGAATGCGCGCGGCCCAGTCCGTTGCACCAAAGATCCGGAACGATCCCGCGATCAGCCAGTAAATCAGCGGAGCTTTCTCGAGATAGGGAACGCCGTCGAGGCGCGCCGTAACCCAGTCGCACGACGTCAGCATGTTGCGCGCAATCTGCGCCTGCACGGCATCCACATCGTCCATTAGAGACGGGGGGGAAATCATGCAGCCCGCGTAGACCGCGGCGGCGATCAGAAGAACTATGACGTAGAAGCGGTAACGTTTGCCAGCGTCCGGCTCGGCTGCGCCGCCGGTACTCTGGTCTGAATCCGCCATTTCTTCATCCAGAAAAACAGGGTCATTAATCCCCATAAGTGAAAGCCCAGATTAGCGCGGCGGTCGAGATGAGCCTGCACGCAGGCCTCGATTTGCGGGAGCTGAAAAAACTCTCCGTGTTCGGCGGATGCAAAGGCCAGCGCTTCTTCGAGCAGCGGCCGGAGGGGGCCGCGGAACCAGTCGTGTGCGGGTATGTCAAAACCGATTTTCTTCCTCTTCAGGATCAGCGGACCGAGCTTATTGCGCATCAGGCTGCGCAGGACCACCTTCTGCCGCGCGCCGTCAATTTTGAGTCCGGCCGGGAGCGAATTGGCGAATTCCACAATGCGGTGGTCGAGAAAGGGCGGACGCACTTCCACCGCGTGGGCCATGCTGGTGCGGTCGACTTTGGTCAGGATGTCGTCCGGCAGATAATATCGCTGGTCGAAGTCCAGGAAGGACTGGAGTTCGCCCTCAGGCCCGAGGTCCGCGAGCACGGAACCGAGCGTGGGCGGCAGTGCGGCCTGCAGCAGGGAGCGTTTTTCCGCATCGCCGAAGGTTCCGCCCCAGAACACGTGTGCGCGCGCCGCCGGCATGAGGCAGCCTTCGAGGAACCGCTTGACTTTATATTCGAAGCCGATCTTATCGTCCGATACCGGCCAGCGCCGAGCGGCCGCCAGCAGCGTTTCGATCGCGAAGCGGGGCAGTTTCCGAACCTTGCCCGCAAGCAGGCTCGCACGATGCGTCAGGTATCCGCCGAACAGTTCGTCGGCGCCCTCCCCGCTGAGCGCGACGGTTACGCTGGCTTTGGTGAGCCGTGAAAGGAACCAGACCGGCAGTGCACCGGAATCCGCGTTAGGCTCATCGCAGTAATAAGCGAGTTCGTGGATGGCCTCCGGCAAATCCTGTTCGGGGTTGAGGTCGAATTCGGTGTGGTCCGTTCCGTACTGCGCGGCAACCTGCCGGACATAACGGGATTCGTCGAAGCTGCGGCCGCGGAAGGTTACGGAAAACGTCTTCACGCGCGATTCCGAGGTCTCGGACGCATAGTGGACCAGGCTCGAGGAATCGAGTCCGCCGCTCAGCCAGATGCCCCACGGCACATCCGACTGCATGTGTTCCCGCACCGATTCTTTCAGCAGGCGGTCGAGCTCCGCTTCGGCATCTTCGGCCGTCCAGCGCTGCGGGCTTCCGGTTGGCAGATGCCAGTACCGATGCGTCCGGACCGCGCCGCGCCGCCACTCCAGCCACTGGCCGGGAAGCAGTTTCACGATCCCGTCGACCAGCGTCCAGGGCGCGGGCACGTAGTTGAGCGACAGGTAACAGTCGAGACCTTCGGGGCTCAGCCACCGTTCGATTTCGGGGTGAGCGAGGATCGCCTTCAGTTCCGAGCCGAAGTACAGATCGTCGCCGCGCCGCGCAATGTAGAGCGGCTTGATGCCCATGCGGTCGCGCGCCAGCACAAGGCGGCGGTCGGATTCGCGCCAGAGGGCCACGGCGAACATCCCGCGCAGCCGCGAAAAACAGTCGGTGTCCCATTCGAGGAACGCGTTCAGGACGGTTTCGGTGTCGCTGCGGGAGCGGAAGCGGTGGCCGCGCCGCTCCAGCTCCCTGCGCAGCTCAAGATGATTGTAGATTTCGCCGTTGAAGGCGATGACGGAATCGCCATCCTCAGATACGATTGGCTGATCCCCGCCGTCGATATCGATTATCTTCAGCCGCGCCGCGCCGAGCGAGACAGCTTCTGACTCAAAAACGCCCTGCTGGTTGGGGCCGCGATGGACGAGCGTCGCAACCACGCTCTGGATCCGGCCGGGTGAAGCGGACCGGCGTCCATGCGTGAACCCCGCAATGCCGCACAATTCAGCAGCCCCGTCCCATCAGTAACCCAGTCCCGAAACGGCGGATGTGGCGTTGATGTCCGACTGCCGCTCGGTCCGGTTGCGCGTACTGCGCCACTGCACCTGAGGCATAAAGAGCGACGTGTCGATACGGTCCTGATAGCGGATTGCGATGTTCATCAGCGAATCGAGCAGGGAGTCCGAGAGGTAATGCGGCTCGAGGCCCAGATCGATCAGCCGGGAGTGTTTGGCGTTGTAATAGTGCTGTTCAGCTTCCACGCGCGGCCCGGGGATATGTTCGATCGCAACCCGCGTTCCCAGCTTCAGCGCCGCGGCCTGGACCATTTCCGCAAGCTGCAGGACCGAGAACTGCTCCGTGAATTGGTTGAACACGCGGCATTCCCCGGGTTTGGCGGGATTGAGGCAAGCCAGCTCGACGCACCGGACGGTGTCGCGGATATCGAGGAAGCCGCGCGTCTGGCCGCCTTTGCCGTAAACCGTGAGAGGGTGGCCTGCCGCCGCCTGCACGCAGAAGCGGTTCAGCACGGTTCCGAAGACGTCGTCGTAATCGAAACGATTGATCAGCGCTTCGTCGAGCACTACCTGATCGGTGACCGTTCCGTAAACCACTCCCTGGTTCAGATCGGTCGCGCGCAGACCCCAGATCCGGCACGCGAACATCATGTTGTGGCTGTCGTGAACCTTGGAAAGGTGGTAGAAGGAGCCGGGCTGTTTGGGGAACGGAAGCAGGTCCGACCGGCCGTTGTGGTTGATTCGGATGTAGCCTTCTTCGATATCGATGTTCGGGGTGCCGTATTCCCCCATGGTGCCGAGTTTGACCAGATGGCAGTCGGGTCGCAGTTCTTGGAGGGCAAAAAGAAGGTTCAGCGTTCCCACCACGTTGTTGACCTGCGTGAACACGGCGTGTTTGCGGTCGATCATCGAATACGGAGCCGACCGCTGCTCGGCAAAGTGAACCACGGCGTCGGGCTGGAAGTCTTCAATCGCGCCGGCCAGGAATTCGTAATCGTTCACGTCGCCGACAAACAGCCGGATCGACCTTCCGGTCAGCTGCTGCCAGACACGAAGCCGGTCGGTAAGGGGCTGAATCGGCGTCAGAGTCTGGGCGCCCAGCTCGAAGTCCCACTGGCGGCGGATGTAATTGTCGAGGATGGCGACCGAGTGCCCTCTTTCGGACAGATAAAGCGCGGTGGCCCAGCCGCAATAGCCGTCGCCGCCCAGAACAAAGATATTCATTTAGTGAAAGACACTCCTTGCCGTTGATGTTTCTGGACGTCGGAAGATTTCTGCACGTTACCGCCGTCTGTATCCTTTCGGACGGTCTTCGGCGAACCCCTTGGCCATGACTCTGTCCAGTTTACCAGTCCCTTATGCCGTAAGTTTTCTTACATCGCAGGCACAACCCGACGGCCCCGGTCTGACACAATGGTGAGGTTTGGCTCATGCGAACTCTGTTCTTAAACCCACCATCGTTCCAGGGATTCGACGGAGGGGCGAGTTCACGCTGGCCTGCTTCCCGGGAAATTGAATCGTACTGGTATCCGGTGTGGCTGTGCTATCCGGCGGGGATGCTCCCCGACAGCAAAGTTGTGGATGCGCCGCCGCACGGGATTTCGATCGAACAGACCGTCGCGATGGTCCGGGATTTCGACCTGCTGGTGCTGTTCACGTCCACGCCGGGATTCGAGGTCGACTGCCGGATCGCGGAGATGATGAAGGCGTCCAACCCGCGGCTGAAGGTTTGTTTCGTCGGGCCGCCGGTGACGGTGGAGCCTGAGAAGTCGCTGAAAGCTTCAGATGCGATCGACTTCGTGATCCGCCGCGAGTTCGACTACGGCATTGTGGAATATGCGCGGGGAACGCCGATTGAAGAGATCCCCGGCGCCAGTTTCCGCAAAGACGGGGCGATCGTAAGCAATCCGGAAGCGCCTGTGCTGGAGAATCTGGACGCGCTGCCCTGGGTCACCAAGGTTTACCGGCGCGATCTCGATATCACAAAGTACAACGTTCCGTTTCTGCTGAATCCTTTTATTTCGATGTACACGTCGCGGGGCTGCCCGGCGATGTGCACGTTCTGTCTCTGGCCGCAGACCCATTCCGGCCATCGCTGGAGGCTGCGTTCGAGCGACGACATCCGCGATGAAGTTCAGTACGCGCTTGAGGCGTTCCCGAACGTTAAGGAAATCTTCTTCGACGACGACACATTCAACTACCGGAAACAGCGCACGCTCGAGCTTTGCGCCAAACTGAAGCCGCTGAATTTTACGTGGTCCTGCACCTCGCGCGTGACGACGGATTACGACACGCTCAAAGCCATGAAGGAAGCGGGATGCCGCCTGCTGATCGTGGGTTATGAATCCGGCGATCCGCAGATCCTGAAAAATATCAAAAAGGGCGCAACTGTGGATATGGCGGAGCGCTTTACGGCGGACTGCCGGAAACTGGGCCTCGTGATTCACGGCGATTTCATTGTCGGGCTGCCGGGCGAGACCCGCGAAAGCATCAGAAAGACGATTGACTTCGCGAAGAAGCTCGACACCGAGACGATTCAGGTTTCGATTGCCCACCCCTATCCGGGCACCGAGTTTCACAGTTATGCGCAGAAAAACAATCTGATCTCGATCGGCGGCATCGTGGACGATCGCGGTAATCAGCTTCCGAAAGTGGTTTACGAGAACCTCGACGAAGCGGAGCTGATGGACTGGGTGGAGCGCTTTTACAGCGAATATTACTTCCGTCCGCGGGTTGTGTGGCGGATTGTGCGGAAGGCGATCTTCAACGCGCACGACCGCAGACGGCTGACGAAAGAGGCCCGTGAGTATCTGGCGCTGCGCGCGCGGAGAAAGAAGTTTATTCGGGGCTGGCGCCAGCAGAGTGCGGTGTCCGCAAATGCGGCGGCTGGTCAACGTGAGGTTCCCGCGAGCGAATCGGTGCCCGAAGAAATAGAAGTGTGAAATGGGGCGGGTGCGGAGCCCGCGTCCTTAGCCGGCCAGGCCGGCGATCCCTTGCAGAAACAGCATAAAATCTGAATGTTCCCGTCCGGACGTTGCGCGGCGGGGTTCCCGTTTTGTACGGGTCAGGCCGCTTCTCATCAAACCGGTATTCAACGATTCATCGGGGAATTACGGAGGAACGTGCCGATACTTCGACTGTCTGGTTTGTTTGAAGGTTTATGGATATTGCAATTTAGTCCCGGACCTTCTGTTAAAGTAAGGAAATGATTTCCGACTTAGAAGCGTATCGGATTCTGTCGAGAAACCCGGAGATACTTTCCGCCGAAGTGGGCGGCACCCTCGCACTGATGAGCGTCAGGAACGGTCAGTATTATGCGCTGAACGGGACCGCAAGTGAAATCTGGCGCATGCTGGAGCAGCCTGTTGCGCTGGCCCGGCTTTCCGCCAGCGTGGCATCCGCCTACGAGGGCGATTCCGGGCAAATCGAGAAGGATTTGCGCGAAACGCTGGAAGAGTGGCTCGCGCATCGTCTGATCGTGGCGACACCGCGGAACGCCGAGTGATCCCGCTTCGGTCTCGGTGACATCCGCGATGGCGCGCCTTTATTCGTTTTATGGCTGCCGGCTGCAAAGCGCGTTGACGCTGTCTTTCGTGCCGGAATGCCTTGGCGACGGCGCCGCCGACGTCAGCCTGATTCTCGGTGAGGTCCCGGGGTCACTCCCGGATCCCGTGTGGACGAGCCCTCTTGTGTCAGTTGCGGCTGGAGGCACGGTGCTGATGGGAGCGGATTCGGTCGGGCGATTTCTGCTGGAAGGAGGAAGGACGATTGTCGTCCAGCTCGCCGCCGAGGCCAGAGCCGTCGAAGTTGAGGCATTTCTCGCCGGGCCCGTCGCCGGCGTGCTCCTGCACCAGCGGGGGGTGCTTCCTCTGCACGCGAGCTGCGTCGATACGGCTTTTGGCGCCGTTGCGCTTGCCGGGAGCGTAGGCCGCGGAAAATCGACGATTGCGACCGCTCTCACGCGCAGAGGGGCACAGCTGATGAGCGACGACATCTGTCCCGTGCGCTTCGACCGCGACCTCGGGCCAGTCGCGATACCCGGCTCGGCCGGGCTGCGGCTGTGGCCGGATTCGCATGGATTCTTCCAGTGCGAATCGGCAGGATGGCTGCCGATCTGCACCGGGCAGTTAAAGAGGATTGGCCGGGCCGAGTTTCACCAATCCGCCCCGCGCAGGTTGCGGGCGGTCGTTCGCCTGGTGGCGGACAATGAACATCCACCGTCGATCCGGCGCATGGAAGGACTGGTGGCGGCGGTGCCGGTCGGCGATCTTGTGTACCGGTTTGGTGTCGGCCGCGCACTGGGCCGCACGGAAGCGTTATTCCACGGGGCGGTGCGTCTGGCCGATCAGGTACCGGTATTCGAAGTGCGCCGGCCGAACGGCTTTGGGCATCTGGACAACGTGGCGGATCTGATTCTCGGCGCAGTCGGCGACTTTGTCTGAGTGCCGCGGAACCAACAGCCGTCGCCGGTGACGCAAGCAGGCCGCTAAGCGGAGTGGCAACACGTCATGTCGTGACCGTCGCCCCCGTCTTCGCGGGTCAACTCTTCGGCAGCCATCACAAGCGTGACGGGCCGCTGCCATTCCGGTTTCGCCGAAGCCGGCTCAATTCTCGTATCTTGTTCTTCGTGGCACAACATAACTCTAGGCCTCCTCGGGCTGAAATGGGGCACTTGCCTGATGTGTTCAGTTTAGTATAAGAGTACCTGTGGAAGCCAGTCGGACGCAATATATCCTGAGAAACCCCGACCAGATTTGCGCTGTGGCGCCTCTTAATGAAACGTTGAACGCCATAACGAACTGCACATTCCGGCCGGTATTTCAGGCCTGCCGACGCGAAAGTGAACTTTCGCTGGGTACCGGGCGGCGGTATTGAGCGGTATTTTCGGGATATTCAACCGGGATGGAGCGCCTGCCGAAACGGAAGTCCTGCACCGGATGCGCAGCGCGATGGCGTACTGGGGCCGTGACGGGGGTGGCGTCATGTGCGCCGGAGCTGCCGGACTCGGGATCGTTGTAACCTTCAACACCCCCGAAGCTCGTTTCGAGTGTCCGCCGACACTGGATTCCGACAGCGGAATCGCCGTGGCAGCAGCCGGGAGGCTGGATAACCGGGAAGAGCTCGCGTCCGGAGTCGGGCTGAGCGGGGATCTTTCACAGGTAGCGGATGGCGAACTGATACGCCGCGCCTTTCTCAGGTGGGGCGAAACCTGCCCTGGGAAGATCGCCGGCGACTGGTCGTTCGCCGCGTGGGATTCGTCCGTCCGGCGCCTGTTCCTCGCGAGGGACCACTACGGGAACACCTCGCTTTACTACCACTCGTCGCCAAGGGTTTTTGCTTTTGCCTCGTCCCGCCGGGCGCTGCTGGCGCTGAATCTCTGTCCGGTGGAAATGGATGAACTGTATCTGGCTCAGCTGCTGGTTTGCTGGATGGCCTATCACGGGGACAGGACCATCCATAAGCCGATCCGACGCCTGCCGCCGGCCCATACCCTTGCGGTTACGGAGACGCGCGAAGAGGTCCGGCGCTTCTGGCGGGTTGAGGATGTGCCGGAGCTGCGTCTGGCGCGCCGCACAGACTATCTGGACGGGTTTCGCGAGGTCTTCGGCCGGGCGGTACGCGCCTGTCTGCGCAGCGAGGGGCCGGTCGCGGCCACGCTGAGCGGGGGCCTCGATTCGGGCTCGGTGGCGGTCACGGCGGCGGGTATTCTGGGCGAGCGGGGCCATCGTCTGGCGGCGTTCACGTCCATCCCCCGGTACGATACCCCAGCGTACAGGGATACCGGGACGCGGTTCGCCGACGAATCCAGCTATGCCCGTGCGACGGCGGAGGCCGCGGGAGGAAATATCGATCCGTACACGATCGATGCCACCGGCCTGAGTCCGCTGGAGGCAATCCGGCACGCGCTTGAAATCATGACAGAACCGATGCATGCGGCCGGCAATCTGTTCTGGATCCTCGAACTCTATCGCGTGGCCGCTGCCCGGGGTTACCGTACTCTGCTTACCGGGCAACACGGGAACTCGGGCATTTCCTGGCGAGGGGAAGTCCTGTGTCAGCCGTGGCGGGTTCAGCTGCGCCGGCTGGGGTGGCGTGGCTGGCTGCGGCAGAACATAGGGGCGCACATCCCCGAGAGCGTTGCGCGCGCCGTGCATGCACGCCGGCGCGCCCGCTACTGGAGTGGCTCTTCGGCGATTCATCCCGGGTTCGCGCGCCGCATCGGACTTGCGGAGCGGCTTCTGGAGGACCCGGACGAATATCCGCGCCACGGGCCGCGCTGCGTGCGCAACAGCATCCTTCTTCCGGGGAGATCGTTCAGCGGCGCCATCCACGCCGAACTCGGCGCGGCCGCGGGGGTTGAGATACGGGATCCCACGGCGAACGCGCGTGTTCTCTCGTTTTGTTTTTCAGTCCCCGAAACGGTATTCATCGATCCGGCGACGGGTCTCGACCGCTGGCTGATTCGCGAAGGAATGAAGGGCCGTTTGCCCGATGCGGTTCGGCTGAACCGGCGGACGGGCCTGCAGGCGGCTGACCTGGTACCGCGGCTGCGGCATTTCGCCGGGGAAGTGGAAGGCGCTTTGTCGGAAATTTCGAGAGGGCCCGGTGCGGAATACGTCGATGTATCCAAAATGCGCAGCGTGTGGGAGCGAATCGCGGGAGAAACCGGCGCCGAGGACACGCCCGAATCCTTCAGGCTTGCCGTTTCCGTACTCACGCGGGGCATCATGGCGGGGTTGTTTGTGAACAGGTTCAGCGCTTTGTGACCCCGGCCGGCGGCATGCGGACCACATGAATCGTGGATGTCCCGTTTAGCGGGCTGCGGGTCTGACGGAGGACCGCTCCGCGTCGCTGGCGCGGCCAGGGCAGCGCCAGCATCGGTCCGGCCTTGGCAGGCCTCTGAAGGCCTGAAACCAGTCAGAAGCGTGTAGTTCCGGAGCGGGCGCGCAGGCTGAGGCCGCTGCGGGACCAAGACGGGAGAGGTTGCACACCACGCCCGCACTGGGCGTCGCCGCCTTTGGTCCCGACGGACAGGCGGACCGCCTGTCCCACCTTCAGGCGCAAGCCA
>Ga0302320_10029707_pt1 | contig 10447 bp, 15 predicted proteins | sample Bog_T0_3_FD_202130 | JGI IMG/M metagenome (GOLD analysis project Ga0302320, IMG submission 202130) | Peat permafrost microbial communities from Stordalen Mire near Abisko, Sweden - Bog_T0_3 | ecosystem: Environmental > Terrestrial > Soil > Wetlands > Peat | place: Sweden: Abisko, Stordalen Mire... | reverse complement strand
GAGGCGGTGCTGTTCTTGGGGTATTGGACCGAGTTATCCACGGTGCGTAGATCCTAACTACAGGTCTTAACTATAGGAACATACAGGAGAGGCCAAAAAATCATAAATAATTTAATAAGTTAGACGCATTCCGCGCGACAGTTAATGCGTAATTGCGCGACAGTTAATGCGTATGGAGGGGGTACGTAGGGCGCGACAGTTAATGCGTGGATAACTTCGTTTATCCACAGGGTTATGCGGGATTTAGCCGCCCAAACTGACCAGGGGCGGTCGCCCCGAAATATGGGTCGCACTGGGCTGCAAGTAGAGGCCTCCCTCCTCCTCTTTGGCCTTCGCTTTCGGGTACAGAATCACCACCTTCTTGAGCTCTCGCAGGAACGCGCGCTTGAAGTCCCGCAGACCGTGGGCGTCCTGCCGATAACTCGCGCCAAATTGAAGCTGCAGAGCTGCCCAGGGGATCACGCGTGCCTGGCGCAAGTAACTCAGCCGGTAGGTCAACCAGAAGTAAATATCGAGGGCCAGCGGGGATTTTTTGAGCGCCTTCATCGCGCGCATGTCGATGGGCACAGGACTGGTACGCACCTCATCGTAGAACCGCTCCGAGAGCATCACCGTACTGTTGAAAAGACTCCTCTGTTCCGGTGACTGAGGATCCCACCACAACATGTGTCGATCGGCGATCCGAAAGCCCCCCTCACCGGCCGCGTCCGTGCCGTCGTAGAAGCAGCTGACTGAGGTGGTGAAAAGGCGTCTGGATTGATCCCGAAGGCGCGTGATACTGCCCCATCGACCCCCCGTCGGATTCATGTCGAGTTGGCGCATGAACTCGCTCATCGAATCCCCGAGCACGAGTTCGCGCCGCTTGGTGCGCACTACCTCGGTAGTCATCCACGCCATCATCAGCCGGGGAATCACCCCGTAGGGCAATCCCACCTTGCTCGGCGCCAGCATCACCAGGGTAAAGGCCCCGTTGCGCCGCTCGAACTCGTTGCTCTCCGGCTTGCTATGCGGCAGCGTCGCCTGCACCAGGGCGCGCGCCATGTAGCCCAAGGCTCCGGCATCCTTTGCGTCCTGCGCCTCGATAGCGAGCGCGTCGGTGATCAGCCGATCCAGCTTGGTCTGATTCACAGATTTAATGTTTTCTTTATTTCTGTATTTACAGATCGCCGTGGTTCTAAGCGCCCTGCCCGCGCTCAATCTCTGTGATCCGATGTTCGACCAGGCGTCGAAGCTCGTCTGCCATCTTCAGCCCCTTCTGCGCGCACAACGACTTAAACCGTGTGTGCTGGACCGCCTCAAGGTCGATCGTGAGGCGCTTCATCGGCACCGCCGGCGTGGCCGGTGCCACCGCGCGCTCACTGACCCATTGATCAGCCGCCGGCGATGGCGGCGTGGCCGGACGCGCTGCGAAGTTCACTTTCTTGCTCATGCAGTTTCACCAATTCACGAACCAACGAAATGACTTCCCGAGCGGCCAGGCCGTCGGGATCCGTATCGAGAACCGTTTGACCACTCGCCACGGCCTCAGCAAAGCCGACCCGCTGCGAAATGTCAGCGGCCAGTATCGGCAGCTCCAGGCTCGATAGAGCCTCGCGCACGTCCCGGCCAATCGCCGTATTTACGATTTTGCGATTAATCGCAATTACGGCTTTAAGATTCTCCTTGAAAACCCGCGCCTCTTTGATCAGGTCCGCGGTCTCTGCAGCGGCCCAGACATCGAACGGCGAGGGTTGCACAGGGATAACGACCACATCCGCCGACAAAATGATCGAGCGCGCCAGCTCCGTGACGCGCGGCGGCCCGTCGATCACCACATGATCGTAGTCGGACCCGAGAGAGGCGATTTCCTTATGAAGGGTCGCCTTGGCCATCCCAATCACGGAAAAAGATATGGCTCCAGTCCTGATCGCGGACCACTTCATCGCGCTTTGCTGCGGATCGGCGTCCACCAATAAGACTCGCTTTTTTGAACGGGCGAGGGCGCCAGCGACGTGCAGCGAGAGGGTTGTTTTCCCGACGCCGCCTTTCTGGTTTAGAAAAGCGTAAATCATGCTTTAAGCTTACACGTTTAGTCGTATAATCGCCAATACAGAATTACGCTTCTTGGGGATAACCACTGAAATATTTCATGACCACATTAACCGAAATCGAAGCCGCGGCTGATGCGTTGCCTCCAGAGCAGAAGCAGGAACTATTCGTGTTCCTAGCCGCGCGATTACGCGCCGGCTCGACACAACTTCCAGCACCGCGCGAGTTCAGTCGCGAACAGATGAACGCATGGATTTCTGATGACGAGGCAGGCCTGCGGCGATTCCATGCCTAGTTTGAAAATCAAACCGCAAGAGGTAGGGTAGAACTATGGCGATTCTCGATTGGTCACAATGTCCCGCTGTGGAAAGCGTACCCGGCAAGCGAAGTGGCGCATGGGTCTTCCGAGACACGCGCACGCCGGTTTCCGTGGTGTTCGATAATTTAGAAGTGGGCGCCTCGATCAGCGAGATCATGGAGTGGTTCCATTTGACCCACGAGCAGGTCGTCGCCGTCATTGAATTCGCGGCGCGTAGTCTTGACGTGCCTGTGGTTCCGCCTCGCTCGCTAATAGCCGATGCTCATACTATTTGATAACGGAACTCCCGCGCCTCTGCGTCATGCTCTCAAGAATCACGTCGTTGTCGAAGCGATTGAACGCGGCTGGGATAGGCTGGCGAACGGCGAATTGATCGCCGCGGCAGAGGCGGCCGGCTTCGAGATCCTGCTGACAACCGACAAGAATCTGCGGTACCAACAAAATATCAAAGGCCGGAAACTTGCCTTTGTTGTAATTGGTAACCAGCAATGGCCCGTACTGCGCCGCTACGTCGATCGGGTGATCACTGCCGTCGATGCGGCCACATCGGGCAGCTTCACGGAAGTGGACATCCCGTTCGCGTAAGTGGAGGAACGTACTCCGCAAGGTGCTATGACCACAGCTGAAAGAATTTTCGCCGAAGTTCGCTCACTACCCGAAGAACAGGCGCGCGCAGTGTTGAATTACGTCGTCTTCCTGAAATCGCGCATCGCGGCGGACCGCTCCGCGCGGCACGATATGAGCGCATTTGATTGCTTCGGAGCGGTGTATGAAGGGCCTTGCACATGAGAACATGCCTCAAGCCTTCTTGATAATGCCAATCGGCAATCCGGAACTGGACCGAGTGGCCGCTTCGGCCATTGTTCCCGCGCTCATTGCGTGCGGACTCGATCCGAAGCGGGTAGACAAGCACAATGCCGGCGGACTCCTCAAAGCGGAGATTATGAGTTTCATTGAGAATGCGGAAATCATCGTCGCCGATCTGACCCTTGAGCGGCCGAACTGCTACCTAGAGATCGGCTATGCGATGGGCGTGGACAAGTTCAAAAATTTGATACTGACGGTTCGAGAGGACCATTTCCCGGATAGCAAAAACCATAAAAAGGGCGGCCCAAAGATTCACTTCGATCTCGCGGGCTACGACATCCTTCGTTGGCAACCGGACGGTATCGATGAGTTTCGCCAGGAGTTGGAGAAACGCGTTCGACGCCGCTTAGCTATCACCGCGCCACCAGCCGCTGCCGCTAATGCGCCCGTTCCGAATGACTGGCTTGCTGAACAGATAGCAACAGCCGATGCCGGCATGAGAGCAACATCCCGCACCGGTTTCATGGAGCTGCATTTCGCTCTGACGGGGGTAGATCGCTTCACGTTACCGAAGCTCCGTGAGGCGGCCGAATATGCACCAATCCATACGTTTGGTTGGCCAATAGCCGTAGTCCTGCACAAGAACGGCGCACGACCGCATCCGCGTGCCGATGGAATTGCGGCAGAGGTTCTTCGAGATGAGAAGCAGGCATATGATTATTGGGCCTTGCGCCGAAGCGGAGAGTTTTACTGGCGCGGCACGTTGTTTGAGGATGACAGGAGCAAGGGACAAATTTTCTTTGATACCCGGATTGTGCGCGTTACGGAATCGCTTCTTTACTGCGGGCGTCTCTACGGTGCCCTTGGGTTGGGCCGCCAGCGCATAGTGACCATAACGGTCCGCCACGTTGGGCTCAAAGGCCGCCGATTATCTAGCGCCAACCCAAGTCGCGCGCTCGACGACGAGCGCGATCCAGCTAATGAGAATGAATCAGTTGTTCAGCTGACAGTCAGACTTGAGCAGCTTGAATCAGAGCTGGTCAGCCTTGTGAAGGAAATTCTCGCGCCGCTATTTGCTCTTTTCGATTTCTTCGCGCTGAACGGCCGCGTATATGAAGACATCATAAACAGATTTGTCGCCGGGCAGGTGTAGCCGCACAGCGTTCGTCAGCCCGCCAAGGACGCCGACCGAAGTCACGTTGCCGCTCACGTCCACATCCTGGCCGCGATGTTGCGTTCCTCAGGCCCCACGGCATTGGCATAGATCGCAGTGGTGGTGAGCTGCGCGTGTCCCAACCAGCGCTGCAACAAATTAAGCGGGATGCCAGCTTGGATGGCCGCGACCCCGAACCCGTGGCGCAACCCCTTCGGGGTGGCCTGCGGCCCTTTGACGCCGGCGGCCTTCATGACCTCGAGCACTTTCTTCCAGGCAGTCGTGCGCCCGAACGCCCACAGCGGGGGAGGGGATTTCTGCTTCGTGCCGGCGGCCTTTTTCTTTTTATCCTTGAGCCCGTGTACCATCGAGAGCATCTCGAGGAGTTTGGGCGGCACCGGCACGGCGCGATACACGCCTTTTTTGCGCTTCTTCAGCGATTCAAAAACAATGGCGCCGGCGTCGAAGTCGATGCGCTCGCCGACGAGCTGCAGGGCTTCGGAGATTCGGCAGCCGGTATGGGCCAGGACGTAGCAGAAGGTGCGCACCTGGCGCTCCTCCTGGTCGGCCGCGGCGAGGAATCTCTTGCGCTCCGAGTCCGTCAGGTAAAGGCGTTTTCCGGCCGAATTGAACAGATCGCGGGACATCTGTTCAGTATAGACCGCCTATAAACGCCTAGGAGCGGTTTTCGAGCAGGGGGCCGCTACCTCGATATGGCTTAAAAGAAGCATTTTCATGAAACCGGCAGGGAAGGGTGATTTCCTAAAACTGGGTCCAGGGGTCACCCCTGGTGAACACAATTATCCATTCTGTTCAGCAGCGTGCGGGCAACGTTGAAGATCTGGATCGGCCGCGCCGGCGGCCGTATCTCTCGCGACCGATGCGGGGGGCCGCTGCTCGACATGGAAACCATCGGCGACTTTACGCCGCCAAATTCCAAGCTTCGAGCTGTTCGACCGCCCAACATCACACGATGGCACGGGAATTAATTTCCCCATGGAGCTGCTGTCTGAACTCATCCTTCAATTTCAGGAACTCCGCATCGTCATTAAACTCGCTTTTAGCTTGCGCAATGGCCGCAAGTTTTTCTGCGATCTTCAAAAGCTTTTCACATTCCAATTTCAACTCTATATACGTATGCGGGAGACGATGTGATGCCATATTGGTCGTAACCATATTCTTGAACTCCACTGGAAGAACGCGCCCTCACTGGCCTTCGATGGCTATTAGCTTTCCGCCGCGATTGATGTAACCCTTCTTTCCATTTATCACCACAGACGCAACCCCATCGTGAAATGACCAGTCGTTTAGCCAATCATCGACTTCATTGCTGCTGCCGAATTGAGGCGGAATGACAGTATGGCCTGCATGATCGATATATCCTATTTTCCTGGTCACACCCACAACTGCTAGTCCTTCCGAAAGGCCTCCGTCAACACTCCCGGCGTAATCGAACTGCGGAGTGATCATCAGTCTCCCCGTCCGATCGATGAAACCGTATAGCTTCCCAATTTCGACCGCCGCCAGACCGTCGTGAAATCTGTTCGCGAAATCGAAGGTTGCGGGAATGACAATCTTGCCGTCTCGATCGATATACCCCCATTTATCATTGTCGGCCATAAAGGCGCTTAACCCCTCAGAGAACGCGTCCGTATCAACGAACTGCGGGTTAATAGCAAATTTGCCCTTCGTATCGATGTAGCCGAACTTTCCTCCGACCTGGACCGCGATCAACCCCTCGGAACTTTTAGTGCGAATGCCGGCACCGTGTGGGCCCCATTCAAACGTGGGGTTGACTATGTAGTGTCCTTCTTTGTCGATCAGTCCCCATTTGTTCGCCGCCTCAACGCCTGCAACTCCATCATTAAATTCATTTACCATCGAATACTGTGGGGTAATGACAACCTTTCCCTGTTGGTCGATGAACCCCTCTAACCCAGAAATCTTCACTGACGCCAAACCGTCACTAAACGAACCGACTTCGTCGAATTGCGGGTTGATGACAAACTTCCCACTGCTGTCTATGAATCCATGCTTCCGGTGCTCAGGGTCCCCGATTGCGACATCGGCCAAGCCGTCCTGAAACGGTGCAGCGGCGGCAAACTGCGGCGGAATGACAAAAGTGCCCGAAGCGTCTATGTAGCCAAACAAGCCACCCGGCCCACGTAGCGGGAACAGCGCAACAGTCTTGCTCACCGACTGCGTAAAGGGCAGATTAGAGGTTCCAGAGCCGCACGCGGCGAGAGAAGCGGCGATGAGGAGTGCAGCGTATCTAATCACCAGCGCTGCCTCAAGCTGCCGCGAGCCTGTATTGGTGTCCAACGGGGTGCATACCGGAAGCCGCAGGGCCGATCATAGGTACGCGATGACCCTGCGCACCCCATCTCACATCGGTGGTAGGCACGATCCTGGGCCAGGATCATTAATTTTTGCAAAGAAACCTCTCAACAATTTCTTCTGGAGAATTGGGTTTAATCTCGTCCCATTCTACTGGTGCTGTTATCGACGCGAGATCGTCTACAGGGCGAGAGACGTAGTACCACCAGACTTCGTAGTACGTGTGATATTTGCAATCAATCTTGTATTTGGCAACGTGTCCCACTATAGGGTCTGGTACCCAATAACCGTCGATCAGGGAAAAAAGCTGGCCAATAATGGCCTCGTAAATATTGCCAGATCGATGAGTTGAGGACTTATAGATCACGACATTGATCGGACCGGCTGCGTTCATGCAGGTGTCGCAACCGTTGAAATTCGTGTACGTACCAACAAGTGTCCAAAGGTGAGGTGGAGGCTTAGATGGGGTGGGCGGATCAGCTAGCGCTGCTGCACCAAAGGTAAGCGCGGCTATTAGGATCAATTTGCGCATGTTTATAACCTCCCGGCTCAATACCCCTTGGCGACCATGTAGATCTCACCGCTCTGCGCGTTACCAAATCTGCCGGCGGTTTGATCGACGAGCACGCACAACCGTTTTCTGTCCCCCGAATTGCCACAACTATTAAGTTTGATGCGGCCTCCGCGCTGAGTCAGGTCCGCGATCGAGGCCTGCAGCTGATCACGCTCCGCCCGCAACGCGCTCATCTCACTCACCGACGGCACGTACCACCACACCGCCAGCAGCGTGATGAGGATCGCCACCAGCGCGACCATCACGTGCTGCCAGGCCGCCCGCCATAGCGACAGCCCTTGCAGATCCACCACCACGCGACGCGCACTCTCGATATCCCCCTGCAGCGCCTTGAGCGCGTCCTGCACCGCGCTCGCCGCCGCACTCTTCACGTCCCGCTGCAGCGTCACGCCAGTGGCCTTCAATTCGACCATCGCCTCGCGCACCCGCGCGTGCTCGCTATCGAGCGCATCCAGTAGCGCTGCGATTCGTAATTCCTGCTGCTCGTGATCCATGGATCTATAGCCCCAGGCCGTGATCGAGTTGTTGCACTTGAACCCGGCGCTGCTCGATGCCTTGTCGCAGATCGCGCACGATCGCCGGCTTCTGGGCCATGCGCTCAAGCGCACGCGCCTGCGCCGCGCTCGCCAGGGCATTGAACTGATCAATCGTCTTGCGCAGCTTCTCGGGTGTCGCCAGCCATTCCTCGCTACGATCCCGATACCCCGACATCTGCATCGCCCGCCTCGTCGCGAGCTCCTTAAATTCCTTGACCACCTGCTCGCGCTCGCGTTGCTCGATCGCCGCTTGTTTCTGCGCCGCCTGCTGGCGATGTAAGTCCTTGCGCCATTGATCGCTCGCTTGGCGCCCGCGCGCCTTGACCTGCTCCAGATCGAGCGGCACCGCCGCGCGCTCGCGCCCCGAAGTCAGCTCCCGGCCCAGGTCCTTCAGCCGCTGCATCGGCTCCGGGAATCGCTCGGCTAGCCACTCCTTCACCCGCCCGAGCTGCTGGCCAATGCGCTCGCGCAACGCCCGCGCTTGGGTGAGCAATTTCTCCTTCAGCTGCCCCCCAATTCCCAACCCTTGCCGCCGCTCCACTCGCCGCTCAGCCGCCGCCACCGCCCGCCCCAGCTGCTCGCGCCGATCCACCTCAACGCGCTGCAACACCGCCTCCCGATCCGGTCCCGTCGCGGCCTGCGCCAACTCCCGCCGCTCGCGTACGGCCACGCGCTCCGCCGCCACTTCCTGGCGCGTCACCACCCACACCTCGGCCACCACGATCTCTCTGGTCTGCTCCCTCGCCAGCCGCTGCTCGCGCTGTCGCTCACCGACCTGCGACACCTGCCCCCGCGCCTCGATTCCACTCACCGCCGGCCCCCGGTGTAGCTCCGGCTCCCGGTCCCGGATGCCCTGGGCCGCAAGACTGCGGTGATCCACCCGCGCTTCCACCCCCGCACGCTCCAGCGCCAGGTTCTGCACCTTCGCCCACCGCTCCCGGATGCCTTCGTACACCTGCGCGGCCTCTTCCTTGTTCGCCCCGTAGGTAACTTTTCGGCACCCCCCGCGCTCCGGAGCCTTGGCGTTGTAGCGTTTAAAAAATTGCTCCGGCCCGCGCTCGATCCCATCCAGCTGCCGGTCGCAGAACATCAGGTGCACGTGCGGTTGTTCCTTCCCGTCGCTCGCCATCGGCGTGTGAATCGCCCACTGATATGCTCGTGTCGTCCCCAACTCTTGCTCGGCAAACCTCTCCACCAGTGCCACCTGCTCAGCCCTCGACAGCTCCCGCGGCAGTGCCAGCTCATACTCCCGGTACGTGTTGCCATTGGCGCGCTCGTAGTCATCCGATGCCTTCCAAAATGCGCTCGCGTCCTCTCTCGCCCACTCCGGCATGTTGGCCTGGCCCCGGGCCGCGACCTCGCCGTACTGCTCCTCTGTAAAGCGGCCCTCGCGATTGATGTACATCCCGTGCTCGGCTGCTTCTCCTTTGCCGCCGGTATTGATCTGAATGTGATACGAGGCCATGACTATGCCAAGCCTCTGATCGGACTCCTACTCCGCGCGGAATGAGGACAGCACCGCAAGTGTTGTCCGAATCGCGCTCTGAGCAGGGTGTAGGGGCGGCAGCCCCACCGCACCGTTTCTCGCGTAGCGAGAAACATAAGGTGCGCCTCTCTTTCATCGAGTGAAAATCCGTGCGACATCTGTTCAGCTTAACGCCAACCTATGGCTTCTTCAATTCTTTCTAGAGTGATAGGATTTTAAGATCTCTCTTAGACGCACTGGCAATGACATGGCAACTCGCGAGGAAATCCAAGCCCGGTTAGCTGCGATCGATCAGCGCAAAGCACAGGCCCTCAAAACCCTGCAGCTCAAGCGCTCCAAGCTCAAGGCCAAACTCGCCCAGCTCGATCGCCCCACTAAGTCCCAGCGCCGGCTCGATGCGCGCCGCAAGATTCTCTTGGGTGCCTTCGTCCTGGAACAGATGCAGCACGCCGGGATCTCCCCCCCGGCGCTGAGCTTTCAGGGTAAAAGATTCTTCGATTGGCTCGTCCGGCCCAATGACCAAGCGGTGTTCGAAGCGCTGGCCTCCGGCGCTGCGCTCCCCGAGACCAAATCACCCTCCTCCGCGCGCATCGCCACCACCGACACCGCCCTGAATGTCCCCTTCGCCGATAAGGACCAGGCTAAGTCTCTTGGCGCCCAGTGGCAGCCGGATCAGAAACGCTGGTTCGTCCCTGCCGGCCTGGATCTCGATCCCTTCACGCCCTGGCTTGCCTGACGCTCCCACTGAGTGTTTGTCGCGACCTACCAAGCGCATCGCACCAAACGCGCTAGGAGTGTCATGGACAGGAGATCAATCCGTTTGGCAGGAAATCTGCCTTGAGTCGCGCTCTGCGCTTGTGCGGGCTTCTCGATCGGCCGCAGCCCTGGCCGAATCTGCAGCGAAGAAATCTCATTCACTGACCCCGAATCTCGCGAAGAGGCTCTTCTCGCAAAACGGATTGGAAGCAGCCCATCCGGGCTGCAAAAAAATGACGCGCGTAGCGCGTTCCGATTGGGGGTATGCCGGGTGGGTTGGGGATCGCGTTAGCGGTCGAGCCGGCAGGGGGCGAAGCCCCCTAAGAGGCGGTGCTGTTCTTGGGGTATTGGACCGAGTTATCCACGGTGCGTAGATCCTAACTACAGGTCTTAACTATAGGAACATACAGGAGAGGCCAAAAAATCATAAATAATTTAATAAGTTAGACGC
>Ga0302320_10029706_pt1 | contig 10448 bp, 8 predicted proteins | sample Bog_T0_3_FD_202130 | JGI IMG/M metagenome (GOLD analysis project Ga0302320, IMG submission 202130) | Peat permafrost microbial communities from Stordalen Mire near Abisko, Sweden - Bog_T0_3 | ecosystem: Environmental > Terrestrial > Soil > Wetlands > Peat | place: Sweden: Abisko, Stordalen Mire... | reverse complement strand
CCTCGCTCATGCAGAACAGGAGAAAGGGCCTCATAGCGCTGCTTAATCGCCTGCGCAGATGCTTCCATGACAGAAGCCTACACCACTCCAACCAAAAGTTGAAGCGTTTATTTACGCACAGGCCCCTAGAAGCCAATGGACGGACCGGATTCGATCGCCGGCGTAGTCCATTTCTTGGCCACACCAACGGATGCGCCGATCACTTTGGGCCGGGCATTCGATTCGAAGGCCTGCTGGTATTGTTGGGCAATGACCTTCCAATCCGCATAGCGTTCGTACCAATCGCGGCCCGCCCTGGCGATGCGTTCGAGGTGCCCCTCCCGGGCGATACGTTCGAACCGCTGCACGCTGCCTTCAGTGTCGTCCGAAGCGATAAAATGCTCGCTTTCGTGGAGCGGCGCGGCATTGGCGCCGTCGCGCAGAACGGCAGGGCAACCTGCGGCCAACGCCGCCATAAAGGCCCCGGATTTGCAGGCCAGTTCGCCGCGGTAAGGGGAAAGAAAAACGTCGGCGCGGCCGAGGGACTGTGAGACCTCCTCGGGCTTGAGTTCGCCCAGGACTACGATGCGCTCCCTTGAAATACATTTTTGCAGGAAAGCGAGATCGTCGGTCGGCGGCCCGCCGGGGGTGAGGCCTTTGCCAATGAGCATCGCGCGGCCGAGCAGGTTTCTCTTTTCCAGCGTGCGCAGCAGATTGGCGTGAGCCCGGACCGTGGCGGAACGGGACCAGTGCTGGCCAAAAATGACGACGCGCAACTGAGAGCTTCGCCGCGGGCGAAAGCTGGGGTTGTCAACCATCGGAACATTGCTCGGAATCGGAAACCAGAGGGTTTTGTGCGGTTGGATGCCGTCCAACATGCCCTGCATGCGGCGGGTGCTGGTGACGGAGATTTCGGAAAGGCGATGAAGCCGTTCCACCAGCCATTTTTGAACCCTCCCGAGATAGAACTCGCTTTTCCACGGCCTCCGAGACGACGCCCAAAGTTCGTGGAAGACGGTGGACACTTGTTTGCGGTCCGCGTGGCTGCCGTCCTCCTCCGCCAGCCACGACCTGATGCCGCGATAGAGCCACATGGGAACGCCGCGTTTTTGGTAGCCGTAGCCGACGTAATGCAGCAGGACAACGGAGCTTTCCTTTTTCGCGGCGAGCAAACTCCAGATGCCGGCCTCATTTCGCAGGCGCAGGCGCCGGACGATGAAGTCATCGCGGCGGGGCGGTCCCTCCCAATCGGGATCGCAGACGATGAACCGGCTGCCAATGCCGTATTGATCTCGAAGCTGGCGCGCCAGATTTAGCGCATAATCACCGACGCCGTCAATTTGCGGCGGCAGTGCCGGCACGATGTGAGTGAGGGAATTCGTTTTCATGGGATTGAGTCTTGCTCAAAACAAAAAATCATAAAGACAGGCCGGGGCAGAGGCGTCGCAAGCAACCCGCGGGTCAGAGACCTTCCACAAGGCTGACAACCTCCGCGGACACCTTGTCCCAGTGACGTCCCGCAACAGCGGCATGAGCCGCCCGGCCCAGTCGGTCGCGCAGCGGCTCACTTCGAGCAGCTTGTTCAAGCTGTGCCGCCAGATCAGCCGGTTCCCCGGGAGCATGCAGGAGCCCGTTTTGCAGGTTCTTAATTATGTCCTTCTGTCCACAACAATTAGACGCGACACAGCAACGCCCTGTTTCCATCGCTTGCAGCATGGCCAAGGGCTGGCCTTCGTACAAACTCGGCAAAACGAAAATATCACAACGTTGATAGAGATCCTCTTCTTCCGTCCGCTTGAAACTCTTGATAACCTCGGTTGAGTTTCGCAGTTCCTGGGGCCACTGTTGAAATATTTGCTCGGAATCCACCCCCGTTCCTGCGAGGATCCATTGGACTTCAACCCCGCGCTGAAACAAAATCCTCGCGGCATCCGCCAGCGTTTTGATTCCTTTTCTTCCGCACCATGTGCCTAGGAACAAGATGATGCACTGTCCGGTTCGCCGGTTCGTTGGAGGGTTTCGTGACGGGTAAACGCCATTCTGAAAGATTCGAAATCGGTCGGAGCCCAGGCCATAGTAGGTTTTGGCGAATGACGCATCCTCTGAATTGATTAGCAACGACAAATCCGCCCTTCGAATTCCGGCATCACATGGGCGTATCCTCCAGAGTGGGAAAAAGAGCCTCGTGCGCCAGCGGACGTTGATTTCGCTGCCAAACGCGCCCGCCGTGGTCAGTTGCCATTTTCTTCGTTCCAAACCGTGGCTGAAAGCCACTGTCTTCACTCCTCTCGAAACAAAGGCGCCCGATAAAGGTTCATGCACCAGGAACAGGTCTGCCTTTGCCCGCTGTTTGCGGTAGATTCCGTATGCCCGGCGCGGCAGGAGTGCCTTATGGGGAACCGTGCCAATCTGTGATGGCCCTATTTCGACGAAGTCATGCCCGCGCCGTTGAAATGCCCGCTTCCAGTGCCAAGCGACACGACCCATGCCCGTTTCCTCCGTGACGTCCGCCTCTGAAACGTGTATAATCGTCATAGTAGCGCAGACAGGCTCCAACCAAGGGGGCTTGTTTACTGAATCATTCGGCCGTCATTCAACCGGCGGCCAATGCGGCACGTTTGGACGCACTGGCGCTCAACGGAACATGTACTTTCGCTTTCTTCTGCTTGACGACACCCGAAAAAACTTCCAAAACCCGGCGGGTGCTGACGTCCCAGTTGAGCCGGTGCTTGAACTCCTGATAGCTGCTCCGACAAAGTTCGAGATACTTCGGCCGGTTGGCGGTTAACTTTTCCACGAACTGGCAGGCGCCGGGCACCATGTCCGGGAGATCGAAGGTCTGGCCGTTGACCTCGTCCCGGACGACCGTTGGAATTCCGCCGGTGCGCGAGGAGAGGACGGGAACGCCGAAGGCGTTGGCTTCACAAGAGACAATACCCATGCACTCCGCCGTGCTGGGGAGGAGCAAAAAGTTGGCGAACCGGAGCAGCCCGTGCAGGGATGCCATTTCGGAGGGGACGTTTTTGTTCAATCTTCCGTAGGAGCGCACGAACGGCGAGGAGGCCGCCAAACCTTCCGGTCTGGCGCCAACCGCGTGCAAGGTCGAAGGAATGCCGCGCTGGTTTAAAGTCTCCACAAGTTGGAAGGCGGTTTCACCGCCTTTGCGAACCCAGTCACCGCCGATGATCAGGAATTGGAGAGGAGACAACGTCCGCTGGAGAATCATTTGCTCCACCGATTCTTCCGACGGAACCTCGGGCAAATTCGCGCCATAGGGCGCGACCAAGACCTTGGCGGGGTCGGCGTGGTAAAACTCGATTGCTTTCCGCGCCGCCCAATCGGAAGCATAGACCAGCAAATCGGCGCGGCGGATCGCGGCCAATTCCGCCCGGTGACCGCTGCGAATGGTTTCGCCGCACAGTGCGGACGACTCGTAACCGGAATAATAATCGAGGAGCGAGGCAAAGGTGGAGTCATGCCAGAAGGCCACCGGTTTCGCGGTGTTGAGGAAGGCAACGGTGGCGGTGAAAGGCGTGAAGACACCATCCGCATCGGGAAAGCCAGCCAGTTCGCTCTCAGTGCGACGGGCGTAGCTACGCAGAACGGTGTCATCCCGGTTTTGAAGATAAGTCCGGCCCGTCACCCGCCGGTAAAAATGATGCTTCAGGCGCGGCCACCATAATGCGCCGCGATCCACTGCGCCCATCACACGGACTTCGGCTCCCTGCCGCTCCAACGCGGGAACCATCGCCTGCGGAATGCCGGACCAAAAGTCCGTCCGCATATCCTTCAGCGAGAGAAACGCGATTTTCATATTATTGACAGTCCGAGTCCGGCGCATGGGCACGGCGGCAAACCGGCTGTTCTGCCCGGGGTCCCGCCCCGGGAAGCGGGCCGCTTACGCAGCCTTCCACCGCCGAAGCAGCGTATGCTGGCAACAACGCAAAAACAGGGGCAGTCCCCAAAACGCGAGCGCCGGGGAACAGCGCAACAAACGGCGGAACCTGGCCTCGGCGGCGCGCAGATTGACCCGCTTGCAGTGGTAGTGGAAGTGGACAAAGCTGACCCGCCCCTTGCTCCATTTCCGAGCGGGAGCGAACAAAGCGCCGTTGTCGCGTTCAAAAATCCGGAGCATTTTCTCAACGCGCGCATCGTAAGTGTGTTCCTTTAGCACCAGCTCCCGCGCCCGACGGGCGATTTGGGCCCGGGCGGATTCATTCTTCAAGAAGTGGTCAATAATCGGCGTCAGTTCCGTTTCGGAAGTGTATCCAATAAAATGAACACCGTTTTCGAATCCCAACTGCTCCAACTCGCTGGGCAGGGAGGTTACCAAAAGCGCCCCGCTCGCCATGACCTCGAAACAACGGATGTTGGCGTCCTGCGGGTAATCGTCCCGGCTGAGGTTGACCACGATTTTGGATTGGCTATAGACCTCAGGCACCTCCGCCTCGGCGTAGCGCTTCTCCCAGGCATTCATCCGATAGCGCGCGGCGAGCAGCGGCAACAGGCGGCGGCGGGTCTGATAAAGATTGCCGGCCAGCGAACCGACCCACCCCAGATCGAAGGGGCGGCTGGCGGCGGCAGCGCGAAAATTGGCCGCGTTAACGGAGTGCGGCAGAAGGATGACCCGCGGATGTTGGTAACGGTCAAAGTAGGATTCGTAGCCGGGATGGAAAACAAAAACGTAATCAAAAAGTGAAGACCAGAGCGCCCGCCAGCGCGGTTTTGAATAGGTGTCAATTTGAAAACAAGCGGTTCGCACCTCGGCATCCGGCAAATTCTCCGTCATCGGCGTCCAGGAACCATCCGGATGCAGGACCAATTCATAGCTCTTGCCATCGTCGCCGGTGTGCGGTGAATCCTCCCGCCAGGCGCGCGACCCGGCCCGCAATTGGACACCATCGACCTTGGCAAAAGCCTCGTAATAGCCGTGCTTCTCCCGGAACAACTCTTTGCGGTCACAGTCAAAAATTATTTGCATTTTTGTCAACAGGCCAGCCGCGGGAAGTGTCCTAATTTGACGGAGCGCGGCTGTGTCGAAGACCAGCCGCAGCATCATGCAACCATCCAGACGCGGCCGTATTCAGCACCCGCACACCCGCTGATGATTGCTGCGACTGGTCCCGCTTCGCGGGACACAGCGCTCCGTGAAACCCGGCCGCGGCTTCGCTCTCAAATCTGTTTTGCCGTCCGTGGCATGCCCATGGATTGATATTTGAGGCGGGCTTTCCAGACCTTGATCATCAATTCGGCGACCGACGGGAGGCGCAAGCGGGTTCGCACTTGATAGCCGACAATCGAGTCCGTTCGGAGCATCCGCCGGAAGAGGTAGCCAAACGAGGTGGCGACGGAAACGGGGTTCGAGTTCACCCACAGACTGTTCACCAACGTCACGTACATCACGCAAAGCATCTGGTTGTGCAAAACTGAAACATTGGTCTCCCGCCCGCCGTTCTCGATGTGGTGGATCACGTAGGTCGCGTCCGAGAAAGAGATTCGCCACTTGTTCTTCACCAAGACCCGGCCCCACAAGTACCACATCGTTCCGAACGGATACGAATCGTCGTAGCGCAACCCGCTGTCAAATATTTCCCTGGGATAGACCGATGAGCCGTCGGCGATGGCGGCGCAATCGTCGGGGTTCCGGGGCGAGCAGCCGAAGCCGCTGCGATGAAGTTCGGGGGGACAGTTAATAGGCGCGCTAAGAGCGTCGGGTGACCGTTCCGCGAAAATCCAAACGCGTTCCGGATGCGCGCGCACCACCGAAAGAACCTGTTTCAGGTAATCTGTCGGATGGGTGTGGTCGTCGTCGGCGGAGAGGATGTGCGTTCCCGTGCAGGCCAGGCTGGCATGATTGCGATTGGCGTAGAGTCCGCGCCGGGGGCCACGAGTGTAGATGCCGTCATAGCGGCGGGCCAGTTCTGCGATGGCCGGGGCGTTCAATTCGTCCGAATCGTCCGAGACAACGATTTCCGCCGGCGGGATCACTTGTGCGCGCCAGCTTTGCAGGCAGCGTTCCAAACTCGCCGGGCGGTTCCGGGTCACCAACGCGACGCTGATGCGGATGTCCTCGCTCTTCATGCCTCCCTCCACTGGCCGGCCAGCTTGCGAAAACGCAGTTGCCAATAGACGAGATACGGCAGCACCACCGGAAAGGTGATCCATTTCCAAAGCTGGTAGAACAGCCGCGTGCGCCAATTGTCGGCTTCGAACCGGCTGAAAAAATGCCAGGTCGTTCGGATTAATTCCATGGTGCGCTGGCAGATGACAAACCAAACCGCGGCGAACAATCCATCTTGAGCACCCTGGCTTTGGCCGGTCTTTTGGTAGTAAAGCAAAATCCAGCGAATGAGAAACGTGCGCCAAAGCAACTGGCGAAATCCAATCCGCCGCGTCGGATGCAAAACCAGCGCTGCCGAGGAGAAGAGGGCCCGCAATTGCGCGCGTTGGAGGCGATAGGCAAATTCCATGTCTTCGCCGCCAGCTTCCAGGAATTCCTCGTCGAAACCACCGAGTTCCACAAAGCGGTCGCGTCGGACCGCCAGGTTGCAACTCCAATAGACGCCACCGCGCAGGTTTTCGACGCCTTGCCGGAACGGGTTATCCACCTTGTCCGGCGTGATGGTCTTGCCTTCCACCACTTCCACCCCCGCGTCCGCCACGTCAAGAATGGCTTTCAACCATTGGCGATCCGGCAGGCAATCATCATCAACAAAAGCCAGCCAGTCGCCGCGCGAGTGGAGCGCGCCGTTGTTGCGATTGGCCGCCGGCCCCATGCGCGGGCCGCGCACCCACTTCGCCCAAGGATAATCGGCTTGGATCATTTTTTCCGCCGTGCTGCGCGAGCCATCGTCGGTGACGACGACTTCGTAATTTTCCGCGGCCAACGATTGCGCGCCGGGCGCCAGACAATCGAGGCACTTCGCCAGGAGGTCGTTCCGATGGCAGGTGGGAATGATGACAGAGATCATGAACTCGCCCGGTTATTTCAAACTGCTCAGATATTCCACGACGTTGCCCAAATCCTGTTTGGAGAGAATTCGTCCAAAACCTTCCGGCATGGGAGAAAGCCTTTTGCGGCGGGATCGAATGTCATTTTTCTTGAGGGTGAGCAAACCGTCCTCGGGCGACTGAACGGTGAGTTCGCCGGCGGTCTCCGCTTTGATGACACCGTCATAGCTGACGCCGCTGTTCAAGGTGACGAGTTCACTTTGGAAGCCCGGCGCGATTTCCTTGTTGGGCCACAAAATGGATTCGAGCAGGAACTGCCGGCTTTTTTCCGCACCGATCTTGCTCAAGTTGGGACCCACCTCGCCGCCCTGCCCGTTGATTTTGTGGCAGCGCGCGCATTGCACGGTGAAAACTGCCTGGCCTCGCAACGCGATCCCGCCCGCGAGAACGTCCTGATAACCTTCGAGTGAATACTGCGAGATTTGCGGCGCCGCATCGGCCGGCACGGCAGGCGGAACATCATACGGCGAGATTTCGGTCGCGGCACCCTGATTGGTTGTTCCGTAGGTAATGCGCGAAATGCGGTCATTGGGCGAACCACAAAACCAGCCGGCGTATTCGGCGACATAGAGCGCGCCGTCTGGTCCTTCCCGCATGGCGATCGGTCCGCCGGCAAAGCCGGTGGCGAACGGGACGCTCCTGACCGCCGCGCCGGTTTTCGCATCCGCCTGGATAAAGCGCACCGATTTTCTCATCAAATCTCCGTAAAACAATCCGTTCTGCCACTGGCACGGAAAATCATATTGACCGTGGTTGCCGCGATAGAACGGCCCGCAACAGACACAGGCCACCTGATCGTGCAGATAGCAGAACCAGGGATCGGTTTCGCCGGGAAGGTCGCATTTCCCGCCGCCCACCGTGGCGATGTCCTTCCCGTGGGCAAAGGGCCATCCATAGTTGTGCCCGCTGCTCAAGAGATTGATTTCCTCCCAGGTCTCGGCGGTGTCTTCGCCCACTTCGCCCACAAAAACCCGGCCCGTCGCGTCATCAATATTCATGGTAAAGGCGTTGCGATGGCCGATGGTGTAAATCTCGCCGCGGGCGCCGCTTTTGTTGACAAATGGATTGTCGGCGGGAATTGAACCGTCGAGATTCAAGCGCAGGGTTTTGCCGCGGAACCCATGCAGATCGAGCGGCGGCGTCTTGGGGACGTAGTAACCGAAAAGTTTCGTGCGATTGGGCGGGACGTAGTTGTCGCCCACGGTAACATATAATTTTCCGTCCTTGGGGTTGTATCCCAGCGCTCCACCCTGGTGCTTTCCCAAGACGGACGGAAACTCGACGAGGACCTTTTCGCTGTTCGTTTCCAATTCGTCACCGTGTCCGTTTTGCGCGACCGTGAAACGGGACACGCGGTTGGAATAAAGACCGGCAGACCACGTCGAGTAGTAGAGATAGACATGCCCGTTCTCCGGGTATTTTGGATCGAACTCGATTCCGTGCAATCCCCGCTCGTTGGCTATCCCTTCCGAGGGCACGGGCTGCCACGCCACTGGCAAAGTCGCAATTCGTTTGAGCGCGCCGGTTTCAAGAGCGTAGGCCCAGATTTCCCCGCGGCGACCGGTGATCCAGAGGCGACCATCCGGGCTGAACCGGATGTCCATCGGTTCCGGTGTCACGCCTTGGAGCAGCACCTGATAATGAAAATCGTTGATGACCAGGGCCGGATTGGTATTGACGGGGGCGTTCGGTCCGAATTCCGCGCCCAACGCCTGCCCGGTAACTTCCGGGGCCAGAACCGCATGTCCGATGAGGCGGTGTTTGGAGGCGAAATTCCGCAAACGGCCCAGAGGATGGAATCCGGCAAAGGTCAGGGCACCGAGCACCAGGATGATGCTGGTCAATATTGACAAAATCCACACGGCAGCCGACCGCAGGAATCTGCCCCAAGACCGCGTTTGACCGGATTTGTTCTGCGCCGTCACAGACTTTGCACGCCAATTTGGGAGCAGGCCCGCGCCCATTCCGAGAGGTTATCCGCCGTCCAGCCGATGAACCCCACCACTTCCGCGGGGCACCATTTTGGTAATTTGCGGATGGCGCTTCCCTTTAAGAATTCAGAAAGCTGCTCCACCCGACCGGTCATGTCGTTGCCCTCCGGACGAAACTCCTGCCGCAAGAGAGCGACCAGCCAGTCTGTCAAGATCATTCCCCAGAACTCGCCACGCAGGTCGTCCAAATAATCGTGCGGGTTGCGGCGGTGTTCCACCAAAGGATGGCCGAAGGCGACATGATACTCCGAACCTTGCATCAGCGCCTGCAAGAAATAACCGCCCCAGATATCGCCGTAGCGCTGAATCTTTCCGCCGGGAACATCCCAGCCCATGGGCACGCATAGAAACGCCGGAATCAGGTCGCGCGCAACGCTGGTGTTCTGGGTGTTGATCGGCGTCCAGGTGCTCTGCTCCAACACGGCGGTCGCGGGACCGTGGTAGGCCGTGCCGCTGATTTTGCCGTTCAGCCAGGTGGTGGCATCGACGTCCGGTTCGAGCAACCATAGGCCGGCCGTGGCGCCAATCCGCACGGGGCCGGCCGGCGCCAGTGTTTCCGCCTCATTTTTTGAGCCGCGCAAGCGAAACGGAAAACCTCGCGGGAAGACCTGGCGCGCGGGTTCGATGACCAGGTGTTCGCACAGATTGTGGTAGCCAATTTTCTCGTGCAACAAGTCGCCGAACCAGGTTGTTCCCGTTTGGCGATGGCCGCCGAAGAAGTCCTGGTTGGTCGGAAAATTGTCGTCATCGATTGAAATCAACACCTCGCATTCGTCATCCAATGCCGCCAGATAGCCGATATTTCGCCGCGATTCGTTGTTGAATGGAAGCCGGGAATAAAAGCCGTTCAGTTTTTCGCCGAATTGATTTTGCGCCTCCACATCAAGATAGACCGTTTCCAGGCCGGCGGTGGTCGTGTTTTCCGCCAGTTGCGCGGCGACACCCGGAGTTTTGATGTCTCCGACGATCCAAATTTTGCAACTCTCTTCGTTGCCATGCATGCGCGCATTTTCGAGGAGCGAAGTTACGACTGTCGGCACGTTAATCGTGGTTAGAACGATATGAATGGGTCGTCTCATAGGATGGGTTGTGAAACCAGCGCCGGCTGCGGTTGGACCATTGCGGGGGAAAAGCCCAGCTTGCTGCGAAGCCGCGCCGAAAAGGCGGCCGGCAGCAGCCATTCCTCCCGCAAAGCCCGGACGCGCTCGCGCATTTTGAAAATCTCCGGCTGCCCGAGAGCCAGAGCCCGTTGTATCGCCGCCGCCCAACTTTCCTTTTTCGCCGGCTGGCGCACGATCAGACAATTCTCACCGTCCACCCAAGGCACGTCGTGAATGCGAAGATTGTTCTCGTCAATAATCGGAATAGCGCCGCGCACGAGGGACTCGAAGGGCCGATGAGTCCAGGATGTGCCGGGGATGCAGAGGACAAAATCGCTTTGGCTGAGGATATCGACGTAGGCGGCGA
>Ga0302320_10029701_pt1 | contig 10448 bp, 6 predicted proteins | sample Bog_T0_3_FD_202130 | JGI IMG/M metagenome (GOLD analysis project Ga0302320, IMG submission 202130) | Peat permafrost microbial communities from Stordalen Mire near Abisko, Sweden - Bog_T0_3 | ecosystem: Environmental > Terrestrial > Soil > Wetlands > Peat | place: Sweden: Abisko, Stordalen Mire... | reverse complement strand
GAAGCGAAGGGCGGATCGATTTGACCCCCGGCCGTCGGGGCTCCCAGTGTGGGATCGTTCGATGTTCACCCTCCGGCCCCGCTTCTCCCGCCCGCGTGTTTCACGGCGACGGTTGCCTTTCCGTTGAGGCAGGCAAGACATGCACCCCTGCGTCATCCTTTTCGTTTCCGTCGTGCCAGTGGTCACCGGTTACTGGCTGGCCGGTCGGATTCCCTCGATCCGTGCGCCCGAGCGCCTCGCCGTGGCCTCACTTGCCGGACTGGGCGTGCTCCTGCTTTGCGTCAGCATCGTCAATTTCTTTGCCCCCCTCTCCGGATGGCGTGCTTGGATCTGTCTTTTGCCCGCGACGGCCACTCTCTGCCGGCGATCGCAGCTGGCCGGGCTGGGCTCTGACTTGGCGGCGATCTTGTGCTCCCGCCGAGCCCTGCTTACCGCAGCCTCCGCGGTCGCCATGCTCGCAATCCTTGCATGGCCCGAGCTCACCCAAAAGGGACTCATCTACTACGACGGCACGAGCAACCACGACGGGTACTTCTGGATTTCCGGCGCCCACTATCTCCAGCGCCATGGTTACATGGAGGTTCCGGTGGTCCGACATGATCGTCCCTGGGCATCCTCGTGCCACGCCTTCGCCGGCTGGAATCCAACCTGGGGGAGGGCCGGATCGGAGGGACTGCTGGCTCTTGTGGCGGCTCTTTCATCGTCCGATGCCGCCGGGACCTACCTGCCCACCACGGCGGCCCTCCTCGTGCCTTGGATTGCCGCTGTATTCCTGGTGGTCCGGACCTTCTGGTCGGGTGGACTGACGGCTCCCGGACTCGCAGCCCTCCTTGCCCTCCAACCCATCTTCATTTTTTTCCGGGCCAACGGAAACCTTCCCAACCTGCTGGGGGCCCTGGCGGGAGCCGGAGTGGTCGTCGCGACCGCGCGGAGCCTCGACGCCCGGGCTGCGCGCGGACCCTGGCTGGCCCTGCTCGCACTGTCGGTCCATGGCTGCCTCTACGCGTATCCCGAAATCTTCCCCTTCCTCGCGCTCCCGTGCGCATTGCTGGCGGCCCGGGCGGCACGATGCACGCCCAGCGCCGTTCCGGGCGCGCTGTTGGCCGGACTGGCCGGCGTGGCGGTCAATCCTGCGACGGCGATTCGCGCCTGGCACGGATTTTTCAATTCCTTCCTGGTTGCCCGGGCGGATCACGACTGGGTCAACACGTTCGCCACCCTGGGCCCATCGCAGTACCTTCCCGCCCTTGCGACGGTCTCCGTGCAGATGGCACACTACCTGGGCGCCGGTGCCTGTGGCGCGGCAAGCCTCGCGATGCTGGCGGCGGCAGGGTTGGCGCTGGCCCGCGCGAAGGACCGCTTTGGCGCAGCCGCCTCCCTGTCGGGAGGGGCGCTTCTGGCCGTCTACACGGTTGCCACCCATTTCAGCTATGGCTGGCTGAAGACCGCGCTCTTCGCCGGCGTTTTTATCAGTGCACTGCTGCCAGTCGCCGCGATCGACACCTGCTGGAGGGCGGGCTCCCGCGGTCGGAGACTCCTTCCGCGGGCCCTCGCCGCCGGCGTGGCGCTCCTTCTCGCCACGGGCGTCGCTTTCCAGGCGATGGATCTCCAGAAGTGGTCGCGCCGAAAGTTTCTGACCCGGGACTGGCCCGCGCTCCGCTCCGCGGCTGCAGAAAAGCTTGATGGCGCGCCGGTCGTGATCGATCCCGCCACTTTTCCCATGGCATTCTTCGACGGCATGTGGGCGGCTTATTTTCTGCCCGACAACGACCTCTCGTACGCCGCGCGCGGAACCGGGAACGGAGGGTATCTCAGGGGCGATGTACGGACGGAACGCGATCCGCAGCTCGCCCCAACCAGGGCCGCGCTGGTCAGCCTCGAATGGGCGGGAACCTTTGACTCCAATTCGACGCGGCTGTTTTCCAGCGAAAGCGCCGTCCTCCTCCGCTCGGCGAACCGTGTGACCCGACTGGAGGGATTCCTGCCGGTGAACGGGCTTCCGGAGACGGCGGGAGACAGAATTGCGATCGCCCTGGTCCCACACTCCCGGAGCAGCCTGGGATTTTCACTTGCCCCAACCGGCGGATGCCTGGACGCCCCGAGGTCGTGGCGGGTCACGCGCGGAGCGCCGGGAGCCCCGCCGTTCCTTTGCGAGATCGCCGGGCCGCCGCCGTGGCGCATCGTCGTCCCGCTCGAGCCCGGACAGATCAATCAGATCGAGGTCGGGACGTCCTCCGCTCCGTCCGGAGGCCCCCGGCGATTCGCCGTTTCAGGCATAAGCGTCGTCGATCAGCGATGAGCTTGATGTGCGGGGCAGACCTCCGCAGTTTGGCCGGTCCCACATCATGACGGCCACGCCCTTCCAGCGCTTCCTCGCACTCTGCCGCCCGCAGCGGCTGAAGATCCTGTTCGGCGTGGCCCTGATCCTCGCGGCCACGGCGCTCACCCTGGCGCCGCCGTGGATCCTCAAGCTCGTCATCGACCGGGCGCTGCCGGCGAAGAACCTCCGCCTGCTCGCCGGGCTCCTGGCCGTGTTCACGGTCATTTTCATTTTGCGCGGCTGGGTCACCATGGTCCGCAACCGGATTCTCCAGCATGCGGCGATGCGCATCGTCTGCGACCTGCGCATCGCGCTCTTCGCGCACCTGCAGACCCTTTCCCTGCGTTACTTCGACAACGCAAAGACCGGGGAGACGGTGTCCCGGATCGCCCTGGACACGGGCGAGGTCTACAACCTGACCAACGGATTCTTGATCAACCTGATCGCCGACTCGGTGACGGTCGTCGCAGTTCTGGGAATCCAGTTCTCGCTGGACTGGCGCCTTGCCCTGGCCACCTGCGCCGTGATGCCGCTCTTCGCAGTGAACTACCTGCATCACCGGCGGCAGATGCGCGAGGAGAGCCGCGTGCACCGGAACAACTGGGACAAGGTCGTGGGCTTTCTGCACGAAAAGGTGTCCAGCGCCCGCGTGATCAAGTCCTTCGTGCGCGAGCAGGGGGAGATCTCCACCTTTGCCAGCGGCATCAACGAGGACTTCCTGAACTATTCGCGGATCGTCATGCGGAACACCAAGCTGTCGATCACGGCCGACCTGCTGGGTTCGCTCGGCACCCTCGTCGTCCTGGGCTACGGCGGCTGGCTCGAAATCCAGGGGCAGATCGGGGTCGGAACCCTGATGGCGTTCTACGCCTACATTGCCCTGGTGTTCCCGCCGATCGTCCGCTTCGTGGACCTTGCCGCCGTCTTCCAGCGTGCAAACACCGCGATCGAGAATGTCTTTGCCCTGCTCGACACGAGGGCGGACGTGACCGACATCGCCGGTGCGAGGCCCCTGCCCGCCCTTCGGGGCGATGTGGAGTTCCGCAACGTCTGCTTCGACTACAAGGCCGAGACCCGCGGCGCCGGGCAGCCCCGCACGCTCACCGACGTCTCCTTCACGGTTCCCGCCGGGAAGGTGGTTGCGATCGTGGGGCCGAGCGGGGCTGGAAAGAGCACGATCATCAACCTGCTCGCGCGCTTCTACGACCCTGGCAGCGGCGAGGTGCTGGTCGACGGATACGACCTGCGGTTTGCGACCGTGGATTCGTTCCGAAGGCAGGTGGGGATTGTCCTCCAGGAGAGCGTGCTGTTCTCGGGCACCCTCGAGGACAACCTCAAGTACGGAAAGCCCGACGCGACCCGCGCCGAGATCGTCGCTTCGGCCGAGACCGCGAACGCGCACGACTTCATCGTCAAGCTTCCCGACGGCTACGGAACCGTGGTGGGCGAGAGAGGCGTGCAGCTTTCGGGCGGACAGCGCCAGCGGATCGCCATCGCGCGCGCCCTGCTGAAGAATCCGCGGATCCTGATCTTCGACGAGGCGACCAGCGCACTGGACATCGTTTCCGAGCGCCTGATCCAGGAGGCCATGGACCGGGTGATGCACGGCAGGACCGTTTTCATCATCGCCCACCGGCTAGCCACGGTTCAGAAGGCGGACCAGATCCTTGTCATGGACCAGGGCCGCCTGGTCGAGCGCGGCACCCATGCGGAGCTGATGGCCAGGAACGGGCTCTACGCCAGGTTCCACGCGCTGCAGTTTCGGGAGGCCGAATAGCAACCGCCCCCCGCGACTACCAGCCAAGGGCGCGGCGGAACACCGGCTCCAACTCGCCGGCCATCGCCTGGTGCTGCGGTCCCGTCGGATGGCTGTTGGCGGGGCGCCCCGGCTGGTGGCTTGCCTCAAAGGCAGTAACCTGCGGGTTGTTCACCTTGGCAACGACCTGCTGCAGGAAGCGGAATTGCACCGTCCGGTAGGGAACCTGGTCCGGCCAGTCGTTGAGCATCGGGGAGGTGATCAGCACGATTCGGGCCTTGGGCGCGTCCCCCAGGATCCTTTGGACGAAGCGGACATAGGCGTTCACGAACTCGACCTGGTCCGGCACCCCCTGGCTGAAGTCGTTCTGGCCGATGCAGATTCCAATGGCGTCGGGGACATAGCTTCGGGGGTCCCACGTTGACTTTGGGTCATCGGGAAGCGCCAACCCATAGTACTCCGGGGCGTTCACGGTCGCGGTGATCCCCTGCCAGTCGCGGATCAGGCCCCGTCCGCCATAGCTGACAAGGTTGCACTGGGCGTTGAACCTCCGGGCGAGTATCATGCCATAGCTCTGCCGCGGGCTGCTCAGTCGGTTGTCCTTGGGCGGATCGTTCTCGCCGGCGGCCGCACATTCCCCGCATGTGATCGAGTCGCCCACGAACATCATTCTGCGGGCTGGCAACGGATCGGCGGGAAGCAGGACGCTTCCAGCGCCGAGCGTAAACCCCACCACGTCGCACTCCCCCTGCCAGCTCTCGGTCCGGCGCGTCACCTCCACGCGGTGCTCCGCCCCGCCTCCGGAGGCGACCAGGGCGTAATCCCTCGTGCCTTGGCTGAGGGCGACCCAGTGGGGTGCGGCCCCGTCCACGGAAACGTCAATGTATTCCTCGGGCTTTGCCGCGTCCAGGCGCATGCCGAGTGAATCGCCCTGGAAGCGGAGGTGAATCACAATGCCCGGAAAGCCCATGCGAACCACACCGTCCGGGGTTGCGAGCGTCCGGCCCTCGTAGAGGACCTGCGGCGCGTCGGCACGCACAAGACCCGGGGCGGACGCACCCGCATCCGCGGCGTTGAGGGGATTTTGGATCACGATTCCGAGCACCAGGACGAGAGTGGATATGCGCATCTGGGGGTAAGGGAAAGCATCGGCGCTGGCTGGGGCACTGGAGCCGACTGTCGGGATTGAACCGACGACCCATGCTTTACGAAAGCATTGCTCTACCGCTGAGCTAAGTCGGCGACTGCCAGTTGAACCGTTATGCCTATCGGCCAGCGTGGGATTCCGGCAAGGAAAAAGGCTATGGGAGGGGGCGACGTTCACAACCCGCGTGCCATACGCTGTCACAGTTCCGCCCGGGTTGTGCCATTCTGGCGTAATTTTCGGGACATCCTGGGTGAAATCCGAGGGTTGGATTTACTTTAACAATCTGTTTGACAGCGACTAGCAACGACAAGCCCCGACGGGGCATGATCGCTGCTGGAACCCATGCATATGAGCCACACTTTAGGAATCGATCTAGGCACCACAAATTCTTGCATGGCGATCATGGAGGGCGGCGAGCCGGTGGTCATCCCCAATGCAGAGGGCGGCCGCACGACCCCTTCCGTCGTCGCATTCACCAAGTCCGGGGAGCGTCTGGTCGGCCAGGCAGCCAAGCGACAGGCCGTGACAAATTCGCGCAACACGGTCTTTTCCGCAAAGCGCCTCATCGGGCGCAAGTTCACGGAAGTCCGCGAGGAGGCGAAGAACATGCCCTTCAAGGTGGTAGAGGGCAAGAACGGCGACGCCTACATCGAGGTGCAGTCGGGGGACAAGACCGAGCAGTTCGCGCCACAGCAGATCGCGGCCTTTGTGCTCGGCAAGATGAAGGCCGATGCCGAGGCCTACCTGAGCGAAAAGATCACCCAGGCCGTCATCACGGTCCCGGCGTATTTCAACGACTCCCAGCGCCAGGCGACCAAGGACGCCGGCAAGATCGCGGGCCTGGAGGTCCTGCGAATCATCAACGAGCCAACGGCCGCATCGCTGGCCTACGGGCTCGAGAAGAAGAAAGACGAGAAGATCTCGGTGTTCGACCTGGGCGGCGGCACCTTTGACGTATCGGTGCTCGAGCTCGGCGACGGCGTCTTCGAGGTGAAGGCGACCAACGGCGACACCCACCTGGGCGGCGACAACTGGGACGAGGCCATCATCTCGTGGCTCGTGGACAATTTCAAAAAGGAAAACGGGATCGACCTGCGCAAGGATCCGATGGCGCTCCAGCGGCTCAAGGAGGAGGCCGAGAAGGCGAAGATCGCCCTTTCGTCCACCCAGTCGGTGGACATCAACCTGCCCTTCATCACGGCGGACGCCTCCGGCCCCAAGCACCTGAACCTGCAGCTCACGCGGGCCAAGATGGAGCAGATCTGCGAGCCGCTCTTCGAGCGCTGCATCCAGCCCTTCAAGAACTGCCTCAAGGACGCGGACCTGACCGCGGACAAGATCGATGAACTCGTGCTTGTCGGCGGCATGACGCGCATGCCCAGGGTCGTGGAGATCGCCCGGGGGCTCGGCGGCAAGGCGCCGCACCAGGGCGTGAATCCGGATGAGGTAGTCGCGGTGGGTGCCGCGATCCAGGGCGGCGTCCTCAAGGGCGACGTCCGCGATGTGCTCCTGCTCGACGTAACCCCTCTGACGCTCGGCATCATGACCGCCGGCGACGTGGCCACGGCGATGATCCCGCGGAACACGACCATCCCCTCCAAGAAGACCCAGGTCTTCTCGACCTTCAGCGACAACCAGCCCTCCGTCGAGATCGTGGTGCTCCAGGGCGAGCGCCCGATGGCGCGCGACAACAAGACCCTCGGAACCTTCCGGCTCGACGGCATCCCCCCGGCCCCGCGGGGCCTGCCCCAGGTCGAGGTCACGTTCGACATCGACGCCAACGGCATCCTGCATGTCTCCGCCAAGGACCTCGGGACCGGCAAGGACCAGAAGATCACGATCCAGGGTTCCTCCGGGCTTTCCAAGGAGGAGGTCGAAAAGATGACCAAGGAGGCCGAGTTGAACGCCGCCGAGGACCAGAAGCGGCGCGACGCCGTGGAGGCGAAGAACCAGCTCGACGGCTCGATCTACCAGCTCGAGAAGTCCCTGAAGGACGCTGGCGACAAGCTGCCCGCGGAAAAGAAGTCAAAGCTCGAGGCCACCCTCGCCGAGGCCAGGAAGGACCTCGAAGGCAACGACACCGCACGCATGCGGGCCGCGATCGAGAAACTCTCGAAGGCCGGGGCCGAGTTCTACGCCGAGGCCCAGGCCGCGGCGCAGGCCGCCCCGGGCGGGCAATCCGCGGGCCAGACGCCCGAGGGGGAGCCCGCACCGAAGGCGGAGAAGGACCCCAACGTCGTGGACGCAGACTTCGAGGTCGTCGACGAGGACAAGTCCAAGAAATAATTTCAACCCTTTGCGCGCTCGACTCCGAGGTTTCGGGGACGTCGCGCTTTGTTGAATCCAGCAAAAAGAAATCAAGCTAGAACCCAAATCCACAACCCTATGGCAAAAATAAAAATCAAACCCATCGGTGACCGCGTCCTTGTGAAGCACACCGAGGAAAGCGAGCAGGTCCGCGGGGGCATCATCATCCCTGACAGCGCCAAAGAGAAGCCCCAGGAGGCCGAGGTCATCGCCCTCGGCACCGGCAAGAAGGACGAGGACGGAAAGGTCCAGGCCTTCGAGGTAAAGGTCGGCGACCGCGTCCTCATCGGCAAGTACGGCGGGACCGAGGTGAAGATCGACGACCAGAAGTACACCCTGGTACGCGAGGACGACATCCTCGGCGTCCTGGTCTGAAGCCCAATCCCAAGAGAAACCTCTACAACCCACACAATCCCTTATGTCAGCCAAACAACTCATATTTGACGAAGCCGCCCGCCAGAAACTCCTGCGCGGCGTCGAGATCCTCTCCCGTGCCGTCAAGGTCACGCTCGGCCCCAAGGGCCGCAACGTGGTCATCGACAAGAAATTCGGTTCGCCGACCATCACCAAGGACGGCGTCACCGTTGCCAAGGAGATCGAACTGCCCGATCCCTATGAAAACATGGGCGCGCAGATGGTGAAGGAGGTCGCCTCCAAGACCTCCGACGCCGCAGGCGATGGAACCACCACCGCGACCGTCCTCGCAGAGGGCATCTACCGCGAGGGCCTCAAGAACGTCACCGCGGGCTCGAACCCGATCTTCCTGAAGCGCGGGATCGACAAGGCCGTCGAGGCCGTTGTCGCCGAACTCGCCAAGACCTCGAAGAAGGTCTCCGACCGCGAGGAAATCCGCCAGGTTGCGACCGTGTCCGCCAACTGGGACGACACGATCGGCAACATCATCGCCGACGCCATGGACAAGGTCGGCAAGGACGGAACGATCACGGTCGAGGAGGCAAAGTCGATCGAGACGACCCTCGAGGTCGTCGAGGGCATGCAGTTCGACAAGGGCTACCTCTCGCCCTACTTCGTGACGAACGCGGAGAGCATGGAGGTGACCCTCGAGGACGCCTATGTGCTCATCTACGAGAAGAAGATCAGCTCCCTGAACGACCTCCTCCCGCTCCTCCAGAGCGTGGCCAAGAGCGGCAAGCCGCTGCTGGTCATCGCCGAGGAAGTCGAGGGCGAGGCCCTCGCCGCGCTGGTCGTCAACAAGATCCGCGGAACGCTCAACGTCTGCGCCGTCAAGGCCCCCGGCTTCGGCGACCGCCGCAAGGCCATGCTTGAGGACATCGCGGTCCTCACCGGCGGCAAGTGCCTCACCGAGGACCTTGGCATCAAGCTCGAGAGCGTCCAGGTGGCCGACCTCGGCCGCGCCAAGCGCATCACCGTCGACAAGGAAAACACCACCATCGTCGAGGGCAACGGCAAGAGCTCCGACATCCAGGGACGGGTCAAGCAGATCCGCCGCCAGATCGAGGAGACGACGTCCGACTACGACCGCGAGAAGCTCCAGGAACGCCTGGCCAAGCTCGCGGGCGGCGTCGCCGTCATCAGCGTCGGTGCCGCAACGGAAGCCGAGATGAAGGAGAAGAAGGCCCGCGTCGAGGACGCCCTGCACGCCACCCGTGCGGCCGTTGAGGAAGGCATTGTCGCCGGCGGCGGCGTCGCGCTTCTCCGCACCGGCAAGGTGATCGACGCCCTCCATCTGGACGGCGACGAGAAGATCGGCTCGCAGATCGTGCGCCGCTCGCTCGAGCACCCGCTCAAGCAGCTCTGCGCCAATGCGGGCGTGGACGGCGGCGTCATCGTCAAGGAAGTCCTGGAATCCAAGGGAAACCTGGGCTACAACGTGGCGACCGAGAAGTTCGAGGACCTCGTGAAGGCAGGCGTGGTCGACCCGACAAAGGTCACCCGCACCGCCCTTCAGAACGCGGCCTCGATCGCCGGTCTCCTGCTGACCACCGAGTGCATGATCACGGAGATCCCGGAGAAGAAGGACTCGGCGCCCGCGCATCCCCCCGGCGGCGGCGGCATGGACTACTGATCCGCAGGAAAGACACCTTTGCGAGGCGCCCCGGATTTCCGGGGCGCCTTTTTTTTCAGCTTCCCCCGCCCGCCGTTCGAGGTACAACCCATGGTCCCATGGACGTTGTCCTCCTCGGCACCGGCACCTCCCAGGGCGTTCCCATGATCGGATGCGGGTGCGCGGTGTGCGCGTCGACGGACCCGCGCAACGCAAGGACAAGGGCGTCGGTGCATGTCGTCATGGACGGGTTGCACATCCAGGTCGACGCCGCCCCGGAATTCCGGCTGCAGTGCCTGCGCGAACGAGTCGAACGCCTCGACTTGTTCCTCCTGACCCACGGTCACTCCGATCACATCGCCGGAATGGACGACCTGAGGCGCTTCTGCGACCTGTTGGGCGGGGTCGCGCTGCCCGTTTATTCCACCGAGGAGGGCCTCGGGAGGGTGCGCGCGATGTTTCCCTACGCCGTGTGCGACCGGCCGCTGGCGCGCGGGTACCCGGCCTTCGCGCTCCTGGGCATGCCCTCCCTCCTGGATCTCCCGCAGGGCACGATCGCCTCGGTCGCGCTTCCCCACGGGGGGGTATCCACGCTCGGAATTGTCTTCACGGAACGGAGCTCAGGCCGGCGGTTTGCCTACTACACCGACTGCAAGAGCGTTCCCGCGGCGGCCCTGGATCTGGCCCGAGGGGCCGACGCCCTTGTGCTGGATGGGCTCCGCCCCGATCCCCATCCCACTCACCTGAGCATCCCCGAGGCGGTCACCGCGGCGCGGGAAATCGGGGCCACGAGGACCTTCCTGACCCATTTGACCCACTTGAACGACCATTCCGCGCTGGAGCGGGACCTGCCCCCGGGGGTTGCGCCTGCGTTCGATGGGCTGCGGTTGCA
>Ga0302320_10029699_pt1 | contig 10449 bp, 4 predicted proteins | sample Bog_T0_3_FD_202130 | JGI IMG/M metagenome (GOLD analysis project Ga0302320, IMG submission 202130) | Peat permafrost microbial communities from Stordalen Mire near Abisko, Sweden - Bog_T0_3 | ecosystem: Environmental > Terrestrial > Soil > Wetlands > Peat | place: Sweden: Abisko, Stordalen Mire... | reverse complement strand
GGATTCAAATAAGCTCGGGAGTTTGATTTTGGACCTTTTAGCTCGTTTTTTTCAACATTATATCAATGAAAAGGACTTAGTTGAGGCAAATTATGAACAACCGATGAAAGATTTGGCTTTGAAATTATTCGAGAATCTGAACATTTTGATTAGAAAGAACAATTATTCAGGCATTGAGACTTTCATCGACCAATCTTTTCTTGAACGTCTGGTGTTTTTGATAGATTTCACCTTAATAGAGGAAATGGTCTTGAGAACGATTTTTTCACTTGCCACAGGATGTTTTTCTAATGTGTGGCTTATTGAATTTGTCCAAAAAAAACAGATTTTGAAACTTTTGCCTAATAAAATCCAGGATAAAAACCTGGATTTTATCTTAATGGCTATTGAAATGTTTTATATGTTTCCAATTATCAAATCGAATGAAGAGGATTTGAATTTGATTTTAGGAGCTTTGAAAAGGAGACTCGTTGGGGAATTCAATAACCCGATGATAAATCTGAAGGAACTCATTCAACAAATTTATAAATATTGCTATAGAGAATATAAAAATGTGGAGGAAAAAAAAGCCCTTGGAGAAAAATCGCCTAATAAAAAAAATAAGAAAAAAGCTGAGGAATCGAAAATTGAAACTCCAAAGAAAAACACTGTGATCGAAAACGCATCGTTTGTTGAGGTAAAAAAAAACATGAATTTTCTTTAATATATTATTGATTTTCTTTCTCGTTTAAAGCTCATTTTAATATTTTTGTTTATATTATATATATTTTGTTACATAATAATTATTCAAAGTTTTGTCGAGATTATTTCATTATATTTTTAAGTAATTCAATCTATTTTTGTTTGACATATATTATATCCATATGATCTCTATTTTTGTTTAATTTAAATTGACTTATAGAAAATTTTATAATTTTTCATTAATAATATATTTTTTATATAACATTAGGTTCTCGCTTTTATTTTGCAACATCTAACCAGGAATTCCTTGAATATCCCGCTTCAACTTGATATTCTGAACTTTTTCCTGCTTTGTCTAAACATGCATTATGACAATTTTACGATAATTTCAAAGCGTTTTCATTTTGCTGAAATCCTCATCAATCTTCTTTTATATACAAGTTTGGAAATCGCGCCTTTGATCCTACGAATTTTCTATTTCATATGCACAATCCTTAATATCAATTCCATAAGCAAAATGTATGATGAATTCCGATCAATTTCGATTTTAATGAAGGAATGTTCTAATGAAATTTCCTTCTTATTGATAAAAATGCTCAATGAACTCGTGATTTTCGATTTCGACGTTTTCCAACCCATTTATATCGAAACAGATATATATTTATCTCTACAAATGAAATTCCTATCATTATTAAATCTCGATTCTCATTTTCTAAACCCCGAAGCCTTTCATAAAAAAGATCAACAATTGAATTATTTAATCAAAATACTCAAATTATTACTCAAAAATAACAATATTTTGATCTCGAGTTTCCTCGATATTGGCCATTTCGAAATTCTTCTATCGAATCTCGATATTCATAAGAAATTACTCGCTCCTTTTATCCTTTTTTTCCTCAATGAAGAAGCCAAAAACGTCAATTTGCAACCTTATCTCGATTTTATGTTTAAAAACTTCGATAATATCCAAAAAATCTCAGATTATACCCAATTTTTCAATATCAGCAGCATTTTAGTCAGATCTTTGACCGATTGTGAAGCGAAAAAAGTCTTCAGAGAAGCGATTTTAAAGAGATTCGATTTCTTTAATAAATATTTCGATTGTATATGCATTTTAAAGATCTTCCATCCGGTTTTCGATTGGCGGCCTGAAAAACAAAACAACCTAATAAAATCCTTGGTTTTCCTGAAGAAATATATAGGCAAATCGCGGTTTTTGAAGAGATATTTCCGCAAGAAAAACCTCTTTTATGAATTTATTGAGAAAATCATGAATCTTTTGCCTTATGTTAAAGAGAAAATCGAGGAAATTATATTGGCTTTATTAGATATAGCTTTGATGCCATTTGAATCTTTGCCTTTGAATAAAGGTTATAATGAGAATCGAAAGCATTTGAAGAAAAAGGAAATCCAACAGAAAAGTTGGAATTATTTTAAAAAAGATGGTGTTTTTGTGTTATTTCCTGAAATTTTCAAATATATTTTGGAACTTTGTTTGAAGAAATGTGGGATAGAGGTTCAGATGAATTTTTTCGAAATTGTCGCGAATTTATGCAGGATTTCAATCAATAAGAACTTATTCAATAAAATAGCCTTTTTAGATATTATGAGCATAATGTTTTTCCAACAGATTTTTGAAAAGGAAGGATATTTGACAAATTTCTATTTGAAGGTCTATTTCTCGATTTCAGAAACGAATTTTAATAGGAAATTAGGCATGAATCTTAGGTTGATTTTAGATAATTTGGTTATAAAGGTAATTTCTTTTAATTCTAAATAGACTTTTTTTTTGTAATTGTTTTTAATAGGGAAGTCTTGCCTTATCTAATGAGATATGTTCCAATATAGAAAAACTAATAGAAAATCGAGCTTTTTCTCCAGATTATCTTGAATTTAGCAATAATTTCTTCAGTCATGAGAGATTAACCTATAAAGATTCAGGCTTTAAAGTCAGTAAAAAGTCCATTGATTCAAATTGTCTCACTTTCATCATATGGCTTAATATAAATGCCTCAAATAGATCCAAATTCTTCAATCTTTTGGATTTGCATTCATCCAATGAAAAAAAGAACAATTTCCTGAAAATCTATTTCCTCAATAAGAAAATCTATTTGAAATTCCTCGATCAAATTGAAACTGAAATCATCTTATTCGATTTCTTTAATAAATGGTCGCATTTCGCGTTGACTTTAAGCCAATTCAAAGAAAAAGTCGAGATTTCTCTTTATCAAAACGGATTATTTCTCCAAACTCTCATTTTCCATATCAAGAAAAACGATATCAATTCGAATCTTTCTAATGAATCCTTGGAATTTTGCTTAGGTTTTGATGTGCCATTGAAGAAAAAGTCTTTAAGCATAATAGACAAAATAAAAGAAGAAAACATTGAATATTTCAGAATCGGACCTTTCCTCTTATTAGATGAAGTATTATCTTCAAATGAGATAAATCTCCTATATTCTATCACAGATTCGAAAAATGGCACCATAAACTTATTGAGAAAAGAACATAGCTTGAATTTTGACAGAATCTCTATAGAAAATCTCAGGAATTTGGGCTTTTCATTGATCGATTTCTGCGGAAATCATGATTTTCGATTTTCGAGGCTTTTGATTAAAACGGATTTGGCGTTTTTGGTGAATTCGATTTGTATTGAAAATGACCCGAAATTCATGATTTTGCTGGAAACGAAAGATTATGAAAGGACGAAAAAATCGTTGGTTTTGGCTAATAAAGCTGAAAAAAACGAGAATTGCTTCGGAATTCTATCAAATGAAACCCCAAATTCCAATTTCCTTTATGAAAGCTTCAATTCCATGAGAAACGAAAGCCTGAAATTGGACTTTTTGATAGATGTGATGTTAGATTCATTAGAAAAAACTGAAAATCAAGAAACTTTCTTGAAGATTTTGAAGCTTTTAATAAAATTTTGTGAGGTTTTTCAAGAGGAAATCCAAAAGGAGAAAATCTGTGTGATTTATGAACTTCTTATTAAGAAAAAGGAACTTTTCAATGTGAGTTTTATAGAGGAAATTTTCCTTTTATTTAGTAAAAAAATCCCTGGGGAACGTGATTCTAAGGATATTTTGATTAGTAATTTGAGGAATTTTGAGGTTTTTTTCAAGAATTCTGAATTTTATCGGACTTTTTTCAGAAATTCTATGGAAATCGTGAACTTTTTCGAGCTTTTTTGTCGAATTTTTTTCAATTCGAAATGCAATGTTTTTTCTGAGTAAAAAAGACTTTTTTTATTAACTTTTTTTTTAATGGTTTTTTATATGATTTTTCTTAGAATGAATCTCGTGGCTTTGAAACAAATAGGCTTTTTGGAATTCATGTTAGAAATGGTCATTTCTAATCAATTGCTAGGAGTTGAAAAAAGGGTGTTTTCCTTGATATTCGAATTTTTCTTGAAATCCACGAAATTCTATAAATTGGATAAAGCCAAATTACAAAGTTTCATCAATTTCTCATATAATCCCTTCATAAAATCTCAACCACAAGATATTCAGGACTTTGTTCTTCATAAAAACATTAGGAAAATCCGCTCTTGTTCTAATATAAATGCTTTAACCACGAATGAAAATCTTGATAATAAATCGCAAATTGTTGAAAAAAATATTGTGGAAAAAAATAGTAATGAAAAAAACTTTGCTGAAAAAAATAGTAATGAAAAAAACATTGTTGAAAAAAACATTGTTGAAAAAAATATTGTTGAAAAAAACATTGTTGAAAAAAATATTGTTGAAAAAAACATTGAGAAAAATAATGAGAAAAACATTGACAAAAACAATGAGAAAAACGTTGACAAAAACATTGAAAAAAACATTGAGAAAAATAATGAGAAAAATAATGAGAAAAATAATGAGAAAAATAATGAGAAAAACATTGTTGAAAAAAACTTTGACAAAATTCTAGAAAAAAACAATGAGAAAAACAATGAGAAAAACATTGTTGAGAAAATCAATGAGAAAAACATTGAGAAAAGCGAGAAAAGCGAGAATTTGTTTTTATCTGAGAATTTCCGGCTTTTACAAACTCCAATTCGCAAATCCTTAGAGAAAATCCCTGCATTCGATGAATCTCATTTCAAGAAGACTCAGAAATTCTTCGAATTCACGATCGGCTCTGAGAAATGCGAGCTTTATAAGCAATGTTTCCTCTCAATTTTCTGTCAATTATTCTTATTAAACGATCAGGATTTTTATGAAATTTTGAATTATCGTCTAATTTTGCAATTTCTCATCATGAATTCAAAGATAGAAAGTCCTTCTTTTTCATTAAAAAAGACTCATAAGCTTTTATTGAAAAGTCTATATTTATCTTTGCAAAGAAAAGAGGATTTTAATGGTTTTCTTGAGGATAATGATAATAAAATCGCCTTATTTCCTTATAGTAATGTTGAAAGTCTTTATTATTATATGTTTTGTTTGATAATGAAGAATCATTTGATTATCAAAATAGATGAGGAAATAGCGATTTTCGATCTTTTTCATCAGAAAATACATAAAGATTCTTTAGAAGAACAAGAAATCCATCTCGCGATATTAATAATTGAGATTTCAGGTCATTCCTTTGAAATTATTAAGAATTTCTTGGGTTTTATGAATAAAGAAGAAAATTTAAGGTCATTTCGTGATTTCCTCAAGGAAAAAAAACATAAAAGAACTCGAAGTCTTGAAGAAAAGCTTGATTTTAATCAGGATTTCCATGAATTTATGTTAAAAGATTTGAAATTCATGAAAAAACGAGTGTTTTCAGCTTTTTTGGAATCTGAAAATTTTAAATTAAAAGAGAAACTTCTTGAATTTTTTAATAAAACCATCAGTAAAAGCCTTTTTATTGATGAAATCTTCGATTTCCCTGATTTCAACTTCCTAATGAAAATCGTCTCTTTATTGATCAAACTTTTCCTTAAGCAAAAATCCTTCAAAAATAAGACTTTATGTTATTCTTTGATAGAAAACATCTTGAAAATTGAGGCTTTTCTTAAGGAAATTAATGAGTTTTTTGGCAAAAAACAAGCTATTCATGAGGATATTCAAGAAATCCTCGCTTTGATTATCGCTCAAATCGGGGTTTTGAATGAGAATTTCGATATTGCGAATTTAGAGAAAAGCGAAGCCTTTGGGAAATTGGCTCGAGTTGAAATCCAGATCAAGAAGCTTTTTTCAGATAAAGTCTTTTATGAAATAATACAAAGCAGTATTGAGGTTTTGGAGGAAATTTGTGAGGAAAATGAGAATAATTTCAATGATTTTTCCAAGGCCTTGAGTTTTTCCTTTAATTTGCTATTTAAATCTTTATCGAGAACCAGCAATTTCGCTTTATTTAAATGGAGTTCGAATTTCTTAATAAATCTCTTGAAGAAATATTTCTATGGAGATAAAATCGAGAATTCAGCAAAAAAAACAGGTCTTTTAACTAATTTTTTAAATAAATTAGGCATAAATGATCAAAATTCGAAAAAAACCAATATCAGACAAAATAAGTCCTTTTTTAATGAAATGCAAAGCCTATTGAAAAAATCCTTGTTATTTTTATTGAGGCTTTTTGAAAATAAAACGATTCTATTATTGAATAATGAGGATTTGTTATTGGAAACCCTAGGGTTTTTAGAAGAACATGAAATGATAATTTTCGATAATTCCATTGAATTCATGGATTTTTCGCATTGTGTTATTTATTTACTAGCAAGCAAATTCTTAGAAATGTAAGAAAAATTCATTAGAAATAAAGAGAAAATATAATGATTTTTTAGAGGAAATCCAGAAATCGCAAGTCATTGTATATTGGTCCTTTCATATTTACCTTATCATATCAATAAGGATAATTTCAAGAAAATGTTCATTTTACAGGAAACCAACATTTTTCAGAAAATATTCGAAAAGTTGTGAATTTTTATTGATTTTCTCTCGATTTTTTTAATAAATGAATTTTTTAGATTTTTTAGATTTTTAATTGTATCGATTTTACATTTATTTTCATCTCTGGCATTCGAATTTTACATTTTCCCCTTTAATTTGTTAAAATTTTTCAAAACTTTCTTCATTTTATCTTGTTTTTTTTAATATTTTTCCTTCATTTTCCTTAAATTTCTTCATTTTCTTTAAATTTCATTGTTTTTTTAGTCTTTCCAACATCAAAAATAAAAGAGAAGAAAGCCAAAAAGGGAAAATGCCCATCGAGGATTTTCTTCAGCTTCTTTCCCTTTCTGAAAATAAGTTAAAGATCGAATCTTTCATGAAAAAACGTAACTCAATTATTTGGAATAATTTCTTCAAAGATGAGGCTTTTTCTAAATCCGATTCGAAAGAAAAGAACGAGACTCTTTCGATGAAATCTGAGAATTTATCTCAAAACAATGAACAAAACGAGTCTTTTTCTTTAGAAGAGCAAATCTTTTATCGAAAGACTTCTTCCTTTGAAAATTTGAAATATTCCTTTGATCAGATCCTTGGTTTGAATAAAAATGAAGTTTCAGAAGGGAAAAACAGGTTTTTTGGCTTGAATTTCGATTTTGAATATAAAGCACAAATTGTGTCTTCAGTTTTTCTTGAGAAAAAGGAAAACGCCATGCAAAATTATTTCCTTTATTTGAAATTCAAACATCAAAATAAGAAGAAAAGTCTCGCTTTTTTCTTGAAACATTTCAAATCAGGGCAAATCGCTCAAATTTATGAAATTTCTGATAAATTTATCTCGAAATCTAAAAGAATTTCCTTTAAATTTTGTCTGAATCAACAAAAGAAAATCGATTATTTGCCTTATATCGAAAATCGTCGCAAGGCTCAGAATTTCAAATTGAAGAAATCGAAAGAAACTAAGAAAAAGGAGCCTTTGCAATTGATGAAAAACCGCATTCAAAGGACTTTCGATAGCGCTTCTAAAATCGTTGATAATTCCATAGAAAATTCGAGTAATAATGATAGTTTCTTCATAAATACAGAAGAAGATGAGAATTCGATAATGAATATCGAAATGGAGAAGAAAAATGTTATTGAGAGAAAAGACGCTGAAGAGTTGTTTTCTGAGGAAATCAAAGCCAAATTCTCAACTTTAATGAGACTAAATGAGAAAATCGAGCATTTCTTTGTTGTTTCCTTATTAAAGAAAACCGAGCTTTTCCTTTCTTTCCTCATATTAACAATGAAACGAGTTTATATCTTCATAAATATCAATAATAATAAGGAAAAACAAGGGGAAATCGATAAAATGTTGATAATTCGAAAGGGTTTCATTGAGAATTTGAAGGATATCATCGTGGATTTGAATCATTATAAGGTTGAAATCATGAGAAAGGAAGAATTAGCTGAAATTCATATCCGTAGATATTTATTACAGGTTTCTGCAATGGAACTTTTCTTTAATAAAAAGACTTTCTTCTTGATTTGTGGAAAGGAAAATATTGATGCTGTAAATCGAGCTTTTCAACAATTTCTCCATATAAAATCAAAAAAACTCATAAAATCCAATACTTTGATGTATTTTTCCTTATTAAATAACAATTTTAAGCATCAAAATCTCGCAAATTTATTGAAAAAAAGGAAATTCCAGATCCTTGATTCTCAAGATGTCTTAAAAATCCTATTGCCGTTATGGGAAGAAGGCAAAATCTCGAATTTCGCCTATTTGATGATTTTGAATATCTTATCTGGAAGGACTTATAATGATTTATCTCAATATCCAGTGTTTCCTTGGATTTTATGTTATAATGAAGAATCGATGGTTTTGGATTTTAATGATGAGAAAAATTATAGGAATTTAAGTAAGCCGATGGGTGCTTTGATTGAGGAAAAGGCAAAAAGTGTGAAAGAACATTATTATAACATAATGAACACTTTGGATACAGCTCCTTTTCATTATGGCAGCCATTATAGTAATCCAGTGGTTATTTTATATTATTTGATCAGATTGATGCCTTTTTCTGAATGGGCGAAGGATTTACAAGGTTTTTCAAAAAAATTTTTCTTTTTTTTTTCTAAAAAATTGAAATTATTTTTTTTTTATTATAATTCGTTTAATTTTTGAAAAGGCGGTAAATTCGATTTGGGGGATCGAATATTTAATAATATTTGTTATACATGGAATTTATCAATGACCTATGATTGTAAGGAATTGATCCCGGAATTGTTTTCCTTACCTGAGCTTTTTTTCAATCTCAATGAATTTGATTTCGGGTTGACTCAAGGCAAAATCAAAGTAAATTTCTTTTAATTTTCTATTAAAAATCTTTCAAATTATTTTCTTAGGTCAATGATGTAATTTTGCCGAAATGGGCTTATCAAAATGCTAGATATTTCATCAATTCCAATAGGAAAGCCTTAGAAAGTAATTATGCCCATAATCATCTCAACGAATGGATCGATTTGATTTTCGGATATAAACAACAAGGCGATCATGCGATTGATGCCATAAACGTTTTTTATCCTTTGACCTATGAAAATGCGATAAATCTCGATGAAATAAATGATATCAATGAACGAAATGGGATTTTGGATCAAATCTCAGAATATGGCCAAACGCCCAAACAACTGTTTAAAAAACCGCATCCAGAGAAAAAAAAAAACAAGAAAATCAAATTTCTGCTTCATAATCCCTTGGCTTTGAAAGGCTTGAAGGGGAATTTGTTGATAAATTGGAATGAAAATTCGCTTTCGAAGGAGAAAATCTTCAAATATAATGATTTTTGCATAAAATTGGAATGTGAACATGAATACTTCGAAAATATGAAAGGCTTGAGTTCATTTATTTCGAAGAAAGGAGCCAAAATGACTATGAAAGAGGTTCAAAATAACACGAATTTGACTGTGAAAGGTTGTAATTTCTATGGGAATTTCACAAAATTCATCAATTTTGATAATTGTTATCAGATGATGTTGATTTTCGAGAATAAAACCCATGAAATGAAATATCTGAAATTTTGGAGTTTTTCTGACGAAATCCCAACTTCGCTCATAGTTTCCAATGGAAAAAAACATTTGATTTATGGCGATAGGTTTGGAACGATAAAGGTCTTTAAATTATCAAAAAAACATAAGATTAAGAACCAGCCAGCGAATTTCTATGATTTGAATCTGATAAAACTTAGTAAATCCTTACATAAGGAGAAAAAAGAAGAGAGAAATGAGATTTTTTCCTATAAATTCAATGGACTTTCCTTTGAACCTAATATTTCGATTATTTCAGAGAAAAGTGGGAAAAAAACACAGACGAAAATTGAGGCCAAAAAACAAGATTTTGAAATCCGATTTGAACAGAAAAAAAACGCGAAATTCCATTTCTCGAAATTCCATTCATCAGATTCCTTTAAAAAACACTTCAAATTCAATAGTTTTTCTAATTTGAAACACGAATTGACGCATGCCAAAAGAGATTTCATAAATTTTTATGAGGTGATTTCGAGTAATTTTTTGAAAAAACATAAGGAAATCTCAGTCAATGAACATAAAAAAGACAGTCGTTCTTTAGAATTCGTACAAACTTTGAATTGTCATACAGCCAAAATCACTTCCTTGGAAATCTGTTATTCCTTTTCTGTGTTAATTTCTTGTGATATTGAAGGGATCGTATGTTTATGGAGCATTGAAAAACCCAAACTTCTCCAGAAAATCTATAGTTATCATTTCCAAGAACGGAAAATCTTCAAAGAAATCTGCTTTTTCGAGTCAAAGGAATTCAGAGAAATTCAAGATAAGGAATCCAAAATCCATAAGAAAATCGTGGTTCGTGAAAAAATCAAAGGAATTTCAATTTGTCAAGAAAACG
>Ga0302320_10029698_pt1 | contig 10449 bp, 8 predicted proteins | sample Bog_T0_3_FD_202130 | JGI IMG/M metagenome (GOLD analysis project Ga0302320, IMG submission 202130) | Peat permafrost microbial communities from Stordalen Mire near Abisko, Sweden - Bog_T0_3 | ecosystem: Environmental > Terrestrial > Soil > Wetlands > Peat | place: Sweden: Abisko, Stordalen Mire... | reverse complement strand
AGAGAAAGCCGGGCGGCCGAAGACCCATCGACGTAATATTGCTCCAGGAGTTCGCGCTCGGCAGGAGCCAGTATTCCCAGCGCTCGCGAGGCGTCCACGCCGGATTCCGGGCTGAAACCGGGAGAAGGCAAGGAATCGAGCTCGCCCGAATCGCCGCTTCCCAGGAAATAAGCCGACTTTCGAAACCACTCTTTGAGAACGATCCGCGCAATGCCGAATGCCAGGGCATTCACGTTGCCGTCAAACGGTCTGTCAGGATCGGCCGCATAAGCGATTAAACGCGCGACAGACTCGTCCGCCAGATCGTCGGCATTCCAGCACCGCCGGCCTTCAAAATAGGTAATCAGCTTCCTTCTCAGGTGAGCGTAAGACTCCTGGTCTCTGAAAATTCCTGCCGACGGATCGCAAACGGTTATGCTCATAAAGTCTCCTGCCATGCACTACGCAGGCCCGCTAGAAATTTCGGCGGCGGGGGGATCTGTTGGAGAAGGATTTGAAAAATCTGCCAAGAGCGAGCTCTCTGTGACGCGTTCGGTGGCGCTGACTGTCGTGAAGGGCCCCGGCGCGGGGGCTGTGTTGCAAGTAACGGGACCGCGCCGGCTGATCGTGGGCAGAGGTAATGACTCGGACTGGACGATTCACGATCCGTCTGTCAGCCGGCGCCACGTATTGCTCGAAATCGCGCCGCCCGCATGCCGTCTTCAGGACATTGGCTTCGGCGGCAGCGGCAGCGTGAACGCGCCCCGCCTGAACGGCAGGCCCGTGCGGTGTTGCGAGCTGAAAGATGGCGATGTCTTCGACCTCGGCCTGACCAGCGTGCGTGTGTCGATCAGTTTTCTGAACGAGGACGCGGCGGACGATTCGCGCGGGATCGGGATGCCAGTCGCCGCCGGCATGCCTCATGGGCAACCTGCGCAGGCACCGCAAGCGAATCTGGAAGAAATTCGCTGCCAGTCGTGCCAGTTGCAGCTCAGCAGTGAGGCAAACAGCGATGGGCGGGCGGCGGAATTGCATGGTTCCGTGGCGTATTCGTGTGCGAATTGCCTTCCGGCAGGCGATGCACACGCGGGCGAGCGCGTGGGGTCTTACGAACTGCTGCGGCTGCTCGGGGAAGGTGGAATGGGCACCGTCTACCTTGCTTACCATCGCGCTACGGCGCGCATCGCGGCACTCAAGCGGATCACTGACGTGGAAGACAGTGGCGCCGTGAAGCGATTCGCCAGGGAAGTGAGGCTGCTCGGTCAGCTATCGCATGGCCGGGTGCTTCGGTTTATCGAAACGGGGGTAGATCAGACCGGAAAACCGTTTGTCGTGACTGAATATCTTCCTGGCGGCAACCTGGAATGTTTTCTCCAGGAAGCCGGGACACCGCCGGTGCAAACAGCGGTGAAGCTGGTTCGCGAGGTACTCGAAGGGATTGGATACCTGCACTCGTCGAAGGTGATTCACCGCGATATCAAGCCCGAGAATGTCCTGTTGCGTTTCGCCGCAGAGGGAAAGATGCCGTCGGCGTTGATCGCCGATTTCGGCATTTCATGGTATTACGAACAGGCTGGCGGCACTCGCCTGACGAAGCCGGGAACCAGAATGGGCACTCTTATGTTTATGCCACCGGAACAGGTGCGTGACGCCAGAGAAGCACGGGAGCCCGCCGATACCTACGCGGCCGGTGTGATGCTGTATTACCTGCTGACTGGGCACTACACATTTGAATTCCCCACTCCCGCCAGTATCAGAGAATTCCGGAAGAAAGCGGCGGCCTTCCGCACCCCGGATCAGGCAGTTCGCGATATTATGCGCCTCGAGCGGGTACGGCACCCTTTCCGAATCATCCTCGAAGAGGAGCCGACTCCCGTACTGGCGCGCGCCAGCCATCTCCCGGCGCGGCTGGCGGCCGTGATCGACAAAGCGGTGCGCAAAGACGAGCGGCGGCGATTTCAGAACGCGGAAGAATTTCGCGCGGAGCTGTCATTCGCTTTGCGGTAGTACCGGATTCGGTGACGTTCCGCGGAAACGCTGCTATGATACTGAGGTGCAAAAGGGGTCTGAGCTCTGAGCCCGAACCGTTACCGCTTTCCAACCACACGGTGGAGCGAGCTGGCAGTCGTGCGCGAGGGCCCGACCAAAGAGAGATGCGAGGCTTTATCCAGCCTGGCGGAACATTACCGGATGCCAGTGATGGCTTACCTGATCGCAGACACGCGAGACCCGGTTCTGGCCGAGGATCTGACGCAGGATTTCTTTCTTTGGGCGCTGGAGAAAGATTTTTTCGGTAAAGCCGATGAAGATCGCGGGAGGTTCCGCAATTTTCTCCTCCGTTCCCTGCAGCATTTCCGGATCGGCGAACACAGAAAAGAGAGCGCGCAGATGCGCATGCCCCCGGGCGGCTTTGTGGAGCCGAATTCCGAGGGCATTATGCCGGAGGCTGTCGAAACCGTGACCGCGGCGGATATCTACGAGCGGGCCTGGGTGTGCGATGTGATCGCAAAAGCCGTTGAACAGCTCCGTCAGTTTTGCGCCGAAACCAAACAGGACACGCGGTTCGCACTGCTCAGGGACTATGTGATCGACCCCGCGATGGAGGACACCGAACGCCTCACGATGTCGGAGCTGTCCGCAAAATACGGCATTACCACGAATCAGGTTGAGTCCTGGCTCAATTGGGGAAAGGCTGCACTGAAGGACAAGCTGCTCACCGAGGTCAATTTCTACAGCCGGTCCGAGGATGAACAGGCGGAGGAGCTTGTCAGCATGCTCGGCGCCCTTGGCTTCGCGTGAGTCCGGCGAAGGGTGTAGTCTGTCATTCATGATCGCAGTTGGCCAGTGCATTCACGACCGCTACGACATCCTGTCCGTGCTGGGACAAGGGGGGATGAGTGTGGTCTACCTTGCCCAGGACCGCACCATGGCCCGCAAGGTGGCGCTCAAGACAATTCGGCCGGACCAGTCGGACGAAATGGACGGACAACAAAACCGGCTTGCCCTGCTCGAAGAAGCCAGACTGGCGTGCAGTCTGAACTATTCGGGAATTGTAACCATCCACGACAGATTTGAACTCGATGGCATGGTTTGCATCGTGATGGAGTACGTGGAAGGGCTCACGCTCGAAAAAGCCATCAGAATCGGCGCATTTACCGATCGTCCCGCGGCACTGCGGCTCCTGTTCCGGATCGCCGATGCGCTGGATTATGCGCACAGCCGCAACATCGTGCACCGCGATGTGAAGCCGTCCAACATTATCATCCGTACCGATGTCGCCGATGGTGAGGTTAAGATTGCGGACTTTGGCATTGCGCGGGAGGCGGCGCGCGGTACGACTGCGTCCACAACGGCTATTGGCACTCTTGGATACATGTCGCCGGAGCAGGCTCAGGGCAGGCGGGTCGATGGCCGGGCGGACCAGTTTTCCCTGGCCATCGTCGCGCATGAATTGCTCACGAGGAAGCTGCCCTACCCTTCGCGGCAAGCCGTGGGCGTGTTATCGCCCGCGCCCGATCCTGGCCTGGGCACCGGAGCGGTGGAAGTTTTTCGCGCGGCGCTGAGCGTCGTTCCGGCCAGCCGATACCGCAGCTGCAGGGACTTCATCGTGGCGCTCGAATGGAACCTGCGGCCCGTGGTGCCGAGTCCCGGCGTTCAGACCAAAACCGCGCCACGCCAGGCTTCCCCGTGGCAAGGCAGGCGCTTAGGCATTGCGGGTGGAGGGTTGCTCTTGCTGATCGCGGTGGCTATGTTCGGGCGTTCCCGCTGGGCCGACACTCTGAAGGCATATGAATCACCGATTACAAACGCCAAAGACGGTCTGGAGTACACATGGATTCCGGCGGGAGAGTTCAGGATGGGATGTGTTCCGAACGATCCGGATTGCGATTCCGACGAGAAGCCCCGTCACGCCGTGACTCTCACCAACGGATTTTGGATAGGTCGCACTGAGGTGACGGTGGCCGCATTCGACACGTTCGTGGCAACAAACGCGGGTAAGATGCCGGACGCTCCGGAGTTCAATCCGGGCTGGGGGGCTAAAGACCACCCGATCGTCAACGTCTCATGGATGGAAGCGTCGGCGTTCTGCGAGTGGACCGGTGGAAGATTGCCGACGGAAGCCGAGTGGGAGTATTCGGCACGCGGCGGCAAAGACGGCGCGATCTACCCCTGGGGTGACACGATCAACCATTCGAATGCCAACTACGGTACCGACGATGGAAGCGCCGGCCTTATCCAGGGAGCGGACCGCTGGTTACAGACGTCTCCGGGGGCGAGTTTCCCCGCCAACGACTGGAGTCTGGCGGATATGGCCGGTAACGTCAACGAGTGGACAAAAGACTGGTACTCGGCCACCTATTACAAAGAGAGCCCGTCGGTCGATCCGCGCGGCCCGGCCTCCGGCGTGCAGCACGTATTTCGCAGCGGAGGATGGGGCAACCCGCCGAAGGCGATGCGCAGCTCGTGGCGTTACTCGGGCACGCCCGATGTGCGGCGCGATTTCATCGGCTTCCGGTGCGCACTGGAACAGACGCCGCCCAGGCGATAATCCCCTGACGCCGGAGTTCGGGCGAGCTATTCCGACGCTGCGTCTTTTGCGAAAGGCACCGCCTGAAAGACGAAGGGCCGCTGGAAACTGGCGAGCACAGGGGCAAGACGAGCCAGCGATTGTTGCAGATCGTTCATGGTGTCGCCGAAACGCGCATCGGCAAGCTGGCGGGTGGCCTGCTGTAACGTTGCCTGGGATGAAACTATCTGGTGTGTCAGCTGGCCGAGGTTGTCGGCCGATTGCATGACCTTTCCCATTTCCGCCGAACCGGTACGGAGCGCCTGCGAGAAACCGTCGAATGCCGCGCGCGTTGGCCCGGCATCCAGATCGCTCAGTGCATTGCGCAGATCCTGCTGGAACTGGAGTACGCGCTGCGTGGTTTCGGTGAGTGAAACCACGGCCTCGGCCGCGCCGCGAGTCGTCTCCGCATTCTCGCTGAGCTTCTGGAGCAACGCGTGGTGACGCGCTGCGGACCGCTCCTCTTCCTGTTGCCGGGCAACCACGGCAGCAGCGGCAGCGGACTGCTGGGCAGAGTATTCCTGGACGACGATGCGGAACTTCTCAAGGAATTGATCGTTGTTCCGCGACACGCCGTCGCCGACTGCCGAGGCCGCGCGTTCCATGCCAGCCGAAACCGTCGCGACCACCTTTTCCATCTGGTCCTGCGTATTTTGCCACATCTTCGCGTCGGCTTCTTTGGTCGTGGTCAGGATTCCGGAGCCGACCGTACTGAGCTGAGTCATCCATTGGGTGTGCCTTTCGGAAATGGCGTGGAGGAGTCCTTCAGTGAACGCAGCCATCTGGGCGGCGTTTTTCGCGCCCTGTTCAGCGAGGATATCGCGCAGGCCGGAAAAGTCCGAAGTCTGTTTCGCCTGGGCTTTGTAAGCCTCCGGCGCAACGCGCTGGAGCGCGGGAACCAGCTGATCGGCCACCTCTTTCTGGACGCGCGCGTAAAGCTCGCGTTCCCTGGTCTGCAGTGCGGATGCGGCCAGCATCAAAATGAGTGAGGTCAGGAGACCTTCCAGTGTGATGAGAAAGGCAAAGGAAAGCCCGCCGGTGACGTTCACGAGATTTTGCTTAATGATCGTAATGTCGTCGATGCTGCCGCCCAGGAATTTTGCGAAGCCGCCCACTGCGCCCGCGATGCCAATCACTGTCCCGACGAGACCCAATACCGGAAGCGCCCAGATGAAGGTGCGCGCCAGACTGTACCCCGCATGCACCGCTTCGTCGTCGCTCGCAGCCAGTTGCTGAAGCACAACATCGGTATCCTGGAGGCCGGGATGGACACTCCACTGATACAGTGCGGCCTTCATCCGGCGAAGCAAAGGGCTCAACTGGACGACGGGGTCGCTGAATTCAGCGTGCAGACCGTGCAGACCCATGTTGTCGAGCATCGGAATTGCCTCGAGCAGCAAGTCCGGGTTGGAGATTGCCTCCATTGCTCCCAGTCGCCGCCAGCGAATGTAGCAAATTCCGACTCCCCAGAAAAACATCACAAGGACCGATACCGGGATCACGGTAGCCGGCTGGCGCAGGTCGAACATCTGAAAAAGCTGCGTGCCCCTGGGGGCGAGCATGAAAATCACGATCGAGAGCAGGGCGCCTGTGAAGAGGCCCGCGAACGCGGCGACGGTGCGCTGGCGTGCAGGGGACGCATCGAGCGCCGCCGGCACCGACTTCGGAAAACTCGGGTGTCTGCGCAAAGAGCCATGGTCCGCACCGCCAGGGTATCGGGGCATTGCTGGCGGCGGCTCATACACGTCCTGCGGAACCGGCACGGTAGGAGCTGCCGCTATGCCATACGCGCCACCCCACTGTGGGGGTGGCGGAGGAGGCGGCGGGTGCTGGGGCGTCAGTTCACGAACGGGCGGGGGCGCTTGACGCGTATAGAACGGCTGCGCTCCGGCCGCGGCTGCGGCGGCTTCCTCTCTGGGACGGACAGGGGGTGGATAATTTCGGTATTCGGGCTGCGCTGGCTGCTGCGCAGGCTGCCCTGGCTGCGCATCCCTCCAGATTTCAGCCAGTCCGTCGAGGCGTACATCCTCCAGGTTTCCCTGCGGATCGGTCTTGGCCGCGAGCGCGAAGCGATCGGTCCGAACCGGCGTCTGTTCCATGACGATTCCCGGCTGCGAGGGAAGGTTCCACTTCGCGCTCACCGCGGCCCTTGCCAGGCTTCCGAGTATCGAGGCATCGTCAGAATGAATAACGATGCAGTATTGTCCGGGCGCTTCGGCGAGCCCATGGTACAGCGAACATCCTGCCAGCAGGCGAGTGTCGATCGCGGAAACCAGCGCGCGAAAGAACAAGCGCGGCGGGACTGACTCTCCAGCCTGGGCGGTGTCAAAGAATACTCTGAGGTTAGGCATCATCGCTCCTGATAAAAATTCGCCACTCGACCGTTCCCTGTTAAAAACTCGTCACTTGATCGTTCCTCCGGAACCACCGGGCCCGCAATACCCTATGCAGTCGCGAATGGGTTCGCTGGCGCCGAACAAGTCCCAGCCGGTCCCGAACGTGCCGCTGCTGGCAATATCGCGAGCGGAGCGAAAGGCGGTGACGCCGCTGGGGTAGACAAGAAACCTCGCATATTTTTGGTGCGGATCGAGACCGGCGAGGGTTGTACGGAATTTGGCTATCGATTCGTTTAGATCCGCCGCGCTTTCCGAACTTCCCGGCTTTGGCTGCACCAGTATCGCCACCTCGCCCTGGACGTCCCCGGTGAGGATGAGGTAGTCGGTCTCCAGTTTGCGACTCTGGAAGCGCGTCACGAAATCGTCAACAGGCTTGCCATCTTTCAACAACGGGCTCAGGAATTCCTTGATCGGCGCATCGAGGTCGGCCATGGAAATGATTCTGCCGGAGGCGCACAGGAAGGTCACCGCTGTGGCTTTTGTCGACCGTTCCATGGGCAGACGTCGCGTCACGACCGCGGCCCCAGCGGTCAGAACCGTAAAGATCAGAATAAAAAGCACGACGCCCACCGTATTGGTCAGCATATCGGCCATCGGGACCAAAGAAGGTTCGTGGAACTGTGGCCGGGCACGGCGGCGGATCATCGCGGACTCGCCTTCAGGCGGATCTTCTTCCCCTGCTCAACGGGCTCGTCGCCGACGTCGATACCGCGGGCTTTGAACATCTGGGCCAGTCGGTAGTAATTCTCGAAACCGGACGGGCGCACCGCAAAAAGGGCATAGTCGGTTTCGCGGCGGGACGCGAGTTCGTTAATCACAACCGCGAATTCGGGCGGCAGCGTTTTACTATCGAGCGCAAGAGGGAACTTTTCGTCCCGGTCCTGCCGCTGAACGGTCGCCTCCTTGCCGTCCCACTCGATCAGAGTCGGGTTCTTGGTGGCATGCGCCGGGTCCTTATCCTGGACCCAGCCTTCGACGGCGCCCACACCGAGGCTGATCGTCGCCATGCTCATAGTCACCAGCAACTCGGTTCCAAGAACGCACAAAAGTATGGCAATGAATGGCAAGAGGTTGAAATGATCTTCCTGACCTGAGTCACGTTCCGGCATAACTTTCGAATCCTTGTAGCCTGACTTCGTTGAACCGCTTACCCACAACTATCCGGTATCTATGAATGATCGAGGGGGCGATTTCGTTTCGTTCACCCTGCCGGAAAGTGCGGAACAGCCGGGGTTGGCCGGCAAGAACCTTCGCACGATCAAATCGAGAGTAACTCGACAATCAGCGTGTCCTCCTCCGCCCTGTCTTTAGAACGTGCGGCGCGAAAATGCAGTGTGTCCGCCTTGTTGTGTCCGTCGTCAACCCGGATATGAAATCCGCTTTCCTTGACTTTCATTTCCTTATCGCGATCCGCTTCCATGATTTGCTTACGGGTAAACCGGAACATATGCACCTTGTCACTGGCTTCATAGCGCACACCTGCTTTGCTGATCCACATACGCCCCAGGCAGGTTTGTTCTTTCATGAGCTTGCTCAGTCCGTGCACGTGCTCCACGCGGAGTTCGACTTCCCCCCCTTTGGCGATCGCCTCTTTGTATTCGAGGCCTCCGCGGCTGATCGAATCCATAGAGTAGAGCCAGATATAGCCCTCCGTCTGGAAGGCTTCGGGACGTGACCGGTCCAGCTTCTTGGCGTCGGCAAGAATCTCGGTGGCGCGCAGATGATCGCCCGAGTCGTTGGCCTTTTTGGCATCGGCGATCAGTGCGTCGTATTTTGCCTTGATTTCTTCTTTGGTTGGCTCCCGAACGACGGGAACGACCACGGCCGGCTTCACTTCTATCGGCTTCTCTTCGGTCAGATTGGTCAGGATGACACCGATCAGGGTTGCCGAACCTCCGGCCTTTGCGATCTGGTCGGTCGCGGACTTTTCCACAACCATCTTTACCTTTCGTTCCTGAATAATTCGTTCCATCCGTCGGGATGGAGTACCAGCCTGGAGCAAGGTGACGATTTGCTCCCCGGTCAGAGGAGGACCCGCCGGGACCTTGAATGCGTCGTATTCCCAAAGCGCCCCAATGAGAGCTTCGCCCGCGCCGAGCTTGCGGAACGATTCCTCATCGGACGCAGTCATTTCAAAGGCGGCGTGGCGTTGCTGGACGATATCAGCAAATTCTTTGTCGGAAAGCCCGCCCACCTGGAGAGCTTTATTGAGGTTTTGCCGTTCGACCGGGCCAGCCGGCTCCTGTGCCGGAGTTACCACCACAAGGAGTGCGAGGAGAGCGAGAAATTTTATGAAGCGAGTCATTCTTGTTGACCTCTGAATTACTCAGGAACCTTGCCACTCAGGGCGTCGAGAGCTTTTTTCCTTTTGTCGTCCTGCCCTGCGGCCGGATCGGGTTGCGTGGCACGCGCCGCCGCGTGGAACGGACGCGTTCCCTTTACTGAGTCCGTTGTTTTCTTAGCGGCAACAAAAGGACTGAGAACAGCGGGAGTATCCGCATGCGCGGTATTGAGCGACCCACCTGGCAGCGTTGTTGGTTGCCCGTCAGGCGGTGTTGTCGGCGACCCCGGGGACGTGGCAGCCGAAGCTCCGGAGCTGTCACTCCCTGCAATCGGCATGGTGTCCGGTATCTGCGGGGCCGGTACGGCCGGACTGGCGTTGGCGTTGACCGTTCGCGAGGGCACCGGCTTGCGCATACTTACCGACAGCCAGGCCACCGCGCCGGCCGTGAGCAAAGTAATCACCGCGGCGTAGATCATCCAGTTGAGTTGCAACAAACCGAACACCGGGCGCGAAAGACGGCCCATGCCTGGCACTCGGATAGCGGAACCAGAAGCGGAGGTGTCCGCCGGACTTCCGCCAGCGGGCATCACTGCCGCAACGGCGCTTCTCACATCTCCCTCGGAGGCCGCGGCCAGGCCGCAGCGTCCGATTTCCTCCATCAGTTCTTCCGCCGATTTTTGGCGACGTGCAGGTTCCTTGGCCATAGCCCTGAGGATGGCTGAGGACAGAGCGTCGGGCAGACCAGGAACCAGTTGCTGCATCGGCACGGGCGACTCGGAGAGAATCGCCTGGGTAGTGGCGAATTCCGTATCGCGGCGAAACGGATGCGTCCCGGTAAACAACTCGTAGCCGATAATTCCAAGAGCAAAAACGTCGCTGCGGGTGCTGGCCGGCTGGGTTGCGGTGTGCAGTTCCGGGGCCATGTAGGAAACTGTGCCGGGCGCGCTGCCCACTCGGGTCACATCCTGCTGCGACTGCTGTTTCGCGATTCCGAAATCGATGATTTTCGGGATACCGCGCTTGCTGATCAGAATATTGGAAGGCTTCAGATCCCGGTGAATGATGCCCGCTCCGTGAGCATGCGCCATACCGGCGAGAATTCCGTTCAGAATACGGTACGCAAGACCGGGCTGCGGAGCCTTGCCTGGCACGATCAGGCCGTTCAGCGCCACGCCATCGACGTACTGCATGATCATGCAGGGTCCCTCTTTGAAGTCTTCGAC
>Ga0302320_10029697_pt1 | contig 10449 bp, 9 predicted proteins | sample Bog_T0_3_FD_202130 | JGI IMG/M metagenome (GOLD analysis project Ga0302320, IMG submission 202130) | Peat permafrost microbial communities from Stordalen Mire near Abisko, Sweden - Bog_T0_3 | ecosystem: Environmental > Terrestrial > Soil > Wetlands > Peat | place: Sweden: Abisko, Stordalen Mire... | reverse complement strand
CCCCGCTCAAACACATCGCGCAGAATCCTCTTCTCCGAGTCCTGCTCTGTCGTGTACCCGTCAAAGCGGCTGCCCACACTCGCTGGATCATCCCTCACCTTGCCCAGCGCCTCGCCTGCCTCGTTCGTTCCGCACCGTATGCAGAGCCCGCTGGCGTCCCGTGCCGGCTCGCCCATCTCCACATCGAACCGCACCAGCGCCGGCGAGAACCGGTGCGCCAGATACGGCGGGATGTGCCCTATCGCACCGCGCCTTCCCTGCACGTTGAACAGCGAAACGTTCCCCTCCGTCGCCGCATAGAACTCGAGAATTCGCGGAAGATGAAATCGCTCCAGAAACCGGTCCCAAACCTCCGCCGCCAACCCATTGCCGCACGCCAGCCGAATCCTGTGCCTCGTCTCATCCGCCGATGGCGCCGCATGGAGCAGATAACGGCAAAGCTCGCCAATGTACTGGAAGATCGTGCAATCCCAGCGCACTACATCGCTCCAGAACTGGCTTGCGGAAAACTTCTCGCGAATCACCACCGACCCGCCCGCCACCAGCATTGCGCCCGGGGCCTGCACGCCGCCAACGCTGTGGTACATCGGAAGGCAGTTGTACATGCGGTCGGCCTGCGTCACCTCCATCATGCCCGCGAACCAGTGGCTCCACTGCATCATCCGCGCATGGCTTACCTTCGCGGCCTTGGGCAGCCCCGTCGTCCCCGACGTGTAGATATAGAGCGCCAGGTCCTCAATCCCCACCGTGCGCCGCTCACCCTCACCCAACGCCTCGCCGGAAAATCCTTCGACCTCAAGATCGATCCGTCGCCACGCACCCCCGTCGCCCCCATACACCCAAACCGCCGGAGCCGCCTCAACAAACTCCGCCGCTCCACTCCACGTCCCCGCCATCTCCGCATCCACAATCGCCAGCTTCGGCCGCACCACCTGCACGCAATGCGCCAGCGACGCCCCCACCAGGTTCGTATTCAGCAGCGACACCACCCCACCCACGCTCGTGATCCCCAGCCAGATCGCCATGTACTCCGGCCGGTTCGGCATCAGCAGGCACACCACGTCGCCCTTCGCCAGCCCCTGCGCCAGCGCCCACCGTGCATACTGATTCGCCCTCGCCCCCAGCCCGCGATACGTCAACCTCTCCCTGTCCGAAAGCAGGGCCGGCGCATCCCCCATCCGCGCGGCCATCTCCTCAATCACAACCGACAATGTACGTTCGCGGCGGGTCGGAATGGGCGCAGTCAGCTCCAGCGCGCGCAACCAGGCCTTACTTGCAGACCCGCCTGGAGACCCGCTCACGCTCCCATTCCCCGCGTCACTCATGCAGTATTTCCGGCATCGACGGTCAGCACCGTCCCCGTAATGTTCTTCGCGCGGTCGCTCAGCAGAAACTCGACTGCGTTCGCGACATCCTCAACCTCCACCAGCCGGTTGAGTGCGCTGCGCCGCGCGACTCTCTGCCGCTGCTCGTCCGTCATACCCTGCGTCATCTCGGTGTCCACAAACCCCGGCGCGACCGCATTCACCGTCACCCCCATGCGCCCAACCTCCCGCGCCAGCGAACGCGTGAAACCCACCATCGAGGCCTTCGTCGCCGCATAGACCGAGAGCCCGCTGTACCCGGTGCTCGCGACGATGGACGACATGTTGACAATCCTCCCACCCCCATCCGCCATCATCGCCCGCACCACCTGCTTGGTCAGCACCATCGGCGAGATCGTATTCAGCCGCACCACCTGCTCGATCATCTGGGTCGACGTAAGCGCCAGCAACCCATCGCTGCCGATCCCCGCGTTGTTCACCAGTCCATAGATCGGCCCGAACTCCGCTCGCAACTTCTTCACCAGCTCCGGAATCCCGTCGATCTCCGCCAAGTCGAAGGCCACAAAATGCAGTGCCCCAATCCCGCTCTCGTCCACCTCGCGCTTTACCGTTCGAAACTCGTCGCTCTCCTTGCGCGCAATCGCAATCATGCGAAAGCCCGACGCGCACAGCCGCCGGCAAATGCCCAAACCCAGCCCGCGACTCCCTCCCGTCACGATCGCGTTACGCATTGGGCCGCACCAGCTTTCCGCTCTCAGCCACCGCCAGCGCCGGCACGAACTTGATCGCCACCGGCACCTTATGCACCGCAAGCTCTCCCCGGCAAAACTGCAGTATGTCGCGTTGCAGCGCCTGAGCGCCGTTGCCGGCAGTCGGCAGCGGCGTCTTCGGCACCACATCCGCCACCACCAGCGCGCCAGTAATCGGGTTCCTCTTCGTCTTCACCAGCGACATGCTCACCTCCGGATGCCGATTGATCACCGCCTCAACCTCCTCCGGATGCACCTTCAAACCGCCCACATTGATGATCCCATCGCGCCGCCCCACAAAGTGATAGCGGCCGTCCCGCAATTCCAGCTCGTCGCCGGTGTCCACAAAGCCTTCAGAGTCCTTCAACGGAGGAATGTCTTCCCCAAGGTAGCCTACCGCGTTGCTGTCCGAGCGGATTCTCAGCGAGCCGTCCACCACCTTCATCTCCACGTCAGGCGTTTGCTCAATGGCCTCAACGGGGAAGCCCGCGGAGCCATCGTTCACCGCGAACGCCACACCTGCCTCCGTCGACGCGAAGGCATGGGCGATCGTTGCCTGCGGATATTGCGCCCGCAGCTGGTTCAGGATGGCCTGATCGGCAATCTCGCCGGACAAACGGACGTACTCCGGCGCGATCCGCGCGGCCGAGGGACTCATCAACGCACGGCGCCAGTGCGAAGGCGTTCCCGAGATATGTGTGACCCCATGCGCGCCCGCCCGAGCGAGAAAATCCGCCGTCGACTCATGCGCCCCAGTCAGCACCAGCCCGGTTCTGGTAAAAGCAGCGCGAAGAAATATCTGCAAGCCCCCATACCGGCGAATATCGTAGAACGTACTCCACACCATCGACCCTGAGGATGGGTCGGGAACAATCGCCCCTGCCAGACTCTTCAGCGTGTGCTGCACCAGCTTTGGAACCCCTGTCGTTCCCGAGGTCAGCAGAATCCACTCCGTCTCAATCTGGGGTTCGCGCTCGACGCCCGCGCGACCGGTCTTCCCACTGCCGAAGGCAACGCATCTGACCCTGGAATCAACCCGCTCAAGCGCCGGCTCGTCCGTCACAATTACATCCGCTCCCGCGGATTCCGCGATTGTAGTGAGATACTCGCGCGGAATATCGGGTGGATAGAGCACCATCCGCCGCGCAACGCCGTCGAACTGGACCAAGGCCGCCGCGCCCGCAAACGGATCCACCATGGCCAGCAACACACACCGGCCGCGAACATCGACACCCCAGTCATCGACAGACGCTGCCGCCAGCTCACCCCAACTCGCGCTTCTTCCAGCTCCCACAACGGTGCGGGAGGATATGTCACCCGCATTGGTGATCGAACTCCAGAGGGAGACCGGGCTATTTCGCGGCATTTTCGTAGCATCTGACAAAATCGCCAAACGTAACCGGAAAGCGGATGTCTTCGTCGGTGCTGAAGGGGTCTACCCCCAACGATAATTCAAGCCTCACCACAATAATCGCAAAGCAAAGCGAATCCAGCCCGGAGTCCAGGAGAGCAAGATCGTCTGTCAAAGCCGCAATTCGTCGGCCCTGCTCCTGAGCGACTTGCTTGAACTGGGCGATCACTTCCGATTTCACATCCATCCAGGCTTATCCACCTTCCATTGCGGACCTTGTAGCCGGCACTGTTCGCGTATCGACAGGGGCCTATTTTGATTTTATTGATAAATCTCCGAACCGTTAGTACTCGAGACCGAAACTCTGTCAACCTTGCCCCACTCACCATCTCCGGGGAAATGGCTGGTCAGCCAGCTCTCAACCTGCCGCCGGACCGCGTCCCTCCCCGCTCGGTTTGAGAAAGTGTGATTCGCTTCCTCAATCGTCTTCACCACCACATCGCCCTTGCGACCGGCCAGCTTCAACACATGCTTGAGGTAGTCAAACTCCCCTCGCTGTCTGATGCCCGGAGCCCTGAAAAGTATCGTCGGCAGCCCAGTTGTCGCCACATCCCTCCAACAATTCAGGAGCGGGAAGTTGGCATTGCTGGGTGGCGCGTCGCCCGCCAGGCGCCTTAGTGCCTTGGTCAATTGATCGTACAACTTCTCAAACTCGATACCCAATGTGGTACGCGATATCCGGCCTGTAAGCTTTTGCCATATCTTTGATCTGCTCTTCAACGGAAGGTGAAAGTACGGATCCAACAACAGAAGGCCTTTGCACTCCTGAGTCGATGCTGCCGAATAGATCGCGGTGACAGCCCCCGCGCAAAGCCCCACGAAGAGGACCCCGCACAAGCTGAAGCGTTCGACAATCTCTCTTGCCTTTGCCGCGACAACCGATGCGTAGCTGCCGCGGTTGATATATTCCAAATGTCTCTCTGGCGGGTCGCCATAGGCGTCTCCGAACCCGGGCAAATCGACGCGAAAAGCGGGGTAGCCGATCTGTGCAATAGAGTCGGCCCAATAAACAGCCGAATCTCCCGTCGCGGACCTGGTCGGTGCAAGAGAATTCAAGAATATCACCCCCAAGCGGCCACTTTCATCGGAGTGTGTTTGCGATCTGGAGTCTTCTCTTCGAGCTTTGTGGTAGGTTGCAGGAACGGAGATCCCAAGGCCATCCAGAAGAATCAACTCGCGTGTCTCCATCGAATCGATCATGTCGCCCCGTCTACCGGTAACCCTAGCACCTGCGATAGCCACACAAAGTGCTCAGAATAAACAAAACTAATATCTTTGACCTCATCATATGTTATATGAGGCTTAACCAACGGAGCAGCTTCTCTCCCCAGCTTTGATACCTTCACCGGCCTTCCTCGTTGCGCGGCTAAATCCTGGAGGTCGCCGGGTAACTTGACGTCGAATGACTCACGCCAAAGCTCACTCGTCCATTGATAACCATCCACTTCGACTGTCGAACCCTGCTCCATTCGCCGAATGAAATCCGAAGCAGGCCTCCGATTCTCGCTCGATTCCCATAGCTGTTCCAGACCGGCCCAGAGCAGCAAGCTTGACCGAAGCCCGTGGTTCGCAGTCGCAGGTGGAGACCACAACAGCAATGCATCGCCGATCCCTCCCTGAAAACATCGGCTCGCAAGAATGCCGCCAATCTCCAGACCGTGCAGGATTAATGGCACATGAGGTGAACGCGTTGAGAGCCAGCTTGCGAGAGCATTTACATCATCTGCCCAGTCTGCGAAAGTCATCTCTTCAAACCGACCGGTACTCTCACCTACACCCCGGTAGTCGTAGCGAAGGACTTCAATCTGCCTGGCGGCGAGATATCGGGCCCAACGGACCCACGGGTGGTAGGAATAGTGTCGCTCCGAAGCAAGTGATCCGACCAGCAGAACCCGGCCAACCGGTTTCTCCACCTCATGAAGCACTGTATAAAGATGTTCGCCGGATATTGGAAAGTAGCCCGCCCGTTCAGAGAAGCGTTTATCGAGATAAGGCTGACTCAGCATGGGCGATCTCTCATTCTACTTCGCTGAGGTCAGTTATGCGGCGCGTCTTTGGGTCGGCTCCTGAAGAATGGCCTGGATGAGGGTGCGAAGCAGGATGACGCCTTCAAAGAGGTCAGTGTCGGGGCTTACCGGATAACGCGACATCTCCAGGGTAACGGCGCGGAAGAGTCCCTCAGAATGCGCGATATCGCAGACGCCGTGTACATCGGTGTACTCCATCTCAGTGGAGCCCTGCGCGACCGCAAGGGCTGCCAGATACGACATAAACCGCTGAATAAAGCTCTCAAAGAAGGCCATCGTCAAAAGGGACGGCACCCCCTGAAGTTTGCCCAGGAACCGGCGCACCTTCGTCAGGTCAGTGTCGATGGCAAGCGCATCCTTGTCGGTCGGGAAGGCATGCGCCGCAATCGCGAACTTGCGCAGCATCACCGGGTGACTATCGCGGACCTCCTCGTAAAGGTTCTCGAGAAGAATCGGCCGTGCCTCGTCGGCTTTCACCGCAAGGTTGGTAGCGGTCATCCAATAGATGAAATTGCCTTCCAGCACCGCGGTATATCTCGCGATAATCCCGCGGCGCTGCTCTGTTGTCAGCCGCTCGGGGTTGGGAAGCTGGGCGATCAAATCGTCGATCATGGCCAGGACCTTCTGTTGGTTCGCGGCTCCGAGTGAATCCTTCTCCGATGCCGGAGCTATCGTCATTGTGCTCATGTCTCCACCTTTCTTGATCTCCCAGGTCACGTGCTCCGATGGGGAAACGTCCGCCTCCGCATCTCGACAGAAACCAAAGACAACCTCTTAACTCAAAATCATAAACTAGTAAAGTTCGGCCCAAACCCGAATTGCTATTCCACTACTGCTGCTTCCCTTTGCTCTGCCCGCCCGGAAACCGTGTCCCGCAAAGCCTGAGTCCCCCTGGGGCTCGATCTCCGGTCCTCCCCCTCAAACCTACTCTGCGCAAATATTGAGAGAGGCGACCAGTCCTCGCTCGGTGTCGTATAGGTCGCCGGAGGGCGAAGGCCAAAATCATCGCCGCCGGCTTGAAGAGCACGCAACGCGTCCTGAACTGTCGCCGCCATCCGAAAATTGTGACCTGTTGGGAAGGTCGTACGAAGCACATTGCGCACGCCCCTCCGCGCCCCTACCAGCCACACCTGCGCATCGCGATTCCGCATCTGTTGGGTGAACCCAACCAGGAACCCCGCGGCATCGGGACGGATTGTGTTACTCGAACTCAGGTCAACGATGAGAGAGCAGCCGCTAGCCAACTCAGACTCGATGCCCTGCCGCAGCTCACTGACGGCAGGTCCCGTGAAATCGCCGGCAATCCGGACGATCAATGCCCGCCCCAGACGTGTCATCGAAATCTTGGTTGCTGACGACTCACTTGGCTGCACGGAAGTGATAAAGAGCTGTAGCGAAAGGTACCTCAGCAAGAAGAGCACATTGTCCAGATATCTGGGCCCAAGCCGCCGAGGCTCGCTGAAGAGCCGGAATATCCACTCCATCCCACTTCGCTGCATCCACAAGGGCGCGCGCGACTGCCTTCCAGAGAAGAAGTCGACCGAAGCTCCTACCCCGATGCAGACAGGAACATTCAGGCAATGCCGGTGCATCGCGAGCCACTTCTCCTGCTTCGGGTTGCCAAATGCCACCAGCAGGATGTCCGGCCTGGCGTCCTCGATCGCCTTCAGCATCTCACCATGTGCCATCTGGTCAATGGGTGTGATCGGCGGCGCCAACCGCCCACAGATCTCGGCATTCGGATACTCCCGCTGGATGCGCTCCAGCGTGCAACGAGATCGCTCTTCCGTTGCTCCCAGCAGGAAGATGCGCCGCTTCTTGCGCTCGGAAAGCTCCAGAAGGCGAGGAAACAGGTCCGCTCCCGTGACCCTTTCCTTGAGCGAAGCGCCCATCAGTCGCGATGCCCAGACCAGTGGCATCCCATCTGCGAGCACCAATTCGCAGCCGTTCAGGATCTCCATCAAGTCGCGGTCGCCGACAGCCTTGCTCAGGAAGTCGACATTTGCAGTCGCAACTTGATGGCAGCCGCCTGAGTCGATCATGGAGTCGATGATAGAGACCGCCTCGTCAAGGGACACGTCGTCGATACGTATCCCCAGAAGCGCGACTTGCGAGTTAGTCGATCTCATCCTTGCTCCCAGACGCCTATGCGCCACCTTCAATTCTTCCGGGCCTGAACTCGAGTTGCCCTGCCCAACTAAGCCGGGTACCCAAAATCAACTAGAGTTCTGCAACCGATATGGACCGCGATATCCTAGGGCCATTGCTCGATTTACTGGAATAGTCCCTGGAAAACTGAAGAATCGCGGCAGGAACTTTGGTCGCCTCAGGTCTTGACACCTCGCACAGACCTATCTTGCGCAGATCCTCGGTAGTGCATTCGATAGTACGGAGGACGGGCTCTCCTCTGCCGATATGGGCGTCCACACAACCCAACTCATTGCTGTCAAGTAGACCTGCGGCCTCTATGCGCCGCGCGAAATCATGCCAGCTTGCCTCGGGAGCGGTCATAATCCGCGTCACAGAGCCGGTCCGCGAGAAGGTCCAAAGACTGACCGCGAATGGCGCTAGACCTTGCTCAGGTTGGATAAGCAGATAGACAGAGGATTCAGCAAAATCGCCCACGAATCACCCCCAGCAGAAAATTGACGCATTGAAACAATGAGATACCAACATCTTGCATCACCACATAGGTGGAAGCAAGGGAATTCCATCAAAACTCGGTAACGATGGGCAGAGAGAATGGTAACGTCCGATTCCTGATTTAAGGTAACCGCTTGGTAACAGAATTCCCCAAGGCCCAAGTGGAGTGCGCTTCGGACACTAAATCAGTTTCTTTATAAAATTGATCTCAGCGTGCCCATCGCTTTGTATGCGACGAGTAGCACTCCCATTCCAAGCAGACTGGGCAGAACCGCCAAACAGAAGCGACCCAGTCGGTCCTCATGAGACCACAGCTTGAAGTCATACTGCTCGAACAGCATGCTACGATCTCCGGCATCGTCGATCGCCAGGAATGCGACCGCAGAACACAGACAGCTGAGCACCAGGTTTGCGCGACGCGACCGCATCCGCGCCTGATCGTGCGCTCTGGACCAAGTCCCACTCGAAGCTTGTTCGGCTCGGGTGTCGTGATAAATCCGGGCATCATTCGCCGCAGTTAAATTCATCTGGTGGAACATCTATCCCCCTGCATCGGCCCGCTCTGCTTTAAGTCGCACGATCCCTTGCCAAAACGATCTACGATCCCAGCCATCGAAGGAATCACACTTCCGTGTTATCCCAGGGCCGAATGGTATGACGCCATAAACCTTGGGCCTGTTGCCTTGAAGCCTGCGGCAGATAAAACCTACCGAACCGCGCACTTCTCGCACACAGTACGAAAGCACGATGCCACTCTATGCCCGCCGAACAAAGCATCGCAATGACCGACCTGTTAACAACCTAGTGACATTTTTACGGCCCTAAAAATGGGCGGCCTTCCGGTTCGAGGCGGCACCCTTAAGCATGGAGCAACTTATTGATTCTAATGTACATCATGCTCTCGGCCGAACTTTTCTTCCTCAACCTTCTCGGGCACCCGGAAAGAGTGGTACGCGCGGCTCAGCCACTGCCTCTCAGGCCATCCGGGTCGAAGAAGCTCGATTACGAGCGCAGGCTCCTCCCACGGCACATCATGGTATCCGCACCGGAGATAGCAACTCTTTGGATTCAAGTTGAACGCCTGCGGGAAAAAAGCAACCGTGTCCCCCTGAAAGCAATCCTTGGGTGCCGGCGTGGGCTCATCCCGAAGCTTAGCGCTCATTGCGCCCGCCAGATCGCCTTTGCCGGGCACTCGCAGATGTCCAAGTTGTGTACAGCGCGGATTGAGTTCTATCAGGTAAGCCGTACCGGTCGTCCGTTCGATCACAAAGTCCAGACCATGAAAGCCGCTAAGTTTCAACTTGCCAGCCAGCAGTCGGGCAGCACGCTCAATCTCGTCGTTTTGCAACAGACGAACCACTGTTGCCCCACCCGTAGCACCTCTCGCCGCGAGCACCTCAACTGTGACGATCCCCAGAAGCTCTCCATCCCAGCATGCCAACATGGCATTTGCAGGACGTCCCTGAATAAACTCCTGGATAGTCACACTCGCCGTCTCACGTCTGCGCCAGAACCAAAGCGCGAGCGGATCGCGATTGATGAGCAATCGCTTCCAGGCAGTACTCGTCCCCAACCCGCGAAAAAGCCTGCGGTACGCCGCCAGTGCGTCTGACTTTGAGCGCACGATCGCCACACCATTGCCGCCTGAAGTCCCGTCCAACTTAAGGACCTCGGGGTCATCCCCTGGCCACGCCTCCAGATCGTTCTCTGAAGTCACTGTCTTCGTCGTCGGCACACGGATCCCGAGCTCCGACGCTGTCTGGAGAAAAGCCGCACGACTGCATATCTGGGGATACGCATCGCCGGAGCCCAGGGAACGCTCGATCAACGGTCGCATTTCAGGAAACTTAGTGTGAATCTCATGCAACTGCCAGACCACCCCATCGTCGCATGGGACGATCAAGTCAGGGTTCGAGGCCAGAATTGCAGCCCGCAGAGATTCAACAGAGTCGAGACTCCGGTATGGATACAATGACTCGATGCCGGAAACAAAATGCAGAGGATGACCCGATGGGCACACCCCGCGGACTTTGCATCCATGGGCCAGAAAGGCCATTGCCAGCCGAGCCGATAACGGCCACCGCATCGTCGCACATAGCAGTACGATTGGTTGTGGTCGTTCGCTCAAGACGGTCATCTTTCCGGCCCTATACTACCGCACTACCGCTACTGCAACAAAGGCCTGATTATAATAGCTTATAGGTGTTACCTCCTCTCTTATTTCCCTCATTAGTGCTATTCGGCACACACCAAAGTTCGGCTAGACTCATCATGGTCAGGGAATAACTCTGCAT
>Ga0302320_10029696_pt1 | contig 10449 bp, 13 predicted proteins | sample Bog_T0_3_FD_202130 | JGI IMG/M metagenome (GOLD analysis project Ga0302320, IMG submission 202130) | Peat permafrost microbial communities from Stordalen Mire near Abisko, Sweden - Bog_T0_3 | ecosystem: Environmental > Terrestrial > Soil > Wetlands > Peat | place: Sweden: Abisko, Stordalen Mire... | reverse complement strand
CAAGCAGTTTATTGGATTGGCAGATGACCGAGTTCAGCAGATTCACGAGCGAGCTATGTATTATGCGTGCCAGCCAGATACACCAGCAGGTATGCCGATGTTGTTAGACAAGGCTCTGGCGATGGCGGCAGTTGAGGTTATCGAAGGATCACCGCGAGCATTGCAGCGGAAGCGACGGAGATATTGAGTTATGATGACGGTGCAGTTTAGTTTCAAGTTTGTAGTGCGACAAAAGGAGTTAATAGCTGATCTCGTTCGGAGTCTTAAAGCCCAGCCGCAGTCTGGGGCGTTCCGAGTTGCCGGTTAATTTGAGGCGGCGCATGTTTCTCCTTCTCACCGGGGGAGCAGGCCGGGATGAGGGCGGTCGTCCAACCAGCAAACCCAATCCCTTCGGGATGGTTCTGCGCCCCCGCGTCTGGCAGCCGTGCGGCGGCCAAAACTTCAACAAATCACGCTTTTATTGGCCTTTTCGCAGCTTTTGCCAGCGTCAAATCAACTTTTGCCAAAGTCAAAGGACAGCAACGAATACGGGGAGGCCGGCGGCACGCGCAAGAGCGAGCGCGCCGCGCCGACACCCGCCCCGGACCCGGTTGCCAAGGCGGCCCAAGCCGCGTAAGCGTCCGATACCGTTTCAACGCCGCCGGTGAGGCAGGGGAATTCCCGCGTCACCGGCGGTTTGGTTTGTCCGGGCTGCTGAAAAATCTGTTTTTCATCCGTGCCCATCTGTGGCTAAATTTCCCCGATGAAAACGACTGAACTTTCCCCCGCGCAACTCGCAGCCTTCATTGACCATACGCTGCTGAAGGCCGATGCTGCGGCTGCGGACATCAAGAAACTCTGCGCCGAGGCGCGCGAACACAAGTTCTTCTCCGTTTGCGTCAACGGCTCGCGCGTCGCCGAGGCGCTGCATTTCTTGGACGGCTCGGATGTGAAGGTTGCCAGCGTCGTCGGTTTCCCGCTCGGCGCGATGTCCACCGACGCCAAGCGATTTGAAACCGAGGCGGCGATTGACGACGGCGCGCAGGAGATTGACGTGGTTCTCAATATCGCGCGGCTCAAGGACGGCGACGACAAATATGTTTTGCGGGAACTTTGCGACGTGGTGGACGCCGCCGACGAACATACGGTCAAGGTGATTCTGGAAACCTGCCTGCTGACGGACGAACAGAAGATCCGCGCCTGCCAAATGGTCGTCGAAAGCGGGGCGCATTTCGTGAAAACCTCCACCGGCTTCAGCTCCGGCGGCGCGACGGTGGCCGACGTGAAATTGATGCGCGCCACGGTCGGCCCGGACTTCGGCGTCAAGGCTTCCGGTGGCATCCGCGATTTGAAGGCAGCCCTAGCGATGATTGAAGCCGGCGCGACGCGCCTCGGCACCTCCGCTGGCGTTGCCATCGTGAAGGGGCTTGACGGCATCCAGCCCGGTTCTTATTAAAAGGAAAATCCATGCAAAAACTAATTGGCATCCTGTGTCTGACTGTGGGAATCGTTTTGTTGTTGTGGGGCCGCAAAATCGCGGACTCCTTTGGCTCGCAGGTGCAGGAGATTTTCACCGGCGCGCCAACGGATCGCGCGGTGTATTTCTACATCGGCGGTTTGGTGCTGGCGATTCTGGGAGTGGCCCAGCTTTTTTGGAAGCGGAAGTGAACCGCTTCAATTTCCCGCCACACCTTGCGGGCCTTTGCCGCCGTTCAGCAAAAACAAAACCGCCATGCGGACGGCGAGACCGTTGGTCACCTGCTCCAAAATCAACGACCGGTCGCAATCGGCGATTTCGCTGTCAATTTCCACGCCGCGATTGATCGGGCCGGGATGCATCACCAGCGCGTCGGGTTTCGTCTTTGCCAGCCGCGCCTTGTTCAGACCGAAAAGCTGAGTGTATTCGCCGATGCTCGGAAACATCGTCTTGCGCTGGCGTTCGTGCTGGATGCGAAGCAGGTTGATGATGTCGGCATCGCGAATCGCCTCATCCACGTCATAAGTCACGCGGCAGCCCATTTGTTCGAATGTTTTCGGCACCAACGTGGACGGCCCGCAAAGCGTCACCTTCGCGCCGAGTTTCGTCAGCGCCCAGATGTTCGAGCGCGCGACCCGGCTGTAAAGGATGTCGCCAAGAATCGTCACGTTCAGCCCGGCAATCTTGCCCTTCCGCTCGCGCACGGTGAATGTGTCCAGCAGCGCCTGCGTGGGATGTTCGTGCGCGCCGTCGCCGGCGTTGATGACGTGGGCGTCGAGCACGCGGGACAGAAAATGCGACGCGCCCGACGCGCTGTGCCGGATGACGATGAAATCCGCGTTGAGCGCCTGGAGGTTCAGCGCCGTGTCCTTGAGCGTCTCGCCTTTTTTGAACGACGACGCCTCGGTGGAAAAATTGATGATGTCGGCGGACAGCCGCTGTTCGGCCAGCTCAAAACTGATGCGCGTGCGCGTGGAGGGCTCGACGAACAGGTTCACGACGGTCTTGCCGCGCAACGCAGGAACCTTTTTGATGGCCCGCTGGCCGACCGCCTTGAACGCCCGCGCTGTATCGAGCACGATGGTGATTTCATCCGCCGTGAGGGATTCGATGTCGAGCAGATGTTTGCGGGTCCATTTCATTGCTTCAACAAAAGTGCTTCATCCTGCTCCGCCCCAGCTTCGGTGAGCAGCAGTAAGATTTTTTCGCCCAGCGCCGTCGGGACATTCTTGCCGACAAAATCCGCCTTGATGGGCAGTTCGCGATGGCCGCGGTCAATTAGCACGGCAAGCTGGATTTTTTTGGGGCGGCCGAAATCGTTCAGTGCGTCCATTGCAGCGCGCGTCGTGCGGCCGCTGAACAACACGTCGTCCACCAGCACGACCGTTTTGCCGGTCACATCGAACGGGATGACGGTCGGATGAATCGTGGGCGCAGCGCGCTGGTCCAGATCGTCGCGGTGCATGTTCACGTCAAGGATGCCCACCGGCACGGCGTGATTCCAGATGCCACCGAGAATTTTCGCGAGACGCGCCGCGAGGTGGTCGCCACCGACCGGAACGCCGATGAGCACCACGTCGTCGCTGACCTCGTTGCGCTCGGCAATTTCATGCGCGATGCGCGTGAGGGCGCGCTGGATGGCGGTGGCGTCGAGGATGACGGTGGTTTCAGGCATTGAAGCAGGTTGAGAGTTGAAAGTTGAGAGTTGAGGGCGACGACGAGGACGATTGGGAAAAGAAAATCGCGAACCAACCCCGCCCTTGGGCGGAGGCAATTCGCGTCACGCGTTTCGTTTTCATTTTTCCTTCGCGGCCTCGCAGGGCTGCGTTAAAGGAGCAATATCGTCAGTTCGATCAGTTCGTCGCGGCGGCGTGGCGGGCTTTGCGCCAGCTTGAACGGTGCTTGATGATCCAATCCGTCAGCGCCCGTTCGAAGCCGATGTCATGCCCGGCCTTTTCCGACTCGATCCATTTGTGCCGGAGGATTTCCTCGCGCTCGGCCTGAAATTCGCGGTAAAGCGAGGAGTTCTTCAGCAAATCGCTCGCGGACGATGATTCTTTTCCAGCGTTCGACATATTCGTTGATTCCAAGCTAAATCTTTGCAGCCAAACGCGCAATAGAAAAATGAACCGCTGAAAATACCTGGAAATAGAAGGCTTTAGCGCCGCGACTGGAATTTATGGTGAAAGTTTTTCGCGGTGCGGCTGATGGTCGCGGTTGCAGCGGGACAAGGCGTCGGCGCTGGTGTCTTCAAAAAGAAATTGCAGCGGCGGCGATTCGACGTGGCCGTCGCAAAATGCCGTTTGGAAACGGGCGTGGAAATTAACAACGCGAATGAATGAATCAATTTGCAAATTTAGGGATTCGTATCAATGTTGGGAACGAATTTTATATTTCCTAAATACGCGTAATTTAGATTTAGAGATCGCACCTTGCCGAAATCGTAAGTAAGAGAAACGCGAATGACAACATCGTGGGGATTGTTTTTCTGCAAATATGCAATCACTTCTTTTGAATCCGTCTCGATATAATTAAAACCTTCCAGCTTTTCAAAAGTCATTTTGGCAATAGCACGATTCCCTTCCTGTTCTATAGTCCAATTAGCGCGCCGCAATGAAAAGAGTGCTACATAAGCGGATGCGAGCAGAATTATTGAACCAAAAAAACCGATAAACTCAAATGGGTTTGACGGTTTGCCCCAAACGCCCATCAATATTTGCTGCGAAAGCTGCCAAGCAGTGCTAATCGCAGTAATGACGTAGAGCAAAAACGTAATCATTATGATTCCAGTTTATTTCTATTTCATATTTCCACAATCAAAAGAATGGATGGTATTTCCTTTCTTCCGCTACCGTCATAAAATTTATTTTGCAATCAGATTTTTCCGCAGCGTTTCCGCGATCTGAATGAACGCCTTGCCCGCCGCGTGATTCGGGGCCGAAACCACTATCGGCATCCCGTGGTCGCCGCCTTCGCGGATTTCGGTGAAAATGGGCACTTCGCCGAGGAACGGGACTTTTTGCCGTGCGGCTTCGTCCTTGCCGCCGCCGTGGCCGAAAATCTCCACGCGTTCGCCGTTCGGCGTGGTGAAGTAGCTCATGTTCTCGACGATGCCAAGGATCGGCACATTTACCTTGTTGAACATCGCGATGCCCTTGCGCACGACGCCAAGCGACGCCTCCTGCGGCGTCGTCACGATGACGCCACCATCGAGCGGCACGGTCTGGCAGAGCGAAAGTTGCGCATCGCCCGTGCCGGGTGGCAAATCCACGAGCAGAAAATCCAAATCGCCCCATTCGACAGCGAGCAGAAATTGCTGGATGGTTTTCGTGATCATCGGCCCGCGCCAGATGACCGGCTGATCGTCCGTGAGCAACAGGCCGATGCTCATCACCTTCACGCCATGCGCAACCGGCGGGACGAGCCGCTCCTCCGCGCTGACGGTCGGCTTCTCGTGAACGCCCATCATCAGCGGAATGCTCGGTCCGTAAATGTCGCAATCCAGCAACCCGACGCGCGCGCCGAGATGTTGCAGTGCGCAGGCAAGATTCACGGAACAGGTGGATTTTCCGACGCCGCCCTTGCCGCTGGCGATGGCGATGACACGCTTCACGCCGGGAACGCCTTTTTGATTCGCAAATGGATTCGCCGGCGCAGATTGTCCGGCGACGGGCTGGCGCACCTCAACGTGAACCTGATTCACGCCGGGCAGAGCTTTCAGAACGCGCTCTGCTTCCGTTTTGATTTGCAGCGTGGCTTCGGGATTCGGCGACGTCAATTGCATCGTGACGCTGACCGTGCCGTTCGCGGCGGAAATTTCCTTGATGAGGCCGAACGAAACGATGTCGCGCGAAAAGCCGGGATATTTGACAGCCTTCAGCGCGGTTTGGATTTGTTCCTGTGACAACACGGCGGACAGGTTGCCAGCTTTATGCGAGTTAAGGCAAAATTTATTTGATCCGCATTTCAATTTCAGACAGCCGGTTTTCGCAGCGGTTTTCAATTGCGCAAAGGCCGGTGACATGGGACATTAGCGGCCTGATTTTGAATTAGAATGATTCTAAATATGATGCAAAAGGCAAACAACGGGGCGGAATTGCTGGTGGAGAAATTCTCGCAGTTCAAAGGTGGCCCGGCCCAGCCCAAATGGCTGCAGCCGCTGCGGAAGGCCGGCCTGGCCTGCTTCGCTGAACTGGGCTTTCCGAAGTTGAGCGACGAGGACTGGCGCTTCACCAACGTCGCGCCCATCGCGAAGCTGCCATTCACGCTCGCGCCCGAAGCCGCCGTCAACGGGGCGGAAAGCAATGCCATCAACGATTCCGTTTTCGCCGGGCTGGCGGGCCACCGGCTTGTGTTCGTGAACGGATTTTTCTCGACGAAGCTTTCCAGCATCAAGCCGGTCTCCGGCGGCGCGCGGATTGAAAATCTTTCCGCCGCGCTGGCGAAGGATTCCGGGTTCATCGAAAAGCATCTCGGCAAATATGCGCACACGGCGAACAACACCTTCGCCGCGCTGAACCAGGCGCTTTTCTCCGATGGCGCGTTCATCTTTGTTCCGAAGGGGGTTGCCGTTGCCGAGCCGGTGCAGTTGATTTACATTTCGTCGGCTAAGAATTCAGGCGAAACGATTCTGCCGCGCAACCTCATCATCGCCGAGGCGAACAGCAAGTTGACGGTCGTGGAAAGCTACATCAGCACTGGCAACGTCGCGTATTTCACCAATGCGGTGACGGAAATTCTCGCGGGCGACAATGCCGCTGTCGAGCACGTCAAGTTGCAGGATGAAGCGTCGGAAGCGTTCCATATCGCCACGATTGCGGGCGAATTTGGCCGCGCGAGTAATGTGACCGTTCATTCCTTTGCGCTCGGCGCGAAACTGTCGCGCACCAACATCCGCACGAAGCTCGCCGGCGAAGGTCTGGAATGCATCCTGAACGGCCTTTATCTGACGCGCGGCGATCAGCTTGCCGACCATCACATGATTGTCGAGCACGCGCAGCCGCATTGCGCCAGCCACGAATATTTCAACGGCATTTTGGACGACAAATCGAAGGGCGTCTTTCACGGACGGATTTACGTTCATCCCATCGCGCAGAAAACGGACGCGAAGCAGACTAACAAAAACCTGCTGCTTTCCGACGACGCAACCGCCGACACGAAGCCGCAACTGGAGATTTATGCCGACGACGTGAAATGCACGCACGGCGCGACCATCGGCCAGTTGAACGCCGAATCCATTTTTTACCTGCGTTCGCGCGGTCTTGGGACCGAGACAGCGCGGCGGATGTTGATTCACGCCTTTGCCGGCGAAATCATCGAGCGCATCAAGTGCGAACCGGCGCGCGAGGTGGTTGACAAGCTGGTGTGGAACCGGCTTGAGGCCAATCCGCATTTGCAGGGGAAGTGAGACAGAATGAACAGAATTGTCAGAATTTAATTTGTCAGCCGGAGCTGGTTTCAAATTTTGATAATTCTGTAAATTCTGTCTATTTTGAATCATGTTCGATGACTTAAACGATCTTTATCAGCAGGTCATTCTTGACCACTGCAAGAAGCCGCGCAATTTCCATGAAATGCCGGCGGCGACCTGCTCGGCGCAAGGGTTCAACCCGCTGTGTGGCGACAACCTGAAGCTGTTCCTCACGCTGGACGGTGATGTCATCAAGGACGCGAGCTTTGTCGGTTCAGGCTGCTGCATTTCCAAAGCCTCGGCGTCGCTTTTGACGGATAATGTCAAAGGCAAGACGAAAGCCGAGGCGGAAAAGACTTTCGAGCAGGTTCGCGAAATGGTCACGACTGGCAATGTGGTGGGTGACGTCGGCAAGCTCGCGGTGTTCGCAGGCGTCCATAAATACCCGGCACGTGTGAAGTGTGCTATCCTGTCGTGGCACGCCTTGATGGGCGCGCTCAAGGGCGAGGCCGCACCGGTCAGCACGGAAAACCAACAGACCTGATTGATTTCAGGCGCAACTGCGGCGAAGATGTTTTTATGAGTTCCGAACAAAAGATTTTGACGCGCGATGTGGAAGCCTCGGTGGTTCCCATCGGCACGAAGGTCACGCTCCAAAAGGGCGAGACCGCGCACATCACGCAATCGCTCGGCGGCAGCTACACCGTCGTCGTCAATGGCAACATGTTCCGCATCGCGGACAAGGACGCCGACGCGCTGGGCTTTGAAGTGGCGGTCGCGCCTGCCGCAACCGCCGTGCCGGCCGGACCGGTCACGCAGGAGCAACTTGAAAAGCAGGTCTGGGAGGCGCTCAAGACGTGTTACGACCCGGAGATCCCCGTCAACGTCGTTGACCTCGGCCTGATTTACGACTGCCACCTCACGCCCATTGGCGCGGACAATTTCAAAGCCGACGTGAAAATGACTTTGACCGCGCCCGGCTGCGGCATGGGGCCGGTGCTCGCGCAGGACGTGCAGAACAAGCTCATCTCGCTCGAACCGATTGACGAGGCGAACGTCGAACTCGTCTGGGACCCGCCGTGGAATCAGGGCATGATGACCGAGGCGGCTAAACTGCAATTGGGTCTGATGTGATCTGAACCACGGATGGGCACGGATTAACACGGATGAATTCAATTTTCTTTATCAGTGTCCATCTGTGTCCATCCGTGGTTAAATTTTTTGAATGAGTGACGCGAAGAAAATTGATTGGGCCGCACCACGAAAGGATTTCCCGATCCTCGACCAGCAGGTCCACGGCAAGCCGCTGATTTATTTCGACAACGCCGCCACGTCGCAGAAGCCGCGCGCGGTGATTGACGCGCTCGTGCATTACTACGAACACGACAACGCCAACGTCCATCGCGGCATCCACGAATTGAGCAACCGGTCGACCACAGCGTTTGAAGCCGCCCGAATCCGCGCCGCTAAATTCATCAACGCCAAGAGCGCCGACGAAATCATTTGGACGCGTGGCACCACGGAAGGCATCAACCTCGTTGCCAGTTCCTGGGGCGCGAAAAATCTCAAATCCGGCGACGTGATTCTGCTTACGGAAATGGAGCATCACAGCAACCTCGTTCCATGGCAATTGCTCGCGCAAAAGACCGGCGCGAAGATTGCCTATGTGCCCGTCACCGGTGACGAAGGTCTCCTCGATTTATCCAAGCTGGATTCGCTGTTGACGAAGCAGGTCAAGATTTTCTCGATGGTTCACATTTCCAATTCACTCGGCACGTTGAATCCCGTGGCCGAACTTTGCGCCCGCGCGCGAAAGTTGGGCATCGTCACGCTCGTGGACGGCGCGCAGAGCGCCGGGCATTGTCCGGTGGACGTGCAGGCCATCGGCTGCGATTTCTTCGCATTCTCCGGCCACAAGATTTGCGGGCCGACCGGCATCGGCGTTTTGTGGGGGCGGCAGGAAATCCTCGACGCCATGCCGCCATATCAAGGTGGCGGCGAAATGATTTTGTCCGTCGAATACCAGAAGACCGAGTTCAAGAAAGCGCCGCACAGGTTCGAGGCCGGCACGCCGGACATTTCCGGCCCGATTGGCCTGCACGCCGCGATGGATTATGTCGACGCTATCGGCCGCGAAAACATCTGGAAGCACGACCAGGAGCTGGCGAACTACGCCGTGGAAAAACTTTCCGCGTTGAAAAACATCCGCATCTTTGGCCCGAAACAGAACCGCGCCGGCCTCGTGAGCTTTCTGTTGAAGGACGTTCACGCGCACGATGTGGTGACGCTCGCCGACCAGGGCGGCGTGGCCTTGCGGGGCGGCCATCATTGCACGCAGCCGTTGATGCACAAGCTGGGCGTGGAATCCACCGCCCGCGCGAGTTTTTATTTTTATAACACCAAGACCGAGGTGGACCGGTTCGTGGACGTGGTGAAAGAGATTCAGAAGTTTTTTGGGAGTTGATTCTCACATTTCACCTTTAGGATGAAAATATGAGTTCGAGCTTTGAGCCTTCTCCAGAGCTGACTGATTGTCTCAATCATGCCAGACAAAAAGCGTTCCGCGAGTTAGAATGTGAATCGAAGATCGGAAATAACGTAATCAAGACTGTCTATACTGGGCGGCCAGATCCTTCAACAGTGCCTGGATTGCAGGAAGAGATCGCAGAGTTCACTTCAAACAAGGGAAGAGAAAAAAACTGGATTGACGATAACGTTGGTGAACGAATCGCTGCCATTGGCAAACATCAAGGAGAGACAATTCAAAACCGCCTTCATACTGCACACATGATGGTCTATAAAGACTCGTCGGAAGTGCTTCACGGCTCATTGTTCAGCGCTCTTCATTTTTTTGGTGCGACCGAACCGTCAGGTAAGCCTCGAACATTACAAAAATTGGCCGAGCACATTGGGCAGCAACACATGGTAATTCTTTTTGCGGCTAACATTGCCATGTGTGAGGTCTTCGAAACCTTTCACAAGGAATACGGATTTAGTGCAGCCCAAGCGAAGGCAGATGCAATTATGGAACGTTTGCAGACGATTGATTATCTAAACCAAAGTTAAGGTGTTGCATCACCAAAATCCGCGGCATTACACATTGAACTTGAAGAGCAGGACGTCGCCGTCTTTCACCACGTATTCCTTGCCTTCCATTCGGTAAAGCCCTTTTTCGCGTGCGGCGGCGACGGAACCTAATTTTACCAAATCGTCATAGGCCACGGTCTCGGCCTTGATGAAGCCGCGTTCGAAATCGGAGTGAATCACGCCCGCCGCTTTCGGCGCGGTGTCGCCGATGTGAATCGTCCAGGCGCGGACTTCCTTTTCGCCGGCCGTGAAATATGTCCGCAGGCCGAGCAGATGATAGGTGGCGCGGATGAGCGCGCCGACGCCGGATTCGCTCACGCCGAGTTCCTTGAGGAATTCCTTCGCCTCGGCATCAGACAAATCTATCAAATCGCTTTCAATCTGTGCGCTGATGACGACGGCTTCGCAGGCGAAATGATGCGCGGTGTATTCGCGGACTTTGAGGACAAACGGGTTTTTGTCGGCAGTGGCGAGATCGGATTCCTTGACGTTGCAG
>Ga0302320_10029694_pt1 | contig 10449 bp, 6 predicted proteins | sample Bog_T0_3_FD_202130 | JGI IMG/M metagenome (GOLD analysis project Ga0302320, IMG submission 202130) | Peat permafrost microbial communities from Stordalen Mire near Abisko, Sweden - Bog_T0_3 | ecosystem: Environmental > Terrestrial > Soil > Wetlands > Peat | place: Sweden: Abisko, Stordalen Mire... | reverse complement strand
CAAGAACGGCGTAGAGTTGAAGGCCGGGTCAAAGCGGCACCAGCATATTGTTGGATTCGAAGAGCCGAAGGCAGGGCAGACGCGGTTTGCGCTGGTGGCGCTGGATCTGCCGGCGGTTGCGACCGACAACGACTCGGACAAGAGCGACTAGTGGTGAGACCGCATGAATTGGTAATGAATCCTGGACAAGCGCGGACGAGGGCGTCCGCGCTACAGCCGGCCAGGAGGCCGGCGCTACATTCCGGCAATTACCAAAACATGCGGTCACGGTACTAGTGGTTAGACCGCATGAATTGGTGATGAATCCTGGACAAGCGCGGACGAGGACGTCCGCGCTACAGCCGGCCAGGAGGCCGGCGCTACATTCCGGCATTTGCCAAGTCATGGGGTCACGATACTAGGGCGATTTCTTCTGCGCGATGGGCAGAGGGTGTTCGGCGGCAATTCCCGGCTTGGGGATTGCCGCCTTTTGCATGAGGGCGATGGGGCGCCGCGCAAGACGGGTGGCCCGTTGCAGGCGGAGGCGGGTGTAAGATGGGGAGCCGGAAGCCCTGGACGGCGAATCGCGGATCGAAATGGAATGGGTCCGCAGGTGATGGAGCGGGTGGGATGCCATTTGGGGTTAAGGGATGGGCGGAAGACGCGCCCTTTTCCAGGAGGATTCACCGTGAAACCGCTGCGCTGCCTTTATGCACTTGTTCCGGGCCTGTGCCTGGGGATTCTGTTTTCTGCTAACCTGCTGAACGCGCAAGGCGCGGCACAGCCTACCGCTGCCGCGCAGAAACCGAAGTACCGGACGCACATCATGGTCTACGACGTGCGGACGGGGACAACGAAGAACCTCTTTACGGGCGAGGGAGAGTTCCACGCCCCCAACTGGACCGTGGACGGGAAGTATATCTACTCCGATCATGACGGCGATCTTTACCGCATTCCGGTGATCGGCGACAAGGCTGGCGTGCCGGAGAAGATCGAGCTCGGCGTGAAGATGATGGGCACCAACGATCACGCGCTCTCGTGGGACGGCAAGCAACTGGCCATTACCGGGATCGCGTTGCCGCTGCCGAAGACCATCCGCAGCGCCGCGGATGTGAAGAACCCACTTTTTATCGCGAACATCGACGGGAGCAACGCGCACGACGTGCATCTGGGCTGGCTGCATGGCTGGGCGCCGGATAACCAGCACGTTGTGTACACGCAGTACAACAAAGATAACTTCGACATTTACCGGATCAACCTGGACGGCAGCGGCGAACTGCAACTGACGGCCAACAAGGCGGCCGACGATGGTCCGGAGTACTCGGCGGATGGCAAGTGGATCTACTTCTGCTCGAACCGGTCGGGCAAGTGGGATGGATGGCGGACGCCCGCGGATGGAGCGGGAGCGGACGACAAGCTGGCCGAGCGGGTGACCCACGGCGACGCGCAGGAGTGGTTCCCGCATATCTCGCCAGACGGGAAATGGCTTTACGTGATTGCGTACCCGATCGATCATCCGGACCATAGCTACATTGGCGATGGCATCAAGATCAAGCTGCTGAAGTTGCAGAATGGAGTTGCGGCCAAGGGCGCGGAGCTCAAGACCGTAGCGACCTTCTTTGGCGGGCAGGGCTCAGCGAACACGGGCGGATGGGCGCCGGACTCGAAGAAGTTTGCGTGGTCAGTGTATGAGAAGCTGCCGGACGAGGCGGCGAAGTAAGCGGCCGAGAGGGGAATCAATCAATGCTTGCTGGGCGGTGGATCGCGATGGTGGTCTGCGGCTGCGGGCGCGCGTGATCCGCGAGCGATGGCATACAATTCCTGAAAAGAGGAAAGCATCCTTTCAACCGGAGATTTTGCCCATGTTTTCGAAGACTTACCGCCTGTTTTTTGGAGCACTGCTGGCCACAGCGCTGACCCTGCACGCCGCCGACAAGCCCAAAGCCGCCGCACCCGCACCCGCGGTGCAGTCCGTTGATCCTTATGCCGAGGTGCAGCCCGCTACGGAAAAGCTGGACCTGGCGATGTACCAGAAGATTCGCGACGAGGGGCTGAATCACTCGCACGTGATGGAGTTTGCCAGCGCGCTGGCCGATGGCATTGGACCGCGGCTGACTGGGTCGCCGAACCTTGCCAAGGCCAACGCGTGGACGCGCGATACGCTGACCAAGATCGGCCTGGAGAATGCGCACCTGGAGGACTGGGGCGAGTTCGGCATGGGCTGGCAGCAGTTGAACACCTGGGCGCGCATGGTTACGCCCGACACGGCGGTGCTGATTGTGCAGGCCACGCCATGGTCGCCTTCCACGACAGGACCGGTGACGGGCGACGTGGCATTTGTGAACATCAAGGACGAGAAGGATTTCGATCAGTACAAGGGTAAGCTGGCGGGCAAAGTGGTGCTCTATGGCGCCATGCGCGAGGTTCCGCCGGTAGACAAGGCGCTGTTTGATCGGCTCACCGACAAGGATCTGGATGACCTCGCCGAGTTCCAGGTGAACGCCGGCGCGGGCGGCTTGAGCCCCGAGATGCAGACGCGGTTGCGCACCTATATGGAGCGGCAGAAACTGATCGACAAGGTAGCGCAGTTCTTTGTGGATGAAAAGGTAGCTGCGGTGATTGAGCCGAGCCGCGACGGGAAGAACGGCGGCGGATCGGGCGGGACCCTTTTCGATGATAACGGCGCCACGCTGGGGCGGACGCCGTATGTGGCCGAGAAGCGGGTGAAGGTTCCGGTTGTGGTGGCGGCCATTGAGAGCTACGGAAGGCTCTACCGGCTGACGCAGGCGCACGTGCCGGTGAGCGTCGAAATCGACGTGGAGACGAAGTTTACCGGAGATCACGAGCACGGGTTCAACACAGTAGCCGAGATTCCGGGCACCGATCCGAAACTGAAGGAACAAGTGGTAATGCTGGGCGGGCACCTGGATAGTTGGATCGCAGGCACCGGCGCGACAGATAACGGCGCGGGCACAATCGTGGCCATGGAAGCGGTCCGCATTCTCAAGGCGCTGGACGTAAAGCCGCGGCGGACGATTCGCATCGCGCTGTGGACCGGCGAGGAAGAGGGGATCTTCGGCTCGAAGGGCTACTGCACCCAGCACTTTGGTTCAGCCAAGCTCTCGACCGCGCCCGACCAGGCCGCGCTGCCTGAGTTCATGCGCAGGGCCGCCGGGCCGCTGGAAGTGAAGCCGGAACAGAAACTCGTCTCTGGTTACTTCAACGTGGATAACGGCACGGGCAAGATTCGCGGCGTTTACACGCAGGGCAACGCGGCGATTGCGCCGATCTTTGCGCAATGGATTGCGCCGCTGAAAGACCTGGGCGTGACGACGATTACCAACCGCAACACCGGCGGCACCGATCACCTGAGCTTTGACGCGGTGGGAGTTCCGGGGTTCCAGTTCATCCAGGAGATGCTGGACTACGAGAGCCGGACCCACCACTCAAACCAGGATGTCTATGAGCGGTTGCAGCCTGCGGACCTGAAGCAGATTGCGACGGTGGAGGCTATTTTTGTGTACAACGCGGCACAGCGCGACCAGATGTTGCCGCGCAAACCGCTGCCGCAACCGGACCAGGAAGAGAAGAGGCGCGCGCCAATCGAGGGGATCTTCCCGGGCGCAGCAGCCCCGGCCGAGACGGAGAAGAAGTAGGGGCGAAGACCGAACCGGGAGCGCAGTGTTTGCGGTCCGTGAGCCGGACCGCAAACGCCGGCATTCTGCTACACTGGTTGGAGTGCATTGAAGGGGCAAAATGCGCCAGGCCGCGCCCTTGCATTGTGCTCCATCAACCCATGTTCGGGGAGTGGCTCAGCCTGGTAGAGCACCTGCTTCGGGAGCAGGGGGTCGGAGGTTCGAATCCTCTCTCCCCGACCATTCTTTCAATTAGCCCTTCTGGCGATCCTGCCGAAGGGCTTTTCTATGTTATGGCAGGTTTCGTAGCGCCTTGAACCAGCGGGTGCGGGCTACGGTGGGCAGCGCGGTTACCGAGTTCGTGTTCAACGCGGGCGGGCAGCGGGTCTCGGAGTGGAACGGTTTAACCTACGCGCAGAACAAGGGAAAATACTACTGGGGCGGGCGGCCTGTGGCCTACTACATCCCGGGCGGCGCGGTACACTTTGAGCATCAGGACTGGCTGGGAACGGAGCGGATGCGCACCCCCTACACGTATACCGGTAGCAACGAAGGCACGTTCACATCCCTGCCCTTCGGCGACGGGCAATCGGGCACAGGCACGGACGGGGACGCGAATCACTACGCCACGCTGGACCACGATACGGAGAGCGATACCGACCACGCGCAGTTCCGGCAGTACAGCAATACCCAAGGGCACTGGATGTCGCCGGACCCGTACGGCGGGAGCTACGATGTGAACAACCCGCAGAGCATGAATCGGTATGTCTACACTTCCAACAACCCGTTAGCTCACGTGGACTCATCCGGCCTCGTGGTTCCGCCCGACATATACTACATTCTCTTGGAGGGCGGTGGAGGAGGCGGATTGGGCAGCAACTGGGATGAGTTTGATACCTATAGCAGCTCCAGCTACTATGAAGTGGATTCGCCAAATGGCAGTGTCATTGGAGTCTATTCAGAGCAGTCTTGGGAGAATGCCCTGGACGGAGGTAATCCGGGCATTACGTTGACTGACGGTGACACGGGGAACATAATGGCCAACGACCTTAGTTCCAACCAGGAGGTCAACACAGGGTATAGCGTAGACGAGGAAACGACTTCGGAGATGGTGGGCATGGCGATGGCAACTTCTCAGATCCCGAGCGGAAACGTTAATGCAAGGCAGACAAGCGTGGTTATTGCTGATCCGATCAAGCGTCTTGCCGCAAACATTGTGACAGCTTCAGGACTATACACGCAAACCCCCGACCAGGCGCATGCGCAACGATGTGCAGCATCTCTCTATTTGCTCGCTGCTGGCTACCCGTTTGAGGGAGTGCCGATTGCGGTGGGTCGTGGCTTTTGGGCTGTCGGGGTTGGTACAAACTTTGTCCCCAACTGGGGTTGTGCTAGCTTACAGATGCCACCGCCGTAGAACTATATATCACGAGTCAAGAGGGGGTGGGAGATGCGTGAGAAGGTACCTTTTGGAGGTGAAGAAACCGCATGAGTAACAGTCTAGATTTACCGGATAGCCGCAAATTTGCTATTGGTATGGCTATTCGGTCGGCGCATTTCCTGATAACAACCATGTGCGGGGTGGCATGCGTTGCATTTGACGGCTATCTACTCTACCGACACTGGCATGGCAAGACGTTGGATGCGATTGTTTTCTTGGGCGGATTAATTCTTTTTCCACTGGTCGTTCAGTATCTTCAAGCGGTTCGACTTTACGCTAGGATTAGGGATGTCCTTTCTCTGACTCCGAGCGATGGTGACGTGGCGAGAGACGAGTTGTCCGCTGTTTTGCGAATTGCTGGGAGTGGATTAGCGGACGTTGTATTTTAGTCATACGCGACCTTAATCTTCGCCTTGCTTTACATTTCAGTTCTGCTCACCAATATCGACGGGTTTAGGTAGCTGGTTAGCCCACTCTTTGAAGCAAACTGCGTATTCCGGTGAAGTGGGCACCAGATTCCAAACCCAAACCTGGAAACCTAAACCTGGGTAAACCTGGGGACAGACGGGATGTTCACCGCTTGCTCTTGACCTGCCCCCTGATTCCGTCTCGATTGGAATATGATTTGGGCGAGTCGGGAGCATCATGCTGCACTGAGCAGAAGAGTTCTAAAATCGTTCTCCAAGGCCGACCATTAAGCCGCATAGATTCATTGAATTAGAGAATTGCCAGCTCCAGCCTCAGCCGGAACTTGGGTCCATTTGGGTCCAATAAGCGAACCCTTGGTTCCTGGTAGACGTTCCATGTTTTCATCCTGCTCGACGTGCGTCCGCCGAAACCGAGTGAATGTACGTGTCCTGGGTGCCCGCAAGGACGAGTGCCTGAGTGGCGCCGAGAGGCGCACCCACCAATCCCCTTAACTTGCTTTGGCGAGTCGTGGAATTAGGAGTGAGTTTGCGAGGTCAATTCTATCGATCTGGTGCAGGACAACAGGTCGAGACCAGGTGAATGCGCCGTTGACCATATCGTCAACATTGTGACAGATGTATACCATCCGGTACACAACATCGCGACTCTACCGATCGGCCTGCATGCGAGAGCTGGTGCAGGTTGCTGTAGGATCGATTGCATCGCATGAGTACCAGGTCTCACGGCTTCGACGCAGGGACTCTTCGGGCGCTGGTCTCGCTTGCGCGCCCCTACAGGAAGCGCTTTCTTGTCATTCTGGCGCTGGCTCTCATGGGGACCGGCGCTGAGCTCGCACAACCCCTCATCTACCGCGTTGCCATCAACGATGTCGCCGGCCTCTTTGTCGAGCGGCCGGCGCGTGCCTCTTTTCCTGCCGGCATTGCCTCGACCCAGGCAGAGAAGCAGCACGCCGACGAAGTAACCCGTCACGAGCAGGAACTCGAGCGCCGGGGCCGCACACAGTTACCGCACCGTCGCGACTACGTCGCCCCGCGAACCCGGAGCCAGACGCTGCACACCCTGCTTTGGGCTGCTGCTGCCCTTTTTCTGGTCAGCGTTGCGGGATACTTCACCTCGCTGGCCGCCGACTACCAAAGTACGGTGGCGGCTTCTGAAATTGAAACCGAGGTCATTCAGTCAACCTTCAAGCATGTGCTTCGCCTCCCACTCGCCTTCTTCGCCCGACGCTCCAGCGGCGCCCTCGCCAAGCGCATCGATCAGTCTGACCAGGTGGCGCCCATCGTCTCGGCCTTCGCGCAGGAGATTGCTCCGGCTGCACTTCGCATCGTGGGCATCTGCGCCATCATGGTTACGCAAAGCTGGCGCCTTACCGTCGCGGCCGTGGCCACTCTGCCACTCTACCTCTTCATCGCAACGCGAGCGGCCCGCCGCCTTGAGTCCGGAATGAACGAGTATTACGGGCTTTGGGAAACGGTTTCAGTCCGCATTCAGGATGCCCTTTCGGCCATCAAGACCGTAAAGCTCTCCGGGGCTGAAATCCGCGAGAGTGACCGCCTCCGCGACGCTTCGCACAGCGCCTACAGCGACTATCTAGTGCGCGCGCGGCTTGCCAATCGCTATCTCTTTCTCCAAAGCACTCTGAGCTACTTCAGCAAGGCTCTTGTCCTCGGCTATGGCGGATGGATGGTCCTCAATCGGAACTCGACGCCCGGCGATGTCGTCATGTTCGTCGCTTATCTCGATCAGCTTTACGACCCCATCGACGCCCTCAGCAGCATCGCCGTCACCCTGCAGCAGCACATAGCCTCTCTCCGGCGCGCGGTGCGTCTGCTTGAAACAGGTCCTGAAGAACCCGGCGGGGCTGAACTCCGCCCCGGCCCCGGACGCGTGGAATTCCGCAACGTCCACTTCGGTTACACGCCCCAACGTGAGGTTCTTGCCGGGCTCACCTTCACCGCCCAGCCGGGCATGGTTCTGGGCATCACCGGACCCTCTGGAGCCGGCAACACGACCACCGCCGATCTCTTGCTCAAGCTATGGGAGCCTCAATCCGGAGATATCCTGGTTGACGGCCAACCTCTGGCCACTATCGACCCATCCTCAGTCCGGCGCGCCATCGGCGTTGTCGCCGCCGATGGCGCCATCTTCCGCGGCACACTTGCCGACAATATCCGCTACAAGCGCCTCAATGCCACGGACGAAGAAGTCCGCGATGCGGCCCACGCGGCAGGCTTGGCCGCCACGCTCAGCCGCCTGCCGGAAGGCCTTGCCAGCGAAGTCGGCGAAGGTGGCATGGGTCTCTCGGTCGGCGAGCGCCAGCGCATTCAATTGGCCCGCATCCTCGTTGACCACCCGCGCATCCTCGTCCTTGACGAGGCCACCGCTAATCTCGACTACGCCACCGAAATCGAAGTGAAGCGCACCCTTTCCTCACTCAACCCGGCTCCCACCACCATCCTCATCGCCCATCGCTACTCGATGCTCCGCGATGCAGCCCATGTGATCGTCCTTGATCGCGGCCATGTTGTGGAAGAGGGCGCCCCCGATGAACTCATCGCGCGCGGCGGTTGGTTTGCGCAACTTGCCCACCGATCCGAAGATCCTGGCGCAGACATCGCTTCCGCCTGATTGATTTCACGCATTCATTGCTGGTCTATTCTCTACTGAAAGCTCTTCGCGGCTTCGCTCCCGGCGCAGACTATACTCCGCCGCCATTTGAATGAGCGTGAGGGGGAAAGCACAAAGAAACCGCAACGCTAAGGTGCTTCTTGAGATACACCCTTCAAAGGGAGGTCTCCTGGTGACACGATTCCACATGCATTCCTGCACTCCACGCATTGCAGCTCTGGCACTGGCCAACTCATTGCGTGCGAGTTCAGACGCTCTCTGACGAACCAGAGCGTCCGATATCCCGAGAATGGTGCAGGCAGCAAACCGTTCTGCATGACCGGGAACAGAGCGACCTTTGCCATGCTCAGGTTCAACATGCCAGCAGAGCGCTGCGTGCAGCAAGTGCAGACAGGGGAGGACAAGAAGGTGTTGCGTTGCCAGGCCGAAGGGTATGAAACCCGCGTCCGCCACTGGATTACGCGATCGTTGCGGATGGGAATAACCTGACGTCGGTGTGCGGCAAGAAGCATGCGGCGACAAAGGCATCCATATATCCGGGCTGAACGCTCAACTCCATATACGTCATTGCCTTCGAGAGTTTCACTAGACGCTCTACCGCAGCTCTTGAGACCAGCATGGCATAAGCGCCTGCGAGGGATGAATTTCCAACATAGCGATATTTGTCGAGCGGAAGATCGGGGAACATACCGATGCCGATTGCATTCTTGATATTGATGCCGCTGCCGATTCCGCCCGCTACATCCACATGACGAACTTCGGATGGCGAAATGCCAAGCGAACCCAGGAGGGTCAGAATGGCGGAGAAGATCGCTCCCTTTGCCCGGATGAAGTTATCGAGGTCTACTTCGTTGATAGCAACCTCCCGCCCGCTCGCTGACTCTTCTGCAAATGCCAGCGTAAAGCTGCCGATGCCGAATTCATCGAACTTGACGCGCGCCCCATCGCGAACAAACTTGCCCTTGCCGTTGATGATTCCGCTTCGAAACAACTCCGCGGTCACATCGATAATTCCCGACCCACAAAGGCCCACAAGCTTTTGGCCGCCGATCACTGAGAAGACGGGCCGCATGGTTTCTTTGTCGATCGCGCACCCCTCGATGGCGCCGTCAATCGCTCGCATCCCGCAACTGATATCACCGCCTTCGAAGGCCGGGCCGGCCGAGCAGGCACAGGCCACAAGAAACTCCCTGTTGCCTAATACAATTTCTCCGTTTGTACCCAGATCGATAAACAGCGACAACTCCGGCCTGTTCCAGATCATTCCCGCCAACGCGCCGGCAGTGATATCCCCACCCACATAACTTCCGATATTCGGTGCGATATGGAGCATGGCGCCCGGAGCCAGCTCGATGCCAATCTCCTTTGCAGGCACCGGATCGATATGGAAAAACGCTGGAATAAATGGCTCTGTGCGCAAGGCATTTGCATCGACGCCAAGCAAAAGATGATTCATCGTGGTGTTGGACGCTACGGTCATCCGGTAAATGCGCTCTTTGGGTATTCCCGCGCTCTGGCACATCAGATCGATCAGCGGCAAGATCGTCTCTTGAATAATGGACTTTTGCAACCGGTCAATTCCGCCGGACTTTTGCTGCTCAACAATACGGTTAATTACATCGGCGCCATAGCGAATCTGCCCATTTCCTGCGCTGGCCTTGGAGAGAATCCTTCCTGATTCCATATCGACCAGGAGGCCGGAAACCGACGTTGTGCCAATATCCAAAGCTAAGCCGCAGGCGGGATGTGTGTCTGCGATGGGCAGCAGATCGAGAATTTCAATCGTGTCTTCATGTTTCTCGCAGATGCATCGCAGCGCGAACTCACTTGCGCGAAGAAGACTCGGCAATTGCTTCAGCGAAAAGTAGGGCAGCGCGATATTCCCGGTCCCGGTTGCGGCACGAACCGCGCGCGCGAGCCGCTCAATGTCCGGCATCGTGTCGGCCGGCGTGGGTGCTTCCATGCGCACCGGCAGGGAATATATCCCGCTTTCCTTTCTCAGCCCCGCCGCTTCCATAGATGCCTGAAGGCCATTAAAGATAGCCACTTCATCCGGCGAAGAGAGGTCTGCCACTTTCATGCGGCTTCGGTATGCAGAGGACACATCGGGAACCATGATCTCGGCATCGCCATCGGCGCGGCATGCACAGGCAAGACGCCAACCCGCATCCCGGGAAGCATCGTCGATATGGATTGTCTTTTGAGAGTCGGTGGAGCCGCTCAGAACCTGCACTTTACACTTTCCGCAGGAGAGGTTTCCGGAACAAGGAGCATCAATCGCTACGTTCGCTTTTCGCGCCAGCGCCAGAAGCGTTTCACCGGGAGTGGCGAAGATCG
>Ga0302320_10029692_pt1 | contig 10449 bp, 7 predicted proteins | sample Bog_T0_3_FD_202130 | JGI IMG/M metagenome (GOLD analysis project Ga0302320, IMG submission 202130) | Peat permafrost microbial communities from Stordalen Mire near Abisko, Sweden - Bog_T0_3 | ecosystem: Environmental > Terrestrial > Soil > Wetlands > Peat | place: Sweden: Abisko, Stordalen Mire... | reverse complement strand
TCTGCCGAACGCCTAAGTTTCTTTTGATATTTATTTCAACACTTGGTAGAGATAAATCAAAGGATTGAACTTTGATTAAAGCTGTATTGAAAATAAAAAGTAAGAGCATTCTTCTTACTTTTACTAGTATTGTTTTAGCCTGTTTGGTTGCTATTGCTTTTGCATTTCCTCAAGATGAAATACGTGACTACCTAGTTTTTTATTATGATTTAATATTTGGTTTAGGGACTGTTTCTATTTTAGCGTGGTATTGTTTTTTAAACTGGGACTTTGCAATAAGAAAAACTATCTTACCCTTTCTCTTAATTAGTTTTGTATGTCTAGCCATCGGTGACTTTGGGTACAATAGGATAAACATTTTAAGGGAAGGAACTATTTCTACAGATTATTTGCTATTTTATAAAACTTTTTACACTCTAGGTCTTGGGTTAATAGTGCTTGCTTTGGTTACTTATTTTAAAATCTATAAAGAAAATCTATTCATAATCTTTTGTATTTTATCTGTTTCTTTTGGGTTTTTTCTACTACAATACAATTATTTATTGATCAACGAATGTCCAAATGGCCCTTATTACTATTTGTGTAATATTATCGATTTAATCTACAGTAGTTTTAGTGCGATTATTTTTGGAGTTTCAACATTTTATTGTCTACGAACTTTGCATATTGGAGAGTTTGTTTTTTTGCATTTATTAATTAGATATACTAATCTTGATTTTACAAGCAAATATCAAATTACTCAGTTGATTAAAAATGAATCTTCTTCAGGAGTTACTGGGTTCTTTTGGACTGTTAATTTAGGACTGATTTTTTTAGTTTTCTTTTTGTCTTATATTCAAGGTCAGATTGTTTTTTCTAAAAAAGATCTATTGGCTAATTGGATTAGTATTCGGACTGTGTTTGGACTATCTATGTTAATCCTTTTATTGATAATTATATTATTTATAACAAGAATTTTTGCAGTTGGAAACCCAATTGGCATTACATTTATTTTGAATTCAATTCTTTTTTGTTGCTTCCTTTCAAATATAATCGCTTTTAGTATTTCATCAAAATTCAAGAAAATTGGCCTTTTAATGGGAAGTAATAAAGTGAATGAAATTGGAATAGATGGATCTCCTGGGATACAGGTTGATAAAATTAAAGAGAAAACCTACTTTTCATCCGAAATGAATTTTATTATCGATCAATACAACCAAATGGCGGACAAATTTAATTTAAGAGGCCAGCGCTTGGTTGAATTCATGAGTAAAAAGATCCAGTCTGAAAAAGATGTACTGAGGGGACAAATTGCTAACCAACTTGCACACGATATTGAGTCGCCTTTAGGAGCAATCCAAACGATAATTACTTGCAATCGCCTAGATACAGATGAAACTCGAGAAGTGCTTTGGACAGCACTTACGAGCATTAGAGATATTGTGAGTCGACTGTATTTTCGATCTAATGAATTGAAACCTCATAGAGAACCAACAATTTATTCAGCTTCGGCTAGCCTTGAAAAAATTTTTAAAATGAAGCATGCAGAATTTAGCGAATTTAAGATTAACCTATATTTAAAGATTGCACATCATGCACAAAATAGCTTTTTTAGTATTGATTTGGATTCTTTTCGATCCATTATGTCAAATCTAATGAACAATTCGAAGGATGAAATCTTAAAAAAAGGGAAGCCTGGAACCATTTCTGTTCATTTAGATGAAATAAATGATTTTGTTCTCATTTCTATATTAGATGATGGAGAAGTTGTCTCTGAAGCAAAGTTACAGGATATGAATCATGGAACCTGTCTTTCTACGAAGCATTCAGAAAAGCCTTGCGGAATTTCACATGCTAAGGAGAAACTTAGGATGTTTGGTGGATCTCTCTATTATTCAAAAATAGATCCTATTGGGCTAAATGCAACAATTACCCTTCCTTCTCATAAAGCACCAGCATGGATTGCCACAGAGATCCATTTACTAAGTGCGAAAAACTTAGTGGTTTTTGATGATGATGAATCGATCCATCAGCTAGTCAGAATCCGCCTTCATTCGGATCCTCAACTAGCAAGTACTCAACTTATTTCATGTAAAACAGTAGAACAGCTTTCTGAGTTTGTGAAAACAAAGGATTCTCAAGAGTCGCTTTTCTTAGTGGATTATGAGTTTCGTGGCAGTCATTATACAGGACTGGATTATATTAAGCAGTTTAACCTAAGTAAGAACAGTATTCTTATGACAAGTCACTGGGATGAAGAAAAAGTGATACAAGAATGTAAATTGGCAAAGATTAAACTCCTACCAAAACATTTTTCTCATAGTGTTCCTATGATAAACGGCGCCAAAAAAGAACTGGATTTCATCTTGGTGGAAGATAGTTCGATCGTTGAACTTTCTTGGAGAATTTTAGCTCAGAGCTATCAGTTAAGCTACCGGTTTTTTTCAGATCCAGCTTACTTTCAGATGCATAGTCGTGAGTTGCCAACAGATGCTCTTCTTTTTGTTGATTACCACTTACCTGGCCAAACTGGATTCGAACTATTGCAATCTCTGAATGGCGAGTTTGAAAATTACTATATTTTAACTCATGAAAGTAAAGATCAATTACCAACGATAAACTCGATTGATGAAAACAGAATTCTTTTTGGAAAAGAATTTCCATTAAACCTATTAAAGCGGAAAAATACACCTTCCAATATTAGCAGTAATTGCTAACGACCTATTTGTTCCGATGAATTTAGAGTCGACCGTTTTACTTCCTTTACGCACTGCACAGACAAATGGTTAAAATGGTAGTAGTAGTGATTGAATTCGCCATCTTTTCCAATGAAGATGAAGACCTTCTTGCTACCGTCTTTAGCATCCGACGACGACCAAAACCGTCGCCCCTTTACATCCGGTGGGAGTTCGGTCAAGTCTTTCCATTTGTCTGTCCATTCTTTTCTCGTGGGTAATCTTTCATCCCATTTTTTGCAATGCTCTACTGCATTGATGTAATTCATAGGGACATTGGCTACTTCACTCCAAACAAGGTCTACGTCTGACAGTGTATTTTCTTTAGTCGAATGTGCAGAAGTTTGATCATTATTTCCTTCATCTTTCCTACCCGAACCTTCAACAGTGTAGCCGGCCCAATCCCTTTCTATTAGGCTCTCAGGACATTTGTCTTTAATAAGTGCAAATACTTCCTTATATTTCTCCTTATCAACTAAAAGTATAGGAGTTTTTCTGTTCTTATCTTGTCTCTTTAAACTATCACAACTTTTGTCAACAATGATTTCGATTACGTCTAAATGTCCCCATCGTGCGGCCAAATGTGCAGGAGTTTGATCTTCATTATTTATTGCATTTAAACTCTCAGGATATTCGTCAACAATGAATTTAAACACCACGGACTTTCCTTCTCGTGCAGCTAAATGTGCAGGAGTGTCCTTATTGTGGTTAGATGGTAACTGAAGCTCACCTGATTCATTCTCTTTTAGATTATATATGCGCTCAAAAACTGGTTTATCTCCAAGTTCTGCAGAAACTAAAAGTACTAAATTTCTTAGATTTTTATTATTTTTAAATAATTTCGTAATAGTATTATCAATATCTGGAAAATTTTTCTTAAAAAGCAGTTTTAATGTTTTTGTTTTAATTTTTACATCTGTTCCATTCAAAAGCTTCTGGATTAATTTTGTCAATACAGTTCTTACAACAGCATTTGTTCTATCGAATTGCTCTCCCATGAGTAGTTTAAGTAAACCAAATTGAGATTGAGTGGTTGAAAAATCAAGTGAGTAAAGTAGATCTTCTTTAGCTTCTGGAGATGTAATTTCTGTTACTCGTTCTTGACTTGCAAACCAAGGAAGGAGCAGTTTTATCTGCTCGTCAGTTGGTGTTTCTTTCCCAGTTATTTGGTTAAAATGGTGTACAAATTCTTTTCCAACAGTCATTATCCAGTTTATATGGGGTTCCTTTGATGTCAAATCGACAACCTCAGAATGATGTTCTATAAAGTTCCAAGTAAAGCTAGGTTCATTTTTTCCGTCGATTTTAAATAGCACTTTAATAGTTGTACAACGATTAGTTTCACCCATTATACAGCGGTCGATTTCATATGGTTTACCTTCTTTATTAGGTGAATCTACTTCCGCTTCCCAATCCAGAATAAAGTCATCCCTAGAAAAAAGTTGGCAAAGCGCGTCCAAATTTTCAGATAACTTATTAAAACCCTCAAAATGTGCCTTGTCCGATGCTGTTTGAAGAAATAGTTGTTTAAAAACATTTATTGCATTATCTAAGCCTGATTTAATTTCATATATTCTATTCTTTTCTTCTTCTTCTTCTTCTGATGGTTGGCAATATTGGACTGACGAGCCAAGTCCTGATACCACATTACTCCAGTCATTATAATGTTTTTGTTGGACTGATTCAGCAGCTTCATTGTGTTCATGAAAGAATTTATAAACTGGGCTTTCATTACTTAATAAAAGACACTCCGGCTTTAAGTACTGCTCATGAAATTTATTATCGTTGTTGTCATAAGTAAAAATATTTAAAAGGTTTCTGAGCGATGTTTCTACACAGTCTGGATATTGCTTGCCATTATATTGTGTTAAAGGACTATACTCTAAAATAGGTGGAAGCTGTCTAGAAAAATAACTTTGCCTTGCTGAAAATACCAACAAGTCCAGTTTTTCAGGATCCCGAATGAAATCTTGTGCTGTTTTTTCTGAGTCTAGCTCCTCTGGTTTATAGTGACTTATGTCATATTTTTCTCCCAGAAGCTCAGATGGTATCTCCTTCTGTTTCCATATCTCAGGAAATGCCATTTCCTTAAGAAGAGGGATAAGATCTTTTTTTTCATCGGCTATCATTAAGAAGAATGCCATGAGTACATGCTCAGGTAGGTATTTAGGATAATGGGGAGCATCCCTATGCTCTGTTTTTTGCCTTGACGCATTAAGAGCTGAAACAAGTACATCAACAAATTTAGCGCATTTTTGTTTTTCACTGTTTTCATTTTTTCTATGTTTGCTGTTCGATGGGGTTTTTTTATTAACTAGATTGTCTTCGAGGATTCCCAGTAGACCCTTTTTCAAAGGTTCGCTCTCTTCTTTCTTCCATTGGTCGGGTTTAAATTTGGCAATTTCATTAAGGACTTTTCCTATGACTTTGCCTCCAATTTCCTTGTTTCTCAGTCGAGCTATTGGATCTGTCCTCACGAGTGAATTGATCTCTAAATGGCTACCTAAACCTGATGGAAATAATCTTTGAATCAATTCAGATGTATGATCTTGAGGACAATCATTATTCTTTCGCAGATCCTCACCAGTTGTGGTGTTCTCATCAAAACAGTCATGATCCTTGAGCTCTAGGCCATAGTTTCCATAGAAACGACGATTTTCGAGGGTTTTAGTTTCTATTAAGGTATAGCCAAAGATAGGAGAAAGTTGAGCTTGATATTCTGGATTAATCAGTTCGTGGATTCCTTTAAGTTCTAAATGGCTGATTTTTGCTTGAGAGCCTGAACACAAAAATAAGCTCGAAATAAAAACTACAAGCACTGTCACTGTATGTTTGTTTTGCATTGTAATACATTACCTTTTTTATTTCGAAGGTTTTATAGTATTAAAGCTTCCGTCTTCAAGAATAAGGCGCAGCATTTTTCTTCTGATATAGTATGAAGCATTGTCATGCCCATTTGCGTTGAATAAAACAAAAGGTAGTTCACGAGCAGAGGGCATTCTGTCGTGCAGTTTTTCTAATTTATCTTGAAATTCATCCATCTCGTTCGTTGCGTTATGGACTCCTAATATCAGTCTATATTTTAGATCTGGATAGTCCCTGTGTAGACATCTAATAAAATTTTTAACATCCCTAACGCCATGTAAAGAATAAGCTTGTATAAGAATAGTGATCTTGCAGTCCTGGAATATGTTTAAATTTGCTTCATGTTCTTTGTTAAAATTTCCAAAAAATTCTCTTGGATCAAAGTGAACTGATATAGGCTTTTCCGGCCATTTCTCACGTAATGATCTTACTGAATCCCCAAGTTCTTCAAGTCCTTTTATATAATCTTGATCTTTTTGATGCCCTTTTATGTATACAAAAGAAAACCCTGTAGCGCGTGCATATTTTGTTTTAGTAACATCCTTACCTGTTATATCACTCTTTTCAATAAGTAAGTGATCGTCCCAGCCGTTTTCCCTAATCTCATCTCTTCGCTCTTTGGACCCAATAACACTAACGTTTTGATTAAAGTATTTTTCTATTAGTGGTAGAAGACGCTTGAGGCGACGTGAGAATTTATCGTGATATGCATATACTAGTATATCAGCATGGCTTAAGGTAAAAAAACCTTGCGTCAGAAATCCAAGCGATATAACTATAATAAATAGTCTTTTATTAATTAATTTGTAAATTGTCATTTTAAATATCATTAGTTTTCACGCTATTTTTTCATGAGATAGCAGTGAGAAACTAAAATCCTGTTTTAAAAAAAAGTTCAATTGTTGAAACGCAGGGTATCCTTGCCGAGTACGTAGATCATAAATTCACCTCAGATATATATAGTTATTGATCGCTTAGCTTTCTTGATTATTAATGGTGAAGGAACTTTATCACGCGTGAGCTGATTTTCAAGAAATTTTAATCAAGAAAAATATAATATTTTATTTTAATTTTCCAGTTTTTAGGAAATTTTAACGGGTCTTTTATTTTATCTTGATAAAATAAAAGTGTTCCTACTTTTTAGAGTAGACTGTAAAACCCTTCTAGGGGATGTTAATGTCTTATGTCACAGGTCAGCGTTCTTTCTTTAGATGATAAAGATGTGATGACTCAGTCAGTTCTTGCTAGCTACTTCAGTCCTCAATGGAAAGTGGAACTCGTGTCTTCCTATCAGGAGAGTGTTGTGGTGCTCAATAGACACCCTTTTGATGTCTTATTGCTGGATTATGATCTGGGTCCTGACTCTCCGACAGGGGTTCAACTCATTCCACGCTACGTGAAGGCATTTCCAAACCTAGTCATCATCATGATGACTCAGAAGGATGACATTGAAGTGATGAAACAAGCCTTTAGTCTAGGGGCGGAAGATTATATTATTAAATCATCTTCTGTTTGTGCAGAAGTATCCATTAAAATTCGAGAATGTCTCAAAAGAGTCAGGAATCGAAAAAATGATTGAAAATTATGGAACGATCCTGACTATTTTATCTAAGTTTCCTGTCTTTAGGAAATTTAGATAAGAAATTTAAATTAAAAATAGGTTATATTCGCGGTTTTCATTATTTTTTCTGGACTCAAAAGAAACTTTAAAGTTATCCAAAACCTATGTCTCAACTCAGTATGCTTTTTTTAGATGATAAGGATTTTACCACCCAGGCACTGGTTGCTCAATATTTACGTCCTCAATGGAAAGTAGAGCTTGTCTCAACTTATGAAGAAAGCCTTTGTGCACTACGAAAATATTCATTTGATGTATTGCTCTTAGATAATGATCTTGGGCCACAATCTCCCACAGGTGTTCAGCTCATTGCAAAGTATCGACAAGAATTCCCTTATTTGGTTATTGTGATGATGACCAATACGGATGATTTACAGAAGATGAAAGAAGCTCTGGAACTGGGAGCAGAAGACTATTTAGTTAAGTATTCCTCGACCTGTGAAGAAGTGTCGATTAGAATTCCAGAATGTCTCAAAAGAGCTCGAAATCGAAAAATGCTCGCTGATTACCAAGCGGAGCTGACCAGTCATGAACCGTTGATTTTATTGGGTAATTCCCAAAAGGTTCGAACCTTACGTGAGTCCATTCGAATTGAAACAGCAAAAAACTCCCATTTAGTTTTTATTGGAGAAATCGGATCTGGCAGAAGTTCTTTAGCTCGGTATTTTTGGAAATTAAAAGAAGATCCCTACCGTCCCTTTGTCCCTTTTGCTTTGTCCGGTACTCACAAATTACGATTGGAAGAGGATCTGTTTGGAGACGCTTCTAGAAGGAATGGAGTGTTTTATCGAGCTCATCGAGGAGATCTGTTTCTTGCGGGGTTTGACCAAATCTCCAAAAGTTTACAAAAGAAAATTATAGCAGCAGCTCTTTCTCAAACCATTCACCCTAAAGGTACTCCAACCCCTTTTACAATTCAAACACGGCTATTTTTAACCGCGCACCGGTTGCTGGAATGCACAAAAAAGAACCATACCTTTCGAACTATTGTCGTACCGCCACTGCGAGAACGGCAAGAAGATATCGAATGGATAGTAAATGGATACTTGAGCCAGTCAAAATATAAACCCTATTTTTTATCCAATAAGTCCTTAGCCTTTTTAAAGGCCCAGCCTTGGCCAGGTAACCTCAAACAGCTGTTCCACTTACTCGAACTTGTCACCTCTGAGTTAAAATCTTCTCCTCGGGAAAAAATTGAAGTTTCTGATTTAGTCCGAGCGGAGCGACATAATTCACTCCATCGAGGCTCCCTTGAATTGAGCTTGCCTCAACATCCCAATGAGATTGATCCAGCCTTCTTTGAAATCTGGATGAATGCTTGTGAGCAACAACTAATGACCCATGTTCTTTCCCTTTTTAAGGGGCATGCTGTAAAAACTGCAACCGCCCTGGGAATGTCTAAAAGCACTTTTTATTGCAAATTAGGAAAGTTCACTTGTACTTAGAAAGGTTTGACTTTTTTTATAGGGCTCCCAGCGAGCGAAAGCAGTTCTGTATCGTGTCCTGAGCTTCCTTAACTTGTATAATAATTTTCTTTCGAGTCGGTTCATCAAATGAAACTCCGGTTTCAAATACTTGAATCAAGATTTCAACAGCATACAAGGCACCTAGTAAATCGTGTCGATTAGGTTTTGAGGCAGAAGTGGGCATTTTTTGATCCGGATTCATTTGTTCTCCAAGCCTAACAGATTCTTTTTTCTATACCTCCTTGGTACTGTTGATTGTGTTGTTTTTCAAGTGTCAATTTTTTGAATCTTGAAACCTATGTAAATCGGGTAGAAGGGGGGTGATTAGTCTCCTTCTACCCGATGTTCATTTAGTTTATAAAAGTCACTCGTGCAGTTTGGTTCGGGTAGTCTCTAGTGTTTCTATCTAAGTCTAGGTATCTCGAACGCATCGTGCCGAGTTGGGTTCGTCTTAGCTGTCATTATCGCTGTCGCTATCATTAGTATCGCTAGAGTCATTTTCAGTATCATTTGACTCGCTACTGCTACTACTACTGCTTTCGTTATTATCTTGCAGCCAAGGCTGGCCATAATGATCATGAATTTCATCGATCATTCCTCTTGTAACTTCATAATGGTCAGAATTGCATCCATGATACAGGGCAAATGGTAATTCGTTATGGTGAGATGCTTCAGTACTAAATCTAGCTAGATCCTGCTTAAAACGCTGCCTTAGTTCATTATTATCAGGACTTCGAACACCAAATATAAGTCTGTATTTTAGATTAGGGTGATGATCCCGTAAATAATGGGTAAATTGTATTACATGTCTTGGATTTACCCCTCTAACACGTCCGTGATTTCCAAATTTACCTGCCGGAATTAGTGTATAAGCTGGAATAAGGAGGCGCACCTTTCCTTCTGACATATTTTCGAATTCCTGCAAATTACGTTGTAGTTGCGCACTAAACTGTCCATGGAGATGGGGTCTAGGATTGATGTAAACAGTGATATATTTCTCATTAGGTTTGTAGTGATCTCTTATATCCTGAATCGTATGTCGAAGACGTCGAATGCCATCGTTATTGAGTCTTTCATAATCAAATGAAATCCCGTCCGCGACTTGATATCGATTTCGATCTATGTTCCCTTCAAGGGTGGGATTAGTTGTCAGAAGGTGGTAGCTAAGTCCCAGTTGGTTTGTGACTTGATCGCGTTGCCCATGGCCAGTAATCACGCCTGTTTCTAATCCGAAATGGTGAGCGATTCGTTGGCTGAGGTTCTGTATTCTCTCAACAAAATTTCCACCTCTGTCAGCATAAATGAGGACCTTATTGTCTTCATTAGCAAAGGTAGGTAAATTCGGTATAAGAAACATACCTACTATTAGCGGTTTAAATAACTGTTTTTGAATAAATCTATTTTTTAACATAGAGCACTGTACTTTCTTTGAATAAATATTTTTAATATTAATTTATATGAACAAAATTATACGACTCAAGAATTAGAAAAACTTCATAGTAATATCCATCTTTAACGTAAAGATTTTATAAATAAATATAGTCATTAATAAACGAATCTAAATTGTAGCTAATTCAAGTATTTTTCCTCCATTTCGTATTTGAATGTGTTTTTTATAATGAATTGAAAAATAAAATAAAATTTAAATTTTATAAAAACAGAATCAGACTCATTGTTTCCAGACTAAATTTTCCAATTTTTAAGAATTCGTGACTGATTGTTGACTTATCGAAAAGAAAATTGGTTTTATTTAGGTGACTGAAGATAAAGTGAGCAGACTTATTGT
>Ga0302320_10029691_pt1 | contig 10449 bp, 6 predicted proteins | sample Bog_T0_3_FD_202130 | JGI IMG/M metagenome (GOLD analysis project Ga0302320, IMG submission 202130) | Peat permafrost microbial communities from Stordalen Mire near Abisko, Sweden - Bog_T0_3 | ecosystem: Environmental > Terrestrial > Soil > Wetlands > Peat | place: Sweden: Abisko, Stordalen Mire... | reverse complement strand
ACAATAACTGGTTCCCGCACGTATCGCCCGACGGAAACCGCATCGTTTTTATCAGCTTCAATAAAGACGTGCCCGCCGGCCAGCATCCCCCCGACAAGGAAGTGGTGCTGCGGACTATGACGCTCTCGAATAAGAGGATCACCGTTCTGACCAAACTGTTCGGCGGCCAAGGCACCATCAATGTGAATTCCTGGTCGCCCGACAGCCGCAGACTGGCTTTTGTAAGCTATCAATACATACAATGAGAACCATGCGCTCCGGGATGCTCGTGGTTTTTGGATTGATTGCCGCCGGCGGGTTAGCGGCGCAAGGACCACCGCCGGCACCATTACCGGCGAACGATCCCGGACGCAGGGCTTTTGAGTCGCGGTGCGGCCGTTGCCATGGAGGCGACGGCAACGGGGGCGAAATGGGTCCGCCCATCGGCCAGCGTCTGGCCGGCTTCCGCACCGACGACGAATTGACCGCGCTCATCCACACCGGCATCCCGGCGAGCGGGATGCCGCCCACCGCGGTGGCGGGACAGGAACTGACGGCGCTGGTCCGTTTCCTGCGCTCGCTTACGCCGCGGCGCGGAGCCGGACGCCCGCAGGTCCGCCTCACCGCCGAGACCACCGCCGGCAAGAAGCTCGAGGGCGTGGTCCTCGGCGAGGGCTTCGAAGATCTGCAGTTGCGCACCGATGACGATCGCATCCATCTGCTGCGGCGCGCCGGCGACAAGTTCCGCGAAGTCACATCCGAGGTCGACTGGCCGGAATACAATGGCGATCCGCGCGGCAATCGCTACACCACCATGACGCAGATCGACAAGGCCACGGTGGGCCGCCTCGCGCCCCGCTGGGTCTTCGCATTTCCCGCGGCCGGCTTCAATGCCGGGCCACCGACGCACCTCGAAATGACGCCGGTAGTGGTGGAAGGCCTGATGTATGTGACCGACGTGAACCAGTGCATCGCGCTCGACGCCGGCAGCGGCCGCCAGGTGTGGCGATTCGTTCGCCCGCGGTCGACCAAAATGTTCAACGACGCCAGCAATAATCGCGGCGTGGCCGTGGCCGGCGACAAGGTCTTCCTGGAGACCGATAACGCCCACATTGTGGCGCTCAATCGCTTCACCGGGCAGCAGGTATGGGATTCGGAGATCGCCGACGCGGCCCAGAATTACTTTGCCACTTCCGCGCCACTGACCGCGGGGGACCAGGTGGTGACGGGCGTGGCCGGCGGCGAACACGGCGCCAACGGTCTGGTGGTGGCTTTCGACCAGGCCACCGGCAAAGAGACCTGGCGCTTCCACGTGATCCCCAAGCGCGGCGAACCGGGCTCGGAAACCTGGCAAGGCAAGGAACTCGACCACGGCGGCGGCCCCACGTGGTTCACCGGCAGCTACGACCCCGATCTCGATACGGTCTATTGGCCCAGCGGCAATCCCAGCGAAGAGTATAACGGCGATGCGCGGCCCGGCGACAATCTGTACTCCGATTGCATCCTGGCGCTCGACCGCAAGACCGGCAAACTGAAGTGGCATTACCAGTTCACGCCCCACGATCTGTGGGATTGGGACTCCACGGAGACATCCGTTCTGGTGGATGCCCCGTGGCAGGGACAAGTGCGCAAGCTGATGCTGCATGCCGACCGCAACGGCTTCTATTACGTCTTCGACCGCACCGACGGGAAGCTGCTGCTGGCCAAACAATTCCTCAAGAACGTCACCTGGGCCAGCGGAATCGGGCCCGACGGCCGTCCGGTGAAGCTGCCGAATCAGGAGCCGACCGAGAAGGGCACGCGCGTATGCCCCTCGCAGGATGGCGCCACCAATTGGTATTCGCCCTCGTTCAATCCGCTGACCGGGATGTACTACTTCCAGACCAACGAACGGTGCAGCGTGTATACCAAGCGCGACCAGCCGGATTGGGAGCCCGGCAAGACGTACCTTGGCGGCTCGCAGTCCGCTTCGAACGACCCGAAACCGCAGCGCGTGTTGAAAGCTATCGACTATCAGACCGGCGCCACTAAGTGGGAGATCGCGCAGCCGGGGCCGGACTATTCCTGGGGCGGCACGCTCTCCACCGCGACGGGGCTGGTATTCTTCGAAGAGGAGACCGGATCGTTCGTCGCCGCGGACGCCACCACGGGGAAGGTATTGTGGAGCTTCCAGGCCAACGCGCCCAATTGGCATGCCTCGCCCATGGCCTATCAATTCGATGGCAAGGAGTATATCGCCGTGGTGGTCGGCGGCGAGATCGTCTCCATGGCAGTCGAGGAATAATTGTTCACCACGGAGACACAGAGGCACAGAGTTTTAAGAGGCAAGGAGAGATTCAAAGTCAAACCCGGAGTTCACGGAGGTATCGGAGATCACGGAGATCGCCGCGCCTCGGGCTTTTGCGTTGAATGGGGCGGCTTGGAATTGTTCACCACGGAGACACAGAGGCACGGAGTTTTGAGAGGCAAGGAGAAGTTCAAAGTCAACTCCGGAGTTCACGGAGGTATCGGAGATCGCAGAGATCGCGGTGCGTCGGGTTTTTGCGCTTGGCCTCTCAAAACTCTGTGCCTCTGTGTCTCCGTGGTGGATAGTTCTATTGAGTGTTTGGAGATCACAGAGATCGCCGCGCCTCGGGCTTCGCACGCGCTCTGCTCCACGTTACTAAGAAGGAAATATGAAAATGTTCAATCGAATCGCTACCCTGTTGATGACAGTCGTCGCCGTCATCCCCTGCGCTGCCCAGGGGGACTGGACCATGTACGTGGGAACGTACACGCGCGGCCCCAGCAAGGGCATCTACGCCTACAAATTCCAGAGCTCTACCGGCAAACTGACGCCGATCGGTCTGGCCGGCCAAACGTCCAACCCCTCGTTCCTGGCGGTCGACCCCAGCCAGCGTTTCCTCTACGCCGTGAATGAGAACAATTCGGGCATGGTCAGCGCGTTCGCCATCGACCCCGTTACCGCTAACTTAAAGCCGCTGAATTCGGTCTCCTCCAAAGGCTCGGGACCCTGTTACTTGTCCGTCGACAAGACCGGCAAGTGGCTCTTCGTGGCCAACTACAACAATGGCAGCGTGGCGGCCTATCCCATCAAAGCGGACGGTTCGCTGGGCGAAGCCTCCGCTACTTTCCAGCACGCCGGGAAGAGCGTGGATGCGCAACGCCAGTCTGGCCCGCACGCCCACATTGCGGCCATCTCGCCCGACAACCGCTTCGTGTGGGTGTGCGATCTCGGTCTGGACGAAGTTCTCTCCTACCGCATCGACCCGGCTAAGGGCGGGATGACCCCCAACGATCCTCCCTTCGCCAAAGTGCAGGCGGGATTCGGGCCGCGCCACGTGGTCTTCCGGGCGGATTCCAAGTTCGCCTACGTCATGAGTGAAATGGGCTCGGCTGTGACAGTGTTCAGCTATGACGCCGCCAAAGGCACGATGCAACAGGTGCAGATCGTCTCCACGGAGCCCGAAGGCTACACCGGCGCCAAGTCGGGCGCGGAAATCGCCATCCACCCCAGTTCCAAGTTCCTGTATGCTTCCAATCGCGGCGACAATACCATCGCCATCTTCAAAGTGGACGCCGCCAAAGGCACCCTCACCGCCGCCGGATACGTCCCCACGGGCGGCAAGACGCCGCGCAATTTCGTCATCGACCCGACCGGCAATTATCTGCTGGTGGCCAATCAGGATTCCAATAACATCGTGGTCTTCAAGATCGACCAGCAGACTGGCGGACTGAAACCCACCGGCGACACGTATGCGGTGGGCTTCCCGGTATCGCTGCTCTTCGTGTCGACGGCCAGTTCGCCGGCGGGAGGACGCGGCGAATAGGTTGCGGAACTCCTGATGTCGTGCAATTTGCAGTGACCCCGCAGGTGGGGCAGGCGGTGCTCGCCTGCCCTCGATCCTATTCGAACGGCGGGCCTGATTCAGTGCGGGCGGGCAGGGGGCGTGTGCTCAGCGCCCCTGGATGAAATTCAGCTTGATTTCCACGGGCGATTCCACTGGTTTACCGTTCAGCATGGCCGGCTTGTAATGCCATTGCAGCACAGCGTCGATGGCGGCCTTCTGCAGCATGCTATTGCCGCTAATGACGCGCGTGTTTTTGACCCTGCCATCCACGGCAATCGTGGCTTCCAACTCCACCATGCCGCTGGCTCCGGCCTGCCGGGCGATCCGGGGATACTGGGGATCGATGCGGGTAATGACTTGCGCCGGGAGCAGTTGCCCGCCAATTTCGGGAGCACCGGCGGAGTTGGGCGACCCTGACTTCGGCGGAGCGGGCACCGCCGGCTGGGTGGGCACGATTCCGGGCAAACTCGCCGAAGTGGCGCCACCACCGGCGCGCACGATGGCAGGCGCGTCCGGCAGGTCGGTGGGACTCACCGGCCGCAGCCTCTGCGCCAGGGATTCAGTGTTGAACGGCTTCAAGGGAATAGTCGGGTGTGAAACCGGCGTCTCTTCCGGCGTCTTCACCTCCTCCGCGCCAGAGGCGGTCTCCGCAGCCGTGGGGGGAGTGGCAGGCTTGACGGCGGGCGTCGTTTGCTTCCCGCCAGCCAGCGCCGCCGATGGATCTGCCAGCGGAGAGGGCCGCGAATCCAGCACGCGCAACGATTCGCTGGTGGTCTTCGACTGGCGCGGATCGGTTACTTCCATCTGGAAGCTCACATCCCCGGTGATGGGCGGATATAAGATGCTGCCGGTGCGCACCTGGTTGGGATCCAACTGAATATTCTCGTGACGGTCTCCATCGGAAATCGATAACACCACCTTGGTGGCGCTCTGAATCGCCGGCAGGTCGCGGTTCCAGGTGAGCAGCATTCCGCCCGGCGTCCGTTCCACGCGCAACGAAAGGGGAGATGAATCCTGCTGTGCCACCCTGGGCGGCGGGGACCAGCTTTTCCGCAGCATGGGATAGACCACCAGCGATCCGCCCACCAGCACCAGCATGCCTATCGCCGCGGCCACTATGAGGCGGAGCTTCTTATTCTTCTTATCGGGAACGGCCGCCGCGGCTTCTTCGGCGAACGCGGGCGCCGCAGGCTTGACTTCGGGTTCCGCGGGCGGCGCCGGCGGCGGCGCGGCGACCTTCTCCTTGGGTTTATCGGCCACCGGACTTTTTTCGACCACCGGCGCGGCGGGCTGCGTTTTCGGCGGCGCGGGCGCTTGCAGGCGCTCCGCCACTAGCGGCGCCGGGGTCGCGGGCTCCGGCAGAGAGACTTCGCGCCGCGGGGCGATGGGGACGATTTGTGCGCGCGACTGCGGTCTGGGAGGCATCGCGGGCTGCGCCGCCGCCGGGGCTGCCGTCCCCAGCAGAGAGGCCGGTTCCGATTTCTCACCGCCGCTACGCGCAGCCACAAGCTCCGAAGACCGGAACGGAAACTCCAGATAGCTGCTCTCGCCGCCGATTCTTCCGTTCTCGCGAATGAAGATTCCGGCCATGCTCGCCTTGGTGGCAAACGGCCGAATCAGCAGCACCATGTGTTGCGGCTCCAGAAAGCGCGGCTCGAAGAACGCCAGGTCTTCAGCGTCCAGCGAAAGGCCTTTGCGCGTATGGCTGCGGAAAAAGCCGATGGCGCGCGGACCGCTGCCGCTGCCGCGCTTTTCAATGGCCTGTTCGAAACGCGCCAGGTCGCCATCGGAAAGCCGGTAGAGCGGACCGCGACTATAATCGCATGCAATCAGTTCGAAATCCGTCACTGTAACAACGGCCGGATTGCCCGGCGTCACTGAGCCAAGCAGCAATCCTCCAATCTCCGAACCGCGTGTGCTCAGCGAGCGGAAATTTTCCACTGCCTCGGACTCCAGGCGGTCGATAAACTCCAGGGGCAGGCGTACTGCGACCGGCTTCTGCGCCACCTCCCAGGTATAAAAGGCAGCCTCGGAAGAAGGCAGATCGATACGCTCAGCACGCGCGGTCGAGTCAGGCATGGGACTCCTCCAGGATTTTAATTCTACTCGTATTTTCGGTATTTTAACCCATATTTGTACGATAATTGACCAAGGTTAGCAATTTTATAGCCGACGCATATCCTCTGTTAATGCAATGAGTTAACTTTATATAATGGGAACATTATCCAGGCATTAATGTAGTAATTAAATGATAATGCGCCTATAATTGAGCCAAAATGAGCGGTCGAACCTGCCAGCTCTGCGGAAAGGCCCTCAGCCGCTTCACGGTCGGCTCCGGCGGGGATTTCTGTTCGCGTGAGCATCGCAACCAGTTCCGTCTGCGCACTGGCATGGACCGGCTGCACGAAGCCAATAAGGTAGCCAGCCTGATGCGCCGGCGTGAAAATGCCAAAACCATTCCCGCAGGACAATTGGCGCGCGACTCCAAAGTCCTGCCGCGCGTTTCTCCCCACCTGCGCATCCCTGTCCGCCGGCCTGCCGTCGATTCGCTGAGGCCGCTGGCGGCGGCGCTCGAAATAACCCGTATCGCCTCGATTTCCCGACCCCTGCCGCCCCCACGCAAGGCAGTGGCTCCGGCCCGCCCCGTGGCGCGCACGCTCGATTCCGCGGAATCGTTCGCCAGCCGTCCCATGCGGCCGCTCCTGCCGCCGCTCACGGATGGCTTGCCAGCGGCCCGCATGGCGCCGGCCCCGGCAGTGGTTCCGCGTGTGTCCGTCGCGCGCGTACCGGACCGCCGCCAAGTGGCGGAACTCGGGCTGAACTTGCGACGCACCCACATCGGCGGCAACGGCATTCAGGTGCCCTCGCTGCGATCGCCAACGCAAAACTGCCAGGACCCGCAACCGCCCCGGCGGCTGAACAATTCGGCGGACCGCGGCCGGGAGTTGCGGGTTTCGGGCGGCATTGGGTTCCGGCTTCCCAAGGCACGCATCCGCACCATCGAATTCGCCGGGCCGCGGACCGCGCCGCTACGTCGATTCACCGAATTGCGAAGCATGAGCGCCGCCTCGCAACCCAATAAGGGTATCCCTGCCACGGCCGCTGGGATTCGGATTGTCGTCCGGGGTCTGTTCGGCCCCACGCCCCCGAAGCAGAACAGCGCGACGGTATTTCGCTGGCCGGAGGCCCTCGCGAACGGCAGAGTGCACCCCCATCGGGCCGACGGCGCCGCGCGCAGTTGCGATATCGAATGGAAGGCGCCCGATCCCTGCCCGCCGCAACTGCGACACCAGAACGGCGTGGTCCGCTTGCACCCCGCCGCGCCGCAAGTTCCCTCCATTTCGGCAGGCCAGCCTCGCGACATTCAATCGGCGCTGCGATTGACCCTGGTGACCTTCGAACCGCAGGAGACTCCTTTCGAATGCAGTCCCACCGCCCTTCACGGCACGCTGATGGGCGGCATGCATTTCGGCGCGGCGCCGCTACGCAAAGTGGAATCCCCGCCCGCCACCCTGGAAGAACACTTCGAGGCCGGATTGAACAAGTGGCAGGGTGGAACCGGCGATTGGAAAGTCGACGTGGCGGGCGTTCGCGCCGGTTCTTTGGCGCTCTATTCACCCTCCCTCGAGGTCGGCGACTACGCGTTGGAGTTTCTCGCGCGCATCGAAAGCCGCGCTGTGACCTGGGTATTCCGGGCCGCCAATCTCACTGACTATTACCGGGCCACTCTGGCGGTGGCGCCGGGCGGTGGCTACGAATTCCGACGCTGCGCTGTAATCGGCGGCCAGGCGGAAGCGGCCACCGTCCGCCCCATACCGGTCGCCATGCCGGCTCCCACTGGCAAGACCGCTGTCACCCTGCGCACATGCGTTGCCGGTAACGAATTTACGGTTTCACTCGACGGCCAAGTCATCGAGACCTGGACCGATTCCCGCCTGACTACGGGCGGCATCGGATTTGTAGGCGCTCCTGAAGACAGGGCGCGGCTGTATTGGGTCAAGGTCACGCCCACGGGCAACCTTAGCAAGGAGTATTCGAAGCGATGAGCACAATTGCCAGCAGACCATTCAAAGTTCCCGCTCTCCGTTCTTCGCAAATGGATGGAGGCGAGAAGAACCCCGTGGCCGCAACTTCCTCCGGCTGCCTGGCGCGCGCCGTCACGCTGCACCTGGCCGGCAAGCGCGAAGAAGCGCTCAAACAGTTGCAGCGCACTGTGGATGTGGGCGAAGCGTCGCCCGAGATTTACCGCGCCATGGGGCACATCCAGTTCGAACTGGATGCCTTTGCCGATGCCGCAGCCAGCTATCGCAGCCTCACCGGGATCAAGCCGCAATACGCCAAGGGCTGGTTCAATCTGGCCGTCTGCCTGGAACGCCTGGACGACTGGGACGGAGCTTCGCAGGCGTTCCACAAGGCCTCCACGCTCGACCCCTCGCACCTGGAGGCGCATCTCGGCCTGGGCGTCAGCCACTTGCGTCTGGAAGATCCCAAGTCCGCCCTGTTCGCCTTCGATCGCTGCCTGGAACTGGTTCCCGATCACGCCGACGCGCTCTTCGGAAAAGCCGCGTCCATCCAATCGCTGGGCCATCCGGACGAGGCTTCGGCGATCTATCAGCGCATTCTCGAACACGACCCGGAGTCGGAGGAATCGCTCTCCAACCTGGTGCTGATCGGCATGTCGAAGGAGGATTTCGACATGGTCCGCGAATTCTCCGAACGCCTGTTGGAACTGCGTCCCGAATCCACCATCGCGCTGGAAGGCCTGGCCTCCTGGGCCTGCGCCGCCGGCGATCACGCGCTCGCCGCGAAGTTCTGCACCCTGCTGGTGTCGGCGGTGCCCTCCCATTTCGAGGGCTGGTTCAATCTGGGCCTGGCGCATCAGAAATCGGGCCGCTGGGAGCAGGCCGCCGAAGCCTATGAAGAGGCGCTCAAGCTGCGGCCGAAATCGGCCGAGAGCCACACCAACCTGGGCATCGTGCGCGAACAACTGGGCGACCTGGATGGCGCCAACGACGCTTACACCCACGCGGTGGAAGCCAACCCCGACGGACTCGCGCCCATCTGGAACCTGGCGCTCCTGCTGGAACACACCGGCCGCACGGAAGATGCCGAGCGATACTATCGCCAGATTCTGGAGAAGGCTCCGCGGGAAGAGGAAGCGCGTTTCCGCCTGGGCTTCCTGCGGCTCCAGCGGCAGGACTATCGCGGCGCCGCCGAGGCCTTCGAAGGCTGCCTCAAATATCGCCCGGTTTGGCCCGAAGCCCACGCCAATCTGGCGCTGGCCTACAGCGGACTGGGCGAACGGGACCATGCCGAGCGGCTCTATGAGAAGATGCTGGAGGCCGATCCGAAATCGGTGGAAGCGCTGCGCGGTCTGGCCGCCATGTCGATTCAGGCATCCGACTTCGACACCGCCCTGGAGTTCCACGTACGGTTGATCGATCTGGGCGAGCGGTCGCCCGAGATCCTCTACAACACCGGCCTGATGTACGAGAAAGCCGGCAAGCTGGACAACGCCGTCCGCCTGTACCGCGAAGCGCTGGCGCTGGAGCCGCACATGCCGGAAGCGCTGCTCAACATGGGCCGCATTCTGGAGACCACCGGCAAATCCGAAGAAGCGCGCGCCTGTTGGGCCAAGGCTCTGGAAGCCGAGCCGGCCCTGGCGCAGGGTTATTTCGGCCCGGCCATCGACTGACGGCTCCCATGCCTTCGCAGATAGAACCGGTCTCCACGACGATGGAGTTTCTCTCGTGGGCGGCATGTTGGATTGTCTTCCTGTTGCTGCAGCGCGGGCTATGCCGCCGCTACCCCGGCCTGCGCACGTTGTGCCGCATGCTGTTTCTGTGGACCCTGGCGGTGGTACTCGTACCGGCCGCGTGGGCGCTGTTCCGCCCGGAGCACGGCGCGCGGCTGATTTCCACTTTCAATCACGCGTTCGGGCTGGGAGTCTTCGCGCAGACCTCGCTCCGGTCGCTGGCGCTGGTGCGGTGGCTGGCGTGGCTGGCGCCGCAAGCTCCGGTGTCCGAGCGGTATGTGGTCGCCTCTCTGCTGGCGCTCGGCGGCGTGATGCAAGGGCTCGGAGAGCGGCGCCCGTCGCTCCCGGCGGCTCCTCCGGAATAAGACCACCTGTCTTTGCCATGCCTCCCGAGTGGGGGCCTGAATGGGAGAGTCTTGCGCTCGGCCCGCTTCGGAAAAGAATACCAACCGGAACCGGTAATTGCCAAGATCTTCCTTTCGATGGCCAGAGCTTCGCAGGTGGGGCAGGCGGTGCTCGCCTGCCCGCCCGCACTGAATTAGGCCCGCTGTTCGAATAGGATCGAGCGAAGGCGAGCACCGCCTGCCCCACCTGCGGGCTCGCTGCAAATTCCACGACATCAGGAGTTCTGAAGATCAGCCAGGAGACGCCGGAAGTCCACAGCTCGCTGCTGAAGTTCGGAACTCCTGATGTCGGCCGGGGATTTCGGATAGTTGGGGAAAATTGACCTGAGCCATGACGTGGCGCGGACACTCGTGTCTGCGGCGCCGAGACTCTGGACTCCTGATGTCGCCCGCAATTTCGGTTGGCCCGGGGAAATAAGGTGAGCCACTTCGGGCCGCCACTCGCTGGCGAGCGTTTCCA
>Ga0302320_10029689_pt1 | contig 10450 bp, 9 predicted proteins | sample Bog_T0_3_FD_202130 | JGI IMG/M metagenome (GOLD analysis project Ga0302320, IMG submission 202130) | Peat permafrost microbial communities from Stordalen Mire near Abisko, Sweden - Bog_T0_3 | ecosystem: Environmental > Terrestrial > Soil > Wetlands > Peat | place: Sweden: Abisko, Stordalen Mire... | reverse complement strand
TCCTCGCCGAGGGCAAAGCCTATCGCTGCTTCTGCACCCCCGACGATCTTGAATTCGATCGCGTAAAAGCCCATGCCGAGCAGCGCACCCACATCTACAACCGCCGTTGCCTTGCGCTCGACGAAGCCACGATCCAGAAGAATCTCGCCGCCGGCATGCCGTTTGCGGTGCGACTCAAAATCGAAGACCGCCCACTCAAGTTCCACGACATTGTCCGCGGACCCATCGAGTTCGCCCCCGAAACAGTGGATGATTTTGTGCTGGTCCGCTCAGCATCGTCCGTGTCATCGGGCGTACCTGTTTACAACTACGTGGTGACGGTCGACGATGCGCTCATGGGCGTCACGCACGTCATCCGCGGCGACGACCACATCTCGAACACTCCCAAGCAGGTCGCCATCTACCAGGCATTCGGCTGGCCCGTGCCACAATTCGCTCACCTCTCCACCATTCTTGGTGCGGACCGCGAGCGCCTGTCGAAGCGCCACGGAGCCACATCGGTTTCGACTTTCCGTCAGATGGGATACTTGCCCGAGGCAGTCGCAAACTACCTCGCGTTGCTCGGCTGGGGCGCTGAAGACGGCAAGACCGAGACCTTCACGCTCGCCGAGTTAGTGCCCGCGTTTTCGCTCGAGCGCGTCACGCCAAGCCCCGCCGTCTTCGACTTTGACAAGCTCAACTGGCTCAACCGCCACTACATCAAGTTGGCCGATCCTGAGCGAATCGCCAAGCTCGCCGAGCGGCAGTTCTGCATTGCTCGACCAGATATCTTCCCTCTCTGGTCGTCGTCTGAACTGCACACCGTTGAAATGATGGCCGTGCTCGCGCAGCAGGATCCGCCCATCAGCTTCGGCCAGCTCTCTGCCCCGTTGATCGAGCTGCGCAAGGCCTGGTTCGCGCGCCTTCTCTCCGTCTTCCTGCCCTCGACCGATCATCTGTCGCTGCTTCCGGCAAAGACCGCTTTCATCTTCGGCTTCGATCCTGAAGCCGCCCGCAAAAACCCTGAGAACGCAGCCGTGCTGGCAGTCGATACCGCGCGATCCGTTCTTTCAGAGCTCGCCGGCCGCCTCCGGACTCAGGCCTCCGTCGTCACGCCCGAAGAGTTCAAAGAATGGATGGCCGAGATCAAAGATGCAACCGGCGCCAAGGGCAAAGATCTCTACCATCCAGTCCGCATCGCGCTCACCGGCTTCCACTCCGGGCCGGACTTCGACAAGCTCATCCCGCTCATCGAAGAAGGCGCGGCGCTGGGCCTTCCGATTCCTACCGTTCATGGCCGGATTCAACAGTTTGTTGGACTGTGAGGGCAACCCGTGGACTGGTCAAAGATTGTGCCGAAGCTTGTGCCAAAAGACTTTCCGCTGGACGCGCCCGCGAAGAAGTCTGATGGCTCGCGCAACGGAATGCCGGCGCGGATGCCTGACGGTCTTCTTGCGCGATCGCCCGAGGGAATCAAGGAAATCTTCTGGATCGCCTCGCCCGAGGGCATTGCCGCGAACACTCCAACTCCGAAACTAGCCATTGTGCTCAGGCCGCGCGGCGGGCAGTTTCTGCAGAGCGAGCTCGTCAAGTTCAAAGAAGCTGGCATCCGGATTCTGGTCTCGCTCATGGAGGCCAAAGAGGCAGTCGACTTCGGTCTGGCCGACGAGCCGGCGATTGCCGAAGAACTCGGCATCATGTTTCTTCCCTTCCCCATTCGCGACCACTCGCTGCCCCGAGACCCGGTTGCGTTTCGCGGTTTTTGCCAGGACCTTGCCGAGCGCCTCAAGGCAGGCCGCGCCGTCGGCATTCACTGCCAGGGCAGCGTCGGCCGCGCGCCGGTTGTGGCTGCCTGCACTCTCATCCACCTCGGATGGAAGCCCGGCGCAGCCCTCGCCGCCATTCACGAAGCACGCGGCACCATGGTTCCCGACACTCAAGAACAGGAAGACTGGATCATGAACTACAAGCCATGATTTTTGAAAGGGCACGACTTTAGTCGTGTCGCTTGAGCCAACGGAGCTGACTCGGCTTCAGGCCCTGAGGGATGTTTCGCCTTTCACTGTGCCGCATTCTCATGAACAGCCTCCTCACCAATCTGACCTTCCCTCACCACTGGCAAGCGCGCATCCTGCCCGCTCGCCCGTTGATTCTGCCGCCACACCACTTCGTCTACCCGCGCGAGGCTGAAGAAATCGAACGCGGCGCGCTCGAACTAATGATCCGCCCCAATCCCAATGCCCAGGAGTTTCTAGCCACCTGCGCCCTCGGCTTTCAAGACCCCATCGTCCCCACCGGCCTCTGGTCCTGCCCCAATCCAAATGAGATTTGCGCCGTCTCCGGCGGCTACGCTTACCTCATCGACACCATCGCGCCCGAGCAGTTCACCATGCTCCCCTACCGCCCTGTCCTCGCGGTTCACCCGGTCCACGAAATCAACCTGCTTCTCTTCGTCGGCCACCACGCAATCCTGGCCTGGGGCGCGGATGGCCTCGCATGGGAGTCCGAGAAGCTTTCCTCAGAAGGCGTGACCATTCTTGCAATCGATGGCCCAACCCTCCGCGGCCGAGGCTGGGATCTCATGACCGACAAAGAATCCGACTTCGCGCTGGACCTCTCGACTGGTCGCCTGATCGGCTAGGTGTGCGTGTTAGCCCGGAGAGGGCTGTGTCGTTCTCCTTCTCCCTTGTCTTTAGCCCGCTTTTGCAGCCGCGCTCTCAGCCGCTCTGGACTCCGCGTCCGCCTCCGGCAAAATCCCCTCATACGCCCGATACACTCCCTCAAACACCGAGTCCCAACTCATCGTCAGCGCATGCGCACGCGCCGCCCTGCCCATCTCCGCGAACTTAGTTTGATCGGAAAGAATCCCCGCCACCGCCCCAGCAAACTCCGCATCAGGCACCACGCGCCCAGTCACCCCATCGCGCACAATGCTGGCCGGCCCACCATCCGGCGTAACAACCGCCGGCACGCCACTGGCAAACGCCTCCAGCACCACATTCCCAAACGTGTCCGTGTGCGACGGAAACACAAACAGATCCATGTTCGCGTAAGCCTCCGCCAGAGCCTCTCCGCGCAGAACCCCCGGCAACTGCACGCCCGGCATATGCTCGCGCAACCAATCCGTATCCGTACCGTGCCCCACAATGAGAAATCTGAAATCCTTTCGCCCCATGCTCTCAAGCTCGGTCTGAACCTGAGCCAGCAACGTCACATTCTTTTCAATCGATAGCCGCCCCACAAACCCAAGCACAATCTCGCGATCATCAGCGGCGCGAGTGCGGCGCGCCGGGTTGAACAGTTCCGAATCCACGCCGCGCGGCATCAGGTGGCAAGGCCTGTGCGTCGTCTTCTCAAGCAACGCGCAAAGCTCGCGATTCGGCGCAAATAGCACCTTCGCCAGCGAATAAAACTTCGCCGCCAGCGCCATGGTCAGGTCTTCAATCGTCTGCTCCGCCGACTCCGGCTTGGGCAGCAGCTTGCACAGCCAGTCGCTGCGGCGGGCAAGATATTCATGCACGTTCGTGTGCCAACTTGCAGCCAGCGGCAACTCCAAATGATGCGACAACGCAGCCCCCAGCATCCCCACCTCACTCGGGCCGGTGATATGAATCAGATCGGGCTTGAATCGATCCAGAGTCTCTTCGATCAGCGGAATGTGCCTCAGAAAAGCAGGATCGAACCGAAGATCTTTTTCCAGCGCAAATGAGAGAAAGCCGCGCGGCAGCTCAAGCGTCCACACATTGCCGTCTTCCGTGAATGCGCGTGCCCGATCGCCCGCCCGAACACACAGAAACGGCAGCCCGCGCCGCCGCGCAAACGCCTCGAAATGGCGGCTCGTGTGCGCGACCCCGTTGATCTCATGGAACGAGTCGGGAAAGTACGCAACCCGCGGTGTGCCAGTCCTCATCTTCAGTTAGATTCCTTTTGCACCCGCCAGGTGGCTGCGATTTCAGGGTTGTCTTGCCCGATGCTGAAAGGCCAAATCCACCCTGGAACCGCTCTCAGGCGTCCTGCTCGCCAAGAGCCAGCCGCTGCTGGTGCGCCTCGCTCCACGCCATCCGCAACCCACCCGATACGATGCCCTTGCCCATCAGTTGCACGGCCTTGATGCTCCAGGCCATCACCCGTGGCGCGTTTCCGCTAGGCCAAAGTTCCTTCAGCGGCCGTGGCACGCCATGCCGGTCGGGATGATAGACGCGCTCATCCCAGGTCCGTGAGCCCAGCGGAAACTCCGGGTATTCCCGGATCGCGTCGATAGCCGACTGCAAAATCCGGTGCTTCCACGGCTCGGCATACTGTGGCATGAACAGGATGCTGCTCTTCTTCTCCCTGCGAACCTCGTGAACGAACTCGGTAAAGCTGGTGGCGTTCGTAAGGTTGATATTCGCGTTCGGCTCCACACCGTGACGGTCGCCGCCAGAGATCAGCACCATATTCCACTTCTCCGCAAGCCGCCGCACCGCGCGATTCTCATCCCAGTGGCGCAGGCCGTTCAACTCGAGCGCGTGAAAATATGCGCCGTACTTCTGCAGAAACTCGCCAACCAGAAACTCATGCTTTTCCTTGCCGATCAGGTAAAGATCCCACAGCGGGTGGTTGAAGATGAGCAGCACGTTCGGCTCATCGTTCAGCGCCTCGAAGATCTCCCCAAGCCGAGCTTCGCCGGGGTTGGCCGTAAAATCGGCCAGCGTTGCCATCCACTCTGTCGCACGGGCGCTCGGCAGGTTGTGCACGCCAAGATGAAATGACTGCGTCCCGTAAGGAACGCTCCACTCGACCGACACCGGAATCTGCCGCGCGCTTGCAACCGTCCGCAGCAGCATCGGGGCCTTGATGTTGTCATGATCGGTGAGCGAGACCATCGGCGCGATGCCAAGGTCTTCGATCTGCTTGCTCTCCAGATCAAAGGCCAGCTTCGGCGTCATCGGCGGCGTCCAGTAGCTTGCCGCGTAGTCGATGTGAAAGCCGTGCATCGACTCGGCGCGACGCTCCATGCGCGAAAGAAGCGGACGCATCACCGGATACTGGTTCCCGAAGTTGGCCAGAAAATCCAAAGTCTCCGAGGACTGGTTGGTGTGTCCATGCAGCGATACACCCGACCGAAATCCCTGCGTGGCTTCAGTATCCCGCCAAAGGTACGAGATCGATGAAACTGCCATGGGCGCTCCCTCTCCGCAAACCTGCTCAACGCCTGACTTGTAGCTGGTCTGCTTCATCTAGTATCCCGTTTCCTCCATAAAGGCACGGTTAAGAGGGAGCGAATAACCCTTCAATTAGCAAAGGAATCAATAGAGTTACCACAAAAACCGGTCAAAAACCGGCAAAACCCTACAAAAACAGCAAAATTCCCGAAGATATTCCGGGCTCGCCCCCCGCCCAGGCTCTCCTATTTGATAATTCTAGCCAGCTCCGGCCCCAGCAGCTCCTCAACCAGAGGTCCCCTGGGAGGCTCCTCATCCGCATGACCATCGGCCTGGGGTCCTCCAGCACGGCGCGCCGCTTCCGCCACAAGGTAGTTTTCCGTCAGGCCATTCTTGAGCATTTCAAAGGCAGTCTCCGGCGTATCCGCAAACTGGAACAGCTCAATGTCTTTGGGCGATATCGCGCCCGTGTCCACAAGCACATCCAGATTGAAAACCTTCTTCCAATACTCAGATCCGTAGATAACAACCGTGATCTTCTTGGCCAGCTTGTGTGTCTGCGCCAGGGTCAACACCTCAAACATCTCGTCGAGCGTGCCAAATCCACCAGGAAAAACCACCAGCGCCTTTGACATATAGGCGAACCACAACTTCCGCATGAAAAAGTAGTGGAACTCGAAGTTGAGGTTGGGAGTGATGTAGGGGTTGGGCGACTGCTCAAAAGGCAGCTTGATGTTGAGGCCGATCGTCTTGCCGCCTGCTTCGTAGGCGCCGCGATTGGCGGCTTCCATAATCCCCGGCCCACCGCCTGAGGTCACCACAAAGCGGCTGCGCTTCGATGGAATCGTCTTCGCCCAGGTGGTCAGCAAGCTGGCCAGCCGCCGCGCATCCTCGTAGTAGCGGGCCATCTCCACCGCCGCAACGGCGCGCTTGCGCTGTAGATCAGATGCCGTACCGGCCGCAATATCAGGCGCGCTCGCCGGCTGCTCATGACTTGGCGCAGGCGTGCTCGAACCGGTGTTATCCAGCAGCTCAAGTTCGTGGTCTGCCTCTTCCTTTCCACGAAAGCGTGCCGAGCCAAAAAATACCACCGTGTCCTGAATCTGCGCGCGTTTGAAGCGCGCCAGCGGCTCCAGATACTCCGAAACAATGCGGATCAGGCGCCCATCTGCGCTGTTCAAAAACGCCGGGTTTTCGTAGGCAAGCGGCGCGCTTACCAGGGCGGGAGGAATATGGCTCGGCGGAATCGTGGCAGCGGGTCGGGAATCGGCGGCGGCTGTTATATCGTCGGCTGGCTTTTGATCCGAAGTACTCATCTCAGTTCCTTTTTCCCAGCATTGGCATTTCAATCACCAGGATCCCGTTCGCTGGTCGTGTTGCAGAGACGATCCCGTTGTTCGAGCCGCGAAGATCGATCCTCTCTTCCGTCCCTCTTATTTCTTTCCCGGCTCCGTTCCCTTACCCATCGCGTCGCGGAACGCAATCCACAGGTTCAGGATGCCGAGCCCGGTGACAAGGCCGCGCACGGCGCCGTTGGCCGCAATGCTGCTGACTGTTGGGTTCTGAGAAAACAGAGGGTTCTGGTCCCAGAACATCCTCGACCAGGGCACATAGCAAACAGCAATTCCGATATACATCCTCAGCAGCACGCGAATAAACAACTCAGCGCGCTCAAGCCAGCGGGGAATTCTTTGATTGGGTTCAAGCAGAATTGAAGCGTCCGCTGCCCGTGTCTCCGGCGCAACGACCGCAACCGGGCCGGGAAATGCGCCGGGCAGGCGCGCCGGGCTCACGGGCAGCGGTGTAGATGTGGGTTCCGGCAATTGAGACATGCTTTGATTTCGCACGAGGTCCCGGTCGATCTCAATTACTTCAACAACCGTTACACAGTCCCATCGAAGCGACCGGTCCGAAGGACGTCGTAATTGAACGGTAACACAGCAGCCTTGGGAATCCGGGCCGGGTCGGCGAGGGTTGCCGGCTCCTCCTCATAAACTAAATCCATGCCCAGGCCCGGACTCTTCATGACCGCCGAATGGAAGTGGCTGCTGATGGCCAACTACACAGTCGACCCGGCACTGCTTGAGCCACTCGTACCGCGCGGCACCGAGCTCGATGCCCACGACGGCAGCGTCTACCTCAGCCTGATCGGTTTCCTCTTCAATCGTTCGCGCATCTTCGGGGTTCCCATCCCCCTGCACCAGTCGTTTGAAGAAGTGAACCTCCGCTTCTATGTGCGCCGCCGAGAAAGGCGAGGCGTGGTCTTCATCCGCGAACTCGTGCCCCGCTACTGGGTGGCCACAATCGCCCGCCTCGGCTACAACGAAAAATACTCATCCGTCCCCATGTCCCACCGCATTCACGCCGACCCGGCCAGCGATGCCAGAGAGGCGGAATATGCGTGGGGAACCGGCAAGAATCGCTGCTCGGCGCGCCTCACCACCGCAGGCGAGAGCTTTCTCCCCGCCGAGGGCTCGCTCAGCCAGTTCATCACCGAGCACTACTGGGGCTATGCCGCGCAGCCCGACGGCAGCACTAAAGAATACGAGGTCAAGCATCCGCAATGGCAGGTCCGCAGCGCCCGTGAGGTCCACGTCGAAGGCGATCAGTCGCACTTCTACGGAAAACAATTTTGCGAAGTCCTCAAACGTCCGCCTGACTCCGCCTTCCTCGCCGACGGCTCCGAGGTCAAAGTCTTCAAAGGCACCCGGCTGTAAAGGAATTCGCACCGAATCGATTCGATTGAGCCCATTCGCCGCAGGACGCCGCCCCTACTCGCTCCCCAGCCGCGCCGCTTCCGCCGTCACAACCTTATAAGTTCCATAGTCAATCGTAAGCACCGCCGTGCCCCCAATCCGAACCTTGGTCTCACTGCGCGTATGCCCCGGCAGCCAGAAACCATCCGTCTTCACACTCGACGAGCTGATCGACGTCCGCGAGATCCAGAACGATGGATTCTTCGCCGGCTCCGTCTCCATCTTGATCACCGCAAAGTCTTCCGCATCGATCCAGATCTTGCCCCGCGATAGAAACTTGCCCTCCATGCGCGGCTCTTCGTGGAGGATATAGGTCGCGCGTCCATTCACCGTGTCCGTGCCCAGAAGGCTGAAGCTGTAGTTGGTCTCGTTGAACGCAGTCAACGACTTGTCCTGCGATGCTTCCTTTTCGCTGTCGATAGCGCGCTTCAGCACCTTGTCGCAAAGCAGATTCGATCCCGTTTGCGACACAATGCGAAAGCTCTTGCCCGTCACCGCGTCGTAGCTCATTTCGACGTCCATCTTTCCATCGACCGTACGCGAGAACCCCTTGTACTCAACCGCATAGTGACGCAGCGCCTTGTACTGCTTGAGTTCCTCTTGGCGCGCCGCGTTGTGCAGCTGCACCTGCTGGACAATCTCGGCGACCGTCATGCTGTGCCCAGCATTTTGTGCCAGCGCTCCCGCCGGAACCATCGCAAGTGCGAGTGGGGCGATCAAGCCGCGGATCAGTGACCTCGACATGGCAGGATCATAACCTCGGTTCAGTTGCGACACGATCTCGCGCAAATTAAAAGATGGCCGCGCCAGCCAAAACTATTGGCAACCAAGGTACCACTTGGTTCAGAAACCCGCAGGCCAATCCTGATCAGAGCTTGAAATAAATGCCGACCACGGGCTCGCCGGTGTGAACAAACGCTCCGCTCGATGTGAAAACAGTGGTAAGCGCGGGCGCGCTATAAACGTTGCCGCGATATTGGAACCGCAAGCCAAGGTGCGGCAGCAGCCCCCAATCCAGACCCCCGCCATAAACAAACACACCCTTGGTCGCGCTCATCGTATCGGCTTGTCCACCGCTGGGCTGGTTAAACAGCAGTCCGCCCCCGCCCAATGCAAACGGACGCAGATTCGCAACCTTAACAGAAACAATCCAGTCGCCGGTAACTTCGTGCGCATTGCTCGGGATAAAAGCAGGCGGAGTATTGCACGCGGTTTCGGTAGCCGGGCAGTTCACCACCAGGTTTGAATACTTCTGGTCAGCGCGGTTGTAAGCGTAACTCCCCTCAAACCCAACCAGCGGATGCTTGATCTCGCGCACCTCAAACAACACGCCTGCCGCGTTCGATGGGCTCTGAACCACGTTGTTGCCCGTCGTCGTTCCGCCGAATGTTCCATAAACGCTGGCCGCAATGTCGGGCTGTGCTGCCGCATGTGCGCAGCCGAGCGCCGCTGCGACCAACAGGACGATCGATGCAAGGATCCGGTTCATAGGCCACCTCCCCATTAGCATAGACGCCACGACACTTCGGAAGTATGTCCGGATCTGCGCCGAGTCCATTTTGGCAACTCGGTTTATCCTGTGACGACACCATGACTCGAATGCGCCCCATTTTGGCCCTCGCGGCATGCACCCTCTCTATCTCTTCGATTAACCAGGCCCAGGAAGGCAAGCAAAACGTGATTCCATACCTCGACGAGCAACCCGCGCGCGCCCGCCATGGCATGGTAGTCAGCGTCCATCATCTCGCCGCCGATGCCGGCGTTGAAATTCTAAAAGCAGGCGGCAACGCCGTCGATGCGGCCGTTGCCACTGGCTTTGCGCTCGCCGTCGTCCATCCGGCAGCCGGCAACCTCGGCGGCGGTGGATTCCTGCTCCTGCGAAATCACACAGGCCAGACCACCTTCATCGACTTTCGCGAGAAGGCGCCGCTGGCCTCGACCGAGAAGATGTACCTCGACGCGCAGGGCAACGTGCTGCCCGACACCGATCTCAATTCCAGCGTCATCGGCTATCGCTCCATCGCAACGCCCGGCTCGGTGGCTGGACTTGCCTACGCAGAAAAAAAGTATGGCAAGCTCGGCCTCGCCAAAGTGATGACCCCCGCCATTCGGCTCGCGAAAGATGGCTTCGTCCTCACCGCCGAAGAAGCAAAAGAGCTCACCGACGAGGACCTCGCGCGCTTCCCCGACTCAAAGCGCATCTTCCAACGCGACGGCAACTTCTATAAGGAAGGCGAGACCTTCCGTCAGCCCGAACTTGCCCGCACCCTTGCTCGCATTGCCGCCGACCCCGATGAGTTCTATCACGGCAAGATGGCCCACGAGCTCATCGACGATCTCGGCAAGGGCGGTGGCCTGCTCACGCTCGATGACCTCGCCCAATACACCGTAGTCGAGCGCAAGCCCATCGTCGGCACCTTTCATAACTACACCATCGTCAGCGCACCCCCGCCGTCGTCTGGCGGAATCGTAATGCTCAGTGCCTTCAATATTCTCGAGGGCTTCGACCTCGCGGGCCTCGGCGATCGCTCGCCCGCCTCAATGCTCCTCATCGCCGAGGCCTATCGCCGC
>Ga0302320_10029686_pt1 | contig 10450 bp, 10 predicted proteins | sample Bog_T0_3_FD_202130 | JGI IMG/M metagenome (GOLD analysis project Ga0302320, IMG submission 202130) | Peat permafrost microbial communities from Stordalen Mire near Abisko, Sweden - Bog_T0_3 | ecosystem: Environmental > Terrestrial > Soil > Wetlands > Peat | place: Sweden: Abisko, Stordalen Mire... | reverse complement strand
GCTTTTACAAGGACGGAAAATATGTCTTGCGTATTTCCGGCAGGGAACAAAAGATGTCGGGCGACGATATGGTCGGCTGGTACGATGCTTTGGTCAAAAAATACCCCATCATTTCCATCGAAGACGGCCTCGCCGAGGATGATTTCGATGGTTTTACAAAGCTGACGGCGAAGCTCGGCGACAAAATAACGATTGTCGGCGATGATTTGACCGTTACGAATGTAAAAAGAATTAAAACTGCAATCGAAAAGAAAGCGATCAATTCCGTTTTAATAAAAGTAAATCAAATCGGTACTCTCTCCGAGACGATCCAGGCGATACAGCTCACAAAAAAACAAGGATGGATTCCCTTTATCTCCCATCGCTCCGGCGAAACGACCGATACATTTATCGCCGACCTCGCCGTCGGTCTCTCTTGCCCTTTCATAAAATCCGGCTCGCTCGTGCGCGGAGAAAGGGTCTGCAAGTATAACAGGTTGATGGAGATTGAGGAGAAATTGTCTTAGACTCAACACATAAAACACAAAACCCGCCGAAGCGGGTTTTGTGTGCCAGTGACTTGGGAATGAGATTCCCTTGCCAGCCCCAGATGTTGTCCGCGGAGCGGATCTTCATCCCTGTAATTCTAACAAATCAGTGTTTTTGTTGTCAACTTCTTGAGGCCGGTGAAAGGAATCGAACCCTTGGAACATGGAGTAACAATTCCCGTTCCACACCAAGTCACCGGCGTATCTTCAAAAGACAGCATAATTGTACAGACCAGACATTAAGAAAAGTTAAAAAAATTCTAAAGAAAAGTTAAAATGGCGGGAACCTTGGGAGGTTCAGTTCAATTAAAAATAAAAACCGCACCATAATTGATGCGGCTTTTCCTTTAATTACATTTTTACAAAACCAAACTTTAGATCGCGATCTCGCAGACGTTTCCAACGCAGGCGAGCTCTTTTTTTAGATCCAGCTCGTCAGTCTTTTCGTACGTCATGATCTTTGAGTAATCGATATGGGCGAGGCGGCGAGAGAGCTCGGTGTACGTTTTTTCATCGATGGCCTCGTATGGAGCGAGCTGGTAGACGTGATTGTCGCGGGGGAGGAACGAGAGGCCGCCGCAGATATCCCAGTTGCGGTAGATCCAATCGGCCACAGCTATCCATTCATTGTCGCTGACGGATACCGTCACCGAAGGATTGTGGTCGGTGTAATGCATTTTGACGATCTTCCAGTGCTCGAGCTGATCGAGTGCGGTGATGCTGTCGCGATAGATGGAACCCGGAGGCGAGGCGACAGGGAATTCGAGCACATAGGTCGTGGCGTTGTCTATGCTCTGACCGACCTCTGGATGGAATGGAACGCCCTGGTCGCGCAACATTTTGAATAAAGAGTCGGTGGCTGAAATGCGGATGCGGCGAATGTAGTACGGAGCATGGCGCGGATGCATGCCTGACGAGCAGTCGACAGTCTGCGACAATGTTCCGGACGGCTTGACGGTGGTGATGGAGGTCGAAGCGTTGATGCCAAAGCGTTTTGCGTATTCACGATTGACCTTGAGCGCCTCTTCGCGCAATTTGGCGAGGACTTCCGGCGAGCGGACGATCGGACAATCCCATTGGCCAGTGATCGATACGCCGAGAAGGCGCTCTTCCTCGCAATGTTCCTGCCACTCTCTCGAGAGATAGGGGAAATGGGTGAGGCTCGATTGATAGGTGCCGAGGATTGCGGCTACGCGGATCTTGCGCATAAGAGTCTCAATAGTGTCCTCGGAGCGTGCGACGACTTCGGACAGGTTGCAGAACTGCTTTGGTTGGAGGATGATCTCGGCGCATGGATTCGTCCCCATATAGCCGACGATGGTCTTTTGTTCGGCATCGAAATAATCAGGGTGTTTCTCGCGCAAAAGCTTTAAACGTCGTTCAGGGAGGGTTTTCGAGAGGGAGCCGCGATTGAATATGCCGCGCTCACCGGAGCCAGACCTCATCAGGGCTATCCATTCCTCCATGAATTCGGTGTTTGAAGGCTTTTGTACATATACGGCAGAATTGTTGGCGAGCATTCTCTGTGGTTCAGTGTTATAAAAAGCGCCCATTTTCGCATCGCGGAGATCCGTATCGTCGAGGTCGGACAAGGAGATCATGGCGCTACGCCTGACGCCACCGGAGACGACGCAGTCGCCGATATCGCAGATGATATCGTGCAAATCGATGTTGCGGAGGCGCTTTCCCTGTCGTTCGAGCATGACTTTTCGGGTAAAGGATAGGAGCCTCTGCAGTGGAGCGGGACCGGATGATTTGCCGCCCATCGTTTTCAAACGTGTGCCGGCCGGACGCAGTTGCGAAAAGTCGAAATCAATGTCGAGTCCTTCGGCCCATGCGTTCATGCCGATGACGAGCGAGTCGGCCCAGCCCTCTTTGTTGTCGGGAATGACGTGCGTCGCTAACTTTTTACCTGTCTGCGGTTTTATTTGCGGGAATTTTTGGACGTTGCGGCTCTCGACGGCGAAACCCATGCCGGTGCCGCACATCGATATGTACATGATCTCGGCGAGGTCTTGGAATTTTTCCGGAGCAGTGAACGCACAATTGTACGCGCAGACATTCGTAGCCGCCGCCGCCTTGCCGGCAAACTGCAGGAGCCTCATCGAAGGCATGGCCTCCTGGTTTATGATCGCCTGACGCACCTCGCCATATTCTGTCTCGGTCAATTTATCGCCGAGGTTGTCGCGCATGAACGAAACATATCGGTCGACGGTCTCTATATATGTCTCGCGGCGTCCTTCATTATCCATCCATCTCGAATAGCTGCGGAAGTAGACGAACTCGCCGAGCGGATTGCGGAATGATTTCTTGCTCTCGTCGGACAGTTTGCGGACCTTTGGCGGAACTTTGAAGCCTCTGGAGCGGATGCGGGCGCGTTCGTCGCGGTAGAGGATGTAGGCCTTTGCAGTTTTGGCGAATTCGCTGGAAATAAGGCGTTTTTCGACAATATCCTGGACGCCTTCGACCGCCGGGATGAAGTTTTTGTACGTGGTCGTTATCTTTTCGATGTCTTTTATGACACCATCGGCGATTTTTTCCGCATCAGCGAGGCTTCCTTCGCCCGATGCTCTCATCGCTTTCTCGACTGCTACGGTGATCTTGCTTTTATCAAAAGGAACTACGTTGCCATCTCTCTTTTGGATATTTTTTACGACCGATTTTATGGCGACGGACTTCTTTTTTGATGTCATAGGCTTGTTGTTAAGTGATACTAATTTGTGAAGGTCAGTATAACAGACGGGGATAGATAGAATCCGACTTTTGCTGTGGATAAGTGGAGGATTTTAGAAAATTTTTTATGAAAAAAGCCGGACACGGAAAAAGACAGCGGTTAGGGCGCGCTTTGGCATGAAATTTTGAAGAGAAGCTTGAAAACTGCGCGACGTCAAATCGTTTTTGATCGGTTTTTGATTTTTTCGGAGCTTTTTTCAGAAAAAACCCATATAAAAAATAATTTCGAAGGATTTTTAAACTACAAGCGGTAAAAAAGAAATATTTTTAGATCATAAACCGCCGCAAGGAATAGTTGTCAGCGAGATTGGTTGTCGGGCGTCTGCAAAGAAGAAATTCTTTATTCCAATGGCGGTGGAACGGCTGGTTCGGCTGAAGGGTTGACGTTTATGGCCCTCTGAACGTTTGCTCGTTCGAGCAGATAGTGCTGGAGCCGGCGCGCCTCGCCTTCGTTCAGGGCCGGCATGATGATCTCGCTCTCGTCTTTTGTTATATGCGACTGATCCTCATGTCCGGCAGTCAAAATAACCAGATCTGCAAGGCTAAAAATACGATAAATGAAGCTTTGTTCTATATCCACGTTCTGTATCTGCCGAAAAGGTATGGAAATTTCCTCGCGGCCGACCAGGCCTTTTTCAAAAGCCAGGTCATTATCGTCCAGTTTATAGCGGAATGAGTAATACCAGACATACGCCATGATTACGCCGAAAGCTATCGCTATGAAAATGAGCGGAGGCACGAGACCAACCGCGACGCGCACGATGTCAGCGAACGTGCTGTATGTCGAAACCCATTCGGAAAACGGCGGCAGCACATTTCCGCCGCTTGCGGCGCCGACCAAGACGAGCTCGATGAAGAATAAAACGATAGCAGGGAATCCGTATTTGAAAAGGAGGTAATACAGAGTGGTATGCCCAAGCCGATAATATCCGTTCTTGTCCGGAGCATGCGCCGGTCGCGGCGCGCTCGCATTATTTTGATTTGGTGGCATGATAGTAGCGATGAGAAAAGTATAGCCCATTTGTCCTCATAGCTCAACGGATAGAGCGCGGGCCTCCGAAGCTCGAGATCGTGGTTCGATTCCACGTGGGGACACTCGAACAAATCTATAGTATAAAAAAAGAGGACAACATTAGTCATCCTCTTTTGAAGTCGAAGTTCACATTTTTCTCTTTGTCAGCCGACCCTTCCGGTTGATATGGAGTTGACCGAGGGCACTGTCAATTTGTTTGATTTCAAACTCGATAGCACTCTCATAGTCTTTGTGTTTGCCTGCTTTGACCTCTTCAAGGAGATCTCTGTAGCATCCACCGACAAACTGAAGAGCTCCTTTGACTGTATGTGTGTTAAATCCACTAGGTGGCATATTATTCCCTTCTGTTTGGTTGTTTTTTCTGTTCCTGTATTAGTCTTTCATAAATAGGTAGTTATCAATAGAAAAAACAAAAAATTACACATGCAACAAAATATATCCTTACAGAATAAGGGTATTTATGTATAAAAGTGTTGTAAGAATTGGACAACAAAACTACTATTTAGAATCCTTTTGCTTGTATCCAAAGTGCTTCAAACATTATGCGATATGACTGAGAAAGTATCGGACTCTCTATCCAGATTGCGATTTCCTCTTTAAATGAGACGATCAGAATAGTATGATTGAATATATCTATGTTTGCTTCGAGCGGGAAGTGTTCGATATATCTTGTTTCTCGTTTGAATTCGTTATCTTTCTTTGCCGTGTGTTTTGCTATCTCACTGAGATGTACCAACATCCTGCTTTTTGAATTTGATTTTACAAATTTCTTGTTCCATTTGTCCCAATAGGATTCCGGTAAAAATTCAAATGTATTATCGACTGATCCTGCAAATGAAATCACCTCGGTATTCTTTGATGATTCAAGTTCATCGTCATATGCCTCTTTGATCCTATCCAATCCTTCGTAATATTTAGTGATAACCTTGTTTTTCTTTGATACCGGCTGTGTTTCAAGGGTCGGAATGATACTTGTTAATTTAAAAGCTACTTTCTCAGCGTCGCTTACTTTTTCATCAGCTAATTTCAGTAATTTTCTAGGATGTGCGGCTAAATACTTTCTTTTGTCTCTGCTAGTTGTTTCGTATAGCCCTAGAGCCAATAATTTTTCTGCTTCCTGATAAATTTGTTGACGATTTATATCTGTAAGCTTTGAAAGCTGTAAAACAGATAGAATTCCGTTATGTAGCGAAGTCAAATAGAGAATCGCTTGGATCTTGTTTAATCCGAGTTCTTCAAGGGATTTTATCTGTTCATTGCTTATTTTAGTCTTCATATTTAAAGACTAGCACAAATAAGGTATTCATCAACTTTTTATGAGAAATCAGATATATTTTTAGACTTAAAAATATTGGTCTGTATACTGTTTTTCTTCAATAATTCCGTTCGTATAGCATCCCAGATGGGATACCAGTTTATTTCACGTTGAAGAATATGGTTTTCTAAAATACCAAACAAGAGTGTTCAGAACTTTAACTTAAAGATTTTTTGATTATAATCTTATATACTTAGTATATGCTTTTAATCGCAAACACTCATAAGGATTACAAAGATACTTCTGTCGTAAAAAACTTGATAAATTCAGGGGTTGATGTATTGCGGTTCAATCTCTCCTATGGGACGAAGGAAGAAAATATAGAGAAAATCAATATTGCCAAGGAAGTGATCAAAGACAGTAAAAGAGACGTAAAAATAATGGCAGATCTGCCTGGAAATAAAATCAGGATTGGAAAATTAACCATTGATCCACTTGTTGTAAAAAAAGGCGATGAACTCTTCTTTTCTGGTAATATTGGTCTCGTTTGCGATGTTCCCGTGCTTTTGCCTGGAATAGAAAAATATGTAGATATTGGAGATATTATCACCTACAAAGATGGAGAACTTGCTTTTTCCGTTATTGAATTATCAAAGAATGGATTTAAGGCTATTGCACTGAACAATTACGAAATTACTTCAAACAAGGGGGTAAATTTTCAGAGGGCTATCGATACTTTGGAGCATCTGACTCTAAAAACCATAGAACAAATTGAAGTCGTAAACAAAACTAAGCCTTATTTCGTTGCTTTTTCTTTTGCCAATAGCCGAAGTGCAATGGTTAAAAACAAGAAGGCTTTATTCAAGAATATAGATAAGGAGTACAAACCGATGATCGTTGGAAAGATTGAGAGTGAACTTGGCATAAAGAATATTGAGGAGATTGTAGATGAGTGCGATTGGATTATGATTGCCCGAGGAGATTTGGCTCTGAACGCACCATTCTCAAAATTAGGTATCTATCAAAAAATAATTACAAAAAAGACAAAAGCCAAGGGTAAAAAAGTTATAGTAGCCACGCAGATACTTGATAGCTTGCTTTCAAATCATATTCCTTCTAGGGGAGATATATTGGATGTAACAAATATTGTATTGGATGGAAACGATGGATTAATGTTTTCATGTACGTCTTCGGCGAAAGATCCGGGCGAAATTGTCAGAGTAGCCAAAGAGATAATCACAGCAACTGAACCAACTCTTTAATACTGATTTTGATACATTCTCTCTGCTCTACCAGTTCTGAAAGCCACACTTTGGGGATACAAAAATTTTTGACTTCCCGGCCTCGTTTCCGTATACTTGTCCCATGAACATCAAACGCATCCTCACCTGGCTCGGTTTCATCGTCATCATCGCACTCATTATCATCGGCCTCGTTGTCGCGAATAAAAAGCATCCTGCCACGACGAGCGAGGTAGCCATACCACTTCCTTCACCTGTCACGTCTTCCGACTGGATCCGTGGCAATCCGAATGCGCCGGTCACTATCGTCGAATATGGCGATTTTCAATGCCCGGCCTGTCAGGCGTACTATCCGGTGGTCGAGCAGGTCTTTGCCGCTGCCTCATCGACCGTGCGTATGGTTTTTCGCGAGTTCCCGTTGCCCCAGCATGCTGACGCCATTCCGGCGGCAAAAGCCGCCGAAGCCGCAGGATATCAAGGCAAGTTTTGGGGCATGTTCAGCCTCTTGTATGCAAACGGCGCAGACTGGGACACTCTGGCAGATCCGACGAGCGTTTTTGACGGATATGCCCAAAAGATCGGCCTCAATATGACACAGTTCACTGCCGACATGAATTCGACGACGACTGCGCAAAAGATCACTGACAGCGTGACCGTTGGCACTGCCGCAGGAATCGATGCCACGCCGACCTTCTTTATAAACGGTTATCGCATCCAAAACCCCGAATCATATGCTGAATTTATCACAGACATTCAAAGCGCCGCCAGTTCGACCACACCATAAGTGGCTTGTGCCAATACTCGTTATTTTGGCCTTGGTCGGTTTTGCCGACGCGACGTATCTAACGGTCGAGCATTTCGCCAATGCCATACCGCCGTGCACGTTGCAAGGATGCGAGACAGTTTTGACGAGCGGGTATTCGGTTATATTCGGCATACCTGTCGCGCTTTCAGGCGCGCTGTATTATTTTGCTCTCCTCGTTATGTATTTTTTATATTTTGAAGCGAAAGACGTGCGCGCCTTGAATTTTGCCTTTCATTTTTCCGTCCTCGGCGTCATCTGCGACGTATGGTTCGTCTTTCTCCAGGCCTTCATCATCCACGCATGGTGCCAATATTGTCTCTTGTCGGCGGCGGTATCGACGGCGATATTCGTTTTGTCGTATTGGTCGCTCTTTGGCAGTCCGAAAGTCCATTTAGAATAATAAGCGATTCTGTTTGTTAATAGAGGTGGTATTTGCTATCATCGCCGTATGAAGCAAGATCATATTTTGGTGACATTCGCCGAGAAAGATTACGAGCTCCTCGATTCCGGCGACGGGAAAAAGCTCGAGCGATTCGGCAAGTTTGTATTGTCGCGGCCTGATCCGCAGGCGCTCTGGCAAAAAAATCTTTCTCCGGCAGAATGGGACAAGGCGGATGGTGTTTTTAATCGCGCGAATAATGATGTAGAGGATAGAGATGGTGGTAAAGGGAAAACAAGTCCAAAAAATCAATCAAACTCAAAAGACCGCTGGAAATTAAAAGCCGGCGTGCCGGAAAAATGGCCCATCGATTTTGCGGGCCTGAAATTTTTCATAGAGCCTACGCCGTTCAAGCATGTCGGATTATTTCCGGAGCAAATGGGCAATTGGAAGTGGATGAAAAAAATAATTGAAAGCAAAGATATGAAAGCAAGCGGCAGGGAGGAATCATCGCGATCCAAAGCACTTCTCCCAACGATAGTGCACTATCCGTCAGAGAAGCGGTCAGAAATAAAAGGTGACAGCGGTGTAGTCAAAAATGTCAGAATAATAGAAGTCCTCAATCTCTTTGGCTACACCGGCGGAGCAAGCCTCGCTTGTGCCGCGGCAGGCGCGTCAGTCGTCCACGTCGACGGCTCAAAAGTCGCGATCACTCGGGCCAGAGAGAACGCCGAGCTTTCCGGCCTCGACAAAAAGCCGGTGCGGTGGATGCTAGACGATGCTCGCGAATTCGTCAAAAGGGAATTGCGCCGCGACAGGCGCTATGACGCCATCATCATGGATCCGCCCGCTTTCGGCCGCGGCGACAAGGGCCAGGTCTGGAAGATAGAAGATGATTTTCTGCCGCTGTTCAATGATTGCCTCAAACTTCTCTCCGACAAGCCGCTTTTCTTTCTCATAAACGGATACGCGGCAGGATATTCACCGATTGCATACGCTAACAATCTCGAAGTCTTGAAGAAGAAATTCGGCGGTACTATCGAAGCAGGGGAATTGACGATAGAAGAAGCAAAAGGCCGCCTTTTGCCCTGCGGCATTTTCGCACGGTGGTCAAAGTAGAAGCGATTCTGAAATCGTGATATCGTACAGGATATGCCAACCATCCTCTCCGGCGTTGCCGCGCGCGACGAATTGAAGAAATCCCTTGTCGCGAAAGTAAAAGCCTTGCAAGAAAAGCAAGGTGCCCCTTTGACTCTGGCCATCATCCAAGTCGGCGACAGGCCCGATTCGACCGCTTATATCAATGCAAAGAAAAGATTCGCCGCTCTGATCGGTATCGAGGTCAGGCTCGTTCATCTCCAAGAAGACGCAGGACAAGAGAAAATCATCGCTGAAATTCAAAAACTCGATCAAGATAAAGAAGTCACTGGCATCATCGTACAGCTGCCGTTGCCAGAAAATATTGACAAGCGCACGGTTCTTGATGCCATAGAGCCTGGCAAAGACACTGATGGCATCACTACAATGAATGTAAAAAAGTGGAGCACGATCGATGCTGTCCAGGGGCACAAGCCTTGGCCCGCAACCTCATACGGTGTCTATCAACTCCTGACCTTTTACAAGATTCCTATTCAAGGAAAGAAAGTGTGCGTCATCGGCAGGTCAGAGCTCGTTGGCGCTCCCATAGCAGCGATTTTAAGAAAAATGGGCGGCATCGTCACTGTCTGTCATTCAAAGACCGAAGACCTGGTGAAAGAAACCCGCGCGGCGGACGTCATCATATCCGCTGTGGGAAAAGCAGGCCTCATCACAGCCGAGCATGTGCACATCGGCCAAATCGTCATCGATGTCGGTTTGAGCCGCGCGGAGAGGCATCTCGTCGGCGACGTCGATTTTGAAAAAGTCTCTGCAGTTCTCGGCGACAAGGGCGCGATCACGCCCGTTCCCGGCGGCGTAGGGCCAATGACAGTTTTTGCTCTCTTTGAGAATCTTGTGGATTGTGGTATTATGAGTCCATAAAGTCAAAAGTACTTAAAGTCTATAAAGTCAAATTCAAGAATTGCTCGCGGCCACTTTATGGACTTCATGACTTTAAGGACTTTATAGACTTACCCTATGCAAAATAAAAGACCTTTATACATATACGTCATCGCAACCGCTGTCGTTTGGGCGATTATTCTCACGCTCTCATGGCTTGGATTCATCTGGAAACCATCCCATGACGTTGTCACAGTATGCGCGGGATTTTACATCGGTATGCTGGCCATGTATATAGCGGTGCATCTTTACAAGTGGAAATAAGACAGTTTATAAACTAACTATCATGAACATAGATCAAATAAAAATTAAAACTTGGAAAGTCGGCGTCGGCGTCGGCGTTCTCCTTATGCTATTCCTCCTTGCCGCTTCGCTCAAAGAGCTCTCTTCCATTTCACATGTTGGCGACGGGGCACCGGTCAATACGATAACTGTGAGCG
>Ga0302320_10029684_pt1 | contig 10451 bp, 7 predicted proteins | sample Bog_T0_3_FD_202130 | JGI IMG/M metagenome (GOLD analysis project Ga0302320, IMG submission 202130) | Peat permafrost microbial communities from Stordalen Mire near Abisko, Sweden - Bog_T0_3 | ecosystem: Environmental > Terrestrial > Soil > Wetlands > Peat | place: Sweden: Abisko, Stordalen Mire... | reverse complement strand
GTTGAGTACGCGCGCTTGGCGGATGAACTCCGCTTGTCGGGCTTCGATTCCGAACCGTTTGGCAACCGGACGATCGCAGTGACTGCCGCGCCCGCCGGCATCGGACCGGGAGACATCGAGAAAGTGATCGCCGAGATCCTGGAAATCGGGGAGAGCGAACTGCGCAAGGCGTCCGTCGGGGACATTCGCCGCGGACTGGCCGCCTCCATAGCCTGCCGCGCGGCGATTAAGATCAATATGCGGCTGGACCATACCAAGATGGAGTGGCTGCTGAACGCCCTGGCGGCCACCGATTGCCCGATGAGTTGTCCGCATGGCCGACCTATCGCGTTACGCTATTCCACGCACGACATTCTGAAAAGCTTCCATCGGATTTGATGACATGGCGCGGTAATAAGATAGTCTTGAGTTCAACCCATGACATTCGAAACCGCCATCTCCACCGCCCTTCAGGAAAAGCGCGTATTCCCTCCCTCGGGCGAATTCCGAGCCAGAGCGCACATCAAGAGCCTGGAAGAATATGAGCTGATTTACCGCCGCGCCGAAGAGCATCCCGAGGAATTCTGGGCCGGCATCGCGAGTGAATTGCACTGGTTTAAACCTTGGGACAAGGTGCTGGAATGGGAGCTTCCGTTCTCCCAATGGTTTGTCGGCGGCGAACTCAACATATCCTATAACTGCCTGGACCGTCATGCGGCTTCCCAGCGCAAAGATAAGCCGGCCATCCTGTGGGAAGGGGAACCCGGCGACTCCCGCACTCTCACCTACCAGCAGTTACTCGAGGAGGTCTCGAAGTTCGCCAATGTTCTGAAATCGCTCGGCGTGAGCAAGGGCGACCGCGTGGCTATCTACATGGGCATGGTCCCTGAGCTGGCGATCGCGCTGCTGGCCTGCGCGCGGCTGGGCGCTCCGCATACAGTTATCTTCGGAGGTTTCTCCTCGCAATCGCTGATCGATCGCATCAACGATTGCGGAGCGATTGCGGTGGTCACGCAGGATGCCGGCTATCGGCGCGGCGCGGAGGTGAAGCTGAAGGAAGCAGTGGACAACGCTCTAGGCCAATGCCCCACTGTGCGCAACGTGGTGGTTTATAAGCGCACGGGATCCGCCCTACAGATGGAGGCGGACCGCGATCATTGGTGGCACGAACTGATGGCTACGGCATCGCCGGACTGCCCCGCCGAGCCGGTTGATTCCGAACATCCGCTGTATCTGCTTTACACCTCCGGCACTACCGGCAAGCCCAAAGGTATATTGCACACTACCGGAGGTTACTCGGTGGGCACTTACATCACGAGTAAGTGGGTTTTCGACTTACACGACGACGACGTATTCTGGTGTACCGCCGACATCGGCTGGGTAACCGGGCACAGCTACGTGGTCTATGGCCCGCTGCAGAATGGCGCGACGGTGGTGATGTATGAAGGCGGCCCCACTTACCCCGAACCGGATCGTTTCTGGCAAATCGTCGAGAAATATAAGGTTACGATTTTCTACACCGCGCCCACCGCTATTCGCGCCTTCATGCGGCTGGGCGAGCAATGGCCGCGCAAGCATGAGATGAAGAGCCTGCGCCTGCTCGGCAGCGTGGGCGAGCCGATCAATCCCGAAGCGTGGATGTGGTATCGCGACGTGATCGGGCGCGAGCGCTGTCCGATTGTCGATACCTGGTGGCAGACCGAAACCGGCGCGATCCTGATTACTCCGCTGCCCGGGGCGATCGCCACCAAACCCGGCTCCGCCACGCGTCCGTTCCCCGGCATTAGCGCCGCGATTATGGACCGGCATGGCAACGAGGTGGGTCCCGGAGGCGGCGGCTTTCTGGTGATCAAGCGCCCCTGGCCGTCCATGCTGCGAACGATTTATAACGATCCGGAGCGGTACAAGCAGCAGTATTGGTCGCAGATTCCCGGCGTCTATTTCGCGGGCGACGGGGCGCGCCTCGACACCGACGGATACTTCTGGCTGCTGGGCCGCGTCGACGATGTACTGAACGTGGCCGGACACCGCTTGAGCACGATGGAGATTGAATCCGCGCTGGTGGCAAATCCGATGGTGGCGGAGGCTGCGGTAGTCGGCCGTCCGGACGATATTAAGGGCCAGGCTGTGTCGGCGTTTGTGACACTGAAGGCGGGGCAGGAGCCGAGTGAGGATGTGAAGAATCAGCTGCGTCAGTGGGTGGCGAAGGAGATTGGCGCGATTGCCAAGCCGGACGATATAAGGTTCGCGGAAGCCCTGCCGAAGACACGGAGTGGGAAGATCATGCGGCGATTGTTAAGGGAGATCGCGGCGGGCAATGAGGTGAAAGGCGACACAACCACATTGGAGGATCTATCGGTGATTGCGAAGCTTCGGTCCGATGATGAAAGTTAGGGGCTAACGTCTGGGGGAATCCAGGTGCGGCGCGCTTCGACACTCCTCACCACATCGAAGCTGTAATAACGCTGGTGGAGGTTACGATTCTCTACGTAAAGCTCCACATTACGCCGGACCGCTTCGAAGGGATCGTCGATGCCCGCGGCTGCGCGCGCCAGCAGCGCCGCCCAAAAGCACGTAAGGGTCTCGTGATAACCCGACGTGTCGGTGTTCGCCGTGCCGACCGCCTCGTTATAACGAATAATTCCTTGGCGAGTCTTAACTAAAGCCGACTCGGGGTAGCAGACGGCATAGTAGGTGCCGACGGCAATGTGCGCGGCATGGGTCCAGCGGGCTTTGGGTAAAACACCGGCTTCCCATGCGCCGATAAATTCGGCCAGCGCCTCGCGCGAGGCCAGGAATTCGTGAATCATTGATTTACGGGAACGCTGCTGCTGGCGGACAATCCATGCCCGAAAGGTATCCAGCCTTGAAAATAGGGAGCGCCCTTCAGGGCCAAATCGAACGAATAGCTCAACACCGGTTCATCGCTGAGCTGAGCCGGCTGCGGCGGATCTCCCTGCCGCGGAACCCAGTGCAGACGATAGACGCCGTCCACCTCCTTGAACTTGTATTTGTTGTCCCGGCGGCCAAAGAAGCGGAAAGTCGCCTGCAGCCCATTTTCATTGATCATCAGGAGTTCTTGCGTGCAGGTCGGTTCCTGGTTTGCCCGGACTAGTCCCAGTAGACGCAGGACTTGCTTGCGAGCACAAGCACATGATGGAGTTGGGCGATAGAGCAGTGTAACACGGAACTTCATGGGTTGTTGTCCCCACGCCATGAAACTGCATACGATGAATGGTCACTTTTTTACGAAGACAGTGCACGAGCGGATACCCTCGGGAAAGGTGCGGATCGTTCCAGGGTCCTGAGATAATCGCATGCGACTTAGAGATAGTTACGACGTACCCGAGGACATTGTGTCGGGCACACATTCGCCGGCCTTTGCCAACTTCCTGTGGAACTGGTTTGGGGACACCACGGCCCTGACTCACGGAGAACTCGACATTACTTTTCTGAAAGACTAGACGCCCGGAGAACTCTCGGTTGCGCGGGAATTGATCCGCCGAAATCTCCGGCTGAAGCACAATCACATAATTGACGGCGCGGCGGCATTACACGACGAAAGCGCTGTTCCAATCCTGCGCTCGATGCTTGCTGAAGAGCCAACGATAAGCCGTCGGCTTTCCATCGCAGGGGCACTCTGGAAGATTAATCGCGACCCCGTTTTCATCGAGTGCCTGGAAGCGGCCAAGTCTGCAAACGATGACATTTTCTCCTATTTTCACGCGTTCCAGGTCTTGTGGCTTAACGACGAGCGCGCTGCGGATTTCTTGATAGATCTGCTCGACCAGAAGGACCGCATGACCCAGACGACGGCGTTGCGCATTCTAAATGAAGTGGAATCTGGGAAGCGCATGGCTATCCCTGCTCGCGAGTTACCCCATCAACCCTCGTATTATCGCAAGCTGCGGAACGACCCAGCATTTCGCGTGCAAATGGCCGCGGCTGTTCGGCGAAGGAATGAAGAGAACAAAAATGGACAGTAATCTGGGCGGCCCTTAAGGGCGGGGGCAAGACGCCAATATAGGACCGGGAAGAACGAGCGCATGGCCGCCACTCGATAGCGGACAGCATAATGCTACGCACGGCATGGGTGCTCCGGGCCTTGGGTAAATTCCGGCTGACCAAGCGCTGACATTTTCATCCAGCGCCGCCCGCGAGGTCAGAAATTCGTGAGTCATTCCTTTACCGGAACGCCGCTGCTGGCGGACAATCCATACCCGACAGGTATCCGGCCTTGAAGATAGGCGGAGCGCCCTTCAGATCCAAATCGAACGAAAAGCTCAGCACCGTACCATCCGCGAGCCGGGCCGGCTGCGGCGGATCTCCCTGGCGCGGAATCCATTGCAGCCGATAGACGCCGCCCACCTCCTCGAACTTGTCTTTGTTATCTCTGCGTCCGAAGAACCGAAAAGTCGCCCACAGCCCATTTTCATTGATCATCAGGAGTTCTTGCTTTCCGTAATTGACGTACAGGTCGGCTCCTGGTTTGCCCGGACCCGGCCAGCTAAACTCTTTAGTCTCGCCTCCCTGACTCGTGGCTTGCAGAGTTTGGCCATCGAACACCAGACGGTCGGTTTCAATACCCGGAGTGGGGAGCGCGCGCATGGAAAACACCAGATGAGGCGTCTTTCCATCGCGGTACAAGGCGCGGCTGAACTCCATGGCATGGTTGAAGAACCGCAGGAAGTCCGGGTTGACCTGAATCGAAGCGCCCTGCTTCGCGACATAAGTGTTGCCGTTCTTATCCGCGTAATTCTTCAACGTCTGATCCCAGAACGTATACAGAATTCCATCGCCCGGCCGGAAAACATGTTCGGTTTCGGGCATGCTGGCTTCGGTCGGGGAACCGGTCTTGAAGGGATACTTCTTAGCCAAATCGCCGATCTCTCCGCATACGCTCTGGGCCGCCCGATTGGCGGTCACCAGTTCGGGATTTCCGATCCAGGCTTCGGCGTAAGTAATAGGGTCGTCCAGCAGTTGGGCGGTCATCTTATTCACCTGCGGAACGCCCTCGTCGACATGGAAGCCGAGCGAGATGCTCTTCACCGTATCGTGAGCGGACCTGGCTTCGTTCTTCGTTTGCTGCGCCGCCGCCGCGTCGGTCCCATGCTTGCTAACGAAGTCGTGCATGGCGCTCTGCAGGCGCCCTAGAGCGTTCAGATAGGGCTTGTTGGCATCGTTGACGAAGTTGCCTTTGCAGTTGGGCGGTTCCAAAGATTGAACCGGCTGGTAGGGCGCTTTGACGGCATCGTCCGCCACGTTGGTATTCACCGTCGCGATGCAGAAGAGTTGCATTAGATAGGATTCGTTGCCCGCCAGTTGGTCCAGCTTGTTGGCGGCATCGGCTGCGCTGCCGTAGCGCCGCACCGCGGAGGCGTGCAGATAATCACGCCAGTTATCGATGAAGTCCTTCTGATACCGCGAGCGAAGCTCGGGCCCGAGCGTGGCCGGATCGAATTTAAGACCGGCTTCCTCTCCGAGCACCCAGGCTTCGCCGCTGAAGTCCTTACCCAGGTGTTGGATCGCCTCCTGCATCAACGACCAGCCCTTGAGGGTGAATGCGCCTTTCATATCGCGATTGTTGGCGATCACCGGATCGGAATGCGGCACGTCGCGGTTGAAGTTTACGTCCGGAGTTTTGCTGGAGACAGTCTGAATCAGGTAGTTATAACTGCGATCGCTGGCGCTGAAGCTGGCCAGGTAGACACGGGCGTGATGGACGGACGAACTATCGGCTCGGCCGGGAAACGGATTCCCGGAGAGCAGTTCCTCGCTATAGAAATCGAACTGCTTTTGCGCCAGGCCCGCCAAGCGGCTATCCACACTGCGACCCGACGACCAGTATTCTTCAAGGACGGGCGGCAGGAACTGCACCGAGCTATGTTGGGGAAATTCGGTCGTAATTAAGAAAGCTTTCAGCGCATCGTAGGTCTTCGCATAGACCGGGTAGCCCTCGTTTTCAGCGGACTTGTCGGGGCGAGTCCTGAGATGTGTGCGCAGCGATTCCTGGGTGGCCGCGAACAGTAGCTGATCGAAGCGCGCGAAATATAGTTTGCGTACGGCTGGGTAGATATCGTGGCCGATGTAGAGACCCCAACCGAGTTTCCAGGGGTGGCCATCCCGCTCGTACCGCGACAGCAAGGCTACCGATTCCCGCAGTGTGTCGAGCCGTTCCAGCGAATCGATCGAAGGCAAGGCTTGAGCGCCGCCGCCGGTTTCGCTACCGCGGATCCCGCGCGCAGCGTTCAGGGCATTGGTTTCCAATTCGCGATTGTTGGACCACGAGAGCGCGGTCAGCAGCATCCAGCCCAGCACAAGGGCCGAGCCCGCAATGAGGCCGGCGCGGCGCAATTTTTCGGTACTCGCGCTGGAACTACTGGCGCCCAAAGCGACGCGGTCCTGGAGAATCACGCTGCTGAAGAGATGGCCAAGAAACAACCACTGCGGCACGCGGCGGGTGCGGACCGATGCCATAGGAGCGGGCGCTGGATCGGCTGAAAACCCGATGTCGGCGTCGAAGATGCCGGTGGCCTCGCTGTCCATAGGCGATCCGCCGCCTTCTTGCGCCCGCGCTGCTACCGCTTCGTTCTTCACGAGCGGGCGCACGCCGGAGAAGTAGAATCCGCGCAGGAACGGATTCAGACGCAACTGGCTGGGCTTGCCCAAATCGACCAGGAACCGCACCGCGGAGTTGCGCAATTTCCGGAACTCGCGTGGAAACTCGTAGACCTTGGCGCGCTTTGGTTCGTCGTGTTCGCGAAACAGGAGACTGGGACGCTTGTCGCAAAGCGCATAAAACAGATCGTTAAAACCGCCGGTGAGCTGCCGGGCTTCCTCTTCCGCATAGACACCTTGGGCCGGCGCTCGCATGGGCAGCGTCACGCCTAACACCTGGTTCACTTCCTGATCCGCCAAGTTTGCGGCGAACTCGTTAAAGCAGTTTAAGCGATCCAGCTTGGTGAAGATCACGTAGACAGGAAACTGGATGCCTAAGGTGTGGCTGATTTCTCCTAATCGGGCGTTGAGATTGCGGGCAGTGGCGGCAAGGGCGTCATCCGCGCCGGGCCGGAGAAACAATTCCGAATCGACGCAGACAACTGCGCCGCGCGCGGCGTGCTTCTTACGCTCGAAGAGAGCGCGCCATCGTGACGGGTGCAGCCTCTTCAGGAGGTAGACCCACCAATCGGGCGAATTGATCAGCGCGCCGCCGCCTTCCAGGAAAATGGCCTGCTGCGCCAACCACAAATTTGCCGGCCGCGTGGACACGATGTCCTTGGCCTGGTAGACCTGTCCGGACAACAGATCGGGCTCGGTACCGGAATTGACGAACACGCTGGTTTTGGCGGAGGCGCCTTCGCCGATCACGAAAAAGACCGGTAGATTGCGTAGCTTGGCGTCCTTCCCGAGTCGCGACTGGCTGAGCTTCGTTTGCGCCTGGCGAAACAGCACGTCGATCTCGACTTTGACGCCGCCTGCAACTGCCGCGCCGGGAACCCCGCCCTGCGCCACCGCCCGCTGCCTATTCTGGCGATCGGAGATGTAAAAAAAGACGTAGCCGAACGCGCCCATTCCGACGGCCATCAGGAACATGCGGGCCATCATCTCCGCGTTTCCGGTTAGATGGAGCATTCCCGTGATCACCCACGAGAGCGCCATGTAGATGACGAACAAGACGGCGGAGATAAGGTAGGAGCCGAACGGTCCCATCAATCCATTACCCCACTCACTTGGGCATCACCTGAACACCGAGGGCGCGAGATCGCGAAGGGATTGCGAGCCGCTGCCGAGCGAGATTTTGTAAGCAAAGAACAGGAGAATGCCCAGTAGAATCAGGGAACCGAACGCGATGCCCAAACGCCTGATCCAAGGGTCGATCAAGTAGAAGCCGCCTCCTTCTTGCGGGAGCCGCCAGTTCGGGGATAGATCCACCCCCATGCGGCGGATGCGGCGGATCTTGTCGTCGAGGTGCACCATGGTGGAGCGTAACTCGGCCTTGGAGCTGATGCTGTATCGGCCCAGATAACCGAGCAGCAGGCACAGATAATAGACCTCCAGCAGGTCGGCGGTTGGCAGGGTCTCGCGCCGTCCCAGCACTTCCGTAAGATTCTGAAAGAACTGTTCCCCGGCCACGTGCTTGCCGAACATCTCTTCCTGCAACGGGCGGCGGACCCAATCGGCGAAGATCGGTTTGCGCTGATTCAGAATCGATTCGTCCAGAAAAGCGACGATCGCGTAAGCGGCCAACTTAATATCTTCATCCACGTACGCTGCTGCTTTGGCTTGCTGATCGGCTGTTTTCAAAGCACCCAGGATCTGATTTCGAAACACTGCCGCGCTGGCCACGTCCTGGCGACCGGCGCGGAGGCGAACGATGGCGGTCAGCAGTTCCTGATAAATCAGCGCGAGGTTCGGTCCGCGTGGTGCGGAGGGCGGGGCGCTTTGCGGTGCGATCGCTACGTTATTGGCCGCCATCGATAACCTTAAGATTCCAGGATGACAGACAGTTCGATCTCGGGATCGGGCAACTCTCCCGGTACGTACACTCCCACTTGCCTGGTTTTGATCAGATGCTCCCAGCAGGGACCCGCTTTGTCGACACTGAAGTACTGATAGTCTACTTTGGGCGACAGGGCCGGCGGTGGAACTGGCAAATGAGTCAGTTTCATCGCGGGTAGAGCGCGTTCTACCAGCTTAGGAATGAACTGCCGGGAACAGATCTTGACCAACCGCGGAGCGCTTTCGATCAGGTCGGATTCACCGATTTTGCAGTGGATGGCGAAGATCCAGCGGGAACGGTTGAGGGTCCGCTGATCGACGATTTCGCCAAAATAGAAGAAGCGCGCCGCTTTGTCGAGCGTGATGAGAACGCGGTTGCTGGGGACCACCAGTTCGAGATGAGTGCGGATGTGAACGTCGAGCATGTCAAAGACGCCCGCCAGGTTATCGTGGTCGTAATTGGGCAGATTGGCGGCCTGCGATTCCAGGCCGAAGGTACACAGCGCTCCGGCCAATCTCGATAAGGCGACAAACAACTCTTCGGGATGCGATTTCTTCGATTCCAGCAGATGAGACAGCGGTCCGATGTTGGAGTTGATGCAGTGCAGGAACCAGGCGTTAGCGATGCCTTCCGCAGAGTACCCGGCGGCGGTGGGATTGGCCAAGTCGCGAGGCTTGGCCACCGCCCTTCCTTTTTCTTCCAGCAGCGAGACCAGCCGCCGCAGTGATAGCATCAGGCGCACTGCGGCGCTGATTTGCAAGCAGGGAAAGATGAAACGCTCGTCGAAGACAAACTTACCTGCCGGATCGCGCCGGATCTGTGCTATGCGCAGCGCGGTGCACCCATCCATGGATTCGGTGTCGAGGACCAGACGGATGTTTTTGCGTCCCATTTGTAGCGGCTTTGCATCGCGGCCGGTGTTCTCGTCCGGCAGGTTGGCGTTCTCCGAAATGAAGCGCACCTCGGGTCCCACGTCCGCCTGATTCAAGGCGCAGTTCGCTCCGCCTTCCTGATAGGCCGGAACGCACAGAAAGACATCTACCACTTCACGCAGCGGAGGGAACAAATCGGCAATCGGACGGGGCGGCGGCAGCACATCGTATTCCGGCATGTGGAAGGGCAGTCCGTCCGGAAAAACGCCCCGGGCTCGCACCACGGCGACGGTACCGTTGGTCAGCGCTTCCGCGTCCAGTTCGCAGCCTAAAAAGCCGTATGGTTCGTAGCGAATCAGGTTCGTTACGAAGTGGATCGCATCTTCATGGTATCTATTTTGCGCTTGAAAGTGATGCGGGCCGAGGAACATGCCCTCGGACCAGACAATCCGGGATAAATTACCCATGTCGATAGAACACTGACGATTACAAACCCGGCGGCTATTCAGCCATTCAAGCTCACATTATGATACAACAGCGATTGGCGGACCTCGATGAGCTTTTATAAGCGATACGAACTAGTCAGGCTCATCCAGGAGGGTGAGGCAAAGACGTTTAGCGCGGTCGAGATCGCCTCTGGGCGGCCGCTGCTTTTGCACATGCTGACGGCCTCGGCCACGCTTCCCGCAACCTCCGTGCGCGAGATCGTGGCGCGTTCCGAGCATCATCCACAGGTGATCGAAGTAGGCGAATTTGCCGGTTCCTACTACATCGCCGCTGAGGCATCCGATGGATTTGTATCGTTCCGGCAATGGTTGGACGCTCCGCCGGCCGCGCCAGCAGCGAAACCGGTTGAGCCTCCTCCGCCGCGCAAACCTCCCGAAATTCGCAAATTGAACGTGAAGTCGTCGCCGCCCGAGCCCCCGATGGGCGAATTTACAGAATTATTCGGGGTACCGAAAGCCAAGATCGCCGGAAAACCTGAGCCCGGCGAGTTCACGAAAATGTTCTACGGGAAAGTCCCGGTCAAACCTTCCGGCAAACCAGAATTGCCCGAAATGCCGTTCGACGTCACTGGCGGCTCGGGTGAGTTTACCCAG
>Ga0302320_10029683_pt1 | contig 10451 bp, 7 predicted proteins | sample Bog_T0_3_FD_202130 | JGI IMG/M metagenome (GOLD analysis project Ga0302320, IMG submission 202130) | Peat permafrost microbial communities from Stordalen Mire near Abisko, Sweden - Bog_T0_3 | ecosystem: Environmental > Terrestrial > Soil > Wetlands > Peat | place: Sweden: Abisko, Stordalen Mire... | reverse complement strand
GAGCTCACCAATTCATTGAAATATTAGAACCGCTTATTCGAAATAGTAAATTAGCTCTTGTGGGTCTTACCTCTCATTGTAGACAAACACTCACGAATGTAGATGTAGGATATAATATTGTTGACACTATTGCTATGAATAGCCACGAAGTTTTTGATATTTTAAATATTTCCCCCAAGAAAGTGGAAGACTCGAACCCTCACACTCTTTTTGTTACTTGCTTAGACGGTAGATTAAATCCTACTGCTATTGCAGGTGCTTCTCCTGGGGACCTCTATGTGTTGAGGAACATTGGGAATCTGGTTCCTTGTGCTGGAAGCGATGCACTTCCTGCCGAAGGGGCGGCGGTGGAATTCGCTATTGCTCGCTTAAAAATAAAAGAAGTCATCATTTGCGGTCATTCAGATTGTGATAGCGTCCAAACTGCTTTGCGCTACCAACAAACTCATTATGACCAAACTCATCAACTTCCTCACATGGAAAGCTGGCTAAAACAATTAGAGCCAGTTTGTTCAGTCCTGCCGCCTAATGTTTCACTTAGAGAAGCTATCCAAGCTAATTTGCTTAAACAGTTAGAAAATTTGAAAACTTATCCATTAGTTCAAGAGAAACTGTCTCAGAAAGAATTGAAGATTTCAATTTGGTTTTTCAATGCGCTCGACGAAAGTATAGAAGAATGGGATGAAGCTACTCAGAGGTTTATTCCTCAAATCGCTCGGTTCTAGCGAGCGCTTCCTCCAAGAGTTCTTGCATGGGAAATCGACTTTCTTGTTCTTCTATGACGCTTTTTGTAGCTCGAAGAATGGGGTGGCGATCGGCGAACAGGGTGCAGCAATCAGCTGCTGGTCGAATGGAAGTTTCAAAGGTGTTCCAGCGCCTGGCTCTTTCAATAATTTCTTCCTTATCTAAACCAATCAGCGGTCGAAAAATAGGAAGCTCCGAAACGGCATCAACAATACCGATATTTTCTAAAGTTTGACTAGCTACCTGACCCAAACTTTCTCCGGTGACGAGTGCAAGTGCAGAAGACTTTGTGGCAAGCGCATTGGCAATTCGAACCATCATGCGACGGTAGAGAAGGGTTCTCATTTTGGGATTGGTAGCTAATGCGATTTTCTCTTGGAGTTTTCCAAAGGGGACGATGTTCAGGGCTTGAGGATGGGGCTGAAATCGGTTGACGATGCGAGCTAGGTCTTTGACTTTTTCTAACGCTTCTTCGCCAACAAACGGAGCTCCATAAAAGTGGACAAATTCTACGCAGGCCCCTCTTTTTAATGTTTGAAGAGAGGCTACAGGGGAGTCTAGGCCTCCTGAAATTAAGCTTAAAACTTTGCCATGGGATCCTACGGGAAGCCCCCCTTGTGCCGCGTATTTTTCGGTCCAAAGGAAAGATTCATGAGAACGAATTTCTACTCCCAAGGTGAATTCAGGGTTTTTTAATTGAACGAGAAGGGTTGGATAACGATCGTGGATCTGTGAACCGATCCAGCGATCGAGTTCCATAGACGTTTCTGGAAAAACCTTATCGCTTCGTCGGGTTTCAACTCGAAAACTTCGAGGAAGTCCATGTGTTTTGACATAACTGTCAAATTCTTCAAGCGCTGCAGCTAGAATGGCCGGCTTATCGGTCTGAACTTTTCGAGTCGGGCTAAAGCTTGAGATTCCAAAAACTTGGTTCAAAGTCTCGCGGGTGAGTTCATCCCAGCGGGTTTCTAGAAGGACCCTTCCATGAACCCGTTGGATTTTTACAGAAGTGTCTGGCCCGAATGCTTTTTGAATCAAGTTGCGGGCATTGGATGCTAGGAGTTCTTCAAACCAGCTCCGATTTTGTCCTTTAATCGCAATTTCATGGTAGCGAAGGAGGATAGTTCTTGGGTTCATGGCTTCCTTTTATTTCTATTGAGCTGATGGAAGACTCTGATGGAATCTTCAAGAGCGTTGGCAAGTGTCTCAATGTCTTGCAGTTGAGTCTGTTTTAAAAAGCTGATCCTAATTCCTGAAGTTTGAAGTTCCAAGGGTTTTCCCATAGCCCTTAATACAGGTTCTGGTTCCGGTTTTTTCGAGCTACAAGCCGATCCGACTGAAACCAAACAGTTTCTTTCTTCTAAAAGTTGCGCCATAACGCTGGATGGAATTCCAGGAATGCTTAAACTGATAATGGAAGGAACTGCCTCGGCCGGAGAGTTCCACTGGATAGGAAGTCCTTTTTTATCCAGTTTTTCTTGGAACAGTTGATTGAGCCTGATGAAATGATGGGAAACTTCGCTTTTGTTTTGGAGTGTCATTTGAGCTGCTAGGTGAAATCCTGCAATTAAGCCTGGGTTTTGAGTGCCAGAGCGGAAACCATTTTCCTGATCCCCTCCCCAAAGCAAAGGACGAAGTGGGCTTCTGACAGAGTGAGGTTGAAGGAGATTCTTATTGAGAACAATGAGAGCTCCGACTCCTTTGGGACCGCCGATTTTATGGGCCGAGAGGGAAACTAAATCTACCGGCGAGGGGTGTTGGGGAATATCCACTTTTCCAAAGGCCTGAACGGCATCAGTATGAAAGACCAACTGAGGAGCAAGTTTTTTGGCTTGTATGGCTAGCTTTTCTACCGGGAGGTGGGTACCCACAATCGGGTTGACTTGTTGGATGCTCACCAGCCGAGTTTTCTGACTCACCAGCGCTTCAAATTCGCAAGAGTCAATTTGGGCAGCACGGTCGATAGGAATGGAAACAACCTCCATTCCGAAATCCTTCAAAGATTCTGCAGGCTTTTTTACTGAAGCGTGCTCGATGGCAGAAATAAGTAAGCGTGAGCAATGAGCGCTTTGAGGGGAGATGAATTCCTTAAATGCAATTCCGTAAAGAGCTAAATTATTTGCTTCCGTGCCTCCGCTGGTGAAAATGACTTGTTCCGGCTGAACTCGAAATAAGTGAGCAAAAAAATGGCGAGCTTCTCGTAACGCTCGGGCTGCTTTTTGTCCATAAAGGTGACTGGACGACGGATTTCCAAAGTTTTCCAAAGCATACTGGTTCAGTTTGCTGACCACCTCGGGTTCGCAAGGGGTGGTTGAAGCGCTGTCAAAGTAATGAGGTGGTGACACAGGGTTCTATTTAGCTGAGAATGGCCAAAATTCCAAATCATTCTCATTAAATTATTTAGGTTTAAAATTTCGCTAAAGTTTGTCTAAATTAATCCGATATTACCTTGGAAGGTCTTATTAAGGTCTATTTATGATTAATTGGGAAGAGCTCAAACATATCCATGTGATACGTAAACTAGAAGAGATTCTTGCTCAGTGGTTTAATACAGACATATTTTTTGTAGACGAACGTGGGCAAGTGAGGAATCTGGACTCTCATCCTTCACGAGGGGATTTTAAGAATCCTCTTTCCAAAGCTTTTTTGAGTGGTGAACGAGGCCGGGCTAGTTTTATGAAAGCTCTGGCGGAAGCAAATGAAAAAGTTTTTAAAAGCGAACAAACCCATTTGGTGGTGAGCGGACCTGCTGGAGTTGAGAATCTTTTTGTCTCTAGGATTTCAGCTGAAAATGAGTTTTTAGGAACTGTGGTAGCTTATTCTTTTATTGAAAAAGAGATTTCTTCAGAAATTAAGTCAAAAACCAAAGCTGCACTGGAAGATGTCGGATTGGATGGGATTGCATTTGATCAAGCTATTTCTCAACTCCGTGTTTTATCAGATGCTCAGAAAAAGTATTTTTATGAACTGGTAGATCTTGTAGCTCAAGAAATTGTGACCTTTCACACAGAGATTACCCGAAGAGAAGAAAGAATCAGTGCCCTGAATAATCAGTTGGGGAATCGCTATAGCTATGATTCGATGATTGGAAAATCTAAACCGATGCAGGAGCTGTACGCACTTTTAGATAAAATTCGAAACTCTGAGTCTACTGTTTTGATCCAAGGCGAAAACGGAACCGGTAAAGAGCTCATAGCACGGGCAATTCATTTTAATTCGCCCAGAAAAGATTCTCAGTTCGTTATCGTGAACTGTTCCGCTTTTAATGAAAATCTTTTGGATAGTGAACTTTTTGGTCATGTCAGAGGGTCATTCACCGGAGCGATCAAAGATAAAAAAGGACTGTTTGAAGTAGCCCATGGAGGCACCTTGTTTTTGGATGAAATTGGGGACATGCCACTGGCTATGCAAGTGAAGCTCCTTCGTGTTTTGCAGGAAGGGACTTTGACTCCCGTAGGCGGAACGGAAATGCGCAAAGTCGACGTCCGAGTGGTAGCTGCAACCAATAAAGACCTCAAGGAAATGGTTGAAGATGGAACCTTTCGTGAAGATCTCTATTATCGAATCAATGTCATCAATTTAATGGTTCCCCCTTTAAGAGATCGTAAGGAAGATATTCTGATCCTAATTGATCATTTTCTCGCTCGTGGATGTAAAGAGAAGAATCTTCCAGTAAAAACATTTGCAAAAAGAACCATGGAGAAGATCTTTGACTATTCCTGGCCTGGAAATATTCGTGAACTTGAAAACGAAGTAGAAAGACTGATTGTTCTATCAGGAAATGATCAAAAAATTCCAGTGGAGAGCCTGTCCCAACGGATACGCGACCATGGAGAAAAATCAAAGGTTCATGGAGTTCGGGTTTCTGGAAAACTGAAAGATTCACTGGAAGAACTTGAAAAGACGATGATCCGTGAAGGTCTCCGTAGGACGAATTGGAACAAAAGTCGTTTGGCGAAAGAACTAGGAATTTCTCGCGCAGGTCTGATCATGAAAGTGGAAAAATACAATCTAGATAAGCGGAGAATCCCACGTCCTGGATCCAATGAAGCCGCATAAAGGGAGGCTTATTTCCCGTGAGAATGGTAATTTTTCAACTCTTATTTCTCGTTTTCACTCTATCGAGTGCCTATGGTATTGGGCCTCTGTCGAGGAAAATGAGTAGGGAAATTAGCAGCTTAAATAGGTTTTGTTACTGTTCGAATTTCTTTAAAGGGGTCTGTATTTCTAATGGCATGTCGTCAAATGATGCAATGGAGCTCTTGAGTGATTCTGACTTTAAGAGTTGCCTGATTAAAGAAGGAAATTCGCCAGAAAAGCTTGAAGCAATTAGGCAGAGTTTGATTAGCGAAAATTATCTTGGCAGATCAGAAAATGCAACGTGTGGTGCACCCTGGAGCTCCCCTCTGAATCAGGAAAGAGAATTTTTAAGAAACTTATCAAATGCCGTTCGGGAATCGAAAAACAGTGCAATTGAAATCAGGAAATCTTGGACACTTTCGCAATGGATTCAGGCTATTCACCGCCGTTTCAATGAGGGAGAAATTGATAGTCAGACCTATCAAGCTTTATTGAAAGCTCTTCAAAGTATTTTTAATCAAGATGAAGGAATTAAAAAGAAATATCTTGATCAGTTTAATGAAGAATACTCGAAAATCATTCCTGTTTCAGATGTTTTTTTAAGACAGGAGGCGGAGATTCGAGAAAGCCGAAGGAAGGAAGAGCTAGCTCGACAAGCTGCTGCAGCTCGGCAAGCCGCAGAGGAGCAGCAAAGAAGGCAACAGGCGGCTCGACAAGCTGCAGAGGAACAACAAAGAAGGCAACAGGCGGCTCGGCAAGCCGCAGAGGAGCAACAACGTTCGTGGGATTACTGGCAATCGCAGTGGAAGAGAAGTAGTGATTATTGGCAGCAGCAACGGCAGGAAGAAGCAGCTCGTAGGGCGGCTGAGGAACAGCGCTGGCGGGATTTCTGGCAATCAAGGTCCTATAGAAATAGTGATCGTTGGTATCAGCAATCGAAGGAGCAGCAAAGACAAAGCCAGCAGCAAGGGTGGGGGCAATATCAAAGACAGAGTCAGCAACAACAGCAATCACAGGGAAAGTCACAATATAGAAGTGGAGAGCAAGCATCCCAGCTAGGACCAAAGTTCACCCGACAAGAGCAACAGGAGTTCTCTGCTTTGTTGGGATTGACAGTAGGATCTGAAACTCGTTTTGAAGATATCAAAAGAGCTTACAAAAAAGCAGTATTGAAGTACCATCCAGATAAAACCTTAAATGATAGTGAGTCAGGCAAAAAAGAGAAAGAACAAAAATTTAAACAATTAAATGATTTATTTTCAAAATATAAAAATCTGAATTCTAATTAAAAAAATGAGATTTTAGTGTTTGTTTAGTTGAACTTAATTTAATTCTACTGAATCTCTTTACAGATAAATAAAATCGTAGTATCTTCCGTTTTCTAAGGTGGCCTGTAAAAGGTTATATGATTTTACTCAGGGTAACCTTGAACGGGTTCTTTTGTCATTCGTTTGGCTAACGTTATTTTCATCTTTTTATCCTGAGTAGATAGGAAATCGTGAAAAAGCATCCACTGTTAGGAAAGTTTTTAAGAGAAAAAAGAGTTGCAGCTAGTTTTAGTCAAGGGCAGCTTGCACACTGTTTAGGATACCATGCTCAATTTGTTTCTAATTGGGAACGAGGCGTGAGTGGTCCTCCCGCTGAGATGATGAAAAAAATTATCACGGTGCTGAAGATTCCAGGTGAAGAGATTCTAGATCTTTTGACAGAAGAGAGTTCCATTTACTGGAATCAAATTATTTTCCCAGCAGGTAGGAGACGAAATAAGAAGAAAAAGCTGAAAGCTAGGTTGCTGTCTTAGTAGCAGTTCACTTAATAAGAGCGTGAAGGCCTCGTTAATGGTTTAGTTCATGAGCGACTGAGTGAGCGAGAGTCTTTATCCACCGTTCTACGATTTGCTGATTGGGTGAGATGCTCAGAGGAGTGTCTGGTTGGTTTTTTTGGTGCTGATATCTTTGGATGATTTCTTGAATCGAGTTTGAGTCTCTGAAAACATGAGCCAATTGAGTTTCTGATTCAGTATGGTGAGCAAGCAAGAAATAAGTTAAATTAATATGCTGGAGATCAGGAGATATGGCCGCAGCCCAGAAGCTTGAGAATCCACAAGCTGGGATGACTCCAAACATAGCATTTTCAGGTGAAAAGGCCGGATGATGATAATACACGCTTTGAGTGGTGAACTCGTTAAAAGATATACTGGATGAATTTCTAAAGCTAAATGCTCCAGCAGTTCCAAAGATTCCCATTGAAGTCAAATCATTAAAATCAGTATAAAGCCGCTGTTGATCATCGAGGGATAGAGGTTCTGGTGTTTCAGGGTTTGGTTGCACTGGATGAAAGAGCATATTCCAAGGGTGAAAGGTAATAAAATTAGCGTGGTTCAAAGTTGGATCGTTGAGATCCTCCATTTCTCCTAAAACTTGCATGTAAATTTGTGGATCGCGTGCTTGAAGCTTTTCGAAGAGATTGTCTATCGTGGTACCATTACCCAGTGTTGTGGCAAGGCTGTGTCTGAGAGAGTGTGGAAGGATATTGGGGAGAGATTCCTTTGGGAGCTGAATCAATGCGAGTCGGAGCCTGAAGTTATAGTTGTGACTCCTATAGTTACCTACCAGTGGAACTCCTGCGAGGTGACCAAATATTTGCTTTATTTGCTGAAAACCCGCGGTGGAACCTAGGTTTAGCTGAAATTCGTTGAATGTAGTTAGTCTGGCGCTCACCATTGAATAAGTTATTGGAGATAGTGTAGGACTTTTTATTTTTTGTTTTGTGAATAGGCCGTCTCCATTGATAGAGTTTACTTCCATAGCTGGCAATGCTTCTAGTCCCTCTAGGTTACAAGTTGCTGGAGGTGCAGGAACATTTCTGGGTTGTGGACTGATAGGAATTTTTTGTCCAGTTGAAGAGGGGGTTTCACTGTTATTGTTTGAGTGAAGTTCATCGTGTTTGTAGAAAGTTGGAGTTTGTTCTCGAGCACATGCAAACACGGTCAAGGCGATCAAGGTACCTGTCATGCTTGCGATAAAGCTATGCGATCTAAATTTTGGTTTCATAATATCCACTGTCTTCATTTTCACAAGCTCCATAGAGTATGGATGGTTACTCTCCCTAACGCTAGGGGGAATGTACTTTTACCACACAGTCTAGCATTAAATCAATGTACTGAGTGAAATTAAATTATTAATATTTAAGATGACAAAACTTGAGACAGAGGAATAAGTTCCGGAGGAATGCTTTTTTTATGTCCTATCACCTGCTGGAATGGGACTAGAACGACCTGGTCTTTTTGGATTCCAACCATGGCGTTGGAGTGTCCTGCCAGTAAGTACCCTACGGCAGAAGCCCCTAAAACGGAAGCCAGCACTCGATCGTGGGCTGTGGGGGTTCCTCCTCTTTGAGTATGACCTAAGATGCAGACTCGAGTGGTGTATCCTGCTCGAGAAAGTTCTACCGAAAGCCGTGAAGACAATCCTGGCTCAGGGCCTTCTGCCACAACCACAATGCTGCTTGTTTTACCGCGACGGATGCCACGCTCAATGGTTTTGCAAATATTCTCAACAGACTCGTTTCGTTCTGGAAGAATGACGGTTTCAGCTCCGCCTCCCAGGGCAACTTGAATTCCAATGAAGCCAGAACTATGGCCCATCACTTCTACTAAAAAAATTCGGTCATGGGACGTGGCTGTATCTCGAATTCGGTCGATGGCTTCCATGGCAGTATTAATCGCCGTATCAAAGCCAATGGTGTCGTCCGTACCGGCGATATCATTATCGATGGTTCCTGGAACGCCAATGACTGGGAAGCCAGTCTCTTGTTCTAAAAGGTGAGCTCCCGTAAAAGAACCATCTCCTCCAATCACCACCAGCCCATCAATTCCCTCTTGTTTTAAAATTTCCACTGTCTGCTTCCGAACGGCTGGGTCGTGGAATTCTTCACAGCGGTCTGTTTTGAGGATGGTTCCTCCTCTTTGGATGATATTAGCCACCGAACTTGCTGCCAGTTCAATGATATGGTGATCTACAAGCCCACTGTATCCCTTGAGAATTCCTTTGACCATGCATCCTCGGCCGATTGCATATCGTACAATGGCTCGTACAGCAGCATTCATGCCTGGGGCATCTCCACCGCTGGTGAGTACCCCAATGCATTTAAAGTTTTCTTTTTTTTGGCTTGGTAGATTTGGCATTGTTAACATGCAGTCATTTTCCCCGGTATCAAGCTTTTGCCTGTCACTTCTTGTGGGATTTTCAGTCCCATCAGTTCACATAGTGTAGGCATGATATCACTTAAATTTCCATCTTTCAGTGCAACTCGGCTATTTTGTGGTGCGATGGCTGAATTGGGAGAGACCCAAAGAGCTGGCACAGGATTTAAGGTGTGCTGAGTATGAATGCGCCCCCGGTCGTCCTGCATTTCTTCTGCGTTTCCGTGGTCTGCAGTGATTAAACTATGATACCCCGACTTTTCCGCAGCCCCGATGACTTTGGCTAGGCAAATGTCAAGAGCCTCCATGGCAGCAATTGCGGCAGAATAGTTTCCAGTATGGCCTACCATATCTGCGTTTGCAAAATTCATCAGAACAAAGTCATAAGTGCACTGATGAATGCGTTTGGATGCTTCTTCTGCGATAGCATAAGCGCCCATTTCAGGCTTAAGGTCATAAGTGGCAACATCCTTGGGCGATTGAATTAAAACGCGTTCTTCTTGATGAAAGGGGATTTCCCTTCCTCCATTAAAAAAGAAAGTCACATGGGCATATTTTTCAGTTTCTGCAATTCGAAATTGGGAACGCCCGTGTTGCTCCAGCCATTGTCCTAGAATATTGTCTTGATTCTGGGGAGAATACGCAACAGCCATATTTTTCAGCTTCTTATCATATGTGGTCATTCCAGCAAAAGCGCTAGGGAGAAATCCGCGGCCTCGATCAAATTCATGAAAATCAGATTCACTGATCGCTCGTGAGATCTCTCGGGCTCGATCCGATCGGTAATTAAAAAATACGACGCTATCTCCATTTTTCATAGCCGCTGCGGCGGAAAACAACGCAGGCTCAATAAATTCATCCGTTTTGCCTGCGCTATAGGAAGCTTGAATTGTCTGAAGAGGATCCGAAACACTTTCGCTGATTTGTCCGGTCATAGCCAAATAGGCTTTGGCCACTCGATCCCATCTTTGGTCTCGATCCATGGCCCAGTACCTTCCCATGAGAGTGGCGAGAACTGCCTGAGAGGTGGATCGTGTTTGAGAAGGTGAAAAAGCAGGATGGGCTAATAGTTTCTGAAGGTAGTGGGGTGCTGAATCAGGAGGGGTGTCTCGGCCATCCAAGAAGGCGTGAACGCTAATTTGAGGAATTTTCATTTCTAAACAGAGATCTAAAAGTGCGAGCAAATGGTCCGTATGGCTATGGACGCCTCCATCGGAGAGCAGACCCATGAGATGCACGCGTCCTGTTTTCTGGGCACCCGCTTCTAGGGTTTTTAGAAGTGCTGGATTTTTAAAAAAGTCTTTATCAGCGATCGATTTACTAATTCGGGTGAGATCCTGATAAATGATTCTTCCGGCACCTAAAGTCATGTGGCCGACTTCTGAGTTTCCCATCACGCCTGCGGGCAGACCCACGGCTTCTC
>Ga0302320_10029682_pt1 | contig 10451 bp, 6 predicted proteins | sample Bog_T0_3_FD_202130 | JGI IMG/M metagenome (GOLD analysis project Ga0302320, IMG submission 202130) | Peat permafrost microbial communities from Stordalen Mire near Abisko, Sweden - Bog_T0_3 | ecosystem: Environmental > Terrestrial > Soil > Wetlands > Peat | place: Sweden: Abisko, Stordalen Mire... | reverse complement strand
CGGCTGTGCGCGGCGGTGGCGGCCCGGACGGGCGTGCCCGCGCTGCCCCTGCTGCCGTACGGCTGCTCTCTCGGCCACTCCCGGCGCTGGCCGGGCACCCTCTCGCTCAGCCCGGCGACGCTGATCGAGGTGGTGACGGAGATCGGCGACTGGCTGCACGCGTCGGGCTTTCGGCGGCTCTTCCTGGTCAACGCCCACGTGACCAACGCCGCGCCGCTGCGCTGCGCGCTGGAGGTGCTGCGCAGCCGCCACGACGGCCTGATGGTCGCCCTGGTCAACACCGCCGCGCTCAGTCCGCGGGTCGGCCGGGCCTTCGCGGCCGACGGGGCCGATTGGCATGCGAACGCCGCCGAGACCTCGCTCATGCTGGCCCTGGAGCCGGGTCTGGTGCGCCGCGGCCGGCTCCGCGCCGCGGACGATCCGGACCGCACGGCCGGCCTCGTCTTCTCCCACCCGGTGAACCGCACCAGCCGCAACGGCGCCACCGGCCGGCCCTCGCGCGCCCGCGCCGCGGCCGGCCGCCGGCTCTTCGGCTGGATGGTGGCCGACCTCTGTGCGCTCGTCCGGCGGGGCCGGCGCGAGCGTCCGCCGCTGGCTGCTGGCTACGCCGAGCGGGCGGCGATCCCTTCCGTATGAAATCCGACACCGAAATCCACCGGATCCAATCCGCGCTGAAGGCCAAGGGCGTCAAGTACTGCCTCGGCGCCTACGTCGACATCCACGGCGTGCCCAAGGGCAAGGTCGTGCCGATCGAGCATTTCCTGCATTTTGCGCACGGCTCGGAGCTTTACACCGGCTACGCGCTCGACGGCCTGGGCCAGCGGCCGAACGACGACGAGATCAGCTCGGTGCCCGATCTGGACGCCATCACGATCCTGCCCTGGCGCCCGGAGGTCGCCTGGATGCCGGCCGACAACGCGTTTCATGGCCGGCCGTACGAGATCAACACCCGGGTGGCGCTGAAGAAGGTGCTGGCCGACGCCGCGGGCCTGGGCTTCGGCTTCAATCTGGGGATCGAGTGCGAGGTCTTCGTCGTCAAGCTCGACGAGCGGGGCCGCCTTGCGATCCCGAACCCCGACGATGACCTGGTGAAGAGCTGCTACGACGTGAAACGGTTCTTCGACCGGTACACCTGGCTCGACAAGATGGCGTCCACGATCAACGGGCTGGGCTGGGACCTTTATTCCTTCGACCACGAGGACGCCAATTCCCAGTTCGAGTTCGACTTCAAGTACGCCGACGCCCTCACGATGTGCGACCGCTACATCTTCTTCCGGATGATGGCCAAGCATTACGCGGCGGAGGAGGGGCTCCTGGCCACCTTCATGCCCAAGCCCTTTGCCGACAAGACCGGCAACGGCGCCCATTTCAACATGTCGCTGCGCGACCTGGCCACCGGCCGGAACGCCTTTGACTGCGCGCCCGCGGACGACCCGCGCGGGCTGGGCCTGACGCCCCTCGGCTACGCCTTCATCGGCGGCATCCTGCGGCACGGGCGGGCGATCTGCGCCGCGCTCGCCCCCACGGTCAACAGCTACAAGCGGCTCGTCCGCCGCGGGCTGATGAGCTACTACTCCTGGGCGCCCGTCTTCAATTCCTTCGGCACCAACAATCGCACCAATTCGGTGCGGGTGCCGATGGGCGGGGGCCGGTGCGAGAGCCGCAACGCCGACTCGGCCTGCAATCCTTACCTGGCCGCCGCACTCGCGCTTGCCGCCGGGCTCGAGGGCGTCCGCGAGCGCCTGGATCCGGGCACGGCGCAGGAAGACAACCTGTACGAGCTGGACGCCGCCCAATTGGCCGTCCGCGGCGTCCAGGCGCTCCCGCGCAACCTGGAGGAGGCGGTCGAGGCCTTCGCCGCCGATCCCTTCATCGAGCGGACGCTCGGGTCCGAGCTCCGGAACGAGTTCGTCGCCTGCAAGCTGGAGGAATGGCGCACCTACCACCAGCAGGTGAGCCAGTGGGAGATCGACCGCTACGCCCGCCTCTTCTGAGCGGGCGCAAGATTCGCCGTGACCCGTTCCCGCCCCGCCGTTAAGATCATCGCCGATGCCCAAGGTCGAAAAGGTGGTCCGCTTCAGCATTTCGCTGCCCTCCGGCCTGGCCGCCCAGCTCGACCGCATGGTGGGCGGGCGCGGCTTCAAGAACCGTTCGCAGGCGATCGCCGAGATGGTCCGCAGCCAGCTTTCGGAGCTCAGCGTCGAGGCCGGCACCGGCAGCACCGCCGGCACCATCAGCCTCGTTTACGACTATCGGAAGCGAAATCTCCAGACGACGCTCTCGGCGATCCAGCACAAGTATTACCTCCTGATCGTCGCGAGCATGCACGTGCACCTCGAGCAGCACAATTATCTCGAGGTCCTGCTGGTCCAGGGGCCGCCGCGGGAGGTCCGCCGGCTCGCCGACGAATTGGTCACCTGCAAGGGGGTCAAGCACGGCAAGCTCCAGCTGACGGCGGTCGGAATCCCGCCGCTGCTCTAGGCCGCGGGCGCGCGGAAAGCCGGACCCTGGCAGGAAAACTGCTACTCCTGGATTCATACGATTTAAAACGAACGTAACACTTTTCCCATGAACCTAGCGATCGACAACGCGCCCGCCGCCCCGCTTTACACCCGGACGCTGGACCACGCCGGGATGTGGTCGGCCGTCCTCGGCCGCGGCAAGACGTTGCGGTGCACAGCCCTGGAACGCGGGGCCAATGTCGGCCTGCTGCTGTACAACGCCGATGTCCCGGTGGAGCGCTACAACATGCCCGACACCCTCAAGGGCCAGCACATCTTCTACCTGCGCCACCTCTACTGCCTGCATTCCGACATGGGGCGGGTCCTCGCGTCGATCATCGCCGATACGGTGGGCTGGCACGACACGGTCTGCGGCGCCTCCGACGCGGCGCTGGTGGCCCAGAAATACGGGCCCAGCACCTACCAGGCGGCCCGCAACGAGTTCCATCGCAACGCCCGCGACTGCTTCCTGATCGAATTGGCCAAGTGGGGCCTCGGGCCCCGGGACCTGGTCCCCAACTTGAACCTCTTCAGCAAGGTCGTGGCGGACGAGGCCGGCCGGCTGACCTTTGTGCCGGACCACGCGCCGGCGGGCGCCCGGATCGAACTGCGCTTCGAAATGAACACGCTGGTCGTGCTTAACACCTGCCAGCACCCGCTCGATCCCGATCCTGCGTACCACCCCCGGCCGGTGCGCCTGGAGGTGTTCGCGGGGCCGCCGCCGGGGGCCGACGATCCCTGCCGGCACTCGCGTCCCGAGAACGAGCGGGCGTTCCTGAACACCGAAAACTACTGCGCCCTGCGCGCCCCCTCGTCCGTCCCATGAATCCGTCCTCCGCCCCATTGGTTGAAAGCGCCCTGGATCCGGCCGCGGCGGCCTACCGGCAGATCGTCGGGGCCGGCGACCCCTGGAGCCGCGAGCTCAGGGGCGGGCAGATCCTGCGGATCGTCGATCTGGAGGGCAACCAGTCGGCCGACACGCTTTTCTACGACGCCGGCGATCCGGCGGAGCGCTACAGCGCCTCCGACACGATCCGCCACCAGGCCGCGCTCTACCTGACGACCGGCACCCGGCTGATGTCGACAGCCGGCCGGCCGTTGCTCACGATCGTCGCCGATACCTGCGGCCGCCACGACACCCTGGGCGGCGCCTGCTCGCGGGAGAGCAACACGATGCGCTACGCCCTGGACCGGGAGTCCATGCACGCCTGCCGCGAGATCTTCATCCGGGGCGCCCAGGAATGCCGCCCCGAGCTGGGCAAGCGGGATCTGACCTGCAACATCAACTTCTTCATGAACGTGCCGGTGACCCCGGACGGTCGGCTGACCTTCGCCGACGGCCTGTCCGCCCCGGGCCGCTATGTCGAGCTGCGCGCGGAGCGCGACGTGATCGCCCTGATCTCGAACTGCCCGCAGCTCAACAATCCCTGCAACGCCTACAATCCGACGCCGATCGAGGTCCTGATCTGGGATCCGCGCTGAACCGGCATGTTCGACAAAATCCTCATCGCCAACCGGGGGGCCATCGTCTGCCGGATCGCCCGGACGCTGCGGCGGATGGGAGTCGGGTCGGTGGCGGTCTATTCGGAGGCGGACGCCCACTCGGCCCATGTGGCGGCCTGCGACGAGGCGGTCCCGATCGGGCCCTCGCCCGCCGCGCAGAGTTATCTCGACGCGGAGAAGATCCTGGACGCGGCCCGGCGGACCAAAGCCCAGGCAATCCACCCGGGCTACGGATTCCTGAGCGAGAACCCGGCCTTCGCCGAGGCCTGCGTGGCCGCCGGGATCGCCTTCATCGGGCCCACGGCGGCGCAGATGCGCGCCTTCGGTCTGAAGCATGCGGCCCGGGCCCTGGCCGAGGCGAACGGCGTCCCGCTGCTGCCCGGCAGCCGCCTCCTGGCGGACGAGGCCGAGGGGCGCCGCGAGGCCGCGCGGATCGGCTATCCGGTGATGCTGAAGAGCACGGCCGGCGGCGGCGGCATCGGCATGCAGCTGATCCGCGCGGAGGCCGACCTGCCGGCTGCCTTCGCCTCGGTGGAGCGCCTGGCGCGCAACAACTTCAAGGAGGGCGGCATCTTCCTGGAGAAGTTTGTGGAGCGGGCCCGGCACATCGAGGTGCAGATCTTCGGGGACGGCCTGGGAACGGTGGTCGCCCTGGGCGAGCGCGACTGTTCGGCCCAGCGCCGCAACCAAAAGGTGATCGAGGAGACCCCGGCGCCGGGGCTGAGCGCGGAGGGGCGGGCCCGGCTCTGGGACTGCGCGGCGCGGCTGGGCGCGGCGGCCGGCTACCAGAACGCCGGGACGGTCGAGTTCGTGTTCGATGCCGACAGCGGCGAATTCTACTTCCTGGAGGTCAACACCCGGCTGCAGGTCGAGCACGGCGTCACCGAGGAGGTCACGGGCGTCGACTTGGTCGAGTGGATGGTGCGGCAGGCGGCCGGCGACCTGGGGTCGCTCGCCGGTTTCCAGGCCCAGCCCCGCGGCGCGGCAATCCAGGTCCGGCTCTACTCCGAGGACCCGGGCAAGAACTTCCAGCCCGCCACCGGGCTCCTCACCGACGTTCACTTCCCGGCGGCGGCCCGGGTGGAGACGTGGGTGGCGAGCGGCGCGGAAGTGTCGCCCTTCTACGATCCGCTCCTGGCGAAGATCATCGTGCGGGGGGCCGACCGCGCGGATGCGCTGGCGCGGATGCGCCTGGCGCTGGCGGAGACCCAGGTGCACGGCCTGGAGACCAATCTCGACTACCTGCGGCAGATTGTCGCCGCGGAGGTGTTCGAGCGGGGACTGGTCACGACCCGCACGCTGGCGACCCTGCCCTACGAGGCTTCCACGATCGATGTGACCGAAGGCGGGACGCAGACCACCGTGCAGGATTACCCGGGACGGGTGGGCTACTGGGACGTGGGCGTGCCGCCCTCTGGCCCGATGGACCACTTGTCGTTCCGCCTCGGCAACCGCCTGGTCGGCAACCCGGCCTCCGCGGCGGGGCTGGAGATCACCGTCCAGGGGCCGGCGCTGCAGTTCAACGCCGCCGCCGTGGTCGCCCTGACCGGCGCGCATCTGCCCGCGACGCTCGACGACGAGCCGGTGCCCTACTGGCGGGCGGTGCCGGTCCGCCGAGGCCAGACCCTGCGCATCGGCTCGGCCGAGAGCGCGGGGCTCCGGGCCTACCTGGCCGTCCGCGGCGGCCTGGACGTCCCGGATTATCTGGGGAGCAAGGCCACCTTCACGCTCGGCCTGTTTGGCGGCCACGCCGGCCGGGCCCTGCGGGCCGGCGACGTGCTGCGCCTGCGGCGGAGCGCAGCCGCCGCGCCGGAGCAGGGGCCGCCGGCCGAGCTGCCCAAGGCGCTGATCCCCGTCCTGACCCGCGATTGGGAGATCGGGGTCCTTTACGGCCCGCACGGCGCGCCGGATTTCTTTACCCCGGCCGACATCCGGGACCTGTTCACCGCGACCTACGAGGTGCATTACAACTCCGCGCGCACCGGCGTGCGCCTGATCGGCCCAAAGCCGCGCTGGGCGCGCCAGGACGGGGGCGAGGCGGGGCTCCACCCCTCGAACATCCACGACAACGCTTACGCGATCGGCACGATCGATTTTACCGGCGACATGCCGATCATCCTCGGACCCGACGGGCCGAGCCTGGGCGGGTTCGTCTGCCCGGCCACGATCGTGCAGAGCGAGCTCTGGAAGGTCGGCCAGCTCAAGCCCGGCGACAAGGTGCGCTTCCGCGCCCTGACCGCGGCGGCGGCGCGGGCGGCCGAGTTCGCGCAGGACGCTGCCATCGAAACGCTGCGCCCCGTCCGGCCGCCGGCCCTGCCGTCCCGCCGCGCGGCCGCCCGCGAGCCCGCGGTGCTCCAGGCGCTGCCGGAGCGCCCGGGGGCGCCGGCGGTCTGCTACCGGCGCTCGGGCGACCGCTACCTGCTGGTCGAGTACGGGCCGCTGGCGCTCGACCTCAACCTGCGCTTCCGGGTGCACGCCCTCCACCAGTGGCTGGTCCGGCACCGGCCGCCGGGGCTGCTCGACCTCACCCCGGGCATCCGCTCGCTCCAGGTCCATTACGATTCGCGGTCGCTGCCGCTTGAGCGGCTGATGGAAACCCTTCTCGAAGCCGAGGCGCGGCTGCCCGGGATCGACGAGATGGAGGTGCCGACCCGGATCGTCCATCTGCCGCTCTCGTGGGAGGATGAGTCGACCCTGCTGGCGATCCGCAAGTACATGCAGATCGTCCGCAAGGACGCCCCCTGGTGCCCGAGCAATCTGGAGTTCATCCGCCGGATCAACGGCCTGGACTCGATCGAGCAGGTGAGGGAGATCGCCTTTGGCGCGAGCTACCTGGTGCTCGGGCTGGGCGATGTCTATCTCGGCGCCCCCGTCGCCACGCCGGTCGATCCCCGCCACCGCCTGGTCACCACCAAGTACAACCCGGCCCGCACCTGGACGCCGGAGAACGCCGTCGGGATCGGGGGCGCCTACCTCTGCGTCTACGGCATGGAGGGCCCGGGCGGCTACCAGTTCATCGGGCGAACCTGCCAGATGTGGAACCGCTACCGGCAGACGGCGGAATTCGCGGAGGGCAAGCCCTGGCTGCTGCGTTTCTTCGACCAGATCCGCTTCTACCCGGTCAGCCACGGCGAGCTCCGGCGCTTCCGCGAGGACTTCATCCAGGGCAAGGCCCGGCTGAAGATCGAGCCGGAGACCTTCCGGCTGCGGGACTACAACGCCTTCCTCTTGGCCCAGCGCGCCGGGATCGACGCCTTCAAGGCCCGGCAGCAGGCCGCCTTCGACGGGGAGCGCCGTCGCTGGGAGGCGAGCGGGCAGCTCAATTTTTCCGCCGAGGCCGAGGCGGCGGCCGCGCCGGAAAAGCCCGAGGTCCTGCCGCCCGGTTGCACGGCGATCCCGGCGCAGATCCCGGGCAATGTCTGGAAGATCCACGCGACCGCGGGGGCGACCGTCGGCAAGGGCGATCCGCTGCTGATCATCGAGTCGATGAAGATGGAGATCACGATCGGGGCGCCGCGGGCGGGCCGGATCCGCGAGGTGCGCTGTGCCGAGGGCCGGCCGGTGGTCGCCGGCGAAACGCTGGTCGTGATCGAGGCGGCATGAGCGCCGACGGCCTATCCCTGGAATTCGCCGCGCTGGCCGCGCAGTACGACCGGGGCGCGCTGACCCCGACGGCGCTCGTGGAGGAGATCTGGCGCCGCTGCGAGGCCCGCGGCGACCCCGCGCTTTGGATCCATCGGCTGAGCCGCGACGAACTGCTGACCCACGCCCGCCGGGTGGAAGCAAAGGGCCGGACGGGCCAGCCGCTCTACGGGCTGACCTTTGCGATCAAGGACAACATCGACCTGGCCGGCGTTCCCACCACCGCCGGCTGCCCGGAGTTCGGCGCCACGCCCGCGGCTTCGGCGCCGGTGGTCGAGCGCCTGCTCGCCGCCGGGGCGATTCCGATCGGGAAGACGAACCTGGATCAGTTCGCCACCGGACTCACGGGCGCGCGCTCCCCTTACGGCATCCCCCGCAATCCGTTCCACCCCGACTACATCCCCGGCGGATCGAGCAGCGGTTCGGCGGTGGCGGTCGCCGCCGGCCTGGCGAGCTTCGCGCTGGGCACGGATACCGCCGGTTCCGGAAGGGTGCCGGCCTCCTTCAACAATCTGGTCGGGCTCAAGCCCACGCGCGGCTGGCTCAGCACCCGCGGGGTGGTCCCGGCCTGCCGGTCGCTGGACTGCGTCTCGGTCTTCGCGCTTACCGTCGAGGATGCGGCCGCGGTCGCCGCGGTGGCCGGCGGCTTCGACCCGGCTGATCCCTATGCGCGGCCCGGCCCGGCCGAGGGACTCGCCTCCGCGCCGGCCCCCGCCCGCTTCCGGTTTGGCGTTCCGGCGGCGGCGGAGCTGGAATGGTTTGGCGACCAACAGTCGCCGGCCGCCTTCGCTGCCGCGGTGGGCCGGCTCGAGGCCCTGGGCGGTGCCCGCGTGGAAATCGACTTTCGCCCCTTCCGCCTGGCGGCGAAACTGCTCTACGAAGGGCCCTGGGTGGCCGAGCGCTGGCTGGCGATCCGGGACTTCCACGCCCGCCGGGCCGAAGCCATTTTTCCGGTCACCCGGAGGATCATCGAGCCGGCCCGGGATTATCTCGCGGCCGACGCCTTCGCCGCCTTCGAGCGGCTGGCGGCGCTGCGGCGCGAAGCCGACGCGGTCTGGCCGCAAATCGATGCGCTGGTCCTGCCCACCGCCCCGACCATCTATACCCGCGGCCAGGTGGAGGCCGACCCGATCACGCTCAACTCGCGCCTGGGCACCTACACCAATTTCGCCAATCTGCTCGACTGCGCGGCGCTGGCCGTGCCGACCGGCTTTCGCCCCGACGGCCTGCCCTTCGGAGTCACCCTGGTCGGTCCGGCCTGGAGCGATGCCCGGCTGGCCGCCCTGGGCTCGGCCCTGCACCGGTCCTGGGCGCCGACGCTGGGAGCGACCGGGGCGCGGCCGGAGCCGCGCGCGCCGAGTCCGCCGCCCGCCGGCGGCGCAGGCGCGGAGCTGCTGCTGGCGGTGGTTGGCGCCCATCTGCGCGGCCAGCCGCTCAACCGGGAGCTCACGGAACGGAACGCCCGCTTCGTGCGCACCGCGCGCACGGCGGACTGCTACCGTCTCTACGCGCTGGCGGGGACCACGCCGCCCAAGCCCGGCCTGATCCGAAAAGGGCCCGGCGAGGGGGCGCCGATCGAGATCGAGGTCTGGTCGCTGGCGCCCGCGGCCTGGGCCGGTTTCGTGAGCGCCATTCCGCCGCCGCTCGGGATCGGCACCCTGCTGCTGGAGGACGGCACGAAGGCGCAGGGTTTTCTCTGCGAGCCGGCCGCCCTGGCCGGAGCGGAGGACATCACCCGCCATGGGGGCTGGCGGGCCTACCGTGAGGCTAAGGCGCCGGCCTGACCCGGATCAGCATCACTCCATGCCGCGGGACCAGGGAGGTGAAACTCTCCGGAGCCGCGCCGAGATCCTGCTGGCGCCAGAGGTCCCGCACCGCTTGCGCCCCGCTCAGTCCAAGCTGCGCCCAGGTGACGGAGAGCTGCTGCGGGGTCTCGGCGAGATTGAAGAGCCCGATCGCGTGCGAGCCGTCGGCAAGCTCCTTCACCCAGACCTGGCTGCGCTCGTCCGCAAACTTCTGCGCGGCTTCCCGGCCGAGCTCGTCCTGGTCGATCGCCAGGACCTCGTCATTGGTGAGCAATCCAACCGTGAAGTCGTCGAGCTGCTCCAAGGGGCAGCCGATCAGCAGCGGCGCGGAGAGCAGGCACCAAAGCGAGATGTGGGTGTACTGCTCGTTGGGGGTGAGCCGGGAGGCGTGCAGCTTCGGGCCCCAGCCGACATTGCCGACGACGAGCATGTCCGGGTCGTTCCAATGGCCGGGGCCGGCGAAGGGCCGCCATTTGTCCTGCGAAAAGCCGATCGAACGCAGGCTCTTCCAGGTGTCGCGGATGTCGCCGGTCGTCCGCCAGGAATTCGCCAGGCGCGCCCAGTCGGCGGCGCCGGGGAACGGGGCGGAGTTCGAGAGGCTGTAGACGATATCGCGCCCGGAGTTGCGCAGGGCCTGCGCCATCTCCTCGGTCTCGGGCACCTTCCAGGGATGCCAGTCATACTTCAGGTAATCGATGCCCCAGTCGGCCCACTGCTGCGCGTCGGCGGCGGCGAATGAATACCGGCCGATGATCCACGGCGGGATCCCTTCGTGCAGGCGGGCCTGGTGCGCCGGCTTTTGCCAGGCGCCTTCAGGGTTGTCGGCCGTGCCGCCGGGATAGCGGGCGTAGGAGGTCGTCCACGGGGTGGAATAGATCCCGATCTTGAGACCGAGGCCGTGGATCTCGTCGGCGAGCAGCTTGAGGTCGGGAAATTTTGCGTTGCCCGGCAGCGCGCCGCCCGCGCCGGCGCGCCGGCCCTGCCAGGTGTCGTCGATATT
>Ga0302320_10029681_pt1 | contig 10451 bp, 1 predicted proteins | sample Bog_T0_3_FD_202130 | JGI IMG/M metagenome (GOLD analysis project Ga0302320, IMG submission 202130) | Peat permafrost microbial communities from Stordalen Mire near Abisko, Sweden - Bog_T0_3 | ecosystem: Environmental > Terrestrial > Soil > Wetlands > Peat | place: Sweden: Abisko, Stordalen Mire... | reverse complement strand
GATTCGGATGCGAACGAAGTCATCCGCAATCTTGCCTCCGTCAACATCCGGTTGCAACGGTTTATAAAAAGCGGGAGCCTGTTCACCAAATCGGCACGCGCGATCAACGGAAGCGCGGAAATTCATTTGATGCGGATCAAAAAACTTGTCCGGGAACACAAGGTGCGCTGTCTGGTCATTGATCCGGTGTCGGCATTGGCCAAAGATGGCAACCTAGGCACGGCCCACAGCGTGGCGGAGCGGCTGATTGACTGGGTGAAATCGGAAGGCATCACGCTGGTCTGCACCAGCCTGCTGGACAACAAAAATCTCACCGACATGGAAGGCACGCTGCTGCAGATTTCCACCATCGCGGACACCTGGATCCATTTGAACTATCTCGTTTGCGCGGGTGAACGCAACCGGGGATTGTCCATCATCAAGTCGCGCGGCACCCAGCATTCCAACCAAGTGAGAGAACTGGTGCTTAGCGAGGCGGGGATAACGCTGGCGGACGCCTACATGGCGGGCGGCGATGTGCTGATGGGCACGCTCCGGTGGGAAAAGGAACGCGCCGAGCGCCAGGCACGGCACGCGACGGAGATTGCGGTCCGCCTGCAACGGATCAAAGTGGAAAACGACGAGGCTGAAATAAACGCCCAGATCCGATCGTTGCGGCACGATTTGCAAGTCAAGCGCGAGGAGAGAAATGCGCTCGAAACAGCCGCCGCCGCACGCTCGGAAGAAATTTCCAAAAACCAAACCCTGCTGCGCGGCCTGCGGAAGGCGGATGGCTCCAGTTTGAAAAAATAACACCGCACTATGAGCCAGCGACAAACTTACAAATTCAGGCTTTAGGTCGTCGGCGAATCGCCAAACTCAGTTCTGCGATGACAAATTTGAAGTCGTTTCGCCGGAAATGTCTGCCCGACCTGCTGGCAAGTCGACTTGCCGCCAGGCAACGCAGACATGAGTTACCTTCACGCACTTGGCCTTGATACCGGAATTGGCGCGCGGCGCAGCGCTTTGTCCAAGGCTCCGGTACAAGCCGGCGGGTACCATGGTTTACCGGAGGTCATGCCGGCGTGGCGCGCGCCTCCGGGCAAGCGCCTTCTTGATGCGTTCTGCATGAGCACTTGTTCCGGGACGAATTGAAGGGCGATTCTCCCCGCAAGGCCGCCGGGAATCGCCACCTGCGCACCCGTTGTGGCCGTGGCTGGCCTCGACGAAAATGTCCACCTCAACAAAACATATTGGCAAAATAAACAAACGGTTAAAACTCGTTGGGGAAAACATCTCTCAACCGGATCTTCAGCTTCACAAGGATGGTTTCCAACTTGTCCAAAGTCAGATGATGCTCGCCATGCTCAATCCGAAAAAGCGTCTGGTGGGAAATGCCAACCTTTTTGGCAAAGCTGGCGTATGAAAGACTGCCCCGCTCTTTTCGCAGGAATTTCGCCAATTGCTTGTCCAAATTGCGTTGCACAACCTGAAAAGTGGCAAAAACGCCATAACGTATGCGTGACGATTTTCCTTTACAAAAAACTTGCAGATATGTGAAATGAGGACCGTTCAACAAACCAGGATGTGGGCACCACCAAAAAATATGGACCGCTGAATATAAACATGGGCGGTTTGCAAATCAAAGCACACCTCAAAGTGAAAACCCGCCGCCATGTTTCCACCTTGGAATCGGAAGGACTACCAACATGAAAAGCGAAAGAACTGCTGTGCAGCCCATGAGGGCGAAATCGCCAGATTGTCAGCCGACCGAAATTGCGACCCAATTTTGTTTGCCGGCAGACGCACGACACAAGATTGTCACATTTTTGTGCTTGTAGATAAGCCGCATTTTTATTAAACATTCCTATGTTGGATGACAAAGCATACGCACTGATCGTTAGCATGAGTGCCATGCAAAAAGGAGCTTGTGAAAACTCAATTTCATCTACTATTGATCAGCGTACCGGAAACTTTGCACCGAGGGTCGTGCAAAGAAGTTCTCGCCCGGAAGCCAACGGCGACAGCCAGCCATACCCATTCACAGATTCGGAAACGGGTCACTTCCTTCTATTCATTTTCGCGGGATACAACTCATCGACGATTGCTCCCGCGCGGCTATGGGAATGATTTGAAAGCATACAACACCGAATAAAAAACACGATGAAAACCTCAAAATCATATTGGCTCACGTTACTCGGAACTGTCGGCGGCGGACTGGTTGTTGTTGCAACCGCCCTGACCACCTGGGCGCAAAGCCTGCCGCAACCCGGGCTGACCATCGCCCCAGGGTCGAGCAACCAAATAGTAATTACCATTACCAATCCGGTCGCCGCGAACTACGAAGTATGGAAAACGCCGGTCCTGGGGGACACGGTTGATTATCCTTGGATCATCGCGGCGGTAGGGACCAACGGGCAGAGTTCGTATGCGGTGCCCAGGGATATTTATCCATCGGAATTTTACCAGGTGATTTTGGACACGAATAGCGTGCCGCTTTGGGAAGCCGCCGTTCCGACCAATCCCAGCATCGGGCTCTTGTCCGTCTTCATCAGTAGTCCGACCAACGGAGCTTTGTTGCAATAAATCATAAAACTCAACCTCTCAACCTCGGAATTTCATGAAGACTTTTTGTTTGTGGGTGGCCATTTTTATGGCGGCAGCGGGCATGGGCTTGGCGGAAACCGCCTATTGGTCGGACAATTTTCAGACCAACGCGGCCAGCCGCTGGTCGGCCAACAGCGCCGGCACCTGGAATTTCAGTTCGCCCACGGCCGGTCCGCCGGTCAACTCGCTGGGCTATCGGTCTTATGACGGGACCAACTGCGCTTCAACCTTTGGCTATTCTCCAGCCAGCCAGGATGTGCGGTTGGTCTGTACCAACTACAATGGCGCCAAAACCCTGCTGGTTCCGGCAGCCAACCAGTATCCACGCTTGCGTTTCTGGCAGTGGTACAGCTATGCCAATGCGCTGGCCAGCGTTGCAATCAGCACCAATAACGGCAGCAATTGGATACAAATTTCCCAAACTTACGAATACACCCCATACCCCACCGGCGGCGGCGTCTGGTCACGCCCGTCGTTCGATTTGCGCGCCTATGCGGGGCAGTTCGTGCAGATTTCCTTCGACTTCCAGTCCGGCGGCTGTTGCGGCAACGGCCTGGGCTGGTTCGTAGATGATGTCGCGGTGGTGACCGGCACGCCGGTCGTGAATAACCCGGAAAGTTTTGAAGGCGGCCAGGGCGACTGGTCGGTCGACGGCGGAACGTGGCAAATAGGCAAGCCCGCCGGCGGGCCGGGGGCGGCCCATTCCGGCGTCAATTGCGCCGCCACGGATTTAGCCGGCTCATATGCAAACCTGGTGGATTCGCGGCTGATCAGCCCTCCATTTTTGATCCCGACCAACAGCATACCGACCTTGAGTTTCTGGCAGTGGTACAATTTTAACAATGCCTATGGCTTTGTGGAACTCAGCACCGACGGCGGCAACACCTGGACCGCGTTGACGTCCCACTACCTGAATGTTTCCAGCGGCGGGTGGCAAAATCTTGGGTTGGATTTGACCCCCTACCTCGGCCAAACCGTTCAGGTCGCCTTTCATTTTGATTCTGGCGGCATTTATACCGCCCCCGGTTGGTACATTGATGACATCTCGTTTCCCCAATACATTCCGCCCATGATCGAAGTCACCGCCGCTTCGCCAGCGATGTTTCCCGGCGAGGACGACCAATTCACGATCAGCCGCAGCAGCGATGGCTGGAACGGCGCGCTGACGGTCAATCTCGCCGCCGGGGGCACCGCCGTGGCCGGCACGGATTACACCAACCTTCCCACCAGCGTCACTTTGGCGGCGGGCGTCTACAGCACCAACCTCGATGTGGCTTTGTTCCCTTCCCTCACCAACATCACCGCCGCCAAGACCATCGTATTGGGCCTCGTCACCAACCAGTATTACCAGTCCGGCCTTTACACCAACGCGGTGATCACCGTGTACCCGTTTAGGTCCCTTACGAATTCGGTGCCTTCGCCCGTGGGCCGCTATTGGCGGGGCAGCTGCAGTGATCCGAGTTTCTGGTCGCTGGTGGTTCCGGTGGAGGCTGAAACCGGAACTGTTTACAGCAATTTAAACGGCAATTGTTCCACATTATATCCCGGGCTTTCGGCCTGGAGCAGCCAGACGTTTTATCACTTCAACGCCACGAACGCGCTGAATCCAGCCATTCCCACCAATGGCATCGCCTTCAACAATCCCATCGTGGCCTTTGGCGAACGAACGGGCGGCACGCCGCTTTATCTCAACCAACCCTACAGCTTCGGGGTTTATGCGGGTGCGCCCCTCAACTACCAGACCCAGATTGTGGTGCAGGTGTATTTCCGGACCAATCTGCAATTGGCGGGTAGCATCATCGTGCCGATCCCGGATTACACCAATAACGCGGCGATGGACAACTACGCCACCAACGGATTTGCGATCACGACCAATGCCTTTGGGTTGACCACCACCCTGTCGGACACCCCGGATCTGAATTGGGGAAATATTGGTTACGGCGCCTTTTTGCTGACCCACCTGGCCAGCAGCCAGGCCACCAATTACTATTATGTGGTTGGCGACTCCGGCGCGGTCGATTTTGGGACCTACCCGATGGCGATCACTGCGGGTGGAGCGGCCACCTCTTCCCTGTTGTATTCGCTGGAGTTTGAATCCCGGCCACCGTGGCGGGCGGTGTTTCTGGACGCGCCGCAATTTAACGCCAGTCCCTTGCCGCCGTATTACGCGGGCAAGACGCTGGCGGAAATGCTGACCAACACCCTGCCGGTGACCAATCTGGTGAGTTTCACCCCTTCCGCCGCCACCAATCTGGATGACAGCCCCGAGTTGCGGCGGCATCCGATCCTGGACAGTTTTGTGGCCAGCATGGGCAACGACCCGATTGCCCTGGCCAATTACGTCATCAACCAGATTGACCTCACTGATCCGATGGATTTCAGCGACAACGGCAACGTTTCCGAGCAATCCATCAATCCGGGTGGCGTCAGCCGGGGCGCTTTGGGGACCTTCATGGAGAAAGAAGGTTCGCCCGCCGACCAGTGCGCCCTGCTGGTTTATTTGTTGCGGCAGGCGGGCGTGCCGGCGGTGTATCAATTCGCCCCGCGCAATGGATTGAAGATGCTGGATGCGCGCTTGAGCGGCATCCTGAAATTTCAGGTGCATGGCGCGTTCAGCGAGGCGGGCCAGCTTTACACCACCAACACCATGATCCCCGTGAATTATCCCTGGGTGGCGGCCTATATCGGCACCAATTGGGTGCATATTTTCCCCTGGCTCAAGGATTACGGCATCACCGAGGGCTTCAATCTTTACGACTACATGCCCACGAATTATGCCAGCGCTTATCCGTGGGTGCGGGATTATATTCTGGGCAACACCAATCTGTTGTCGCTGGCCACCAACGGCGACAACACCCCGCGCGTGATCCTGCCGGCCTATTTAAAGCAAACCCTGCTGCAAAACCATCCGGGCGTGTCCGTGGACGACCTGGGCGTGCAGATCCAGAACCGGCAGCATTATTATGCGCGCTGGCAGGATTTTCCAACGCCAACCTGGGTGACCAACGTCAGCACCGCCCTGGAAAGTCTGACCGATCCCAACCGGGCGAGTGTCAGTCCGACGTTGACCAACATCTTTGACACGGTGAGTGTCGAGGTTTACAGCGTGAACGACCCGGCTGAGGACATCCAGACCGGCGACCTGCCCCTGATGCTCCTGCACAACCGGGAATTTTATATCAACCAGACCTCCACCAACAGCAGCACGATGCAATTGAACCTGATCTTGATGCCTTTCCGCACCAATATCACCACCCAGGCGGCCTTCAGCAACGATCCCAATCTGTTGTCCAAGGAAGTGCTTACGCTGAACTTGGTGTCCACCGACGACCAGTTGAACGTGCGTTTCCGGTATCATCGCCACCGGGCCATCACCCCGGCCTATCCCATTGATGTTTACGATCCGTACATGGAACTCAACTCCACCGAGGAGATCGACGTGGAACGTCCGCTGCGCAAGGGGGACCAGGCCGCCATTTGTCTGGACTATGGCCAGGTGACCCCGGAAATGCTCAACGTTCACGCCGCAAACCTGTTGCAGATGGAAAATGCGTTGAAGCTAAACCCGTCCGCCACCAACAGCCTTTCGCCGGACGTGTACATGGGCGAAACCATGTATCTGGCCGGGATGTCGTACTACGAAAAAGTCAGCGAGTTTGTCCAGTTCAGCGAGAACTTGCACAAAGTGCGCGTCTTATCGCTCATGGCCATGGGCCTCTCGAAAATTATCCCGGCCCGTAACAGCAGCGGCACGCTGACCAATGGCTATGATCCGGTGCTGCCCTGCGTGGACATGTTTTTTGAGAATCTGGCCGAGGTTGGCAATGGGAGCGTGCAGCTTAATTCCGGGCAGATGGCGGAAGCGGCCCTCCAGAACAACTTTTTGATGTCGATCTGCGACGGCTCCGCCGAGGAACATCAGGTCGTCAATCGGTTCTACCAGCAAACCAACGCCGTTTCCACCGTGCGATTGTTGCAACTGGCGCAAAGCAGCGGCGCGGGCATGGTGACGTTGACCGCCAACAATTACCCCACCTGGGGGACGACCGCGTATCAAGGCCAGTTGCTGGAAACTTGGGACCCGGAAATGTGGTCGCAAGTGACGGGTTACCTGCAAGCTTCGCCCTACACCATCGCCTACATGACCCCCGGCCCCATTTCAAATCCATCCTACACCGGCATGGGGGCGTTGGTATTGGGTTGGTCAAGCTGTTCGGCGTTGATCACGCCGAATTCGTTGAATGGCGCTTTTGGACAGGCGCTGCTGCCGGGCACGATGTCGGCGGTCAACGCGCCGGCTTTTAATCTGGTCAACAACAGCGACCCCACCATCAGCCTCAACCAACCCGCGAGTGGGGCGACGCTGGCCAGCAGCGAGGTGCCCACGTGGGATGCGCAAACCGCCTTCAAACAACTCGTAAACGGCAGTGTCGTCGTTGATTCCTTTGATTCCACCGCCTGGTCCGTCGCCGGTTCGACATTGGGGGTGGCGTTCACCGGTTCGGCCAATCAGACCGACGCCAACGTCCTGCAAACGATCCTGCAATCCGGCAATTTGAACGCCTCGGACAATGCCGGGAACAGCTTGTATGACCGAGTGGTCGATCCGGTGCATTCCGTCACCGGCGAATTCTATGCGGACGAAACGGACCTGCAATTGCCCGGCCCACTGCCGCTGGCGATGCGCCGCAATTATTCGAGCCAGGACCTGGCGGACAACCAGTTCGGGGCGGGCTGGAAGCTGAGCATCATGCCTTACCTGTCCGTGGCGGTTGGGGCCACCAACATCTACGCGGCGGACATGGACGGCTCTGTGCTGGCCTACATCCGGGTCAGCCCCACCACCAATGTTTGGATGCCGACCGTCGCGGCCAATCCGACGTTTGACAACAATTCCACCGCCGGGCCGGGCGGCCTCGCCAACCGGATGCGCGACCGCATCGTGCAGACGGTAAGCGGCTCAACCACCAATTACACTTTATACGGGGCTGACGGCAGCACCCGTAATTTCCAGGTCATGACCTTCAACAACGGGATTTTGACCAATTCCCGGCCCTTTTTACTCAAATGGACGGACAGTCGGGGCAATTTCTACACGTTTGCCTACGGCACCAATTCAACCGGCCTGGATTTCGGGCAGATGAACCGGATTCAATCCAGCAACGGCAATTACCTGGGCTTCGATTTTGACACCTACGGCCACATCATTGACGCCTACACCGGTGATGGCCGCTGGGTGTATTACCAGTTTGATCAATATGGTGATCTGGTGAACGTGACCCTGCCGGATGAAACCGAGCGGTCCTATATTTATCAGCACGCCACGCAGGCGGTTACCAATGGCACGGCGATCTATTCGACCCACTTGATTGTCGAGGAGGACAAACCGGATGGCCGCGTGTTGCAAAACGCCTATGACAGCCAGCGGCGGGTGACCAACCAGTGGTCCACTGCCGGGCTGACCTTGACGCCCATCCGCACGGCCACCTTCATTTACTCGAACAATTTCGTACTGACCAACAGCTTCACCAACACCATCACCGGGCACACCTGGATTGTGGATGGCAACAATCAAACCAACCGGTTCGATTACACGAATGGCCTCATCACCCAAATCACCGACCCGCTGGGCCAGACGATCCAGCAAATCTGGTTCACCACCAACACCACGGCCACGGGCTACTATCCGCGCAGCGTGGCCACGCGCATCGACAAGCGCGGGTTGGTGACACAGTTCCGGTACGATTCGAATGGCAATGTCACGAACACCATCGTGACCGGAGACCTGCTGGGGGATGGCATCACCTCGGAGACCGCCACCAACACCGCCCTGTATAATTCCAACAGCCTGCCGGTGCAAATGACCGATCCGGCGGGCAACAGCGTGGTGATTGTTTATGACCCGGTGTTCACTTTCCTGCCGCAACAGGTTGTCCGCTCCAGCAGCGGAACCGCCGTCAGCACCAACTATACCATCTACGGAAACGCCACCAACATTGTGGTGAATGGCAGCATCACCCAAACCAATTGCGCCTTTGGCCTGGCGACGCGCCAGATTCGGGCCAGCGGGTCGGTGGATGCGGCCACCAACGACCTGGTCTATAATGGCAACGGATTTCTCACGGAATCCATCCGCTATACCGGCACCACCGATCCCAATGTCACCAACACGTTCTTCTACAATGAGCGCGGGCAGATGGTCAACCGGGTGGACGCACTGGGGGCCGTCACCTTCTTCGACTACGATCCCCTTGACCGGCCAACGGAGCAGGAGAATTTCGATGAGTTCGGCAATGCCCTGGCGTGGACCTTCAATTATTATAACGAGAATGGTGAATTGAACTGGACGGAAGGCCCGCGTTACAACCCGGAGAATTATGTTTACTATGATTATGATGGGGAAGGACGCCGCAGCACGGAGATTCACTGGCGTTCACAGGCCAAAAGCGATGGTTCGGGAGTGTCGGCCCCTTCCGGGTACGATCTCTACGCGCAGACGTTCTATCAGTATGACCCGCTCGGGAACCTGACCTTTACCATTGATCCGCGCGGTGCCATCACGACGAACACGTATGACGCGATTTCCCGGCTGGTGCAAAGCAAACATCTTGATTTGGACGGGGTGACGGTGTTAAGCACGGACGGCTACGGTTATGAACCCGGCGGGCAGGTGCGTTACCACACCAATGCCTTGGGCGGCGTCACCAGTACCCTGTACACCACCACCGGCAAACCGGAGTATCGCGGCAATCCCGACAATTCGACCAACGCGTGGCGGTATTATCTCGATGGCCGCATCAAGCGGGAAATTCAGGGCAACGGTGCCTATTGGCAGACCACCTACGACGACGTGAACCGGATCACCACGCGCATTTTCTATTCGGCGGCCGGCTTGTCCGAAGCGACCAACTCCGTTCAACTTGACCGCCGTGGCAATGCCATCCTGCGCGTGGATGCGGGCAACAACGTGTTCACCACGGTTTTTGACGGCTTGGACCGCACCAAAATTTCCGCCGGACCGGCCATCACCAATGTGATCAGCCAAACTTCAGGCATGATCCCCGGCGGTCCCATGACCTACATTACCAATGTATTGGAACAGTCCATCACCAGTTATTTTGACGCCGCCGGACGGGCGGTGACGAACGTCAATGCGCTTGGGGAGGTGACCATCACCACCATGGACGCCTTGGGACGGACCACCAGCACCCGGATCAACAGCGCGTCCGGCTCCCTGGTGCGCGAAAAATATTTCACCTATTCGGCGGACCACAATAGTGTCACCGTCACCGACGGTTCCGGGGCGAATGCCATCAGTCACACCACGTATACCGATACCGGGGGAAACCCGGTTTTGTCCATTGCCTATCCGGCCAGTGGCACCTTGGATTACACGCGGATGGTTTATGATCTGGCCGGCAACCTCGCCTACGAAGAGCATGACTCTTCGACCGGCAACGTTTGGACCTTCGCCGCCTATGCGCATGACGGACTGAATCGCTTGACGTTTGAAACCAACCGGGATGATGCCGTCACGGCCTACGTGCATGACCCTCTGGGGGACGTCACGAACCGCGTCGTTCCAGGCGGATTGCAATGGGACGCCATCTACAACCATGCCGGGCAAGTCCAGCAAGACAGGTTGGTCGGCACCGGAAACGTCGGCACGCGCACGAACACTTACACCTATTTTGCGAGTGGAACCCCGTTTGCCGGATTGCTCAACACGATGACGGACGGACGCGGTCTGGTCAGCACGTATGGCTACGATGATCGGCTGCGCCAAACCTCGATTTCACGCACGGATTCAAATTATGGCCAGGTAAACACCGCCTGGAGTTACGATGCTCGCGGGTACGCGACGA
>Ga0302320_10029679_pt1 | contig 10452 bp, 7 predicted proteins | sample Bog_T0_3_FD_202130 | JGI IMG/M metagenome (GOLD analysis project Ga0302320, IMG submission 202130) | Peat permafrost microbial communities from Stordalen Mire near Abisko, Sweden - Bog_T0_3 | ecosystem: Environmental > Terrestrial > Soil > Wetlands > Peat | place: Sweden: Abisko, Stordalen Mire... | reverse complement strand
GTAGCCCTTCTGTTCCACGATGGGATAGATGGAGTCGATCTCCGAGAACAGGTAGTACTCCAGCTCGCCCAGGGCTTCCATGACCAGGCCGGTGCGCTCCTTCAGGGTCCTCTGGGCCTTCTGCAGGATATACTCCGGGGCGCTCTCCAGCGGGTCGCCCTGGTTGTTGTAGAAGCCGCAGATCAGGTCGATGGTGGGCACTTCGGTGAAGGGGTTGACGAAGGCGGTGCGGAACCGGGGCACCACGTAGAGGTCGCTGGATTCGGCCGAGACGAAGGAGAACAGGCTGGAGCCGTCCACCCGCTCGCCCATGGACAGCACCTTCTCCAGGTGGGCCCGGCTGTTGATGACGAAGTTCAGCTTCTTCAGCCGGCCGTCCCCGGCCACGTAGCGGAAATTGAGCATGCGGATGTCGTTCTGCTCGATGAACCGGACGATGTCCTGCTTGGTGAAGTCCTCGGCGGGCTTCTGCAGGGCCTTGACGATCTTGTTGGGGTTCAGGGTGAGTCGCTCGTTCATGCCGGTGCTCCGGGGAAGGGGGGATGGGCGGAGGTCGCGAAAGCCGTGCCAAGGGCCCTGTGACGGCGGTCACAGGGCGGAAAAGCCCCAGGAACAAGGCGCCGCCAGGCAGTCGGGCCGGCCTGGGGGTGGCCTTCCCGGGGTCGGCCCGGCCCCCGGAGGGGTTGCGGGTTCAAATGGGCGAGTTGACTAACCCATTGTTTAACCATTTGATGAACTGCCGGCCCCGGTCAGACAGTTCGGTGCCGCGCCGGCCCAGACCGGACCTGACCAGCCCGGCCTCGGCCAGGACCTGCAGGAGGCCGCGCACCTCCGCCTCGGTGAACTCCTGGCCCTGGGCCTGGAGGGCGGCGCGCAGGCTCCGGCGCCCCGCCTTCAGGTCCCGGTCCGCGAACTGGGCCAGGACGGCCAGCAGGGTCCGGGCCCGCTCCAGGCCGCAGCGGGCGGCCAGCAGGCCGGCTTCCGCGGCGAAGGTCTGGGCCGGGGCCCTGCCCACCAGGTAGGTGGGCAGGGTGTCCGGGGTCACCTCCCGGTCCGCCATGAGCGCGATGTGGTTGGCCACGTTGCTCAGCTCGCGGATGTTGCCGGGCCAGGGGTAGGCCAGGAGCGCCTCCCGGGCCCCGGCGGTGCAGCCCAGCTCCCCCCGGTTGCGCTGCTCCAGGAAATGGCCCAGCAGGGGGAAGATGTCCTCCGGGCGCTCGCGCAGGGGCGGCACCAGCAGGGACAGGGCGTTGAGCCGGTAGTACAGGTCCTCCCGGAACTGCCCCGCCTGGATGCGTTCGGTCAGGTTGCGGTTGGTGGCGGCGATCACCCGGATGTTCACCTGGGTGAGCCGGTTCGACCCCACCCGCATGATCTGGCGCTCCTGCAGCACCCGCAGTAGCTTGGCCTGGAGCATCAGCGGCATGTCGCCGATCTCGTCCAGGAACACCGTGCCATTGTTGGCCTGCTCGAACAGCCCCTCCTTGCCCTCGCGCAGGGCGCCGGTGAACGACCCGCCAGCGTAGCCGAACAGCTCGCTCTCCAGCAGCTGCTCGGGCACCGCCGCGCAGTTCACCGCCACGAAGGGCAGCTTGGACCGGGACGACTCGTTCTGGATGGACTGGGCCAGCAGCTCCTTGCCGGTGCCGCTCTCCCCCTGGATGAGCACGGTGATGTCGGTGCCGGCGATGCGGCGGGCCAGCTCGATGCACTGGCGCATGCGCGGGGAGCGGGTGAGCACGTCGCTGAAGCTGTAGCGGGTGGTGAGGCCCCGGTCCCTGAGCTTGCGGCTGAGGTTCTGCTCCAGCTGGCGGATGTAGGTGACTTCCTGGAAGTTGAAATAGCTGCCCCCGGGTTCGCCGAAGTACTGGATGTCCTGGCGGTGGACCACGATGGAGCGCCCCCGGGTCTCCACCAGCCACTCCTGGCTCTGGGTCTGGCCCAGGAGGTCCTGGACCTCCGGCGGAAACGCTTCGGCGCCGCAGCCCAGGGCGTCCTCCTTGAGGCCCAGCATCTCCGCCAGAGCCTGGTTGAACAGGGTGACCTTCCCCCCCTTGTTCAGCAGCAGGATGCCTTCGTGGGCATGGTTGATCACCGCGTCCAGTTCCGTATTCCGCTGGAACAACTGCATATATTGATGGTTGACGCCGGTGTCCAGGTTGACGTTGCCCTTGGCGTAGCGCAGCAGGCGGTGGTCGATCTCCCGGTCGGTGTTCTTCAGGCGGTTGAGGATCTCGATGAAGGTGGAGATGTCGATGCAGCGGTGGCCGATGTCGATGACCGTCTCCACGCAGGCGGGCACCAGCCTGCTTTCGCCGGGGGTGAGGGCGATGTGGATGTCCCGGCAGTCCATCCCCTCCTCGTAGGGGATGAACTGGAGGTGGTTCACCTCCAGCTGCTGCAGCAGGGCGACCATCTCCAGGGTGGTCTCCGGCAGGTTGTTCACCACCAGCACCCGGGTGCCGCTGGGGATGGTGAAGATGCGGTAAGCCTCGCTCTCGCGGATGGTGCGCTGCACCACCAGGATCCGCCGGGCCTCCTTCACGTGGCTCTGGACCTCCAGGGCCTTGCCCTGGGTGTTCACCAGCACGATGTCCGCGTCCACCATGTCCCCGGGCCCCAGGCTCTCGAAGAAGACCTTGCGGATGTCCGCCAGGCCGGACAGCACCTCCCCCAGTTCCCGGGTGAACACCTCCCCCAACTGGGAGTCGCGCTGGTCGGTCATCAAGGCGATCTGCTTCATCAAGGATTTCCCTTGGACAAGCCTAGCGCACGGTCCGGGCACCGGGCTTTGTGATAGAGTCGAATTCTCCCAAACTGGCTTATTTCGATTGTGCTTCAAGGGTGTTTCACCGCGGGAACCGGTATGCGCATGGGTATGTTCCTCATCCTGGCTTGCGGCTTCGCGCTGCTGTGGGTCTGGCTGCGCCGGCGCAGGTCGGGCCTGGACCAGGCCAAGGCCCTGCGGGACGCCGAGCGCGGCCGGATGGAGGACGAGCTGCGGCAATCCCGGGACAAGTTCTACAACATCTTCCACCTGAGCCCCGACGCCATCGACCTCACCCAGCTGGAGACCGGCGTCTTCCTGGAGCTCAACCACGGCTACGAGATCCTCTACGGATATTCCCGGCAGGAGCTGCTGGGCCGCTCCACCCTGCCGGGGGACACGGGGATCTGGGTGAACCGGGCGGACCGGGCGCGGCACGTGGAGGAGCTGAAGGAGCACGGCATCTCCCTGGGCTTCGAAGCGCCCCAGCGGCGCAAGGACGGAACCCCCTTCGTGGCGCTCATCTCCTCCGCCGTCATGGAGATCAAGGGCGAGATCTGCAACCTCTCCCTGTCCCGGGACATCACCGAGCGCAAGCGCGTGGAGGAGACCCTGCGGGAGAGCAACCAGCGCCTGGAACTGGCCATCACCTCGGGCAGCCTCGGGATCTGGGACCGGAACCTGGTGGACGGCACGGAGACCTGGAACGACCGCATGTACGAACTCTACGGCCTGGAGCCCCAGGTCCGCCATCCGGACTACGACCACTGGCTCCAGAACATCGTCCACCCGGAGGACCGCCGGGCCACGGATGCGGTTATCCAGGCGGCCCTGGCCGGCACCGGGGCCTACGACCTCGAGTTCCGGGTGGTCCGTCCCGACCGGGAGATCCGCCACATCAAGTCCAGCGCCCAGGTGCTGCGCGAGCCCGGGGGAAAGGCGTACCGGGTCATCGGCATCAACCGGGACCGCACCCAGGAGGTGGAGGCCGAGGCCGAAAGGCGCCGGCTGCTGATGGAACTTCAGCACGCCGAAAAGATGGAGAGCATCGGCAGCCTCGCCGGCGGGGTCGCCCACGACATGAACAACGTGCTGGCGGCCATCATGGGCATGGCCTCGATCCTCGAACTGAACGGCCAGGATCCGGAGGCCATGAAGCTGGCCCTGGACACCATCACCCGGGCCTGCACCCGGGGCCGGGACGTGGTCAAGAGCCTGCTCTATTTCGCCCGGAAGAACCTGGAGACCCTGGGTCCGGTGGACCTCAACGCCATCGCCCGGGAGATGGTCCACCTGCTCAGCTACACCACCCTGAAGCGGCTGCAGATCGTCACCGATTTCCAGGAACCCCTGGGCCTGATCGAAGGGGACGGGGGCGCCCTGAGCCACGCCCTGATCAACCTGTGTGTCAACGCCGTGGACGCCATGCCCGAGGGCGGCACCCTGGAGCTGCGGACCCGGCAGGTGGACGGATGCGGGGTGGAGATCAGCATCCGCGACACCGGCAGCGGCATGAGCCCCGAGGTGATCAACAAGGCCATCGAGCCCTTCTTCACCACCAAGCCCGTGGGCAAGGGCACCGGCCTGGGCCTGGCCATGGTCTACGGCACCGTGCAGGCGCACCAGGGCACCTTCGAGATCCGCAGCGAGGTGGGCCAGGGCACCGAGGTCATCCTGGGCTTCCCCTTGTATCCCGGGGCCCAGGACACCGGCGCGGCCACGGCCCCTGCCGTCCGCCCCGACCTGGGGCCGCTGCGGATCCTCCTGGTGGACGACGACGAGCTCATCCGCCTGTCCGTGGTCCCGATGCTCAAGGCGCTGGGCCACGAGGTCCGGACGGCCGAGGGCGGCGAGGAGGCCCTGGCGCGGATCCGGGACGGCCTGGAGGTGGACCTGGTGATCCTGGACATGAACATGCCCGGCCTCAACGGCGCCCAGACCCTCTCCCAGCTGCTGGCCCTGCGGCCCGGCCAGGCCGTGCTCATGGCCACCGGCTACAGCGATGACGCCATCGCGCCCCTGGTCCAGGACTGCCCGAACGTGCACAGCCTGGGCAAGCCCTTCAGCCTGGAGGAGATCCGCAACAAGCTGGAGACCATGTTCAGTGCAGGGAGGCCGAAACCCTGACTTCGAACTCCGGGTGGCCGGGGGTGTCCAGGGTGAGGAACGCCTTCTCGTCGTACTGCCCCGGCCGGGCCGCGGAGGACAGCAGCAGCTGGACTCTCTGGGTGGCGCCGGCCCTGGGGGAGATCCCCAGCACCTGGAGCATGGGATTGCTGGTGCGCGCCGACAGGATGCGGAAGGGCTTGTTGGCCCGGCTTTTCAACTGCACAGAGGCATGCAGGTCCTGGCCGGCGGGTTCGGCCCAGGCCACCCGGGCGGGGGTGGCGATGACCGGGGCGCGCCGTTCCCAGTGGACACTGAGCGGGACCTTCCAGGGTTTGGGATTCTCCAGGTGGACGGTGAGGGTGTCGGTTCCCGCCAGCTTTCCGGGCGGCAGCTTGCGGGAGTATAGGTCCAGATCCACCCAGGCATCCAGGCCGTCGCTGCGGGTGACCACCCCCAGCCAAGGCGCGTCGGACATGTCCATGTTCGTGACGGTGATGGGTTTTCCCGTTCCGGATTCCATCTTCACGGAGGCGTGCGCATGGTCGTCGGGGCCCAGGTCCTGGAAGACGACCGTGGCCGTGTCCACCTTGATCGCCGGACCCACCACCGCCTGAAAGGTCAGGAGCAGCTTGGGCTGGTCCGGATCATCCGTCATCACCTCGACGCTCTTCGAGGCCGGGCCGGAAATGCCTGCGGTATGGAACGTGACATCCACGACGGTGGTCTCGCCTGGTTCCAGAAGGTTTTTTCCAGCCAGGGAGGAGGTGCATCCGCAGGAGGAGGTGACCCGGGTGATGTGCAGGGGGGCATCGCCGGAATTGGCGAGCTTGTAGTGGTGCGTGACCTCCATGTCCGGCACGAGGTCGCCGAAATCGTGGTAGGGCGAATCTACCGTCACATGGGGATGGGGTGGGCCCTGGGCCAGGCATAGTACTGTGATGGCGGGGGCAAGGAATGCTAGACGCATGAAAACCTCATCCAGCCCCCGATTCTAGCGGAAGCCTGGAGACCCATGTTGCGGATTCCACGGGCCTTGAAAACGACTAATTTTTATACATACGGTATGAAATGAATCTTTGAATCTTTCGCCCCAAATGTAAGTGTTGAAAGTACGTATTATTAAAAATTTTTCTTGCAATCCGGCCCAGGGGCTAACTTTGTCCCCAGAGAGGATCACATGACTCATCCTTCCAGGTTTAAGCGCGGCTACTCGCTGGTGGAACTCCTGATGGTCCTGGCGATCATCGGCATTCTGGCGGTGGTCGGCGTCACGATGCTGGGCAACCGGCCAGCCTCCTCCGTGCGGGGGCTCCTGGATACCCTTGAAGGCAGCCTCTCCAATGCCCACAAGGCCGCCGTCGCCACGGGGCGCGATGTCGCCCTGGACAACTGGGGGAACTGGACCACCGCCACCCCGCTGACGCTGGCCTACGGGGATGCCGCCCTGAGCGATGCCCAGATCCAGACCGTCGCCACGAACCTGCTCGCCGTGCCCACAGTGCTCCCCAACCCCGCCACCGTCCCCTACAGCCAGACCGTGGCGGTGCCCTTCCACTACCAGTCCGCGGACACCATCGAGAGCAGGGCCTGCATCGCCCTGGCGGGTTCCGGCGCCTGGGCCATTGCCATGTCGGCCACTTCCTCCGGCACGAACCAGGATATCACCACGCTGCCGCCCTTCTCCAACACCCCGGCCTTCGCCGCTCTGGTGCCCGGGTTCGCGACCGATTTCACCAGCAGCCTCAACGTATACACCAACCTGTGCAACGGCAACCTCCAGCGCCAGATGATCAACGGCTACCTTCAGCGCTTCAACAGCACCTTCGTCATCGAAGTGCTGGGCTGCTCCCCCATGGGCGCGGTCATGCCTGGTTCGGCCATGGGGCTGATCGTGGTGCTGGCCAACGGCAACGCCATCTACAAGTTCTACAATCCAGGCGTATTGAACGGCAACGGCAAATGGCGGAGGATCTGATGCCAACCCCGGACATCCAGCGCGCCCGTGCCACCCAGGCGGGCTTCAGCATGGTCGAGATGCTGATGACAGCGTTCATCCTGGCCATCGGCCTCCTGGGCCTCGCCTTGCTGCAGACCATGTCCTTGAGGGCCTCCCGCGGGAACAGGAGCGCGACCACGGCGGTCCTACTGGCGGACCAGATCATGGACCAGGTGGAGATGGAGGGGCGGTTGACCTGGCTCAACGTCTCGGATACCACCTATGCTAATCCCAGCCTGGCAACCTTCACGGACCTCAAGTACCTCAACAACAACCAGGTGAAAGAGTACTTCAACCCCTCGGGCGGGTCGGTGGCCGTGGGCGATCCCACCACCTTCTTCACGGCCACGACCGTGCTGATGCCCCAGCAGCCCGTGGCGACCGCGGGGGTTGTCTCCCTGGTCACCGTGACCGTCACGTTCTCCGACACCGTGAACGCCAGCAATGTCCCCGTTGTGCGATCCGTCTACCTGGCCCGGAGGGTCATCCATGGTTAAACCTCCTCCCCGCCCCTGGACCCAGGGTTTCTCCCTGGTGGAGATGATGGTGGCGATGACTTTCGTCCTGCTGCTGATGGCCGGCATGGCGAGCGTGTTCAAAGCCAGCTTGTCCACCTTCTTCACCTCCGGGGAGTTGATCTCCAGCGCCCGGCGGAACCACATGTCCATCGACGTGCTGGGCAATGACATCAATTCCGCGGAGATGTACCTGGTCAATCTTCCGAATCCACCGCCGGTGGTCGCGGCCAATCCGCCCTTCTACATCCTGCCGAACATGCCCATCACCGGTGCGGGGCCCAATGACCCGCAAACCAGCGATCAGCTTTTCTTCTATATGGATCAGCCGCTTCCGTTCCAGGCCATCCTGGCCCCTGGCGGGACCAATGTGTCGGCCGCCCAACTGGTCGTCGCCCAGACCAAGATAACGAACGCCGACAACACCTTCGTCATCTTATGTCCCACCCTGGCCTACGCCTACATGGTCCAGGCAGGGCAGATGTTCGCCTTCATGGACAGCTATCAGACTGCCACCATCTCGGCGTCGCCGCCGCCGTCCGTCAGCACCACTCCTGATTCGACCACGGGCTGGTTCCCCGTCACCGTGGTGACCGTCACGAACCCCACGGTCGCGGTGACCGGAAACGGCGGTGGTGGTGGCGTCGTGCAGTCCACTCATATCTCCAACAGCAATATTTTATTTATAACACCGGCCCAGATGGTCCGATACAGTGTCCAGATGGTTCAGCTCGATCCGCTGAACGCCAACGGTGTGCCCTGCCTGGTACGGGACCAGGGGCTCTACAGCGGCACCCTTTTCGACACGAATTTCGTGGCCACCGCACCGCAGGAGATCATCACCGAGAACCTGGGGCAGGGGACCGATGGCAACAAATCCGGATTCAAGGTCTACCTCAGCGTCAATTCCGGGCAGGCCTGGGAAGGCCTCGGCCAGACAGGCACGTACACCTCCGCCGCCACGAGCTTCTCCACCGGGTGGAACCAAGGGATCCGCACCGCCCTGGATACCCAGCTCTCCACCACGGGGCGCCCGGGCTATCAGACCACGCGTTTCAGCGAGCAATGGTTCCGTTACATCCCGACGCTGGTGCGGGTCGATCTCACTACCCGCACCGCCACCCAGCGCTCGGAATACTCCGCCACGCCCACCACCGCCCCAGCCTACAAGAACTTCACAGAGTCACTCGTGTTCGTGCCGGCCCATTCCGGGCTGACCATGGATTGATCGGAAGAACCTCCCATGCCCACTGCCTCGCCCCTCCCCTCCCGCTCCGGCCAGACCGGCGCCATCACCATCATGGTGGCGCTGATGCTGCTCGTCCTGCTCACGATCGCTGCCGTGAGCATGTCCAGGAACTCCTTCCAGGACATCGTCAGCACCGGCTTCGCGCGCCAGGCGGCCATGACCCGGAACGTGGCCGACTCGGGCATCGAATGGGCCCTCTACTGGACCACGCTGCAGAATGTCCCCACCAGCGGCAGCGCGCTGGCTCTGACCACCCTGGAGACCACGCTGCTGCAGAACAACAACCTGGCGGGCATCACCACGGACATCCTCACTGGCGGGGCCTACACGCCGGGCAAAAACCAGCTGTCGGATCTGACCTGGAGCAGCCCCACGGCCACCACCGGGTTCACCATGGGGCTGACCCGCATGGGCAAGCTCCCCGGCACTGGCATGAGCCAGGGGCTGGGCGCTGGCGCCTATTCCCCGGCCAACGGCAACGTTGTCGCCCAGGATGCCGATCTGTGGGCGATCCGCGCGGACTCCCAAGTCCAGCAAGGCAATGTCGTTTTCATCCACGGCCAGGAGGCCTGGATTTCCACTCCGGTGAGGTAAACCCTTGTAAGAAAATCTTGGCGGTTTTTGTTCGTGTCCCGGCATAAGCGCACGTGACACGGGTTCGGGTCGCAAAGGCCGTTCCGCGACGGCCACCCATCGAGGAGCAGGTCATGATCAATTCCGCGCTGCGCATTCTACGAGCCCTTCTGGGGCTCCTGGCGATCCTTTGCCTGGCCGCTCCGCTCCGGGCCCAGACGCAACCGAGGCTCCAGGCCAGCGGGACGGACTTCCTGGACATGTTCCAGCAGTCCTCCAGCGCCCAGGCCAGGCCCGAGATCCTCACCATGTTCGACTTCTCGCGGTCCATGGCCTCCCTGATGTTCCACCCCCTGTACCAGAACAACGACCTCGGGGACGCCGACGACTACCGGTACATGGGGTTCACGGTGACTCCGTCCGGGGGCGGCACGATCGGCAACAATACTTACTACATCTACGCCACGGACGCCACCTGCACCTCGTCGCAACAATGGGTGGAGTTCGTGGTGGCCGCCAACAACAGTGTCACAACGACCTACTCAAACAACCCCATCGCCTGCTCCACCCTCGCCACTCCGACCACCTACACCATCCAGGCCACCGCCGCCGGCGCCGCCGGCGCCTACTCCAGGATCACCGCCACCCCCGTCAACAACAACGCCAACACCCCCTACAACTTCACGTTCGGCGCTTCCACGGGCCAGATCGCCGGGACCGGAGGCTGGGCCTCCTATCAGATGTCTCAGATCACCATGACCGTCAGCGGAACCAACTACACTTCCGGCACCATCCAGGTCGCCCACGGTGTGGCGGTCACCTTCACGGCGGACCTCACCCACACCATGGGCGAGGGCGAACCCGCCGGGCTCACCTGCAACGCGGGCGGGGACAACCTCATCAACTGGAGTACCGCCACTTGCAGCACCGAGGCCGGGTCGTCGCCGAACTTCTCCTCCACGGCCACCTGGACCGTGCCCAGTTTCGCTGGGCCTGGGACCACCAATCCCACCTTGTTGAAGCCCATCACCGTCACCGGCACCATCCACGGCGGCGACACCATCACCATGAGCACCTATTACAAAACCCAAGGGTCGAGTTCGACCATCAATTGGACCCAATGGGGCGGCAACACCAACAATTGCGTAGCCCAACACCCCGTCGTCGCCATCACGGGCGGCAGCCCCACCGCCACCCAGACCACCGCCAACACCACTTCGGGCGGATCGGTCACCTGGACCAT
>Ga0302320_10029678_pt1 | contig 10452 bp, 9 predicted proteins | sample Bog_T0_3_FD_202130 | JGI IMG/M metagenome (GOLD analysis project Ga0302320, IMG submission 202130) | Peat permafrost microbial communities from Stordalen Mire near Abisko, Sweden - Bog_T0_3 | ecosystem: Environmental > Terrestrial > Soil > Wetlands > Peat | place: Sweden: Abisko, Stordalen Mire... | reverse complement strand
ATTCCGTTAATTCCGTCAAAAAATTCCTAAAGCTCCGATTCAATCTGGAGCAGGTTGGCCCGGATCGGATTCCGGTGGGCCGGATCGGCCTCAACGCGCTCCATCTCCTTGGCCGTGGTGAAATAGATTTCGAAATGGGAGGGCCCGTCCTCGAAGTCCTTGGTCACTTCGAACCAGTTCACATAATCGAGCAGTTTCTGGTGATAGTCGGCCTGCACATTACGCAAATGGTGGGCCTGCTCCAGCAGCGATTTGACCTTGTCCGGATCGTCGCCGTTGACGAACGCGCTGAGGGCGGAGCGGTAAAGTTCCAGGATCGCGTGCCAGCTCGGATGCGCCCGCAGCTCCATCTGCGTCAGGGCAAAAATGCGCTCCTGCACCGCTTCGAGCACGATCTTGTCCCGGGGCAGCGTGGCCACCGCATCCAGCGTGCAGCTCTGGACCTTGGCGTCCTTCGAGGCGGCATAGGTGATGGTCTCGTTCGCGGACAGCTGCGACTCCGTTTCCGCCCACGAATAAACGATGGCATTGCCGCGCGATGTGGAGTCCGCGATTTCGCGCTGCCAATCGCCCTCCGTCGGAAAGTGAAGCTGCGCCGCGGAAGGACCGGGGCTCGACAGGCCCGCGAGCCACTGCTGGAAATCGTCGCGCTTGGCATCGGTCTGGACGAGGCTGTCGACCAGGTAATAACAGAAGGCGCGCTGCCAAAGCCCCAGCAGCCGGTCGTCGCTCACCTCATGCCAGCCGGTGATTTGCTCCAGCGTCGGCGCGGTCTGGCCTTGCACCGCACGGCGCACGATCGCTTCGCGGTTGTGCTCGGGGTCATCGTTCAGCCGTTCGCGCAGGCCCTCGACCAGCCAGACCGGGATGGAATCGAGCGGCGTGTTTTTGTCGAACGTCCTCGTATTCGCGAAATATTTCTCCCAGAGCAGGGCCGTGACGAATTGCCGCTGCACGAACTCGCGCGCGTTCTGGTCGGTCGAGGGCAGGACCGCCTCGATCCTCATCGTCGTGCCCTGCGAGAAGACGGCGGAGGCCTCGCGGTTGATCTTCGCGGTAAGGGGATCGTCCGGCGTCAGGATGTGGATGTGCACCGGGAAGCGCCAGGTCGGCCCGAGCTTGAGCAGCGGGGTGAGCGAGTCGCGCGTATCGCTCGCCAGCTGCAGCGTATCGGTGCAGGCGAGTGGGTCGGTGCTCGTGCAGGTGACCGCGGGATAATTCTCCGAGGCCGAGGTGGACACCGTCGGGGGCGGCGGCACTCCCGTGTCGGGGGAATCCTGGGCGAAGGCACGCGCGCTGATGAAGGCAAAACCGGCGAAGGCCAGCGGGGCGACGTGAAGTATTCGCCGCTTCATTTCAATCCTTCTTGGCCGCGGCCTTCGGTTCCGGTTTGTGCGCCTCGGCCTTCGCGGTGTCGGATTTCGTCGTGGTCGACGAGCCCGAATCGCTCGCTTTCGTCGAATCACTCTTGGATTTCTTGTAACCCTCGCTGCGATAATCCGTGATGTAAAAACCGGAGCCCTTGAAAATGAGTCCGGCTCCCGCGCCGATCTGGCGTTTGACTTTTCCTTTGCCCCAGGTTTTCATGCGGCAAAGATTTTTCGGGCAGATTTTCAGTGCGTCATCCTTCATCGACTGGACAATCTCAAAGCCTTTTTTGCACTTGGCGCATTCGTATTCGTAAGTTGGCATTCCATTAAGATTACCAAAACTTCCGCTTGTATCCAGCAGTGACTTTGGTGGGGTAGGGACGGCAGTCTCTGCCGTCCGTCGAATTGTCTGCCACGGACGCGAGGGGACTCGCGTCCCTACCCAAAAATGTCGGTATCATCTTTCGCAAGCTTGCTCCTCCTTGCTTAAGTGATACTCTCGCGAAAACTTCCATGAAGGGTGGTCAATATATACTGATGGGCGTCCCCGGGACGGCGCTCGACGCCAAAACGGCGGCAATCATCCGCGAAGTCCAACCGGCAGGCTTCATCCTCTTCGGCCGCAACATCCAGGCCCCCGCGCAACTGCGCCGGCTCGTCGACGACCTGTGCGGCGAGGTGAGGCACATCCCGATCGTGACCATCGACCAGGAAGGCGGGCGCGTTTCGCGGCTCAAGGAATGTGGCGCCGAACCGCCCAGCGCGAAGCAACTCCGCGAAAAGGGCGATCTCCGCCTCATCGAGCGCCACGGCGCGCTGACCGGTGAGATCCTCCTCCTGTTCGGTTTCAACCTCGACCTCGCGCCGGTCGTCGACGTCTCCTTTGAAGGCGACATCGACAACTCGCTGAAAAACCGGACCTGGGGTCTCGATCCCGCCGAAGTCATCCTGAACGCCGGCGCGTTCAATCGCACCATGCGCGAGCAGGGCGTGCTCAGTTGCGGCAAACATTTTCCCGGCTATTCGCGCGCCGCAGTCGATCCGCATCACGAACTGCCCGTCGTTGCGCGCACCCGTCAGGAACTCGAGCAGGACGAATGGAAAGCATTCCGCGCGCTCCTGCCGGAATTGGATTCGATGATGGTCGGCCACGCGAATTATCCCGCGCTCGACGACTCGGGTTTTCCCTCCTCGCTTTCGCGCAAAATCGTCCACGGTATTCTGCGCGAAGAATGGGGTTATCAAGGCGCGGTGATCAGCGACGATCTCGACATGGGCGCGATCGTCGGCCACTACGGCCTCGGCGAATCGGTCACGCGCGCGGTCGAGGCGGGCAACGATCTCGTCCTGCTCTGCCATCGCCCGGAATTGATCCCGGAAGCAGCCAGGGCGCTCGAAAAAATATCCCCGGCCCGCGCCGCAGAGGCCGGAAAGCAGATCGCAGCCTTGCAAGAAAAGCTCGACCCGCCGCTACCGTTTTCCGTCGAGGCGCACAGGGCGCTTGACCGGAAGATTTATCAACTGCGCATCGATACGCTCGGCGTGGAAGTTGCTGCGTCGCGCTCGGTGGACGACGGCAAGCGTTCGCCGGTGGAAACGTTCTGAGAGAACAAAAGGACTGGATGGGATACGATATTAAATCGATTCTTGTGCTGTGCGGCGTGGGTGCCTTCGGCTTCTGGCTCGTCGGCGCGGCCGCTCTCCTCGTCGCGGTGCGACTGGCGCGCGACGAATTTCGCGTGAAGGGTTACCTCCGAACGCCCTCGGGGAAACGCTGGTTTCGCTTCCTGCTTTTCAAGGAGTACGATCATTTTGCGAATTCATCCACCCGATTCTATTTCGGGATCGCCCATTTTTGCCTGATGGCGATCATCATTGTCGGGGCGGCAATCGCGGTCCTGATCGGTTGCGAAATGCTCCTCGGCGGCGTCGCCTCCGTGCCCGATAGCATATTCGCCAAACCGACCCTGTGAGAAAGTTTGCAGCATGAAAGTATTCGGCGCTCTTTTAAGCATTTTATTGAGGGCGGTGATTTTATTTCCATTGGCCCTTGCGCTGTTCCTTCTCGTCATCGCTTATCTTCTCCTTCCATTCGACTTAATCCTCTTCTCTCTTTTCGTCTCCCCTTGGTATTGGCTCGTGTTGCCGGTCTGGATGGCTTCCGTTTATTTAGGCCGGAAACCGTTGCGTCTTTACTTCAAGGATATTGGTGAAAGCTGGCTTTGAGCCGATTCCCATCGCATTCGCAACGAAGATGGACAGAGCCCCAAGGCTTGCTTAAACTGTCTCGATTCATGGAAAATCTCGCCGAATCGCCCACGCCCGCCCAGGAGCCGCTCCCGCTCAATGCGCGCAAGCCCGCATGGCTCCGCGCAAAAATCCCCGGCGGTCCGGTTTACCAGGAGACCACCCAGCTCGTCCACGAGCGCAAGCTCCATACCGTTTGCGAAAGCGCCCAGTGCCCGAATCTCGGCGAATGCTGGTCGCGCAAAACGGCCACCATCATGATCCTCGGCAACATCTGCACGCGCAGCTGCGGCTTTTGTGCCGTGCAGACCGGCCGCCCAACCGAGCTTGACCACGACGAGCCGCGTCGCGTCGCCGAGGCGATTCGCCTCATGGGCCTCAAGCACGCGGTCATCACTTCCGTCGCGCGCGACGAGCTCCTCGACGGTGGCGCCGGAATCTGGGCCGCCACCATTCGCGCCGCGCATGAAGCGAGTCCCCGGACCGCCATCGAAGTCCTCATCCCCGATTTCAAAGGCCGCTGGCAGGACCTCGAGACCGTCCTCGACGCCAAGCCCGACATTCTCAACCACAACGTCGAGACCGTACCCCGCCTGCAAAAGACCATCCGCCCGCAGGCGAAGTACGAGCGCTCGCTCGAGCTCCTGCGCCGCGCCAAGGCCGCCGGTTTCGTCATCAAATCGGGCATCATGCTCGGCATTGGCGAAGAGGAAGCCGAGATCGCCGCCACCCTCCGCGACATGGCCGCGGAGAAGCTCGACATCCTCACCGTCGGCCAGTACCTCCGTCCCTCCGCGCAGCATCTGCCCATGTATCGCTGGGTCACGCCCGAGGAATTTTCTCACTGGAAGCAGTTCGGTCTTGGCCTCGGCATTCGCGTGGTCGAGTCCGGTCCGCTGGTGCGCAGTTCCTATCATGCCGATGAGCAGTCCGACGCCCTCGTGCCGGTCACCAGGTCGGCCCCTCTCGTGTGAAGCGCCGGTTTCTCCCTGTTCGCCAACTCATCTCGCTCTCCGCGTTGATGCTCTCTTTCCTGCTGTCGCTCTTCGCCCGCGCCGAGGGCCCGCTTCATGCCCAGGTGCTCGTCTTCCTTCCCGCCTACGAGGGCTCCAAGCTCTACGACCCAACCCTCGACCCGCCCACCGACGATCCGCCCTGCGTCTGGGGCGGCATCGACGCAATCCGCCAGGCGAAACTCTATCTCGCCCTGCGCATGCCCAATCCGCTCGATGCCCGGCAGATGGTCTCCGCCGGCCCCATCGACGTCTACGGCGATTTTTACTCCGGCCTATCCGATACTCAGGACGCGCCCGGCTTCCAGCCCTACACCGACGGCGCCGATTTTTTCACCTTTGCCTACGATTGGCGGCAGGAAATCGCCACCGTCACCGCGCCGCTGCTCGGCCAGGCCCTCGAACATTACGCCCGCATTCACGAGGAGAAAACCGGCATCCCCGCCGCCGACACCAGGTTCATCCTCGTCGGCCACAGCATGGGCGGCATCATCGCGCGGACTTTCCTCAGCGAAAACCCGCAGTGGGCCGACCGGATCGCCGCCATGTACCTCGTCGGCCCGCCCAACCTCGGATCGGTCAAGGCGATCAAAACGCTCGTCGTCGGCCCGGGCGGCCTGAAGGAAAACGCGATCACCTTTCCCGACTCGCTCCTCAACTTCCTGCCCAGCAGTGTCGACGCCAACCTGACCAAGCTCGTCGCCGTGACCCGGCCCAGCCTCTACGAATTACTGCCCTTCGACGATCCTCACTGGGAGTGCGTCGCCGCCGACGGCAGCCGCTCGCGCATCAGTGCGCAGGACATGCTGCGCGTCGGGCCGTGGCAGACCTACTGGCCGAGCCCGGAACTGGAAAAGAGCGTTTTCCTCGACGGCTGGCTGAAGCAGCGTCAGGCCGAGGGCCGGAAAAAGATCGGTGATGTCGCCGACTGGGAATTTTGCCAGGATCCCGACCTGCAGGCGCTGCAAAAAATCCTGGCGCTGGTCCGCGAATGGCGGCTGCGCATGGGCAGCCTCAGCTATACCAACACGCTGCTCACCCGGCCCGGCGAGCCATCGCGGCTGAAGCTCGTCGTCGGCACCGGAACCAAGACGCCGACGGGCGTCATCACGGAGGGCGCGCACGATGCCTCCACCGCCCGCTACACCTACGAACCCGACAACGATGGCGACGAAACCGTTACGCGAGCCAGCGCCATGGACGATCTCCACCCCGCGCCCAACCAGGTCAAGCAGCTCGACGGCGTCACCCACGGCAAACTGATGACCGACCCCCATTTTCTCGATTATATTTACAGCGAACTCTCCCACGAACCCATGGCCCCCGACCCCAGAAGCGCCCCCGGCCAGACGTTATAAGGGCCCGTTAACACGCACATTAGTTCCCCGCATCGATCACAAAAGAGACCTCTGCGAAAGTCACTCGATCCAGCGTTCCCTGCCAAGCCGGAGGCTTGCCAGTCCATTAGCCGGTGGTAAGCCGCTCCAGCGGCGCCACCACCGGTACCTTCAAAAATGATTCCGACCCCGGTAGGGGTCGCAGAGCCTTGGTATGTTCCGGGCAGATGGGTAACAAAAACCCCCGGGCACATAGGTTACACATGGAGAAAGTCTCTGAAGCCGCCACAAAGCTGTGACACCTGAATGAATTGCCTGCCCCGAATTGACTCGCCTTTTTTCGCGCGAGGAACAACATCACCACGAGGGAAAGATGAAAATCTTCATCATCATGCTGGCAGGTCTCGCCGCATTGCTTTCACCGGCGCTCGTCCGTGCATCCGACAACTCAGTCCCCAGCCTGCAAAAACAGGTCAGGCAGGCCCAAAGCAATTTCGACCACGCGAAAGAAAAAGCGGAATCCGGCATGACTTCCTCCGGTAAGGCCGAGTGGGAACGAGCCCAGGCAAAATGGGATGCCCTCCTGTCGCAAGGTGCCGATGCCGATAAAATCGCATCGCAGAAGAACATGCTGACCGAAATTGAATCGCGCGTCATGCCATCGTCGGATCGTGAAAGCGTTGACGATGCCCGGGACGTCCTTGCCCAAGCCGGCAACCGGCTGCGCGTAGCCCAGCAGAAAAATAGCCACGACGATTCGTCCCAAGCCATCCAGCCCGAGAATCGGACCCAAAACGGCAGCAATTTCTCCATCCGCTCTCAACGAGATTCCGAGAATCATCCCCCACTGCCGAGCTCGCAGTAAATGTAACAACGGTCTATGACCGCCGTCAGCCTCAGTAGGTAGCCGCCGCTGTCCCTAGCGGCGGGGCCTTTTACCTCTCCCCTTCGGCCAGTCCTCTGCCTTCCCCCTCTTCCGTCCTCCGTGCGAAATCCCCCTCAGCTCAGAGTCCGATGGTCCTGCGGCACAAGCTTCATCAGCGCCGAACACCTACTTCACCCCAAAATACTCCAGCACACCTTTTTCCACCGCGGCGGCGTAGTCGCGGTAAATGCTCGTAACACTCTGCCCCTGGATCGTCCGCGTCCCGAGATAATCGCCCGCGATAATGCGGTAATAGGCATCCCGCGCGTTCATATATGGTCCCTCGCAGTAGATCACCGGCCCGTGATAAATACGGTTCGCCAGCAAATCGCGCGCATAGACGCTCGGCACGTCGGTCACGTGATGCGCGAAGTAAGTCCCAGGATAATCCTCCGGCGGATATTTCAGCGTATCGAGCATCGACTGCCCGACGAGCGCGCAACCCCGTTCCTCCTGCACCGCGGTCCGGTCGAGTAGCTTGCGCAGCAGGTCATACTTGTAGTCATCGTAGACCAGCTCCGATCTCTCGTAAGCGCCGTTGGTAAAGATGACGAGACGACTGTTCGCAGTCAGGATTGGATGGTGTTCAGGATCATCGCCCCAATCATCGGCGTTGTAGTGCACGCAAATGGTCAGGTCGGGATGCTGCGGGTTGACTACGTCGCCGCGCGCGCGAATCTCGGCCACGCGATAAAAAAGCAGCGCCGCCTCGTTATCGACCCGCTCCTCGATGGCCGACTGGCTGGTGGTGCTTCTCGAAAAAGGCTTCAGCAGGCCGAAAAGAAACGACGGCTTGTAGCCGGCATGAGAAGGCGCGTGCTCGGGCAGCGCCAGCGCGGCAATCGCCTCGCGGTGAAGATCGTTCGGACGCAGATCGGTGACCGGTTCGTAGCTGTGCTTGGCCCAGATGATCTGCGCACCATCGGCCTCGAGCCGCTCGGCCAGCCGTTCGCAGGTGATCAGGTTGAGCTTGGCCTCCTCGACCGGCGGGTCGTCGCCGAGTTTGAAATAGCGCGCTTCGAGTACCGCCCAATCGCCGCCGATATGGCCGGGATCGAGCGCGATCTTGATGCCCTTCAGCGGCCGCGCCGGATCCTTCGAGGTCGCCTGCGTCTGGTAACGATAGGGCAGGGGCGCACAGGCGCTCTCGCTCGCGGCGAAGTGGAGCGTGAAGAGCGGATGTCGCTTTGCGGCATCGGAGCACACGACAACGCGGTTATCGTCGATATCGCAGTAAGTCCAGAAAGCGCCGTCGACGGAGTAGACCTCGTTGATGAGGCGGGTGAACTCTCCGCGCGTGATGGTGCGCTGGTAGGCATCCATCGCGGACCAGTTAGGCGTCGGGGCGAGGGGCGAAAGTTCTCCTGCGCCGGCGAGCGTCACGGAAAGCATCAGCCCGAGCGACGCCCAGACCGGTAAACGGAAAGGACGGCGCAATAACATCCAAAGAAGAAAAACCCAAGCGCGCCCGAAAGCAAGCCGCGAAGAGAACCATGGCCTGATTTTAATGAGCTACATAAGACTAATGTGACCTCCATGCCAAACTCAGCCCCTTTTAAAATACCGCCCTCCGCAGGACTTCCGGCTTGTCGCCGGGCGTTTCCCTTCGCATCATGCCAAAATCATGTTTTCTCTTCCCGTCATTTTCAGGAGCGGCGCCGCGTTATGATGAAGTTCCTTCGCAGCCAGTCGCAGACTGTCTTGGTCGTCGTTTTGGGCGTCATTGGACTCGGGTTCCTGTTCTACGGAAATTCCGGCAACCTGCTGACGACCGGGGCGGGTCACATCAGCAACGACTTCGGCCGCATCGACGGCGAGGACCTCACCGTCGCCGAGCTGACCGACGCTGTTCGCGATACGCGCAACTCTTTCATCATCCACGGCCAATCCGAGGCGTTGCGGCAGCCTGGCGCGGCGAAAGAAGTGGCCCAGGAAGCCTGGCGCCAACTGCTGCTCTTGCGCGAAGCCGATCGTCTCCACATCTACGTCACCGACAAGGAACTCGAGGACTTCATCCGCAGCATGCCCGATTTTCAGAAGAATGGCGCCTTTAGTCCTGACGCCTACGCAAGCGTGTTGGGGCAGCTGGCCCGAGTGCTGCGCGTTCCGGGCGATACCGGGACGGATCTCCTGAAGAGCACCGGGGCGGTCTTCGAAACGGTCATGCGAAACCAGTTGCGGACGCAGGAAGTCGGCCGGGCGCTTTTCTCGACGGTCCGCAGTTCCGCTCAAGATGTGAACCTCCAGTACCAGAAGCTTTACGGCCCGGCCACGGTCAGCGTCGTCACCTTTGACCCGAAATCATTCATCGCCGCCGCGCAGGTCACGCCAGCGGACATCGAAGCTGAATACAAGGCGCATCCGGAAAACCCGGATTATCGCACGAAGGAAAAGCGGAAGGTCGACTACGTCCTCTTTCTCCTCTCGCCCGACCAGGCCAAGCTGCCCGACGCGCAAAAAGCCGTCGCCAAGGATGCGCTCGGCCAGAAGGCGCTCGATTTTGCCCTCGCGTTTCAACCCGAGCCCTCGGCCAACGGAGAGGCCACGCCGCCGCCGCCCGACTTCATGGCCGAAGCCAAAAAAGAGGGGCTGACTCCGGTCACGACCGATTTCTTTACCGCGGATACGCCCCCCACCGGCCTTCCCCCCAGCCCGGGCTTTAATAGTGCCGCTTTTTCGCTGACCAAGGACAATGCGATCAGCAAGGTCGTGGAGCTCGATAACGGCGTCGCCGTTCTCCACCTGGAGGAAATTCAGCCCAGCGAACTGCAGCCCCTCGACCAGGTAAAGGCCGACATCGAGAAACAACTCCAGCAAACCAAGGGCACGGAAACAGCGCGCAGCTCGGCTCAAGCCACCGGCGGGTTGCTCAAGTCATTAGCGTCGAAGGGCGGCAGCGATTTCAAGACCACAGCGGCAGGGATGAAATTGAACGTGGTGACGCTCCCCGCGTTTGTGCCCTACAAGGTGCCCTCCACCGATCAGCGGCTCCGCGCCATCGCCTATGCGACCGCGAGCCTCACACCCGGCCAGCTTTCGGATCCGATTCCGGTGCAGTCGGACGGCACGACCATCCTCGTCCATCTCGATAGCCGCGCCGATGCCGACCCCGCCGGGCTGGCCGCTTTCGAAACCAGTTTCCGGCAACAACAGGACGAGCAATTGCGGCAGATCGTCTACGTCGATTGGGCGGACTGGAAAAGCAAACAGCCCGGCACCCACAAACCCCCGGACCTCGAAGCCTACGGCTCCGTAGAGTAACCGAATGAGGTAGATCGACTGCAATCGCTGTCTTTTGTCTTTTCGGTAGCCGCCGCACGCCGGGCGGCGGTTCTTTATAGTGGCTGGATTCAGCCTTACTTGGGCAAATTCCGTGCTCGCCGTATCGCCAAAAAACCCATCGTGCAAACAATGAGGCCGAAAGGTAGCCCGAGTAAAAGAGTTACCCCATCATGAACGTAAATAGCGGGAAAGATGAAAATCAATCCCATAGCTACATACAAAAAACCTCCCAGCCGCGTTCCTCCGCGTATGTTGCCCTTTTTCGAGTCAACCATCGC
>Ga0302320_10029677_pt1 | contig 10452 bp, 11 predicted proteins | sample Bog_T0_3_FD_202130 | JGI IMG/M metagenome (GOLD analysis project Ga0302320, IMG submission 202130) | Peat permafrost microbial communities from Stordalen Mire near Abisko, Sweden - Bog_T0_3 | ecosystem: Environmental > Terrestrial > Soil > Wetlands > Peat | place: Sweden: Abisko, Stordalen Mire... | reverse complement strand
CGGGCTCCCCTTGAAAGGCGATGCGGGCGGAACGGGCTATTGCGTGCATCAGGACTGGGCTCCCAGATGGTGCTGGAGACGGCGGCTTTCGGCGAGGATGGCGCCGAAGATGCGGCGCAGACTGGCCGCGTTGAGGGGTCCGGAGTTGGATTGGACGACGGCGTTGAGGATGGCGGCCTCGCGGGCTTCATCGGAGACGGGCAGGCTGTGCTGGTGCTTGAGACGGCTGATTTCGGCGACCGCCTGGGCGCGTCGGTTGATGAGGCGGAGAAGTTCGAGATCGAGTTCGTCGATGACGGTGCGCTGCTGTTGAAGGGCCTGGGTCACGGTGGTTCTCTCCTTAATTGAGTGCAAAAACACAAAGGCCGCGATCTGGGATCGCGGCCGGTGAAGAAAGTGTGTGCGAAGTCTAGAGCCTTAAATCGGAAGCGCACACTGTCTTGGCCGGCCGCGAGGTAAAGAACTCGCGGTAAGCGAAGAAATCGAATGTAAATCGAGTGGTGTGCATAAGCTCTGAGAGAAACCTTAGCGAAAATGGCGGAAGCTGTCAAACGAGGCGCGAGGCGCGCCCCCAATCTGGGCAACCGCTAGTAGGGCGGGGTGCGGGACTCGTAGGTGGTGATCGCGGGCTCGTTCTGCAAGGTGATGCCGATCTGGTCGAGGCCGTTGAGCAGGCAATGCTGGCGGAAGCCATCGAGCGGAAATGGGGCGCTCCAACCGGTGTCGTCCGAGACGGTGAGGGTCTCGACATTGACGGTGAGTTCGTAGACGGGCGACGCGGCAGCGCGGGCGAACAGGTCCGCCATGGCAGCTTCGGGCAGGGCGATGGTGAGCAGTCCGTTGTTGGCGGCGTTGGAGTGGAAGATGTCGGCAAACGACGGGGCGACGACGACGAGGATGCCGAAATTGTTGAGCGCCCAGGCGGCGTGCTCGCGCGAGGAACCGCAGCCGAAGTTTTTTCCGGCGAGCAGAATGCTGCCGTGGCTGTACGGCTCGCGGTTGAGGATGAAGTCCGGCTTGGGTTGGCCGGCGGAGTCGTAACGCCAGTCGTTAAAAAGGAACGGGCCGTATCCGGTGCGCTCGATGCGCTTGAGGAACTGCTTGGGAATGATCTGATCGGTGTCAATGTTGGCGCGGTCGAGCGGTATGACCTGTCCGCGATGAGTACGCATTGGCTGCATGAAAGCTACTCCTTGTAATCCCAGAGACGGACGTCGGTGAAGTGCCCGGCGACGGCGGCGGCGGCGGCCATGGCGGGACTGACGAGATGGGTGCGTCCGCCGCGTCCCTGGCGCCCTTCGAAGTTGCGGTTACTGGTGGAGGCGCAGCGCTGGCCGGGTGAGAGAATGTCGGGATTCATGCCGAGACACATGGAGCAGCCGGGCTCGCGCCATTCGGCTCCGGCGTCGCGGAAGATGCGGTCGAGGCCCTCGATTTCGGCGAGCTTCTTGACGGCCTCGGAGCCGGGCACGACGAGCATCTGCACCGCGGGGCTGATCTTGTATCCCTTGAGCACGCGGGCGGCGGCGCGGAGGTCTTCGAGGCGGCCATTGGTGCAGGAGCCGATGAAGACGCGGTCGATGGCGAGGGCGGCGAGAGGCTCGCCGGGCGCGATACCCATATACTCAAGGGCGCGTCCGATGGCGAGCTTTTCGGTTTCGTCCTTCGCATCTTCGGGACGCGGCGCGCTGCCGCTGACAGGCACCGACATGGCGGGCGAGGTGCCCCAGGTGACCCAGGGCACGAGCGTGGAGGCATCGAATTCGACGACGCGGTCGAAATGCGCGCCGGGGTCGCTGGGCAGGGTGCGCCAGTAGGCAAGGGCGCGGTCCCAATGGTCGCCGGTGGGCGCATGGGCGCGGCCCTTGAGCCAGGCGAAGGTGGTTTCATCGGGGGCGACCATACCGGCGCGGGCGCCGCTCTCGATGCTCATGTTGCAGAGCGTCATGCGGCCTTCCATGGAGAGGGCGCGGACGGCGGGGCCGGCGTACTCGATGGCGTATCCGGTGCCGCCGTCAATGCCGATCTGGTGGATGATGCCGAGGGCGAGATCCTTGGCGGCGACGCCCGCGGGCAGGGTGCCGGAAACGTGGACCAGCATCGATCCGGGGCGCTTCTGCTGCAGGGTCTGGGTGGCGAGGACGTGTTCGACTTCGCTGGTTCCGATGCCGAAGGCGAGAGCTCCGAAGGCGCCGTGAGTGCTGGTGTGGCTGTCGCCGCAGACGATGGTTTTGCCGGGCAGCGTGAGGCCCAGTTCGGGGCCGATGACGTGCACGATTCCCTGCTCGATGGAGCCGACGTCGGCCAGTGGCACGCCGAACTCGAGGCAGTTGTGGCGCAGGGTGTTGATCTGCTGGGCGGCGATGGGATCGAGGATGTTGAAGCGCTCGGCGGAAGTGGTGGGCACGTTGTGATCGACGGTGCCGAAGGTGAGATCGGGGCGGCGAAGCTTGCGCCCGGCCAGTCGCAGGCCCTCGAATGCCTGGGGCGAAGTGACCTCATGAACCAGATGGAGATCGATGTAAAGCAGCGGGGGCTGCGGCTCCTGATGGCAGACCAGATGGGCATCCCACAACTTTGCGAACAAGGTGCGGGGAGCTGCGGAAACAGAGGGCGTAGTCAACTGGGAAACCTCAGACGGCAAAGTATGCCATGCGCGAATTCAGCATTTCGACGGTAGCTTCGGCGATGCGCTGGCCCATTTCCGTGGTGCTGGCGGCGCGGCCGCGCTCGGCCTCCGGCAACAGGTCGGCGGTACGGACGCCGGCTTTGAGGACCAGGTCGATGGCGGCCTCGACGCTGTCGGCCTCGGCATAGAGCTTGGCGGTGTGGCGCAGCAACATGGCGATGGAGGCGATGGCGCCGATGGGGTTGGCGATTCCCTTGCCCGCGATGTCGGGAGCGGAGCCGTGAATGGGCTCGTAGAGATCGACCTTGCCGCCGATGCTGGCCGAGGGCAACATGCCGAGCGAGCCGGCGATGACGGCGGTCTCGTCGGAGAGAATGTCTCCGAAAAGATTTTCCGTGAGCACGACATCGTAGCGGGTGGGGTAGGTGATCACGTTCATGGCGAAGGAATCAACCAGAGCGTGTTCGAGCGCGATCTCGGGGAATTCGGTGGCGACGCGGGTGACGACCTGGCGCCAGAGGCGCGAGGTTTCCAGGACGTTGGCCTTATCGACGGAGACCACCCGTTTGCTGCGGCGATGCGCGAGATGGAAGGCGACGCGGGCGACGCGCTCGATTTCGCGCTCGCTGTAACGCATGGTGTTCCAGGCGCATTTTCCGGCCACGTCAAGGGCGCGCGGCTCGGCGAAGTAGAGGCCGCCGAGGAGTTCGCGCACGATCAATATGTTGGCGCCGAGGATGCGCTCGGGACGCAGCGGAGAGCAACTGGCAATGGACTCAAAGGCGATGGCGGGACGGAGATTGGCGAAGCAGCCAAGAGTCTGGCGCAAGTCGAGCAGGCCGGCCTCGGGACGGCTCTCGACGGGCAGCGAGGCGAACTGCGGGCCGCCGACGGCGCCCAGCAGAACGGCACTGGCGGCAAGGCAACGCTCGCGGGTCTGCGGAGGAAAGGGCGAGCCGAAATCAAGCGCGGCCTGGCCACCGATGGGAGATTCTTCAAAACGAAAATCGTAGCCGCAGAAATCCGACACCACGCGCAGCACGCGCACGGCCTCGCGCGTGACCTCGGGGCCAACGCCATCTCCGGGAAGAACCACGATATTTAACTTCATTGTTGTTGCGCCGCCACAAAGTTCGGTGATTTGCCAAGCGGACCGCGATGGGTAAGAACCATCGAGATCAAGTCCTGATCGTAAACCTTTTTCTTACGATCGGCCAAGTGGGTGAACTTGGCGTAGAGGGCGTCGATCTCATCCCCTGCGACGTTGAGCCCCAGCTCGGTGAAGCGATGCATGAGGGCGTGGCGTCCGGAGTGCTTGCCGAGGATGATGCGATTGGCAGGCATGCCGACCGATTCCGGGGTCATGATCTCATAGCAGAGCGGGTTGCTGAGCACGCCGTGCTGGTGGATTCCGGCTTCATGGGCGAAGGCGTTGCGCCCGACGATGGCCTTGTTGGGCTGCACCTGGAAGCCCAGGGTGCGGGAGAGCATCTGGCTGGCGGCGTAGAGCTGGGAGCGATCGACGGCGCAGAGGTACGGATATACGTCGGGGCGGACATGGAGGGCCATGACCAGCTCTTCGACGGCGGCATTTCCGGCGCGCTCGCCAATGCCGTTGATCGTACACTCAACCTGGCGGACGCCGGCCGAGATGGCAGCCAGCGAGTTGGCGACGGCCATGCCGAGATCGTTGTGACAGTGGGCGGACAGGACGAGATTTTCGCCGCGCACGGTGTGGCGGATTTTTTCGATGAGGCGGGCGTACTCGGCGGGCATGGTGTAGCCGACGGTGTCGGGAATGTTGAGCGTGGTGGCGCCGGAATCGACCGCGGCCTGCAACACTTCGCAGAGGAAATCGGGGTCGGAGCGGGTGGCGTCCTCGGGCGAGAATTCCACGTCGTCGCAGAGCGAACGGGCGTAGGCGACGCATTCGCGGGCGTTGCGCAGAGCGTCCTGGCGCGAGATCTTGAGCTTGAACGCGAGGTGAATGTCACTGGTCGCGATGAAGGTGTGAATGCGCGGATGGGCGGCGCCCTTCAGGGCCTGGGCGGCCACATCGATGTCATTGCGCACGCAGCGCGCCAGGGCGGCGACGCGGGTGTGGCGCAGCTCGCAGGCGATGCGCTCGACGGCTTCGAAATCACCTCGCGAGGCGATGGGAAAACCCGCCTCCACGATGTCAACGCCCAGACGCTCGAGCTGGTGGGCGACCAACAGCTTCTCATCGGTGTTCATGCTGCAACCGGGCGACTGTTCGCCATCGCGCAGAGTGGTGTCAAAGATGAGGATTTGCTCGGACGGGGATGGTACGTCAGATTCCATCTATCCACTGTGGGGGCGATATTGGCATTAGTCAAACTACTTTTATTTTCACATGCATAAGGTAATATGATTTAATAAGCACTTCTAATTCCCGGTCACGGATAGGCTAATGATGGATCTCTATCAATTGGAAGCATTTGTTGCGGTGGCACAGGAGCACAGCTTTTCGCGGGCGGCGTTGCGTCTGCACCGGACGCAGTCGGCGGTGAGCCAGACCATCGGCAAGCTGGAGGAAACGGTGGGCGAAAAGGTGTTTGAACGCTCATCGCGCGACGGCACGCTGACGGCGGCCGGACGGGTGCTGCTGGAATACGCCGAAGAGCTGCTGCATCTGCGGGAGCGGGCGCGGGACGCGATCACCGACCTGCGCAGCCTGCACGAAGGCAAGTTGACGGTTGCGGCCAACGAGTTCACCTCGCTGTGCCTGCTGCCGGCGCTGCACCTGTACCACCGCATGCACCCGTCGATCAAAATCCAGGTGCAGCGCACGCTTGCCGGAGACGTGGCGAGGATGATTCTGACCCACCAGGTGGAGTTCGGCGTGCTGTCATTCAAGCCGGAAGACGATCAGTTGAGCTCGACCATTTTTTACCGCGACGAGCTGGTGTTCGTGGTGTATCCGGGGCACTCGCTGGCGACGGCGGAAAAGGTGAGCATACACGACCTGGGAGCGGAGTCGTTCGTGGCGCACAACGTGACATCGCCGCTGCGGATCAAGGTGATCGAGGCATTCCAGAAGACCCGCACAACACTGCATATGGACGTGGAGCTGCCGACACTGTCGAGCATCAAGGACTTTGTGCGCATGGGCAACGGGGTGGCGCTGGTTCCGAGGATGAGCGTGGAGGGCGAGCTGCAACGCGGCGAACTGGTGGCGGTGACGGTGGACGAGCTGCGGCTGGAACGTACGCTGCGGCTGGTGACTCGCAAGGGGGCGACGCTGTCGCACGCGGGAGTGGCGTTCATGAATGTGTGCCGCACCATGGCGGGCGACCCCAAGCATCGCTCGGTGTTTGAGCCCGAGAGCGCGACGGGAAAGAGGAAGGGACTTAACAAGAAGGTCAAAGCGGCGGCGCAGGCAATCGAGGGTTGAACGGGGCGCCCGGCAAAGCCCCGCACGGGGTCGCGCGCGGATGGAAGGAAAGGATTCGGATGGACGAAGATACGAGACATGCACAACCGAACATCGATGCGGTGGCCCGGCAAAAAACAGAAGGCCGTGGACGAGAGAACACGGTCGGAACGGGCAAGCGACGGGATCGCGGGATTTGCGGGAAGCATGGCGTTCGTGCCGCTGCATGGCGTGATTTTGCTGGGGTGGATCCTGGTAAACACCGGCAGAGTGCGGGGGATTCGTCCGTTCGATCCGTATCCGTTCGGGCTGCTGGCAATGATTGTGGCGGTGGAGGCGGTGGTGCTTTTGAGTTTCATACTCATGCGGCAGAACCGGATGGCAAAGTGGGCGGAGCGCCGCGACCACCTGACTCTGCAGGTGGACCTGCTGACCGAAAAGGAGGTCACCAAACTGCTTCACCTGGTGCGCGCAGTCTGCGGACACCTGGGGCTGAAAGACCTTGCAGAGGACAAGGAGTTGAACGAGCTGAGTCAACGTACGTCGGTGGAGTCGCTGACCGAGCGGCTGGAAAAAACGTTGCCAAAGGACTAGCCTGCAGCCCGTGGATTATCGAGAAGCAGCTCCATGCGCACGTCGGCGCGCACGTAGGGCGAGGGCGGGAGCGCGTCTTCGGGGATGACGCGGAAGCCGAAGCGAGCGTAGAGGCCGAGAGCGGGCGCAAGTTTGGAGTTGGTTTCCAGATAGAGGCGGCGGGCTCCGAGGTGGCGCGCAAGATCGATGGCGGCCTGCAGCAGCAGGCGTCCGGTGCCCTGTCCCTGGGCGGATTCGGCGACGGCCATCTTGGCGATTTCAAAGGCATCGGGCGCGAGGCGGATGAGGGCGCAGCAGCCGACGGGATCGTCGCCGCTCTGGGCGAAGAGAATCTGGCCGCCGGGCCAGAGGATGTACTTCTGCGGGTCTCCGAGGATGGCCTCGTCCTTGGCTTCGAGGGCGAAGAAGCGCGTGATCCAGGCCTCGTTGAGCTGGCGGAAGGCGAGTTCGTCGCCGGGACGGAAGGCGCGGATGAGGGTGTGGGCAGGGGCGCGGGATGGGGTCATTTCGGAGTGGAGCTCCAGGTTAAATAAGTTCGGTAGGCGTTCCCAGGGGCGGCGGTTGCGAATTCGCCATTCAGGGTATCGCCGGAACGCGAATAGCTGAGCCGATAGCGTGGGCCGGTTGGCGCGGCATCCGACTCGAAGACCGCGGCGTTGGGCTTGGTGGCGACCGTGTAGTGAATGACGTGGCCTTCGGAGTCGAAATAAATCGCATGCAGGGGCTCGGCGGGCGTGGCTGCGTAGATGACGAGAAGATCCTCGTGGCGTGCCCCGCCCGGCGCCGTGGGCTCCGCAAAGCTGCGGCGCACGAGAATCTGGCCGTTCAATTCTTCGTGGAAGGAATAGTCCCCCACCGCGGTCCCAGGAGCGCCACTTCCCTTGGCAACCCAATCGCCATACAGAAAACGCAGCGACTCCCAGCGGCCCGTGGGCGTGGAGGCAGACTGGGCAAGGAGGGCGGCGCTGAAAACAAGCGTAAACGTGAGCAGCTTCATCGCGCGATTCATGGCTGCTCCACTATACCAGCGGCGCTGGCTGCGCGGTCAGGCTCGAGGTTGAATCCTGTTATGAAGGCGCGATACAGGGCCAGGGCGCTGAGGGCCGAGAGCGTGAGCAGGGTGAGTCCCAGTGTGCGCTGGTGGAGCAGCAGTTTGCCGGTGCCGAAAAGGCACAGATAGACCATGGCGCAGCCCAGCAGCCAGGCGGTCAGGTTGCGTCCGAGGTCGCGCGTGGGGGCGATGGGTCCGGCGTTGCTGTCGGCGGCTTGGAGTTGGCGGGCGACGGGTTGCCAGCCGCGGATGTCAGGGCGGACGAGGCGGTAGAAGGCTTCGAGAGTGGGGCGCGGCTCGGCGGGAGTGAGCAGGGTGACGGCGAGCCAGACCACGGTGGTGGCGACCGTGGTGGCCAGCGCGGTTTTGGCGAACAGCACGGGCGAGGAACCGTGGAACGGATGCAGCGCGTTGAGCGTGACGGTGACGGCGAGCGACGTGGCCATGGCGGAGATCTCCGACCAGGCGTTGATGCGCCACCAGTACCAGCGCAGCAGATAGACGGCACCGGTTCCGGCGCCGATCTCCATGACGACCTGCCAGCCGCTGGCAATGGAGTCGAGATGGACCGAGACCCAGGCGGAGGCGATGACCAGCAGGACGGTGGCCAGCCGCGAGACCACGACATAGTGTCGATCGGCGGCCTGTGGGCGCAGAAAGCGGCGATAGAAGTCAGAGACCAGGTACGAGGCTCCCCAGTTGAGCTGGGTGGCGACCGTGGACATGAAGGCGGCGAGAAATCCGGCAATGGCCAGGCCGCGCATGGAGTGCGGCAGGTAGTTATTCATCACCAGCATATAGCCGGTCTCGGGATGGGCCAGGCCGGGATAGAGCACGATGACGCAGAGGGCGGTGAGAATCCACGGCCAGGGGCGCACGGCGTAGTGAGCGACGTTGAACCAGAGAACGGAGAGCAGGCCCTGGCGTTCGTCGCGGGCGGAGAAAATGCGCTGCGCGATGTAACCGCCGCCACCGGGCTCGGCACCGGGATACCAGAAGGCCCACCACTGCAATCCGATGTTGACGAGGAAGGTTGCGACGGGGATGGTCCAGAGCATCTCGGTGGTGAGGCCGGCGGAAAAGTCGGGGAAAAACGCGAGCGGATGGCCGGTGGCGCGGGCCGGCACCGAGGCGTTTTGCATCAAGGCTGCTTGCATGGAGGCGGCTTGCATGGACCCCAGGCGCGCGATGAGAGCGGACATGCCGCCGACGGCGCGGACGGCGTAGTAGGCAATGGCGATGACAATCGACATTTTCAGGATGAACTGGAAGAGGTCGGTCCAGAGCACTCCCCAGAGCCCTCCGAGCGAGACATACAGGCCCGTGAAGGGGATGAGGAAGAAGACGCAGACGGCGAGCGCGGCGCCATCGGGCGAGGCCCAGACACCGCCGAGCGGCGAGACCCAGCGGCCCACGGTGAGGAGCAGGGGCGTTCCGCCGAGGGTGACGGCGACGATGCTGGTCATGGCCTTGGTGACCCACCCGAGGATGACGCAGTTCATGAGCAGGCCGAGATAGACGGCGCGGAAGCCGCGTAGAAATGCCGCAGGCTTTCCGCTATAGCGAATTTCAGCGAACTGCACGTCGGTAAGCAGGCCGCTGCGCCGCCACAGGCGGGCAAAGAGAAAGACGGTCATCATGCCGGAGAGCAGCGACCCCCACCAGAGCCAGTTGCCGCTGATGCCCTGGGTATAGACGAGTCCGGTGACCACCAGGGGAGTGTCGGCGGCGAAGGTGGTGGCGACCATGGAGGTCCCGGCCAGCCACCAGTTAACGCTGCGACCGGAGACGAAGTAATCATCGACGCTGCGGGAGGAACGCTTGCGGAAATAGAAGCCGAGCAGGATGGTGATGGCGAGATAGGCGAAGATGGCCAGCCAGTCCAGGAGCGTGAGGGTCATAAGATCCGGCGGACGACGAGATGGCGGAAGGCTAACACGAACGCGGGGAGAGGTGGAAGTGCGCGACCCGCGGCAGCCGCCGGAAAAAGGCCTCGGAAGGACGCAGTGGGAGGGGTGCGCGGCCCTTCCGGGGCCAGGCGAGGCTCGGTGCCATGGCAGCGTTACTGGACAGTGGCGCCGACTTCCGCCTCATTCATGAGCCGCTCGAGGTCGAGCATCAGGAGCAGCCGGGATTCCAGTTTGCCGACGCCCGAGATGTACTCCCGCTCGACGGTACCAATGCGGGGAGTTGGCTCGACGGTGTCGGCGCGGATGCGCAGGACTTCACTGACCGCATCGACGATGAACCCGAGGGTTTGGGCGTGCACATCGACAACTACGATGCGGGTGTTTTTGTCCGGCGGAGCAGAGTCCAGGCCGAGGCGGCGGCGCAGCGAGACGACGGGAATGACCTTGCCGCGCAAATTGATGACGCCTTCGACGTAGTCGGGGAGATTGGGGACGCGGGTCAGCGGCTGGGTGCGAATAATCTCCTGGACGCGCAGGATGTCGAGGCCATATTCTTCGGCAGCGACGCTGAAGCTGACCAGTTGCAGCAGTTGAGCGTTACTGGAGACGTCCTTGGATGACTGTGCCGCCTGGCTCATTGCGATCTCCCGGAAGATGTGAGGCCGTGCATGAGTACTATCGGCCGTGCGGGGCCCAAGCTTGAAGCGGGCGAACGATCGCCAACCAAGGCGCCCACCCTGTCCGGCCTGTTCACGGCTGTGACTTGAAGCATAAAGTGAGACTCAGTGCCACTTTATGCTTCCAAAATGCTTCCAGCGGTGCGGAGTCTCGATAGTTTCTGCAGTAGAGACGGGCGACATCGGCATCGGAGATG
>Ga0302320_10029675_pt1 | contig 10453 bp, 6 predicted proteins | sample Bog_T0_3_FD_202130 | JGI IMG/M metagenome (GOLD analysis project Ga0302320, IMG submission 202130) | Peat permafrost microbial communities from Stordalen Mire near Abisko, Sweden - Bog_T0_3 | ecosystem: Environmental > Terrestrial > Soil > Wetlands > Peat | place: Sweden: Abisko, Stordalen Mire... | reverse complement strand
CGGAATCGAGGAAATCATTGATGAGCTTGATCAGGTCGACGATCAGATGGCTGGTTATGCTCAGGACCTTATCCACTCTAACGAGGTTATCTTGACGCACACATCTTCCCGGAGTGTCCAGAAGTTTCTGTTGAAAGCTGCTGAGAAGAGAAAGTTTACGGTGATCATGTTAGAATCCTATCCAAACGACCACATAGCAACACACGCCTCAGTCACCGGGAGTGTTAGCCAAGACCATGACAGCGATCTCACCGCGGAAGCATATTTGAAGCCGCTCTCGGCAGCTGGCATCACGGTCATCCTGATGACTGATGCTTCAATATTTGCCATCATGTCAAGAGTTAACAAAGTCATTTTGGCAACTCACGCTGTCATTGCAAATGGCGGGCTAATAGCAGCTGCTGGAGCACGTCTCATAGCAAAAGCAGCAAAGGTCCACAAAACACCAGTCATCGTTGTTAGTGGTGTCTACAAACTAAGCCCAGAATATCCATTCGAATTCGAGTCGCTCATCGAGTATGGCGATCCTGGAAGTATCATCGGATATGAAGAAGGTGCTTTGGTTGAAAATCTTGAAATAGACAATCCACTATTCGACTATGTTCCTCCTGATTGTGTCGATCTCTATGTCACAAACTTGTATGTTTTCCCCTTGAACCCAAACAACCAACATACTAACATTTTCGACAGAGGGACTCATGCTCCTTCATATCTTTACAGGATCGTTGCAGAGCATTACAAGACGGAAGATATTAATTTTCACAAGCCGGAGTTGCAGTTCTGAGCCGGCAATTTCGAGGATTCAATATACTCTGAAATGAACCAATAACGGCCTCCCCTAGAGCCTACTATTATTGGCGATGTGCAGGTTGCGCGAAGACAGCATTTTAGAAGCATCGGGCTAGAGTGAGATGGCCTTATCAGATCCTGCTAGTCGGCAAGAACCGTGCCGTACCAAATGCTCAGTCATCCAGGCGTGGATCCTTTCAACTGGGGCTGCTGCCTAGAACCACTGCCTAGAGCCACGCGTCTGTGTGCTAGAAGAGGCGAAGAATTTAAGCTTCAATTGGTCGGTTAGCTCTGCGATAAAGACGGGACGGCGGGGTAACTGATTGTGTGGAATGGAGCTGCATATGGCTGCATGGTGTGCGCCAGGGCTGAGTGAGCACTTAGGTATCCAGAAAATAAAAAGGTCGAAGCTGACCGCAGTCATGTCATAAATCCGTGTTTCCCTCATTGATTTCCTACATTTTTCACGATTTGAACGACTTCGTCCCTTTCTGAATGATCTACAAGGCATAAGTAATCAGCATCTATATTTTGACAACTTTTGGAGACTTCCACCGTGTCTGACTGTTACTTATCACCCCCATTTCTCAGCAACGAGAAGAAAATGGACCATTCTCGTCCCCTTCCAGATTGCCCTCCCCCGGCATATACTGAGACAGATTTATTCTCCAACTCTGCCTATACACCACAAACGTCCCACGCCGGCGATGCTTCACTGCCAGCTCGTGTGACCCCATCCAGAACCAACTCTGATACCGGCTCAATAATATACACGCCTCCAGACACCCCTACTGGTTCTGTGCACCAGGATAGCAGTGGTAATCCATCCTTGACCTCTTTCGAGCATCAGTTCTTTGAATCCAGACCCGCACCAGATCGCATTTCATACCCAGCAACTACTCACTGTATCCGAATCACCCCTTATACCACACCAGATGACCTCCCTTATCCTTCATATCTGATGCGAAAAGATGTCAACGAACAAGATTGGTTAACCTTCTTAAACCATCTCCTTCCAGGTCATGCAGCGAGTGTGAATAACTCTATCGCAGACCGCAAATTACGAGCTGAATTGGTGGATGAACGGATGCATCGACTGACATTGAACCATAATGATCGATCGAGAATTGATCTCAGGGAGGTGGATGCGCAGCTAGAACCCCTTCGTTCCTCTAATCTGTCAGAAGACAGGATGAGGGATGTTAGGGAGGTGATCGAGGTTTGGAATGAGGGCTTCTTTGGCCCGAGGGGGATTAAGGTTGAATTGACTACTCCGGTTGCAGCTCAAAAGTATGAAACGGAGAGGATTCCTGGCGCATGGGTTGATGAGGAAAACTCAAACCCAAATCCCCAAAATGAACAGGAGAGGGGCCGGTGGGGCATGTTTGGCAATTTCAGCCGATTTGGAAACCTAGATGCCAATACGACAGGCTTTAGACTGGGTTCTATCGTTGCGGATAATAATGGGTTTCGTATTGGGAGGAAATTAATTGCTGATGCTAATGGATTCCGGATGGGCCATCATGTCGCTGCTGATAGGAATGGAGTTCGTTTTGGTGGACATAGAGGTATTGTCGCTGATGGGAATGGGATCAGTATCGGTGGAAGATCGTTCGGTGGAGGCGGGAGGGGTGGCGGATGTCATGATGAAGGCAGGAAAGGTGGGCGAGGTCGTGGGGGACGACATGAACATCATCATCAGCGCGGACGCTCTCGTGGCTCCCATGACCGGCATGACGGACATGCTCGTCGAGGACGAGGCGGTTCTGCTTCTTCATGCTCATCCAGTTCCTCCGATTCTCACAGTTCGTCTTCTTCTGATTCAGATGAATCAATTGGTTCTCTTCCTTCCTACGATCACTTGAAAGATCACCAACTCCCCATCGCCAAACAATCGCTTCTGGCTTGGTTGAACCATCCCGATCAACCCATAACGAAAGATAGTATTCGAGAAATGCGTCGAGAAATAAGCACTGCTTTTAAAGACAGGTCGTCTCCAGAAATTCCTGCTGACATGAAGAAAACTACTCGGAAAGAAATCAAAGAATTGATGAAACAATTTAAAGAACAGAAGAAGATATTAAAGGCGAAAATGAGGGAAGTGAAGATGCAGAAAAAGGAAGATAAAAGAGCTAGAAGGCAAGCAAGGAAAGCGGCTAAAAGAGAAAGAAAAGCCGAACGAAAAGAAAGAAGAGGGGGAGGAAGAGGGATAGGAAGAGTTCCCGATGAATGTCAACCACATCAGCCCTCCCTCCGAGACCTTCCCACAAACCACAGCCCATCCTTTCCCCGCGATCCTCGTTTCCTCCGTACGCCACTAATGCAAAACCTATCCTCCCACGCTTCCAATCTGCACCACCAACACGCGCTCGTCTCCGCAGCCGCAATAGCCAAAGAACAAGAAGCCATTTCGACTCGTTTGCAAGCAGCAGAACAGAAAAAAGGAGCATTATTGCATAAAGCGTTGAGACTGGAAGAGGAAGCGGATGAATTAAGGAGGGAAGAGAAGAGGTTGAAGGGGGAAGCGGAGGCGGCGGATGAGGAGTTCGCAAAAGGGTTGGGGGATGAGGATAGAGATGGAGTGAGGTTTTGGGATGACGGGAGAGATATAGGGCGATTCGGTGATCGGGGCGGGAATGGTAAGGGGAGAGGCGGACCCAGGAGGATGGGATCGGGAACTGGGATGAGAGGTGAAGATGAGCAGGTTAGTGGTGTTGTTGGGGGTTGAATAAGGAGGGTTGGGCTCGGAAGGGAAGGGAATTAATCATGAGGGTTTCTTTCCTGGTTAAGATAAGATTAGCCTTTGGGGGTTTCGGACTTCGTGCGAGCGGAGATATTTTATAATTAATGAAAGGATTTCAACCTTGACACTTGTTTTCAAGTAAATCACCTACTATTTGAAGACTTTGTGAAGAGGCACATATGTTACAAAATCCCGGATCTTCGGTGTCGATGGTTCAAACATTTAGAAACATTCTCTTCCTCCTGCTCTTACCGTCTGCACCAACTTTGAGACTCAAATGGACTGCAGGTTACCGGTCCACCTTGCAATGATTTCTTAATCGATTGAGAAACTATACATCCAGACCTCACTCAGTAGAAAAAGGTATTGCCCCAAAAGTCAATCGAAGCAGAGATGCTTGAAGGATATAAAATGTATTTTCGTAAAGAATAAACTTTTAGCAATTCCGGATACCGAAATTCTCCCTTGCAATGTGCAGAAGAGTATAATACAGCTCGCCCAGATTTGCATTCCCTTCGTCAAAGAAACCGCCACCCTTTCCCTTTCCCTTTCCCCACACACGCTCCCTTGGCTCCCATACTGGCATAACAGCATTACGACTTTACTTCTGGTTCTCTGGACGTAATCCACTATTGAAAAATCAGTATTAGAATGAGGGAAAACGGGCCTAGGGCTGACAAACCGAACAGCCTTTCCAGCTCTCCAGATCTCCAAGTCACGGATCTCTTGCATCTCAGCCTCATACTTCTGACGGTAATCCGGTTGCGAGTTGAAGGTCAAAGATCGCTCAGTCTCCTTGCCGGTCTTGACGGAGTCATACAAGTCATTGAACACTGGCTTCAAGGCATCCTTGAAACGACTAGACCAGTCAATGGCACCACGACGGGCAGTAGTCGAGCAAGCCTCGTACATCCAGTCCATACCGTTTGCGCCAATCAATGGGTACAAAGATTGAGTCGCCTCTTCAACAGTCTCGTTGAAAGCTTCGCTGGGGCTGTGGCCCTGCTCACGGAGAACCTCGTACTGAGCAAGGAACATGCCGTGGATACCCCCCATCAAGCAACCACGCTCACCGTACAAGTCGGAGTAGACTTCCTTCTCGAAAGTTGTCTCGTATAGGTATCCAGATCCAACGCCGACACCGAGAGCGATGGCCTTTTCCTTCGCTTTCCCAGTCACGTCTTGGAAGACGGCGATAGAAGAGTTGATTCCACGACCCTCGCGGAAGAGGGTTCGTACGGTACGGCCAGATCCCTTAGGAGCGACGAGGATGACATCGACGTCGGTTGGGACATCGACTTTAGTTTGGTTCTTGAAGACGGGGGAGAAACCGTGGGAGAAGTAGAGGGTCTGCAGAAGATTAGATTTCTATTTACAATGTGGGCATGAGTCAATACATACTTTTCCCTTGGTGATTTGGGGTTTGATGGCTGGCCAGGTCTCACTTTGAGCAGCATCACTGAGTAAGTTCATGATGATGGTGCCCTTGGAGATAGCCTCATCGACCTCGAAAAGGTTCTTGCCTGGGACCCATCCATCTTGTTGAGCATCCTTCCACGATTGCCCATTTTTTCGTACACCGACGACAACGTTGAGTCCATTGTCTCGCATGTTCAAAGATTGAGCATGCCCTTGCGAGCCATAACCAATAATGGCCATTGTATCATTCTTGAAGTATTCCTAGGCCATGTCAGTACCTGTCGAAGAGTAAGTTGCGGTGAGGTGAAAATACCTGAAGTTTTGCAGCGGGCCAGTCCGCTCGCTCTACATATTTTGTTAGTCTTCAGTCCGAGGGATTGGCGGTAGTAGAAAATACCGTAGACATCCTCCTTCACACCGGCGAAGTCAATGGTCTTTACACCACGAACTTGTTGTTGAGCAGCAGCGACAGCAGCACGAGCAGTCGGTCTCGCAGAGGCATTGAGGGCAGAAACGAAAGTTCTGCGTGCTGGGGCACTCAATTGTTTGGTCAATGGGGATCGAAAAGCCCTGGAAAGCGTGCGAGAAGCCATGATGGTATAATTAATTGAGTGAGTGAGTGGAGATGTGAAGAAGTTAAGAAGAATTGATGATCTTGTAGTAGAAGAAGTGACTCTTAATTTTCAACAGGTCGAACGAAAACTTTGCCGAAGATCGGAGCTTAGAGACCGTCAAAGTCGCAGAAATTCAGCTCCCCCACATTCTACATTCTGTCATCTCCTGCCGTCGCTGCCAAGGATATATTGGATTATTCCATGATTTCGAATATCTTCGAGGACTTCTTCTTGGAAATGACAGCAACAAAGCCGAAAAAGAGCGTTGTGGCTTACTTTTGGATTGCAGCTTCTATGCCGCCTGTATTGCGCATATTTTACTTGAAATATCTAGGTGATTGAAAGAGGAGACTGTCCAGGGAAACTTGATTCCTCTCAAAGATCTAATTAGTACTTTAGATGGTTCGACTCTAGCATTGTCATAATTATTGGTGGCATTTGCTGGGTATCTATGAATAAGGCTATACCACCAGATGGCTTCCTCCTCAGATGTGCACCTATCCCCTTATATCAACGCCTAGCTATGCCTCGTGCCAATTCCTATAATATTTCCCTACAAAAGCTCTTCAGTTGTTGACAAGAACCCTCTGGAAGGTAACTGATTTGACTGATCCTCCTCCCATCGCAGCCCGAACGTTTCGTTTGAATCCTTCTCTGTTGGACCGTAAGTCTTCCGCTGCTTCTTTGTTGAGAGGATCCGATGCATTTGGCTCGAGGAAAAGGAACTATAAATTATATCGTTAGCTAGATCTTGGCGGTAGACTGCACAAGGTAAAACCCACTTGTAAACCAACCACCACAGACTGTAAATTCAAGACGGGCTTCCAATCTTCACGGAGGATGTTAAGGCAGACTTTGCCCTCTAAGTCGATGTTGGGATGATAGATCTTCTCCTTGCACAAGACCTTTGGCGCCTCATGAGGATAGCTGGGCAGGATGTTGAATGTGAATGTGAATCTCCCGCCCTTATACATGCCTTCGTCTGGTTCGATACTCAACTCGAAGTTAAGCAGGTCGTCTGGGTTTGGGAATATTGTTTTCATCGTTGAAGGCAGCTGCAAATCTGAAATGTCTGCGGAGGAAACGTCAGCTGGATATATACGGGAGAGGGCAGATTCTGAAATTACCTTTCTGTACTCGGAGTAGTGCCGGAGTGACCTTCTTCTTTGCAGGACCAGAGGCGTTCTCTTCTTTCTCATCCTGTTCCTTCTGCTTCTTCTTTATGGATGTTAGCATGCCGAAGACTGGAAAAGGCGAGGGGGGGTAAAACACCATAAGGGCGGCGGGGGCGAGAATCGAAGACTTGGATGCTTACCATAGACCATATCTTGAGCATCTTGGCGGGTGTAGACACAAAGAATAATTAGAGGGAGAGGATGGGCTGTATGGTCGAGATTAGACAGGTGCTGTCGAGTTATCACAAGTCGAGCCGGGTTGTGGCTTTGTGGTTGATCCGTTGTTTTATTTATTTGCACAAAGGTACAGAGGCAGCAGCACAATAACGTCTTCCTTGTGATTCACCACGCGAAACCGAAACACGATAAGATTAGGCGATTTTAAAGCCTTCTATTTCGCGGCTGTCGTTGTAAAATCGTATATAAGCTCTTCTTTTCGGTTGCTGGCGAAGTCTCGTAGCTGCATAAGATGTTGTAGGGTAGGTAGAAGTAAGCAAGGTTATCGAATCCGGAAAACCCCGCTATATTTTCGGTAAGAGGCGGGGGTCACTTTTCGCTTCATCGTCTACAAGATGAACATTATATACCTTCGTACACCAAATATCTTGCTGCAAAGATTAAGTATCACAAGAATGCATATTCATCATGTAAAGATACAAAGCCGATTGCAATTTTTTGATTCCTATCTTCACCCGGGTATTCAACTAATTCCGCAAGAAAGAAACAAGCCTGCTTGCGAACTTTGAAAACGCCAATATGTGCATATGCACAGGCAGCACAGCAGGGACTCAATGAACACTGCCAGTAGCCTCTCCATATTTCCTACACACCAACCCTTTCTTTTTGGTCACCAAGGATATCCATCCGTCCAGAGTATTTTCTCCGTAATGCAATTAAAGTTCAAAAACAGAGAAATAGTAAAATTCATGGCATAAAGTACACAAAAGCTAGCTTTCGAAACCAGCTTCGGACTTGTAGGGGGAAGAGTGGTTTCTTCTTTGAAAGTATCCTAACGCCTAGTAAAGCAGCACATGATTCCAGAACGACCCAGAAACCAGCATGCTCCAAGAAATCGGACAAGCGATAGGAAAGCAGTGGCATAAAGTAAGACCGTAAAGAACTTAGCAGTTCGGACAGATGCTTTGTTCTATAAGTACGTTAGCATTGCGTAGAGAGATGGGAAATGAAATTTACTTACTCCGAAACCGAACGTGTCAAAACTATCACTCGTAATGAGAACAGCGAGTAGAGCATTCGAAAACACCCAACAAATCAAGAGCTTCGTTCGGAAAGATTTATACGAATCCTCCAATGACTTCGTCTCGTCCTCAACCTCTGGTATGAAAGGTTTCAATGCGCGTTTGACTGTGGCTTCGAACTGGCTATCAATATCCTCCTGTGGTCGATCAATTTCTTCAATAACGGCTGCTTTTCCATCCACCTTGGTTGTTTGTGCCGAAGGAAGAGCATCAGCCTTATCGGATCCCTTGGTTCCCCAAGAAACATCATGCCAGTTGCTAAAGGCGTACACCATGAGAATGTTGATGTAGGAAGACATGAGAAGCAGATATTGTCCGAATGAAGTAAACATGTGCCAAGGATCCAGGTACATGAACGAAGCAACAAAGTACAGTCCAAACGTAGCTGCCAACGCCAGGATAATAATACCAGCCCCACCGCTCGAGGAAGACCCGAAAAAACTCTTGAAGAAGTCGGTAACACTATCGGTCTTGATGCTCTCCGAGGAAGAACTTGACGTGAAGGCCCGCACAACCAGGTACATAGACAGCACTATTACGTAGGCCTGGATGATACCAAATACCATGAAAGAAATGATATAGGTGAGGCGTGAACCCTTTGGCCGATTTCCAAGAGCTAAAATAAATTGGACAAGCAAGAAAGCCAAATAGAGATATTTTAGGACTGTGTTGATGATGGGGGTAGCAGTATCACCGAAAGGCCAACCATGATGCTCTGCAGTGGTATCAGATCCAACAGTTGGTTCACCGACCAAATCCATAATAACGGTTGTCGTAAGCCAGAAAGATGCCAACATGAACCAAGACAAGAAAACAGTGAACATGTTGTAGATCAACTGGATATGGAGGAAGAACATCCTCAAAACGTTGTGACCACTCTTATACCTGTGGAAAATTAGCCTTCGCATGATAAATCAACAATCTAGAAACTCACATTCTGCCGAAATGCATGATAGCGTACATGCTTGCTGCAAACGAACCATTAAGCCATCGTCTACGTTGTCCGATGAACTCAGGAGCCCCCTCAGGAACGTCAGTCTCGCCCTTTGCTGCTTTGATATAAGTCAAATGCCATTTCTGGCCAGCCTTGGCAACCAATTCGAAACAGAGAATTCTGTCTTCGGCCAAGAACATATTCTTCTTAAAGATGTTCATTCCCTCAATTCCTTTCTTTCCAAGCACCTTTGAAAGAGTGTGATCACCGTGAAAATATTGTTCTAAAGGTCTGCCCATAATCGCTCGGAAACGATAAGCGGAGAAGGCTCCAGGTAAGACGCTGACATATCCAAACGAACTCTCGAGGGGTTTGTCGAGAATGTTGCTGATCTTATACTCAAAATTCTGTCCAGCAACGAGAGGGTTTAGTAATTTGCGCCCACCCTTGCCCAACATAGCGTGAATTTCGCCACAAGCCCCTCCAAGATCTTTGTCGTTGTAGAATCCTTCCCATAAGGCAAGTAAAGATTTAGGTCCTGGCTTAGTTCCTGCATCAAGCAGAATGCAAACCTCAGGGTTCAGAAGACGCCCAAAGGCATTGAACAGCCATCTATGGGAGTTGATCTTTTTGCTATTCTTTTGCTTTAGACAGAACATCATTTGGACGGGTGGCAGAGTGCTAGAACTGTCGTCCGTGGGGCGAATAAGTTGCTGGTTAGCAGTAACGGACAATTGCGTGGTATATTCGAAGATATGAGCCACAGTCTCCTGGCCGTCAACATCCTTCTTCATGACACCGTCTTGATAGATCCCAATGGTAGCAAGAACGTCGAGGGTATCCTTGTCGCAAGGGTCGATTCCGTCAAAAATTAGACATACTACAATCTTTTGCCAAGCTGGTCCACCAACATTCCAGAAATCGGACTTCTTGAGATTGACAATGTCGCGGATATTTTGCATCACGCCGTGTAGAGTGCGAGCAGTGAGTTGCTTGTCCTCGTTGTAATATGTGACAGCAATAAGTAATTCCGTATGGCGATTATACATCGCCGGACGTAAATTGTAGCCTGATGAGAATCAAGAAGTCAGTTTTTTCCTTATTTAGACGATTACAGGAAAAATGAAATATGGTGTCTTCGTTTTGAGGGTGAAGAAGGCACAAAGCTATATGCACACACGTGACCCTCACATCATCACCAAGCCCCCTTTTCTTCTAGTTCTGAAAACGACTGCAGACCATATACGTACCATTCTTTAATGTGAAATTATCCGGATCACACGTCGCGGCAGTATATCTCATATGGCTGAATTCCTCGCTGCCTCCCTCTAGATCGTTTCGATATTTCTGCTGGATTGCATTCTTGATAGCGCTTGGAACTGGATGATCAACACTCAGAACGCTGCCTTGAACGAGCTTCACCTTTCTTGTAGCATATCGTTTGAGTCCGCCAGTCTGGGGAGCTTGTCTCTGTCGCCATGCTTCAGTCGAATTGGTTTCTGCCCTGGAAAATGGACTGT
>Ga0302320_10029674_pt1 | contig 10453 bp, 5 predicted proteins | sample Bog_T0_3_FD_202130 | JGI IMG/M metagenome (GOLD analysis project Ga0302320, IMG submission 202130) | Peat permafrost microbial communities from Stordalen Mire near Abisko, Sweden - Bog_T0_3 | ecosystem: Environmental > Terrestrial > Soil > Wetlands > Peat | place: Sweden: Abisko, Stordalen Mire... | reverse complement strand
CTCATAACCGGTTTTGGCGCTGATTTGTGGCCAGTAGCCGGCCAGCGCCTGCCGGTGCTGGGCCTCGGCCATGGCCACCGCGAAGCGGGATGCCGGCCGCCGATGGCTTTCGCGCATGGCGGTGGCAAAACATTGATCCAAAGGAAGGCACTGGATGCCTCCATGGTCCGATAGCTGGACAAGGGTGTTGGTGGTCGCACCCGGTGTTGCGGCCGCACTTGCGACGAAAGCGATGAGGCTGACCGCGACGCCAGCACTGGTGCGTTGGAGTTGCCTTAAATTGGTTTGGTTTGCCATAGGTGTCGTCACTTGGTTCAGCTTAAACAATGTTTCAGCATATCGCTCAAGCATCGGCAGCTCGATCAAGGGACTGAAGGAGATATTTTGAAAGGAGGTAGATGGTCTCTTTATCCCGGAATGTGCTGTCAGCACTTGATTGTGATGTGCGGATTTTTCCCCGCCATTTAGGCCTAAAGTGCTTCGCTGAATTGCCGATCAAGAACTGTGAGTTCCTTTAATTGCGATGTCTGCCATTGCGCCAGCACACAGCGGCCGATGGCAGGTTGGAATAGATTTGTCAACTCGGCATTATGAGCAAGACCATCACTTTGAGTCCCGTCACACGCATCGAAGGGCATCTGGGCATCAAAGTGGAGGTGGAGGACGGCAAGGTCGCCCGGGCGCAGGTGTCGGGCGAGATGTTTCGGGGATTTGAGAATCTGTTGCGGGGTCGCGATCCGCTGGACGCCCAATATATCACCCAGCGTATTTGCGGCGTGTGTCCACTGGACCACGGCATCGCCTCGGTGCTGGCGCAGGATATGGCCTACCAGCTCACGCCGCCAGACAACGGCCGGATCGTGCGCAATCTGATGCAGGCGGCGAACTTTATCGCCTCGCACATCACCCATTTTTATCTGTTGTCCGCCCTCGACTTTGTGGACGTGGCCATGATCACGGAATATCAGGGCAAGGACCACGCCTTGCTGGATTTGCAGGCCTGGGTGAAATCGCAACTGGCCTCGCGGCAGGTCTATCCCGCGGCACCGTTTCTGCCGCGGTTTAATACGAAGTACCTCGCGGACAAGGATGCGAATTTCGGCGCCTTGAAACACTATTTGGACGCCTTGGACATCCGGGCGCAGGCGCAAAAGATGGCCGCCCTGTTCGCCGGCAAAGTTCCCCATGCCGCCAGCTTGGTACCGGGCGGCGTGACGGTGAAGGTGACCAGCCTGAACCTCTCCCAGTATGGCACCTTGCTGGAACAGGTGCGGGATTTCATTGACCAAGCCTATCTGCCGGATGTCCTCGCGGTGGCCGCAGCGTTCCCTGAATATTTTTCACTGGGGCGCGGCTGCGGCAATTTTCTGTCTTATGGCGCGTTTCCCGAATCGCGGGAGGCTGGCTCGAAATTTCTCGCCGGCGGGGCGCAGATCAAAGGCCAATGGCAGCCGGTGGATCCCGATGCCGTCACCGAAGAAGTCGGCCAGTCGCGTTTTTCCTCCGGCACGGGCCTCAAGCCATTCGACGGGGAGACGGTTGCCGCGCCGGAAAAGAAAGGCGCCTATTCCTGGCTCAAGGCACCCCGGTATCGCGGCGAACCGATGGAAGTGGGGCCGCTCGCCCGCACGCTCGCGGCCTACCAGGATGGGCACAACGTGGAGTTAAAAACCGCCGTGGACAACCTGCTCAAAACCCTTGGCCGCCCGGCCACGGATTTGCTGTCGGTCATGGGGCGGCACGCGGCGCGGGCCGTAGAATGCAAGCTGGTGGCCGACCGGTGCGTGGTTTGGCTGGATCAGCTCAAGCCCGACGCCCCGAGTTTCAAAGATTTTTCCATCCCGGATGCCGGTCGCGGCTGCGGGTTGACCGAAGCGGCGCGTGGCGCGCTGGGACATTGGCTGGAAATCAAGGACCGGAAAATCAGCAACTACCAGTGCGTGGTGCCGACAACTTGGAACTGTTCGCCGCGCGATGACCGGGGCGTGCCTGGTCCAGTGGAACAAGCGCTCATCGGCGTGGCAGTGGCGGATGCGGAGAACCCGATGGAAGTGGCGCGCGTGGTCCGGTCATTTGATCCCTGCCTCGCTTGCGCCGTGCATTAACCGAATCCCTCTTATGGATGCCATCAACCGCCGTTCCTTTCTGAAACTCAGCGCTCGTTTGAGCGTCGCCATGGGGTTGGGCGCCACGGCGATTCCGCGCGTGGCCGAGGCGCTCGAAGAATTATCGCAAGGCTTGGCACCTGTACTGTGGCTGCAAGGTCAGTGCTGTTCCGGCTGCTCCGTTTCGCTGCTGAATTCCGAAGCCGTCAAACCGGTCAAATTGCTCACGCATTATCTCAATCTGGGGTTCCATCAAACCTTGTCCGCCGCCACCGGCAACCAAGCCGTCGAAGTGGTCAACAAAATTGTCAGCCAAGGCGGATACATCCTGATTGCGGAAGGCGCCGTGCCGGTGAAAATGCCGCAAGCCTGCACGTTTGGCGAGGAACCGTATGCGGAACAATTCACGCGCGCGGCGCGCCAGGCAAAGGCAATTATCACCGTGGGGACCTGCGCGACTTACGGCGGCGTGCCTGCGGCGGAGAACAACCCCACCGGCGCGCTGAACGTGCCCGCTTTCTTGAAGCAAATCGGCCTCGCCGTGCCGGTCATTCGTGTGCCGGGCTGTCCGGCTCATCCTGACTGGCTGGTGGGCACCGTGGTGCATGCGTTGAAGTTTGGGCTGCCACCCATGGACGGATTGGGACGGCCGCTGGCGTATTATTCCAAAAGCATGCATGAGCAATGTCCCCGCTTCAACGATTACGAGCGCGAGCATTTCGCCAAAACGTTTGGCGAGGACGGCTGCATGTTCAAGCTTGGCTGCGCCGGGCCGATCACCTACACCGACTGCAACCTTCGCGGCTGGAACGGCGGGGTGAATTCCTGCATCCGGGCCGGCGCGCCTTGCATCGGCTGCGGCGGCGATAACTTCTGCGCCAAAGCCGGCTTTCCGCTCATCACCAAGGACCGCGCCGCGCAAGACCATAAGGCCGAAGCCTGACCCGCCATGAAATCGCATCTGAAACCCATTCTCCTGCTGGTTGGCGGCATCGCGGTGATGTTCGTGGCCTCACTGCTGCTGGAACTCTCCCGCAACGCCTACATGCTGCGGAAATTCTCTGAGCATAACCTCGCTGCTCTGGAGCAGCGGGAGCTGGAGTGCGCCGGCGAAATTTTTGCGACGGCGGAAAAGGGGATCAAAGGTTCGCTGGAACGCGGCGAAATGGACAAATTTACCACGCTGCTGCAGGATGAGCGGACCATCAAGGGATTCCAGGAACTATCCCTGTTCGACCGCCAGGGCGTGGTCACACATTCCTCCGAGCGGGCATTCTTGGACCGGCAATTGCCGGTGGACGTGAAGCAGTGTTTGCAGGGCAACTTCGAGCAATTCCTGCGCATCACCAACGGCTCCTTTGAGATTTATCATGCGCAGAAAATCCAAGGGGATTGTTTGCGTTGTCATGTGGATTGGAAGCAAGGCGATTCCTCCGGCGTGCTACTGGGACGTTTTTCCACGGAATCGCTCCAGCAAGCGCAGCAGCAGTGGGCAGCATCCATCGCGGAGATGCACCACAGTGAGATCACCAGCGGCTTGCTGGCGGCGTTGGCCATCGTGATCATCTTTGGCACGCTGGCGGCGTTGGTCTTGCACTATGAGGTCATCGCGCCGATGGTCCGCGTGCTGAAGCACCTGGCTGGTGTTTCCGACCAGATGCGCCGCACTTCACAACAATTGAGCGTCGGCAGCCAGTCCATTGCGGAAGGCGCCAGCCAGCAGGCCGCCGCGTTGGAAGAAACCACCTCCACCATCGAGGAACTTTCGGCTACCACGCGCAACAATGCCGGCCACGCTCAAAACGCCAACGACTTGGCCACCCAAACACGTCGCGCCGCAGAAACCGGGGCCGACGGCATGGCGCAAATGAACCGGGCGATGAACGAGATTCAAACCGCTAGCGGCAACATCGCCAAGATCATCAAGACGATTGATGAAATCGCCTTCCAGACCAATATTCTCGCGCTGAACGCCGCCGTGGAGGCGGCGCGGGCCGGCGAAGCGGGCATGGGTTTCGCCGTGGTGGCCGAAGAAGTGCGCAATCTCGCCAAACGCAGCGCGGTGGCCGCGCGGGAAACCGCCACGATCATCGAAGATTCCATCCACAAGACCGAAAAAGGCGCGCAAGTCAGCGCCGAGGTGACCCGCCATTTTCAGGAAATCACCGAGAAAGCGCGACGCGTGGACGAAATCATCGCCCAAATTTCCGCCGCTTCGCAGGAACAAAGCCAGGGCATCAGCCAGCTCAATGGCGCGGTGCGTTCGATGGATAACGTCACCCAGAAGAACGCCGCCAATGCCGAGGAGAGCGCCGCCGTGGCGGTGGAGTTGAATGGCCACTCCGACGCCTTGCGCCAGACCATCGCTGAACTTTCGGGCCTTTTGTCCAGCCATGCCGAGACGGTCGCCGCGGAGATATCGCAGCCGCCTGAAGCGCCGCTACGGCGTCAAACTTCTGTAACGCCTCCGCGGCCACGGCCGGCGGCGGTCAAGCCGTATCAATACTACCGGGATTCACCGCCAAGCCGCGAAGAAGCCACGGCGCAAAGCGGGCCAGCCAAATAGGCTGACGGAGCTGGCGGCAACCAGATGGTGTGGTGCTTGAGCCTGGAAACGGCGATTAAACAGATGCAAACGAAGCGAACGCAGACTTTCAAGATAGAGTGAAAACCGTTTGCGAAGACTTGCTCCATAATCTCGGCTCGGTGTCGGACCGTTGAGCAGCATACAGTGGGGTGATGGCGGGCCCCAAAAAGGCGAAAATAAGCAACCCTCCATTCTCCTTCGTTTGGTTTTGGAATACCCCCCGGAGTCTGCGGAGAATTGCCACGGACGGGACCTAATGGTGATATTTTTGTGAGCCTTTTTCTTGTCGGTTTTCGCTTTATGGGATAAAAGCCCATTCCAAAGCCAGCCGTGAACGATCCGAAAACCGAAAAAACCATCTTCGCCGGGGCGCGCCAATTGCCTCCGGAAGACCGCGCGGCCTATCTCGATCAAGCCTGCGGCGATAACGGCCCGCTGCGCCGGCGCATCGAAGCACTGCTCAATGCTTCCGAGCAATCGGGCGCTTTCCTGGAAATCTCCGCCGCGCCCACGCTGCGGCGGACACCCGCTGTTTCCATTCCGCTTGCTGAAAAACCCGGCGACCGGGTGGGCCGTTACAAACTGCTTCAGCAAATCGGCGAAGGCGGCTGCGGCGTGGTCTATATGGCCGAGCAGGAGGAACCGGTCCGCCGCCGTGTCGCGCTGAAGATCATCAAGCTGGGCATGGACACCAAATCCGTGATTGCGCGCTTCGAAGCCGAGCGCCAGGCGCTGGCGATAATGGAGCATCCAAACATCGCGAGGGTGTTTGACGCCGGGGCGACGGAAACCGGCCGGCCTTACTTCGTCATGGAATTGGTGCGCGGCGTGAAGATCACGGAGTACTGCGATGAGCAGAAGCTGGCGACGCGAGAGCGGCTCGGTTTGTTCATGCAGGTTTGCCACGCCATTCAGCATGCGCACCAAAAAGGCATCATCCACCGCGACATCAAGCCGTCGAATATCCTCGTGACTGTCAATGACGGCGTGCCGGTGCCCAAGGTGATTGACTTCGGCATCGCCAAAGCCACGACCGACCAACGGCTCACCGACAAAACCGTTTTTACCGCCTTCGAGCAGTTTGTGGGCACGCCCGCCTACATGAGTCCCGAACAAGCGGCGATGACCAGCCTCGACATTGACACGCGGAGCGACATCTACGCCCTGGGCGTTTTGCTGTACGAGTTGCTCACCGGCAAGACCCCGTTTGACGCCAGTGAGCTTCTGGCCATCGGGCTGGACGCAATGCGGCGCACGATCTGCGAAACTGAGCCCGAGCGCCCCTCGACGCGCTTGAGCACGATGCCCCACCAGGAGTTGGGCACGACGGCTCTGCGCCGCAGCCTGGACGCGCCGAAACTGATCAGTGAGTTGCGTGGCGATCTCGACTGCGTGGTGATGATGGCACTGGAAAAGAATCGCGCTCGCCGTTACGCCACCGCCAACGGACTGGCGATGGACATTCAGCGGCATTTGAATAATGAACCGATCGTGGCGCGACCACCGGGCAAGGCCTACGTCCTGAGCAAGCTGGTGCGGCGGCACCAGCTTGCCTTTGCGGCCGCAGCGATTGTGGCCTTCACGCTGCTCGGCGGCATACTGGTGAGCAGTTGGTATGCGGTGCGATCAGCCCGTGCAGAAAGGGCTACTGAAAATGAACGCAGGCTGGAAGAGGTCGAGCGAGCCAAGGCGCAGGAAGCCGAAGCCGAATCCAAGGCCGTGAACGATTTCTTGCAGCAAGACCTTTTACATCAGGCCAATACTGATATCCAAGCCGATGAGGGCCTTAAGGCGAATCCAAACATTACGTTGCGGCAGGTGGTCGATCGCGCCGCTGCGAGTCTGGGCAATCGTTTTACCAATCAGCCGCTCGTCGAGGCATCCATTCAAATGACGCTGGCCGGAATCTACGATGCAATTGGCGACCCGGTGGCTCAGCAACGCCACGCGGAGCGGGCGGTAGAACTGAGAGAACGCATTCTCGGCGCTGACAACCAGTTGACACTCGCCGCCAAGACCGAGTTGTTTTCGGCGCTGACTGAGGCAGAAAACCAGACCAACGCAATCGCACTTGGTGAAAAGACGCTGGGGCGGCTTCAAGTTGTCCTCGGACGCGAACATCCCGATACGCTCAAGTGCATGAACTTGTTGGGTGTGGCTTACCAGAAAGCAGGCCGGCTCAACGACGCCGTGACCCTATTGCAAGAAACCCTCGCTCTTGCCAAGTCCAAGCCCGGCCCCACAAACGGCTTGACGCTTTGGATACAGCACGACCTTGGTTTTACTTACGAGGCAGCGGGTCGCCTCAACGAGGCGGTGCCATTGCTGGAGGCAACGGTCAGAGCGGAGCAGAGCATTCTTGGGCTGGACCATTCGCTCACATTGGCCAGCATGGGAGAGCTTGCCATGGCTTACCAACAAGCCGGCCGGTTAAACGACTCGTTGCGGCTGGATGAGGAAACTCTGAAACTTTGCAAAATCAAGCTCGGCCCAGACCACCCCACTACGCTCTCCGCGATGAACAACCTTGCCGATGCCTATGCTCAAGCCGACCAACGGGACAAAGAAGTGACGCTGTTTGAGGAAACCTTAAAGCTCCGGCAAGCGAGGCTCGGGCAGGACGATCCGCTCACGCTGTTGAGCATGAACAATCTTGGCGGAGCCTACGTGGATGCCGGGCGGTTGGAGGACGCGCTGCGCCTTCGGAAGGAATGCTTCCAGCGCTACAAGTCCAAGCTCGGCCCTGAGCATCCCGACGTATTGGCCAACATGAACTGTCTGGCCGGGACCTATCGGCAAGCTGGCAAATTGGACGAGGCGCTGCGCCTTTACCAGGAATCCTTGAACCTCTGCAAAACCAAGCTCCCCGCCGGGCATTGGGTCACACTTGCGGCTATGAACGGACTCGCCGAGGTCTTCGAGTCCGCCGGCCAGATGGACAAAGGTGTATCGCTGCGTGAAGAGGCGCTGAAGCTGAGTCAGGCCAATCTGGGTCTGGAGGATTCCGTCACCCTGGCGAACATGATTAGCCTGGCAAGCTCCTACCGCCACGCGCGCCGGCTAAAAGACGCGGCGCAGTTGGGCGAAACAGCGGTTAAACTCTGCAAGGAAAAACTGGGCTTGGAACACAATCTCACGCGTGTTGCCATTAACAATCTTGCCATAGTTTACGAAGATGCCGGCAGGCGGGACGAGGCCCTGTCGCTCTATGAACAAACGCTCAAGTTATACAAAGCCAACGCTGGCTCTGACAATCCTGGCTCGTTGATTATTATGGCCAACCTTGCCCAGGCTTATTTTCAGGCGGGCCGGTTGGACAAGTCGCTGCCTTTGATCGAAGAGGGCCTAAGACTTAGTCGGGCCAAACTCGGACCAGACCACCCCACCACGCAAATCTTTATCATGGATCTTGCCGGATTTTACGACAAAGCCGGACGTTTGAAGGAGGCCATGCCGCTCTACGAGGAAACATTTAATAGCCGGATGACTAAACTTGGCATCGGAAATCAAGATACCTTGAGCACCCTGGAGGCTCTTGCCTCGGCATACGTCCGTGCGGGCCGCATCAGGGAAGCGATACGCGTTTACAGCCACGTTCTGACACCGGCCTTTACGAACCAACCGAATAGCGCGGGTTTGTTGCGCCACCGCGCCGAATTATTCGCGCGTTCCGGCGGGTGGAAAGAGGCCGCTGCCGACCTGAGCCATGCCTTGGAGTTGCAGCCCGACCACGTTTGGACCTGGCACTGTTTGGCTGCGGCACTGGTCCAGGAGGGCCAAGTGGAGGCTTACAGCAATCATTGCGCCAAAAGTATCGAGCGGTTCGGGAACACGATGGACCCGGTTACGGCGGAGCGCATCGCCAAGGATTCCCTGATCCTGCCTGCTTCGGGTGCCGATCTTGATACGGTTGCGAGCATGGCCCGCCTCGCGCTGAATAGTGCGAACAATCCTTACGGCGCGGCGTGGAGTCAATTGACCCAAGGTTTGGCTGACTATCGCCAGGGGCGTTTTGCCACCGCGGCGGACTGGGCCGAAAAAGCCCTCGACAAACTGGGAACCAATTCCGAGCGTGACGTTCAAGCATACATGTTGCAGGCCATGGCTTGCCTGCGATTGAACCAGCCCGACAAAGCTCGTGCCGCACTGGCCACAGGAAAGGAGTTAGCCGGGGCGAAACTGCCCAAAGTCGAAGGCGGCGACCTCGGTGCCTATTGGTTGGATTGGGTAACTGCGCAAGCGTTGCTCCGAGAAGCCTCGGCCCTCATCGAGGGCCAGCACCCTTCGATCAAGGCCGCCGGCAAATGAGCGACGTGACGCGCATTCTAAATGCTGCCGCCCAGGGCGACTCCGGCGCGGCGAACGAGTTGTTGCCGCTGGTCTATGAGGAATTGCGCAGGCTGGCGGCGGCAAAGATGGCTTCCGAAAATCCGGGCCAAACCCTCCAAGCCACCGCGCTCGTGCATGAGGCGTGGCTGCGATTGGCTGGCGATGCCAATCGAAAGTGGAACGACCGGACGCACTTTTTTGCCGCCGCCGCCGAGGCCATGCGCCGCATCTTGGTGGACAATGCCCGCCGCAAACGCGCGCAACGCCACGGTGGCGGCCAGCAGCGGCTGGAACTGCTGGACCTTGCCGCGCCCTCGCCGCCCAACGACGACCAGCTTCTCGCCGTAAACGACGCGTTGGATAAATTTGCCGCACTGGATCCGCAAACGGCTGAACTGGTGAAGCTGCGCTATTTCGTCGGCATGACGATTGAGGAAACGGCCGAGGCGCTCGGCATTTCCAAAGCCACAGCCAAGCGCCATTGGGATTACGCGCGGGCCTGGCTTTACGAAGAAATCAGAACGCAGCAAGCCGGCGAAGCGGCGGCTTAAAGCGCGTTGCCCTTTCAAGCCAGACCCGTCTTTTCACTTCGCGCGAACTGCCGCGAAGGCTCCTTGAAACTTTTTTTTCACCTCCGTGAGCCTGTTTTTCGCCAAATTTCGCTTATGACAGCGAAAGCAAAGAAAAACAACGTAATTAACCATGATAACCATGAAAACGGCCAAAATCATCAAAAGTCTGCTCGGAGCAGTTTTACCACTGCTCGTGTTCGCATCCACCAACGGCGCTTTGGCGCAAACGGCGCGGATCGCATTTTCCGCGCCGGCATCCGTTCAAACGTCAATAAGACCGCCAAAATACGCCACCTACAATCAAATCTTTTCCATGAATCCCGATGGCAGCGGGGTGGTGCAATTGACCAGCGCCACGGCCAGCTCGGGGGGGCCGAAGTGGTCGCCGGACCAGCAATACATCGCCTTCGTTCGCACCAATTATCTCATGGTGATGCGGGCCGATGGCAGCGGCAGCTTTAAGCTCGTCCCGGCCAGCAGTGCCGGGTGGGTGGATTGGTCGGCCGATGGCACAAAACTGATTTACACGAACCCCCTCAAGAATTCAGATGGAACCTACCATGACGACCTTTATGTTGTTACCGTGAATCCGGCCGTCGGCGCAGTTGGAACGCCGGCATTCTTTGCAGCGGGGCCAAGTTATGACCCGAACTGGTCAGATGATGGAACTGAAGTTGCCTTTGACCGCTATCCGACGAGCGGCGGCGGCAGTTCTTCCATAATTGTTCACGAAGTGGCCACGGGCGCGGAATACAATTTCTCCGCACTGATCGCGCTGATTGCTGCGCCGAACAATTGGTTTTGGGGACCACATTGGAGTCCGGACGGAACAATGCTTGCCTTCGAAGGGGACGCGAGGG